>Ga0180217_1000242_pt1 | contig 103204 bp, 89 predicted proteins | sample eDN3rd37CBELigOP_FD_128521 | JGI IMG/M metagenome (GOLD analysis project Ga0180217, IMG submission 128521) | Enriched Organic Plus compost microbial communities from Emeryville, California, USA - eDNA 3rd pass 37_C BE-Lig OP (version 2) (version 2) ... | reverse complement strand
GGCCCCGCGCGTGCAGCGGGAAGGTAGGCCGGGCGACCACCGGGCGGCAGGGCCGCTGGTGGGGGATTCTGCGGGGCCCAAAGGGAAGGGGGGGAGGGGCGGGCAACTCGGCACCCTCGTATGACGGACGAGGGGATCGGGCCAGCCGGGGAGGAGCTACGCTGCGGAGCGGCGGGCGACCCTGGCGGAGAACCGGGACGCGGGGAGCGTCCGCAATCCAAAGCCCACGACTTGGCACAAGGCGGCGCGGTCGGCCGCGCCGCCCTAGAACGAGGTAGGCGTTTCATGTCCAGCAGGAAGACGCGTCGCGCCGTTCGCCCCTACGTCCGCAAGGGTCTGATGAACGCCGGGGAAGGCGCGCCGCGCGGGGGTGCGGCCGCGAGGCTGATGGCGGCGGCCGGTGAGGGCCGCGGGTCGGCGAAGGCGACCGTTGATGCGCTGGAGCCGCGCAAGCTGCTGTTCACGCTGACGATCGGGCCGGACGACGTCGGTCCGGACGGGATCGGCTTCAAGTCGGCTTACTTCGGGTACACGATCCCGTACCTGTTCCGCTCTTTCCCCGATCCGGTGGATCCCGAGCCGGTGGAGGAAGAGTTCGAGGATGAGAACGCGCCGTGGACGGAGAACGTACCGGCGATTCCGCCCAACGGCTTCTTCTTTGAGCAGTCGAACATCCAGATTTCGTACTCGAGTTCCGGGGCGCTGATTCAGCGGATCGCGGGCCCGGATGACGATCTGGAAGACGATTTCGACATGCAGGTCACGTTGTCGGGGCAGGGGTTCGTGACCTGGTCGTTCTTCACGGAGGGGTCGGGCGACGCCCCGCCGATCCCGCGGGGGACGCGGACGGCGGCGTTCGTGATCCGGGGGCTGGACACGACGGCGACCGGGACGAAGGTTGAACTGCTCTCGGGCGGGCAGGTGGTCGCGACGTTCGAGGGGCCGGTGCTGGCGGGGATTGGGACGCCGGTGGTCGGGGGGAACATCCGCTACGAGTTCAACAGCCCGGTGCTGTTCGACGCGGTGCGGTTCTCCAGCGCGCAGCCGGCGCCGGACAACCAGACGTACTTCGACCAGTTCGTGGTTGACGACATCACGATCACGTTCCCGACGGCCCGGTTCGCGGAGTTCGTCGCGGGCCGGATCTTCGGCGTGGAGGTGGCGTTCAGGGGGCCGGTGGGGGCGAGCGTGCAGATCCTGGACCTGTACGGGCGCGACATGGTGCAGACGATCGCGCTGGGGATCCCGAATGGGTCCCAGTTGCCGATCGTCGACATGGACGGGGATGGGGTGCCGAACTTCAACGACGGCATCGGGCAGATCATCTTCCGCAACACCGACGCGAGCACGTCCTTCACGATGTACGGGGGGGAGATCATCGTGGGCTCGCCGACGTTCCCGCGGACGCGATGGGCGGAAGGGGGCTTCGTCTTCAACCTCATCGACGACATCATGGGGTTGTACGACTCGTTCGAGGAAGCCGGGTTCGGTTACCGGCTGACGGCCGATACTCCGCCGCAGGTGGTCGGCCTGCCGCCGGGGCAGGGGTCGATCATCGTCGGCAGCCCGGTGGTGCGCAGCATCGCGTCGCCGGAAGATTACTTCGGGCGGCTGGTCTCCTTCGACGAGCAGATGTTCTCCGGAACGGTGGACGTGTTCGCGGGTGGGCAGGAGATCAGGAACGACGCGGCGTTCCGGCGGCCGGATCAGGGCGTGCGTGTGGAGGGTGGGGCGTCGATCGGCTCGGTGGTGATCCACGGGATCCTGCACGGGTCAAGCCGGTTTACGGGCGCGGTGCAGCGGTTGGGGGTCGGCCTCCTGCTGGGCTCGGTGACGATCGACGGCGACGCGGGGTACATCGCGGTGGCGTCGGATTCGGGGCACTGGGTCGGCGACGACCAAAGGGCCGCGGACCCGGGGGTGGACAGCCCGGACTCCCTGCGCGACGTTCGGAACGAGATCGTGGTTGGCCGGACGCTGGGGGAATACCTGGCTGGCGGCCGCTCGACGACGGACGTGACGGTGATCGGGGACATCAACAACCCGGGCCGTGCGGTGCTGTCGCGGCTTGACTACATCGAGCGCGAGCAGGTGGCCGCTCTGGACGACGATCTGACGACCGGTCAGCCGGTGGAGACGATCATCCAGAACCTGGCGTACTCGATCTTCGGGATCTTCTCGGCGGACGAGCAGGTGCCGTTCGGCGAGGCGTACTACCGCAACGACACGATCGGCAGCGCGGAGTTCATCTCGACGGGGACGTCGGCGGTGAACCTGCGCGGGTTCCTGGGGCGGCAGGACCCCGTGAACACGGCGGCCGACTCGACGGACGTGTACGCGTTCACGGCGGCGCAGGGGGAGGTGGTGACGTTCGACATCGCGTTCGACTTCTCTGCGTCGGAGTTCGACCCGCAGTTCGGCTTCGAGTCCCTGGCGTACGCGCGGATCGTTGACGCCGACGGCCGGCCGCTGGCGGCGCACGAGGACTCGGCCTTCTCGCCGCAACGCACGGGCGAGGCCGCGGGCGTGCGCATGACCTTCCGGCCCGATTACACGGGCGTGTTCTACCTGGTGCTGAACACGCCGGTGGAGGGGGCGTTCCAGGACCGGCTGGTGGACTACCGGGTGCGGATCACCGGGATGATGCCGGTGGCGTTCGGCGGGCATCGCTCGGGCGCCGCGACGGGGTACACCAGCGCACCGACGTCGGTGGTGCTGCAGTCGGGGAACATGGGGCTGGTCCGCGTCGGCACGGGGTACGTCGCGGGCAACGGCGAGGAGGTCGCGCCGACGGATCTCATCAACACCGTCGACGACGAGGATGACCTGCTGTCGCTGAAGACGAGCAACTTCAACGTGGCGGGGACGTTGTACGGGGTGTGGCTCGGCAGCGACGCGCACGAGACGCGGCTGGTGGGGGGCCCTCTGACGCCGGGCCCGCAGTTCGTGATCGGCGGGAACCTGGGCACGTTCCACACGGGCCGCTCGCCGATCATCGGGATCGGCCCGGAGCAGGGCGACGTGGAGGCGCTGCGGCTGGAGGTCGGCGGGTCGATCGGCGTGATCGACATCGGCGGCGCCGTCCGGTTCGACCAGGACACGGGGCAGTTCGTCCCGCGCGATCAGCCGGTGACGATCCGGACGGGCACGGCCGGCGGGCCCGGGCACATCGGGGTGCTGCGCGTCGGCCAGAGCATCAACGGCGAGGACTTCAACGTCATTACGTCGCCGGGCTCGGTCATCAACGCGTTCCTGGTGGGCGAGGACGGCGGGTCGGGCGAGATCGATGAGATCAACCCGAACTTCCAGCTCGGCGCGGGCTCGGACCTGCGCTTCGCGAGTTTCTCGCGGATCGAGAGCCTGTCGAACCCGGATGCGTTCCGGCCGCTGACGGCGAACACGCCGGTGGTGCTGACGGACGACGCCGGCGGCGTGGTGACGATCGAGATCCGCGGCGGGTCGGCGGCCTCCAGCGGGCAGGTCCGCGTGCTGCCGATCAACGGGTCGGTGGGCGTGGCGATCGCGCGGATCGACGCGAACCTGCTGGGCGGGGCGTCGCTGGTCATCAACGGGCAGACGGCCAACGGGCGCGTGTCGATCGGGCGCATCGTCCTGACGACCGACACGGCGACCTCGACGGTGCAGATCGGCGGCAGCGGCGAGATCGACGTGCTGCGGCTGGACCAGACGGACGGGCCGGCGCTGGCGCTGATTCAGAACCAGACGGTCGGCGGCGACATCGTCGCGATCGACGTGCAGGGGCTGACGGAACTGCAGATCCGGGCCGGCAGCCTCGGGCGCACGCAGGTGACGGGGATCGGCCCGCGGCTGCTGGGTCCGTTCCTCAACATCGCGTCCGGGGCGCAGGAGGATGTCGGTGCGCCGCTGGGCGTGGATCCGGCTGCGATCAATCCGGGCTGGAACGGCCAGGCGTTCGAGATCGTCAACCCGAGGACGTCCAACCCGGGCAGCGACATCACGCTGGCGGACGCCGGTGGTCCGTTCGACCCGTGGCTCAACGGGATGGTCGTGCGTTCGGGCGACGTCCAGCAGGTGCTGGTCGCCGGGGCCGTCGGCGACGTCATCCTGCAGTCCGGCTCGCTGGGGCAGTTGCGCGCCAACTCCGACGGCGGGACGGCCCCGGGCGGGTTCGACGGCATCGTCGGCTCGATCTACGCGGCGGACATCGGCATCGTGCACGTCGGTGACGGGCTGGCCGGGCCCGGGCAGAGTTCGCTGGCGGCGGCGGGCATCTTCGCGACCGGCGACATCGGCGAGGTGATCGCCCGCGACGGGGCGGTGATCGGCGGGCTCATCATCGCGGCGAACCTCGACGGTGACGACCCCGGGACCAACAACGACGGCGTGGTTCGCGTCCGGGCGGAGAACGCGCGGTACGACAGCGCGTACATCGGCGGGGCGACGTTCGACTCGTGGTGGATGTCGGCGCGGTTCTTCCGCACGACGGTCGACGCGGATGACCCGATCTCGCTGGCGGACGTGGTGTTCGTCACCGGGAGCAACTCGGACTTCTTCCGCTCGGAGGTCTTCGCTCAGAACGTCATCGAGGTCGGCTTCACGAGCGGCGTGTACGACGCCAGCCTGGTGGACGCGACCGGGAGCGTGTTCCGGGTGTACGCGGACCAGTTCCGCAACTCGACGCGGCTGGGCGAGGTCGTCGAGTTCCGCCGCAACGAGATCCGCGCGGCGCTCGACATCCGCGAGATCTTCACCAACGGCTTCGCGGGCGACATCACCGACCTGCGCGTGGACGCGCAGGGGAACCTCACGGGCGGCGTGACGGCGCGGAACCTGGTGCGGTCGGAGTTCGACGTCGACGGGACGATCCGGTCGCTGGTGGCGCGGGACGACATCCGCGCCGTGACGGTCCGCTCCGGCGGCCTGGAGGAGGTCCGCACGACCGGGGACATCCGCTCCACGTCGATGCGGGTGGCCGGCCCGATCGGGCGGATCACGGCGGGCGGGAGCATCACGTCGGTGGATATCGTGGCCGACGGGCCGGACGGCTCGATCGACCGGATCACCTCGACGTTCTTCCTGACCGGGTCGATCTCCTCCAGCGGGCAGATCAACCAGATCGTCTCGACGATGGGCGACATCATCGCGACGATCAAGACGACGGACGTTGACGGCAACCTGGTGCTGCTGCAGGCGGCCGGCGACGTGCGCGTGACGCTGGACATCTCGTCGCACGTGGACCGGATCATCGCCGGGCGGAACATCGGCGCGATGGGCGACGAGGGGACCGGACGCGCGATCAACGTCCGCGGCAACCTCAACATCGTGCAGGCGCTGGGCGGGCAGATCTACACCGACATCAACGTCGGGCAGGGCCTGAACATCGTCTCCAACGCCCGCGTGGCGGCGCTGCCGGGGTACGACCTGGTCAGCCGCGCGACGATCCGGGCTTTCGGCCGCATCAACACGGTCAACATCTTCGGCGACTTCAACGGCTCGATCATCTCCGAGTCCGGCGGGATCGGCACGGTGACGATCACGGACGGCTCGTTCCGTCCGGGCGGCTTCCGCCTCGGGCCCGACGGGCACAACCGCCCGATCAACTCGATCATCGCCCGCGACGGCGGGATCGGCGGCGTGACGATCATCGGCGGCCACCTGATGGGCAACATCATCGCGGACGAGGACATCGGCTTCGTCCGGGTGCTGCCCAACTCGGTCGGGTTCTGGGGCGACATCGGGATCAACCCGCACCTGTCGGCGTCGATCCCGTTCGACAGCCTGCGGAACCAACTCCCGCCGGGCGTGGCGCCGACGCCGCTGTTCGACGGCCCGCGCATCCAGTCGGGGACGAACATCGGCGAGGTGGTCGTCGCCAACGCGAGCATGTGGGAGTCGTCGATCTACGCCGGGCACTCGATCGGGCGCGTGTTCGTGTACGGCGTGATCGTGAACGACACGATCACGCCGGGGCTGGGCGGCTCGTGGATCGCCGCGGGCGACACGATCGCGCGGGTGGAGGTGAACCAGTTCGTGGGCGGCGCGTTCATCCTGGCCGGCATCACGGACCTGGGCGCCGACGACCGTCCGGGCGGCACGGGCGCGAACACCGACACGGTGCAGTTCGGGCGCATCGGCGACATCATCCTCCGCGGCGGGACGGGCATGGTCTCGATCGCCGCGGGGCTCAACGCCGGGCCTGACGGGTTCTACACGCTCAACCCCGGCCCCGACGGCATCCGCGGCACGGCCGACGACATCAACGACGACGCGGTGGCCGACGGCATCTCGTCCATCGGCTCGGTGACGGTGCTGGGCGCTGCGCTGCAGACGACCGTGTACGCCGACAACGGGATCGGCTTCACCAGCCCGGAGATCATCCGCGGCGGGCCGGGCCTCAAGCAGCAGAACCCCGGCCGCATCATCGAGTTCGTGCCGACGGCGGGCCAGATCATGCCGGGGGTGGCGACGCCGTTCGTGCTCCCGTCGGGCGAGACCGGGACGATCACGTTCACCGGCCCGGGCCTGGCGTTCTACGAGCAGGTCTTCGACCCGACGCTCGGCCGCACGATCGGCCGCCTGGCGATCATCAACTCGACGTTCGGTTCGCAACTGATCGTCACGGCCGACCAGGGGACGCTGACCGACCTGCGGATCACGTCCAACGACGGGGCGAGCATCAGTTACGCCTCGGTCCGCGGGAACCTGCGCGGGGCCAGCAGCTTCTACTTCGACGCGTACGTGGAGTACGCCGAGTTCGGCGCGCTGGACACGACGGGCGTGATCGGGGCCGGCAACGACTTCGGCACGCTGATCGTCGGTCCGACGGTGCGCGGGCGGATCACCGCCAACTACATCAACCTCCTGGGCGTCGGCGGGACCTTCGGCAACCCCAACGACGTGCAGGCCTCCTCGATCGACCTGCTCGCGGGCGGGACGCTGCACATCGGCGGCGACCTCTCCGGCGTGGTGACGCTGAAGCGCGACGCCGCGGCGCTGAACGTCGCGGGCGCGATCAACCGGGGCAACGTCCGCTCCGGCCGCGGGCTGTCGGAGGTGAACGCCGCGTCGATGAACTTCGCCCGGATCACGGCCCGCAACGACGTGGCCCGGATCAACATCGCGGGCGACGTGGTCGATTCGCTGATCTACGCCGGCACCGACCTGGGGACCGACGGCGCCTTCGGCGGCACCGGCACGGCGGCCGACGTGGTGACCGACGGCAACATCCTCCAGGTCCGCATCGGCGGGAACTTCATCCGCTCCGATCTGGCCGCGGGCGTGTCGCGCGGGCCGGACGGCTTCCTGGGCACCGCGGACGACCTGCGCGACGAGGGCCGCTCCTCGATCGGCGTGGTGGACATCCGCGGGCAGGTCATCGGCTCGGAACTCAACAGCCAGTCGTACCGCATCACGGCGACCGGCAGCATCGGGCAGGTCCGCGCGGGCGGCGCGCCGTTCACCGGCGTCGGCAACGTGGCGGTCCAGAGCTTCGATTCCTCGCCCGACCCGCTGCAGGTGGTCGATCTGACGGTCACGGAGTTCTCCCGCGTCTACACGGCGAACATCACCTTCAACCAGCCGGTCAACGCGGCGACGATCGCGCCGGCTCTGCGGGTCTCGGAGGTGCGCGCCGGCGGCGAGGTGGTGATCGCCCTGGCCGAAGGGACGGACTACACCGTCGAGTACGACCCGGCGACGCTGACCGCCAGGGTCGTCTTCAACCCGGCGGTGACGGCTCGCGACCTGCCGCTGACGCCGGGCCTCCCGGGCCCCGGGCTGTACCGGTTCACGCTGGACTCGGCGATCATCCGCGGCCAGACGCAGAACACGCTCATCGACGGCGACGGCGACGGGTTCGCCTTCCCGGGCGACACGTGGTCGGAGGACACCTTCGTCGGCGACGTGGGCGACAAGCTCGGCAACTCGAGCGTCACGCTTCCCAACGGCAACGTGGTGGACTTCTACGCGGCGGGCGACCTCAACCTGGCGATGGACAACAACCGCTTCGCCGACGGTCTGCCCGACGTCAACAAGGTCTTCACGGTCAGGGGCACGATCGGCGACCACCCGGACTCGGACGTCGACTTCTTCCGCTTCGCGGGCGACGCGGACGTGTACCGGATCACGCTGCGTGCCGGGCAGTTCCTCCGCCTGGGGGCCATGCAGGGCAACGCCGCGCTGGCCAACCGCGCGATCCTCAACGCCAACGGCCAGGTGCTGTTCGACAGCGAGCGCGGCGTGCAAACGGGCACGGACGCGCTGGTGGCGATCCGCGTTCCGAACAACGTCGGCGGGCGCGACGCGGTCAGCACCGAGGACCAGTTCCTCATCCGCGAGACCGGGACGTACTACATCGCCATCACCGCGACCCAGCGCGCCAACCTGCTCTCCAGCAACGGGCTGGAGGTGGTGGCCAACCCGGCCAACCTCCAGCAGGTCGCCAACATCCCGCCGATCGCGGGCGCGACCGGGGCGTACAGCTTCACGGTCGAGGTCTTCGACGACTTTGACTCGGGCTTCTCGGGCGACACCGACTCGGGCGACGGCGTCCCGGTGGTGCCGGCGCCGACGCCCATCGCGTTCGCGGGCGCCGATGGCGTCTTCGGCACGGGCGACGACCTGCCGGTCATCGTCATCGGGAACTACACGTTCGGCCTGTCGGTGGGCGCCGACGGCGTGCCCAACACGGCCGACGACTTCGTCAGCGGCACGAACCACGCGGGGATCACGTCGCAGCGCACGGCGGGTCCGGACGGCGTGTTCGGGACCGTGGACGACGTGCAGACGTCGTTCATCGGCGCGTCGATCGGCCCGGCGACGGGCGTCGGCGTGCCGCGCGAAGTCACGCCGGACGTGGACGTGTACCACCTGAACAACCGCGAGCCGATCGCGCCCGGCACGCGCATCCGTGCGACGCTGCGGCTGACGGAGTTCGGCTCCAACCTCGGCCTGAGCCAGCAGCCGCGGCCCGAGGAGGACCTGCTGCGGGTGCAGGACCTGCGCGGCGAGTTCCAGTTCGCGATCTTCGAGACCTCGACGTCGACGACGATCTCCGACGCCCTGGTCGTGGCGTCGCCCAGCGACGCCAAGCCGGTCGGCGGGCAGAGCCCGTTCCAGCTCAGCAACGGCGCTTCGACGTACGGCTACGACGCGGAAGGGAACTTCTTCATCGAGTTCGTCGTGCCGGGCCGCCAGGGGATCAACGGCGTGGTGCCCGCGTCGTACGCCCTGTACATCCAGGGCGCGGTGCGGTCGGACTACGAGGTGGTTATCCAGACGGCGGGCGCCGGCTCGCTGGCGACCCCGACGCCGCAGAACGTCTTCATCGAGACCAACGGCGGCGTCATCGACTGGCTGGAGGCCGGCGGCGTCACGACGACGCTGGCGCCGTTCAGCGTCACGGGGCTGGGCTTCAGCGGCGTGATCGACGGCCAGCCGGTGAACTCGTACGTCATCTCGCGGCTGATCTCGAACCTCAACGACATGTTCGCGGCGGCGAACGTCGCGATCAACGTCTCCACGAACGTGGGTCAGTTCCAGGGCCAGGACTTCTCGACCGTGTTCCTCACCCGCACGGCCGAGCCGACGGCCTTCGCCTTCAACGGCTTCTACGGCCAGTCCGAGCACGTGGACGCCTTCAACCTGGACCGCAACGACCAGGCGGTGGTCTTCTCGCCGTCGCTGCAGTCGCTCGGGTTCTCGCCCGACCGCGCGGGCGTGGATGCGTTCATCCAGTCGCTCACCGCGTCGGTGGCGCGGCGCATCGGCGAACTGGTCGGCCTGCGTCCGATCGCCAACGCCCAGGCGTCGAACGTCGTGCCGGTCATGTCGTCCAACTCGCCGACGATCGTCGCTCCCACCTACCGCTTCAACACCGGCTCGGCCCGCCTCTCCAACAACTGGGACGCCCTGTTCGACGCCAACTTCTACCTCGGCCAGCAGAACGACGTGGCCCTGCTGGACCGCATCCTCGCGGACCGGTTCTGATCCCCGGCCTGAGTCTGGTTCAAACGCAAGAGCCCGCGGCGAGCGCCGCGGGCTCTTTCTCTTTGCAGGCTGCCGCGTACGTGGCCGTTACGCCGATCGCGGTGACCATCGTCGCGTGCAGCAGGATCTCGCCGCGCTTGGGTTTACTCATCCACGAAGATCCCCCACAGGCCCGCGCGGGTCTGGTCTTCCGGTTTGACGGAGCCGGTCCATCGCTTTTCGCCGTTGGAGCGGCCCGGCGGGTAGGCGTCGTGGCCGCCGCCGCGGTCGATCAGGGCGGAGAACGAGAGCACGCGCTTTTCGCGCCAGTGATACTCGTTGGATCCGGAAGCGCCGAGCGTGGCGGCGGCCAGGGGGTCGGCGGCGGCGTAGCGGTCGGCGCCGCCGAGGTCCAGGAGCACGGCGATGGCCTGCTGGGCCGCGGCGCCCTGGCTCAGGCCGTCGCACCGGTAAGAGTCGTTGCCGGCGCGGTCGATGAGCATCGCGACCGACTCGTCCCACGCGCCGCCCTGGCTCGCGGCGGTCATGGACCAGTACGTGTCGTCGCCGGCGTCGTCGATGAGCAGTCCCGCGGCCTGGTGGGCGGCGAAGGCCTGGCCGTAGCGGTTGGCGTAGTACAGGTCGCTGCCCCCGAAATCGTGCAGGATGCCCAGGCCGAAGTAGTACCCGCCGCCCTGGGAGAACTCGCCGGCCTCGTAGCGGTCGTTGCCGCCCAGGTCCCAGATGGCGCCGACGCCGCCGGCGGCGTAGCCGCGCACGCCGTATCCGAAGCCCTGCGACATGCCGAGGTAGACGGCGGGGGTGCCGTATGCGGATGGGTACGCGGGGCCGTTGGCGCGGTAGAGGTCGGCGCCGTCGCGGTCGATGATCGCGCCCAGGCCGCGCGGCCCGCCGACGCCCTGGCAGAGTTTCTGTCCGCGATAGACGTCGGCGCCGCCCATGTCGATGATGAGGCCGGCGCCGTAGAGCCCCGCGCCGATGGACCACCCGACGTCCACCGCCGCGCCCGTCGCGCTCGCGCCGGTGTTGTCGTACACGTCGTTGCCGGCGCGGTCGATGATGATGCCGATGCCGAAGAGGCCGGTGGCCAGGCCGCCGACGCCAGCGGAGCGGTAGGTGTCGTTGCCCGCGGCGTCGTCGATCACCGAGAGCGCGAAGATGCCGGCGCCCGGGCCGGCGAAGTGGCCGCCGGCGTCGTAGCGGTCGTCCCCGCCGGCGTCGAAGATGATGTGCCCGCTGGTGATGGCGGGGCCGGCGCTGAACAGGTACGAGTCGTTGCCGCCGGCGTCGTAAACGACGCGCAGGCCGATCATGTCGTAGACGTTCTCGCCGAGGCCGCCGACGACGTTGAACGTGCCGTCGGGGTTGGCCTCGAAGGCCAGCACGTCGCCGCTCACGAGGCGGCGCAGCGCGGCGGGGACGTCGGCCAGCGGCTCGGGGCCGGCCTGCGCCGCCAGGGAGCGGCGCAGCGCTTCGAGGTTCCGCAGGCGGGCCAGGTGCTCCGGGAGCAGCACGCCGGCCACGCCGGCGCTGCCGCGGATGACCGCCAGGTGGTCCGTGGCGCGGGCGTCTTCGATCGAAACGCTGTCGCGGAGGCGCCGCGCGAGCGCGACGGCCGCGGAGCGGTACCAGTCCGGCGGCTCCCAGTCTTGCGGCGCGGGGTCGGCCGCGGGCTCGACGCCGAGGACCAGGCCGATCAGCGCGGCGATCTTCTCGTAGTCGCCGCCGGCGGCCGCGCGGGCGGCCTCGGCCAGCGGCCGCTCCGCGGCGTCGATCGACAGCGGGCGGCGCAGCGCGTGCACGACCGGCGCCAGCGCGTTCTCGTCGAGGTTCGAGTCCTGCACGCTCGCGAGGTGTTCGAGCAGCGCGTCGAGCCCCGGAGCATCGGGCGCGCCCTTGCGCACGCCCAGTTGCTGCGCCAGACCCAGGATCGTGGCCTCGAACTCCCCCTCGGCGGCGGGTCCGATGGAGGCGCCCTCCCGCAGGCCTCGGCCGATCGTGCCGGTCCACTCGTCGCGTTTGGCGGCGACGGTGGTGATGCGCAGCATCTCGTCGCCCTCGCCCGGGGGCGGCACATCGACGACGGCCGCGTCGGGATTGGCGCGGGGCGAGCGGCGGATGGTCAGGATAACCTGCTCGCCGGGGCGAAGGCCATCGACCGCGGCGCGGAACTCCGCGGAGGAGCCGATGCTGACGCCGTTGATCGCGACGATGACGTCGCCGCGCCGCAACCCCGCGCCGGAGCCGAAGCCGGTTCCCGCCAGCGGCCCGGGTGCGATCCATGAGACGACAACGCCGTCGGCCCTGCCCCCCGCGCCGCCGAGTGCGGTCGCGGCGGCGTCGCGCACCGAGATGCCGAGGTACGCAGCGCCCCGGCCGGTGGGCTCGTCGGGCTGCGTCGTGGCGGAGGCTCGCGGGCAGAACTGGTCGGCTGCCGCGATGAGCAGCGCGGCGGCGGAGGCGATCGCGAAGGTCGTGGCGGTCGTGCGCGGCCGGGTGGTCATGCGCGGATGGTACCGCGCGGGGCCTTGGCGCTCAGGCCGTGGGAGACGAATCGGCCATCTGAGGGGCGCGGGAAGGGTCGGTGAGCCCGGTCGCGGCGCGGCCGGCTTCGGCCGCGAGCGTCCCCAGCGCGCCCGCCAGAGCGCCCAGGTCGCTCGCCAGCCGCGCTCGCACCGCGGCGACGACCTGTTCGAGTTGCGGCGGCAGGGGCGGAGGCGACTGGTCGGCGCGGTCCGCGGCGTGGTCCAGCAGCAGCGGCCGCCAGGGCTCCACGGCTGAGAGGAGGCTGCGCAGTTCGCTCACGGCGGTGAGTTGGCGCGAGAGCACCTGATACCCCAGTTCGCACGAGCGTTCGGCGTGCTCGATCGTCGCCTTCAGGGTGTCCACCGTTTCGTCCACGCGGGCCTTGAGTTCGGCCAGCGGCGTCTCGGTGAGCGCCCGCAGGGTCTCGGCGCGCGTGCGGATCGCCTCATCGGCCTCGCGGCAGAGGGCGACGGACTGGCGCAGTTCGGCGTCGAGGCTCTCATGCCTGGCCCGCGCCTCCTCGGCGGCTGCTGCTGCACGCTCGGCCGATTCGGCGAGTTGGCGCGAGCGGGCCTCGGCGCTTTCGCAGGCCGTTTCGAGGCGATACGCCGCGGCCGCGGCGGTGCTGTGCGCCACTTCGGCGCGCTTGACCAGTCCGGGGAGGTCGAAGGTCGGTTCGCCGTTCTCGTCCCGCTCCGGGCGCAGGCCGAGGCGCTCGACAATGCGGTCCAGCCGGCGGGCGGCCTCGGCCTCGGTCTGCGCGAGGCGTTCCTCGAGCACGGCGAGGCGGCCGGCGGCGCTCTGGCTCTCGCTCTGGACGCGCGTGGCGAACTCCGAGAGTTTGGCGGTCATGATGTGGTCGGCCTGGTCGCCGAAACGCTCGACGATGTCGGCCAGGTCGGCGGCGCGCTGGAGCATGCGCTCGACATGGGCGGAGCGCTCCTCAAGGGCCGCGAGCGTCTTGAGCGCCAGGTCCAGCCGGCTCTGCTGGCGAGCGGCGGCCTCGCGGATGAGCGTGAGCGTGCGTTCAGCGCGTTCGGTGACCTCGCGCAGCGGGTCGGCGTGCGACGCGGCCCTGTCCACCAGGTCGCGCAGCGCGGCGGCGAAGTCGTCAAAGGCCGCCTTGTCCACCACGCGGGGGGAGAGGAATACCTCGGCGCCGGCCTCCGCGGCGCTCTTCCGGATCGTGGGGGAAGGCGCGGGGGAGGAGGAGAGTTGCGCCATGGCTTACTCCGCGGTCTTGCGTCCCAGGCCCGCGATCTTGGATTCCAGCCCCGCGAGGCTCGACTCCAGGTCAGCGCCCACGGCGACCGGGGCGGCGGGCGGGGTGCTCGGTGCGGCGGCGGGGGTTCCCGTCGAGACGACCTTGCCGCTGATGGTCACGCGCGGCTTGATCGGCACATCCGCGAGGCGCGAGGCGGCGGCGGAAGCCGCGGGCGCCGCGCCGGCCGCGGCGGGGTCGCCGCCGATGCGGCAGTGGCCGTTCCAACTCGCGCCGGGAGCGACGGTGAGGCTGGCGGCGACGATGTCGCCGCTCACGCGGGCGCTGGGGCTGAGCAGCAGGCTCTGGTGGGCGGTGATGTTGCCCTCGACGACGCCGTCGATCTGCACGACCGCGCCCTCGACCGCGGCGCGGCAGATCGCGGTTTCGCCGATGTTGAGTTCGCCGGGGGCGGTGATGCGCCCCTCGATCTCGCCGAGGATCTTGGCGGGGCCGTCGAAGGAGATTTCGCCCTTGACCCGGGTCCCCGGGCCGATCACGGTCGTGGTCGCATCCGCCATGGCACCGCTCCGCAGTGTCCCCCCGCCCCCCCAGCCCCCCCTTCACTCCGGCGGCCGCGCATGACCTGCGCGAATCCGTCGGTAGCGGACGAGTGAGCATCGACCAGAACCCCGCCACGACCGCAATTTCAAGGGTGAGAGCGGATGTTGCGGGTGCGGACCCAGGCATCCCGGGGGGCGGGTTCAACCGGGGCCGCTGCGCGTACGATCCTTTTCTGATGATCCGGCGCGGGGCCGCCAAGCAGATGCAGGACCGGCGCCGCCCGGGCTCCCGGACAGAAGCGGAGTCGAGGCGGGGCGGGTCGGGTGCGACAGCGCCCAAGGGGATGGTGCGCCTCCAGCGCGTCATGGCCGACGCGGGCGTGGCGTCGCGGCGTGAGTGCGAGGCGATGATCGAGAGCGGCCAGGTCGAGGTCAACGGCCGGGTGGTGACCTCGCTACCGGTGTTCGTGGATCCGCGGGTCGACCGGATCGTGGTCGCCGGGCGGCCGCTGCCGCGGCCGGGGCGGGGGGGAAAGGGGGCGAAGTCCGAAACCGGGGCGGGTGCTTCCCGACGCATCTACGTGATGCTCAACAAGCCCGCGCGGACGCTGACGACGACGCGCGACGAGGCCGGCCGGCGCACGGTGATGGACCTCGTGCAGCACCCGTCGGGCGCGAGGCTGTACCCGGTGGGGCGGCTGGGGTTTGAGACCACCGGCCTGCTCCTGCTGACCAACGACGGCGAACTGACCAGCCGCCTGACCCACGCCCGCTACGGCGTTCCGAAGACGTACCGCGCGGAGGTGAAGGGGGAGGTCGATGAGGCCGCGCTGCACCGGCTGGAGCGGGAGGCGCTGCGCGGCGAGCGCCGGGCGCGGCGCACGCGGCGGGCCCAGACGCCGGTGATCCGTACGAGCGAGCAGGGGCCGACGCCGCCGGCAGGCCGCGTGAGCATGCGGATCGTCAAGCGTGAGGGGGGCAAGACGGTCCTTGAGATCACGATGGCCGAAGGGGGCAACCGGCAGGTCGAGCGCGTGCTGGGCGAGGCGGGGTGGCCGGTGAAGAAACTGGCGTGCATCGCGGTCGGGCCGGTGCGGCTGAGCGAGGTGGCGCCGGGGGAGTGGCGCGAACTGGAGCGGGAGGAGGTTCGGGCGCTGAGGCAGGCGGCGGGGCTGGTCCGCAAGCGTGCCGGCGCTAAGGACCGCGAGGCGAAGGCGCCGGCGCCGTCTGACGAGGAGGACGCGTGAGCGAGCAGACGCCCCGGTTCCGGCCCGCGATACGTGACCGTCGCGCCCGCGGTGGGCGCACGCGCGACCGCGCTGGTTCGGCGGGCGTGATCGGCACGGTGGCCTCCAACGCGCAGCGGTCGCGATTGCCGCAGATGGCCGCGGCGCTGGCGTACCGCACGATCTTCGGGCTGATCCCGGTGATGGTGGTGGCGCTGGTCGCGCTGAAGATGTTCACGTCGGAGGAGGACATCCAGCACCTGATGACGCAGGCGATGGACTACACGGGGATCAGCCGGATCGCCCTGAAGGAGGAGGTGGATCCGCTGCCACCGGAGGCGCTGCGGCACACGTGGACGGTGTCGGTCGGCGCCTCGCCGCTGCCGCAGGTGCTGCTGCCCGAGTCGCTGATCCCCGCGCCGGATGCCGACAAGCCCGGGGGGGTGTCGGGCGTGGCCGTGTCGTCCACGGGGTCGGCGGGGCTGGACGAGTGGATCACGGGGCTGGTGACGCGGGTGAGCAAGATCCCGTTCAAGACGATCGGCGCGATCGGTCTGCTGGCGCTGATCTACGCCGCGATCTCGATGCTGGTGGAGGTCGAGCGGGCGTTCAACCAGATCTACCGCGTGCCGATCGGGCGGTCGTGGGCCCGGCGCGTGACGAACTACTGGACGCTGCTGACGCTCGGCATCGTGCTGCTGTGCGCGACGTTCTACATCGGGGAGCAGTTCAAGAACTGGGCGGCGAGGATGGCCGAGCGGGGTGGGCTGCTGGCGTCGGGCTCCGCGGCCAACGACGCGTTCTCGATCAAGGCGCTGGGGTTCGCGGTGACCGTGTGCATCAGCACGGGGCTGCTGCTGCTGGCGTACACGACGGTGCCGAACACGCGCGTCCGTCTGCGGCCGGCGCTGGCCGGGGCGTTCATCGCCGCGCTGCTGTGGGAGAGCGGCAAGTGGGGGTTCACGCTCTACCTGGACATGTCGACGAACTACACGCGGCTGTACGGCTCGCTGGCGATCCTGCCGCTGTTCCTGCTGTGGATCTACCTGACGTGGCTGATCGTGCTGGTCGGGCTGCAGATCAGTTACTTCCTTCAGTTCGAGCAGTACCGGCGGACGCCGGTGGCGGCCGACGCGGCCAAACTGCCCGCGGTGGCCGATCCGGCGCTGGGGGCGTCGGTGATGGCGGCGGCGGCGCGGGCGTTCCGCGACGGCGGGACGCTGACGCTCGCGGGGATCGCGGGGACCGTGCGTGCGACCGACGATGCGGTGCGGGCGGTCGTCGGGCGGCTTGTGGACCGCGGCCTGCTGCGGGAGGTGACGCGGGAGGATGGACCGGTGGGGTACGTGCTGGGTCGGCCCGCGGACCTGATCCAGGTGAGCGAGGTGCTTGAGGCGTCGTACGGACTGGTCGCGCCGCCGCCGGGGCAGGAGCCGGACCCGGTGCTGGAGCGGCTGCACCAGGCCCAGTTGGAGGGGGTGCGGGGGCAGACGGTGGCGTCGATGATCGCGGATGACGCCGCGCCGGCGCCGGTCCGGACACCGGCCCCGGTGGCGGCGGATGAGCACGCCCCGGGGCATGCCAACGGACGCGCGAAGGATGCCCCGGCGCCCGGGCAGCCGGCGACCGCCCCGGCTACGCTACCGCCCGTGGGGTAAGGAGTTGGCGGTGGAAATCACTCAGCGAAAGACCCCCTCGTGGGCCGTGGTCCTGGTGGTGACGCTCGGCGGCCTGGCGCTGCTGCCGGGGTGCTACCGGCGGGTCGTGGACGCCCGGGGGCCGGGGGCCGACCGGTACAACGTCGAGGAGCCGTACCAGCAGGACAGCCGGCTGGACGCGTGGTTCTACGGCGAGTCGTCGGGCGGGCGCGGCCGGACGCCGCTGGAGCGCCGGCGCTAGCCCCCCCTCCCCTTTCCCCCGCTGCGCCCGGCCCCCCGGAGGGTGTGGCGCGGCACCTAGAATGGCGACCTGCCGAGTCTGTGAGGAGACCCCATGGGCCTCGAAGCCGCCCTTCCCGTTGACAGCGTTCTGACGACGCAGTTGCGCCGCGTGATCAACTGGGCGCGGCGGAGCAGCCTGTGGCCGATGCCGTTCGCGACGGCGTGCTGCGGGATCGAACTGATGGCGACGGCGTCGAGCCGGTACGACATCGCGCGGTTCGGGATGGAGCGGATGAGTTTCTCGCCGCGGCAGGCGGACCTGATGATCGTGGCGGGGCGGGTGGCGGTGAAGATGCTGCCGGTGCTCCAACGGATCTACTTGCAGATGAGCGAGCCCAAGTGGGTGATCTCGATGGGGGCGTGCGCGAGCACGGGGGGCGTCTTCGACACGTACGCGACGGTGCAGGGGGTGGACCAGTTCATCCCGGTGGACGTGTATGTGCCGGGGTGCCCGCCGCGGCCGGAGCAGTTGCTGGAGGGGGTCATGGCGATCCAGCGGCACATCGACACCGAGGGGCTGCCGCCGACGGGGGGCAAGCGGGTGCCGCTGGGGCTGGTGATCGAGCCGACGCACGCCGTGCGACCGCAGCCGGTGCCGGTGACGATCGGGGCGACCTGAGCGTCACACGGATGTGGGCTGGATAGTCCGGCCGCAGATCAACGCAGATCGGGCGGGGACTTGGGTCCCGCGGCTTACTTCTTGTCGCGGTTTGCCTTGAGCGAGGCTTCGAGGGTGGCGAGGTCTTCGGTGCTCAGGTTTGTGGATTCCTTGAGCATCCGGATGAACCAGGCGATCTCTTCGTCGCCGTAGGGGAAGCCGACGTTTCCGCTGCCGGGGGCCTCGCTGGTGGTCAGGGTCTTGCCCTCCGCATCGAGGATGGCGATCCAGGGGATGCCGCTCTTGCCGGCGCCCATCTTGTCGCAGAGTGCCTTGCCGCCGGGGTTGCGGTCCACGTCGATCTTGAGGTCGACGAAGGCCTTGGCGAGGATCGGGGCGACCTCGGGCTTCTCCATCCAGTTCTCGAGCCTGTGGCACCAGCCGCACCACGGGGCGCCGAAGTGGAGGAAGACGCGCTTGTTCTCGGCGCCGGCCTTGGAGAGGGCGGCGCGCATGAGTTCGTCAGAGGTGATGGGCGGGGCCTGGTGCTTCTTGAGGAACGCGAGCACCGCCGCGGGGTCGTGGCCCGGCTTGTCGTCGGGGGCATTCTTGAGTTCGAGCGAGCCGGTCTCCTGGTTGGCGACGGGCTTGCCCTGGGCGTCGAGCACGGTCAGGAACGGGACGCCGCTGGCCTTGAGGTCGGCGCCGTAGGACGCCGCGAGGTCCATGTTCTTGTCCCACCTGCCGATGTCGACGTGGACGACCTCGTACTCGTAGGCGAGTTGCTTCTTCACGGCGGGGTCGCTCGTGAAGGTCGCGTGGAGCAGGTGGCACCAGCCGCACCACTCGGCGCCCCACTGGATGAGCACTCGTTTGTTGTCCTTCGCGGCGCGGGCGACCGCCGCGGCGATCTGGGCCTTGGCGTCGGCGGTGCTGTCGTAGAGGGGGGCCTTGGCGGTGGGCTCCTGATTCGGCTTCGGCGGCTCGTTGGCCGCGGCGGCAGGCCATGCGGCGGCGGCGCCCGCGGCGATGACAAGAGCGAGCAGCGTGCGGGTCATGCGGGGGTCCCTCGGGTGTCGTGTGGTGGGGAATGGCGGAGTTATTCGCCGCCGTCGCGGGTGTAGTGGCCGTCGTCCCAGCGGTCGAGCGAGGTGACGATCTTGGCGGGCACGAGGGCCGCGTGGCCGTCCATGAACAGGCCGTTGGCGCCCGAGCCGTGGCGGTTGGGGGCGATGCGCTGGGAGTAGTTGTACGTGTCGTTGCCGCCCACGACGTTCTCGGCGTGGTGCATGTCGTAGGAGATGGCGATCTGGTGGGTCGTCTGGTTCGGGGCGTACCAGTAGTTGGCGTGAACGTTGGACTGGTCGTCGGCGAAGCAGGAGAGGTAGAGGATGTCGTGCGGCCGGTGGTACTTGTGGAGTTGCGTCGGCTTCTTGGCGTAGTTCTGGTTGACGACGCCGGGGGCGCGGAACGAGATGCCGTTGTTGACGTAGTGGATGCGGTGGCGGTCCGGCGGGCGGGCCGGGTCCCAGTAGTAGGGGGCACGCTCGTAGCGGTCGCCGAGAGGCGCATCAAAGCCGTTGGTCGCCGAGACGGGCGGATCGTCGTTGCTGGTGCGGTCGTCGAGGAACGGGCGCAGGGCGTAGGGCCAGGCCGGGTAGTACCGCCTCGGGTTGGCGGTGGCCATTTGGAGCGGTTCGCTGAAGCCGGCCTCGCGCGGCGTGTACTCGCGGTACTGCTCCGCGTACATCATGAGCGCCATGCCGATCTGGCGCTGGTTCGACAGGCACTTGATCTGCCGCGCCATGTTGCGGGCGCCGGCGAGGGTCGGCAGCAGGATCGAGATCAGGATCGCGATGATCGCGATGACGACCAGGAGTTCGATGAGCGTGAAGGCGCGGCGCGGGTCGTCCTGACGCCGCCGGTCTGGGCCGCGGTGGTGCATCACGCCAGCATATGTGATGGCGGCCATTGTGCAATGCGGAACCCGGTCATTTTCCGACCGGGTGCGCGTGCGCCGCCCAGCAGCGGCGGCGTTACTCCGCCTGCGAGGGCTCCGGGGCGGGACGCGCCGGAGCAGGCGGGGGCGGAGGAGGGGGAGTGCCGATCGTCCGGACGGGGGCCGGGCCACCCTGGGCGGTGATCATGTCCTCGGGGAGTTCGGGGGTGCGGCGCAGGGTCGCCCGCACGAGCCGCGCGTTGGCCGGCGGGACGGCGAGGGAGTTGTCCAGTTCGCCGAAGCGGCGGCCGGCGGGCATGAGTTCCCACCGCATGATGTCCGGGGTGAACTGGCCGTGCTGGCCCTCGTCGGTCATGCCGGACTTGCCGGCGTCGGCGGCCTCGAAGTCAATCACCAGTTGCTGGCCGACGGGGACGTCCATGGTCCAGAAGACCTGGCCCGTGCGGGTGTCCTCGATGCTGATGGTCCAGGGCTGCCACGTGGTGGACTCGTAGGTGAACCGGTCGGCCGACCACATCGGCCCGCCGGGGTAGTAGCACCCCGTCCCGGCCCCGGCCGCGAGGCCGGCCAGAAGGAGGGCGCACGTGATGGGGGCGATGCGGCGGCGCGGTGCGGTCGCTGGCATGTCGGTCTGTCTCCGGCTGGTGGGAAGGCGGCCGTCGGGGCTCACCGTGTGGACCAAGTCTATCGTCAGCACATGAACGGGGCGTGATCGAGCCGGGTTCGCGCAGGCGTGGAGATCTGTCTTATCGGACCTGGTTCGGGCGCGGTTCGAAATTCAAACGGTGTTCAGGCACGACCGGGTCGGGCGGTGGTGGGGACCGGCAAGAAGGGTGAGTGTATGAAGCGCGGCGTGCGGATCGGACACGGGTACGACCTCCACCGGCTCGAGCCGCTCGCCATGGCCGGGGCATCGGCGGTGGGGGGGAGGCCGGTGCGGCCGCTGGTCATCGGGGGCGTCCGGGTGGAGGGCCCCGGAGTCGGGGGGGTGGCTGTGGGGACCGTCGCGCACAGCGACGGGGACGTGCTGCTGCACGCGGCGACCGATGCGCTGCTGGGGGCGATCGGGGAGCCGGACATCGGGCAGTTGTTCCCGGATACCGCGGCGGAGAACGCGGGGCGGGACTCGGCCGAGTTCATCGCGGAGGCCGTGCGGCGCGTGAGGGCGGCGGGGTGGGAGGTGGGGAACCTCGACGCGACGGTGATCCTGGAGCGTCCGAAACTCAGCCCGGTGAAGGGGCAGATCCGGGCGAACCTGGCGCGGCTGCTGGGGGTGGGGGAGGACCGGGTGAACATCAAGGGCAAGACGCACGAGGGCGTGGATGCGCTGGGAGAGGGGCGGGCGGTGGAGGCGCACGTCGTGGTGGTGCTGGTGTAGGCCGCCGCGGGCCCCGATCCGCGAACGAAAAACGCGGACGCCGCGTTGGCGGCGCCCGCGTTGGAAGCAAGTTCGTTGGACGAACGTTCAGGCGCGGCGGCGGCGGGCGCCGACGGCCAGTCCGAGGCCCAGCAGGGCGAGGGAACCCGGGGCGGGGACGGCGATGACGATGTTGTCGAAGTCGGCGACCTCACCGGGGTTCTGGTAGTTGTCGGTGAGGATGACGAACTGCTCCACGCTGGTCGCGGCGAACATGCCGGCGACGCTCGAGTAGATCAGGTTGCCGCCGTAGTAGTAGTTGATCGTGTTGGCGAGGCTGTCGGTTTCGACGCGCAGTTCGGTGTAGACGCCCGCGTTCCAGACGACGCCGGTGTCCACGAAGGCCAGCCCGCCGGGGCCGTCACCGTCCGGGTCGTCGAGGATGAAGATCTCGCCGGGGGTGCCGGAGATGCCGCCGTTCCAGTTGAACACAACCCGCCAGGCCACGAGTTCCTGCGATGGGGCCTGGCCGATGACCTCGTAGTTGGAGCCCTGATCGGAGGAGATGTTGACCATCACCGAGGTCACGGTCTGGCCTTCGCCGATGGAGCCGAGGTTCGGGCCGAGAATGACGCGCGTGTTGCCCATCGGGACGGCGTCGTCGAAGCCGACACGCAGGTGCTGGGAGCCGCTGAAGGGGTTGGCGGTGCTGACGCTGAACGCGGTCTGGTTCGCGTTGACGGAGGCGGTCCAGCCGTTCTGACCGGCGACGGGGCCGACCGTGAAGCCCTCGGCGGTCTCGAAGCCGGTCGAGTACTCGCCGAGGCCGCGGAGGGCGGGGCTGGTCGGGCCGAAGGCCTGGACCGACAGATCGAAGGGCCGCGACTGGGCCGCGGCCGAGCCGGCCGCCGCCGCGAGCACGAAGACAGCCATGATCGAACGTGCGCTGCGGTACATCACTCTCTCCTCACAAACTGGCCGCCCCGCGCGGCGCGTCACGCGCGTGCCATAACGGGAGCGGCTCCCGAGACGGTGGTTCGGCAGACGAAGAGACACAGCCGGAACTGGTCGGAGAAGCCTCTCTGCTCCGTATGTCTTTACTCTACAACGCCTTCAGCGGTTGCAAAATTGTGGCTGGCAGGGAGTTGGCGGCGGCTTGTCCACATTGCCCAGTTTTGTCTCTGGTCGTGGCGCAGGTTTGTTTTGGCTGATGATTCATGGCGCAAAGAAGATTCGTGCCGGCGCTGAGGATCTCGAACCCCGATCCGGCGCCCGGTCGCTCGATGGAGTTCGGAGGCGATCGCACAGTCGTGTGAGATCCAAGTGTTCCGGGGATTACGCAAGGCTCGTCGCGCGGGGTGAGACGCCGCGGCTTCCGGGGCCGCAGCGTCTGACATGAAACCATTCTGAGTTCTGAGCACGGCCTCAGGGCGTTCCTTTTGCCGGCCGCTAGGCTGTCGTCGCCGACAGGAGGGACGTCCATGCCACGCTGCGAGCGCTGCGGGAACGATTACGACAAGGCTTTCGACGTGGTCCTCGGGGGCCAGACGCACACGTTCGACAGTTTCGAATGCGCCATCGCGACCCTGGCGCCGGAGTGCGCCCACTGCAAGGTGCGGATCGTGGGGCACGGGCTGGAGTCGGGTGGCCGGTTCTTCTGCTGCGACCACTGCGCCGAGGCGGAGGGGGTCAAGGGGCTCCGCGACCGGGTCTGAAGGATCGTCAGGCTCAGCGATCGTGCGTCGCGGCGTGCGGGTCGGGCCGCTCGGCGTCCTGGCCGGCTTCGCCGGCGTCCGGCGCGGGCGCGGGCGCGGCGGGCGCGTGCTCTTCCTTTTCCTCCTTGGCGGGAAGCAGGAGGGAGGCGACGACGCCGGTGGCGAGCATCCCCAGCACGACGCCGACGGAGATGTCGGTGTCGATCTTGTAGGGGGTGTGCACGAGGCACATCTTGATCCCGATGAACAGCAGCACGAGCACCAGGGCCGGCTTGACGTAGCGGAAGTGGCGGATCATCGCCGCGAGGCAGAAGTAGAGCGAGCGCAGGCCGAGGATGGCGAAGATGTTGCTGGTGAAGACGATGAAGGGGTCGGCGGTGATCGCGAAGATGGCGGGGATGGAGTCCACCGCGAAGATCAGGTCGGTGAACTCGACCATCACGAGGGCGACCAGCAGGGGCGTGGCGTGCAGGACGCCCTCCATGCGCGTGAAGAATCGCTGGCCGTCGAACTTCGTGGTGACGGGGATGAAGCGTTTGATGAGGCGGAAGATGGTGCTCTTCGATGGATCCGCCTGCTCGTCCTCGCCCATGAAGGCCATCCGGACGGCCGTGATGATCAGCACCGCGCCGAAGACGTAACTGATCCAGGCGAAGTGCTCGATGAGCGTGACGCCGACGAAGATCATCAGGCCGCGCATGACGACGGCGCCCATGATCCCCCAGAAGAGCACGCGGTGCTGGTACTTCGCGGGAATCCCCAGCGAGCCGAGGATCACGGCGATGACGAAGACGTTGTCCATCGACAACGACTCTTCGATGAGGTAGCCGGTGATGTAGAGTTTCGCCGCCTCGAAGCCGCGCACCGTCATCGTCGTGCCCGGGCTTCCGAGGACGGGGACCTCCAGGCCGAGCCCGAAGACGTGGTGCTCATAGAGGAAGTAGACGGCGACGTTGAACAGCAGGGCGCAGGAGACCCAGACGATCGTCCAGCGGATCGCTTCTCTGGCCGTGACCTCGTGGGCCTTGCGGTGGAAGACGCCCAGGTCCAGCAGCAGGATCGTCAGGATGATGCCGATGAACCCGGCGTAGGCGAAGACCTTGTATTCCTCGCCCAGGTGGCGCTGGGCTTCCAGGACTTCGGTGGCGACGGGGAGGGTCGAGGTCAGCAGCGTGGTGAGCATGGAGCGGGGAGCCCCTGGGCCGGCGCATCAACGCCCGCTCTCGCCCGGCGGCGCTGGACGAGAACGGGGTTGGTCTTGCCTCGTGCACCGTGAGGTGATGCACGCAGAGGGCCGGGCGGTCGGGCGGGTGGCCCGGACGCCGTGCTGACGGCCGCCTGCTCCCGCTTCGGCGGGAGGCTACTCCCCAACTCACAGGTCTGGGAGCGTATCGACGCGGGGCGTGGAGTCAAACGCCCCCGGTGCTCCCGCCGCCCGGCTCCTGCTCCCGGCCCCAGGGGCGGCGCTCGATGCCCGTGCCTGTGGCGGCCCGGGCGGCGAGAGCGTCGAGGAGGCGCGCGGGGTCGGTCTCGACGACCAGGGCTTGGCGCGGGTTGATGCGCATGAACCCCTCGCGCTCGGCGTGGTCGAGCCAGCGGAGAACGTCGTCGAAGTAGCCCTCGACGTTGAGCATCCCGACGGGGCGGTCGTGGATGCCGAGTTGGGCCCAGGTGAGGATCTCGAAGAACTCGTCGAGCGTGCCGATGCCGCCGGGGAGGGCGACGAAGGCTCGCGCGATGTCGGCCATGGCCTTCTTGCGCTCGTGCATCGAATCCACGATGCGCAGATCGGTGATGCCCTCGTGGCCGAGTTCGCGGCTCATCAGTTCGCGCGTGATGATGCCGGTGACGGTACCGCCGCCGGCGAGGACGCTGGCGGCGATCTCGCCCATGAGGCCGACCTTGCCGCCGCCGTAGACCAGGCCGATGCCGCGGAGGGCCATCTCGCGGCCGAGGTCGGCGGCGGCGCGGCGGTAGGCGGTGCGGGCGCCGACGGCGGCGCCGCAGTAGGCGCACAGGGGCGAGAGGGGGTGGTGGTCCATGGGGGCGTTGATCCGCCGGCGGGGTTTGCGGCCGGGCGGGCGGAGTCTACGGCGGGCGGGCGCGGGGGGAGTTCCTACCCTGCCGCATGCGGATCGCCCTGACGCTCATCGCACTGGCGGTGCTCGCCATGGCCGTCGGTGGGGCGCTGCTGATGCGCGCCGGGAGGATCACGGGCGGCGAGTACGCCATGTTCCTGCTGGCGCTGGCGATGGTGTGCTTCTTCGGGTCGCTGCCGGTGGTGCTGGGCGTGCTGACGCGGCCGCGCGGGGGCTCTCAGCGCGGCGGGGACGAAGAGGCTGTCATCATCCCGGACGAGCCGCCGCGGCGCGGGGACGCGTCGCGGCCGTGAGAGACAAACGGCGCGCCCGCACGGGTGCCGGGCGCGCCGCTCGCCCCTTCCCTCCGAGGGCGCTGGTTCAAGATCGCGGGGCTTAGCGCTGGGGTTGCGTTCCGGGCGTGTCGCGGCGCATCGGCGGGGGGAGGCCGGTGTCGTCGCGAGGCGCGGGGCGCGGCGGTTGCATTCCCTCGTCGTTCATCGGCTGCCGCTGGATCCCGGGCTGCTGCGGGCCGTTCAGGCCGTTGCGCTGGAGCGTGCTGAGGTACAACTCCTCGGCGATGGGGCGGATCTGGTCGAGGTGGTCGCGGAGGATGGGGAGCCGCTCTTCGGCGAGGGCCTGGAGTTGCGGGTTGCTGCCGGTGCGGAGGAACTGCTCGTGCAGCCGCACGGCGGCCTGGTGGGCATCGACCTGGGCTTGCGTGTACTCGAGGTCGAACTGCGCGCCCTGGAGGTTCGCGAGGCGGTCGAGGATTGCGATCTGGCGCGGGTTTGGGCGGCCGGTGACCTCGATCCCCTGAACGTCGGTCGCCTCCATGAGCCGGTCGTGGGCGGCGCTGTGGTCGTCGATCATCATCTGGGCGAACTGACGGACGCGCTGATCGGTGGCTCGCTCGAGGGCCAGGCGCGACGACTCGACCTCGAAGATGTCGCCGGAGAGCGCCTCGCGGGCGAACATGTCGCCGCCGACGGGCGCGGGGGCCGCCGCGGCGGCCGTCGTCGTGACGCGTGCCTCCGGGCCGGTGTAGGCGGCGGGGCGCACGGTGAAGCCGCTGTCGGCACGCAGCCCGGTCTGGGCCTCGGCCTGGGCCAGGTTGGTGGAGGTGGTCGCGGAGGGAGGTCGGCCCGGGACCCAGCCCTGCTGCATGTCGCGGGCCGTCGCCGTCTGGTACGCCGGCCGGTCGGTGGTGTCGGACGTGCGGGTCGTGGTGGCGGACGTGGTGCGACCACGGTCCTTGTCCCCGGTTTCGCAGGCGGCCAAGCCCGCGGCGGCGACCAGGGCGACGAACAGGTGCTTGGACACATTGACCTCCTGGCGCCCGGCGCTTGGCCGGCGCGGTGCGCGCCGACCCCTTGGGCGACCATGAAGTCCTGCCATGCGTGGATGAACCAACCCTCGAAAGTGCGTCAGCGTTCGCTCACCGGGCGTAGCGGAACCATGCCCAGGCGCACCAGGCGCCGATGTGCAGTGCCGTGATGAACCAGAGGGCCGCCGTGTAGGAGCGCTTGGCGCTCTTGTGGCGAAGGAGGCTCCGGGCGGCCAAGGCGCCGGGCCAGCCCCCGAGGAGTTCCATGGTGTGGAGCGAGCGCTCGGGGATTCGCCGGGCGCCGCGCCGGGCAAGGCGCTTGTCGGCCCAGAACGCCAGGAAGGTCACGGCGCTCATGGCGGCGTAGAGCGTCAGCACAGCGCCGGGGCCGCTCATGCTGCGTCCTTCCCGGTGCGGATCACGCCGTCGTGGGCGTCAAAGACGGGGACGATGGGGGAGGTGTCGATCGCGGCGCAGTCGTCGATGTCGGGGGCGAGCCCGATGGCGACGAGGTTGCGTCCGCCGCGGCCCTGGCGCAGCGCGGCGGCGAGGGCGGCGGGCGCGGGGCCGGCGGCGTTGAAGGCGGCGATGGCGAGGCGTGTGGCGTCGTCGTCGCCGGGGTCGAAGTCGCCGGTGGCAAGGAGCGCTGAGGCGATCGCGCCGCTGGCGATCACATCGTCGAGGCACAGGGCGCCGTCGGTACCGGCGCAGACGATCTGCACGGGGCGGGCTCGCGCGTGAGCGGCGCGGCAGACGGCGGCGCGGTTGGTCAGGCAGCCGACGAGCACGGCGGTGGCCGGCGCGCAGCGGAGGAGCGCCCGCGTGCCGTTGGTCGTGGTGAAGGCGAGGATGCGCCCGCCGACGGAGTCGGGGGTGTACTCGCGCGGGGAGTTGCCCAGGTCGAAGCCGTCGATGCGCACGCCGCGGCGCTCGCCGCCGAGAACGCAGGGGAGCGCCGCGGCCTCCCGCGCGAGCAGGGCGTCCTCCGGTTCGAGGCAGGGGACGACGTGCACAGCGCCGGCCGCGAGCGCGGCGATGATGGTGGTCGAGGCGCGCAGGACATCCACGACGACCGCGGTGCACCCTGCGAGGGCGCGCGGGTCGATCGTGTCGGGCGTCAGGTGGACTCGCAGCGGAATGGGCACGCGGTGAGGGTAGCGGCGAGGGTCAAAGCGGGCTCACCGGGCGCGGCGGAGCGGAAATCCGCGGCGGTTGCGGCGGCGTTCACGCAGCGTTCAGGGGCGGTGGTGTAGTGTCGGTCCGCACGACCCATGGACGCCGCCGCGCCGCGCAACGGGACGCACTCGAGGGTCATCGCGCTGGGGGCGCTGGTCGCCGTCATCGCCGGGCTGTACCTCGCGCGCGAGATTCTCATCCCGCTGGCGCTCGCGACGCTGCTGAGTTTTCTGCTGGCGCCGGTGGTGGACCGGATCGAGCGGATCCACCTGGGGCGGGTGCCGTCGGTGCTGATCGCGACGGCGCTGGCGCTGGTGCCGCTGGTGGTCGTGGTGTGGGTGGCGGGGAGCGAACTGGTGGACCTGGCCCGGGCGCTGCCGCAGTACCGGGCGAACATCCAGGCCAAACTGGAGGTGATCCGCGGGCCGGCCGGGGGGATGCTGGACCGAGCGATCGCGGCCATCCGCGACCTTGGGCTGCAGCCGGAGATCCCGGAACTCGAGCCGACGCAGACGGGCCAGGCGCCGATCCCGGTGACGATCGTCGAGCCGCCGACGTCGCCGCTGCTGATCGCGCAAAGCATCGTCGGGCCGCTGGTGCGCCCGGTGGCGATCGCGGGGATCGTGCTGGTCTTCACGGTGTTCATGCTCGTGCAGCGCGAGGACCTGCGCGACCGGCTGATCCGGCTGATCAGCCGTGGTCGGATCACGATCACGACGCATGCGCTGGCGGAGGTGGGGACGCGCATCAGCCACTACCTGCGGACGCAGTTGCTCATCAACACAGGCAACGGCATCGTTACGGCGGTTGGGCTGCTGCTGATCGGCGTGCCGGGGGCGGTGCTGTGGGGAGCGCTGTCGGTGGCGCTGCGGTTTATCCCGTACGCGGGGCCGTTCCTCAGCGCGTCGATGCCCACGGCGCTGGCGCTGGCCGTGTCGGACTCGTGGACGATGCCGCTGCTGACGATCGGGCTGTTTCTTACGGTCGAACTGATCAGCAACAACATCATCGAGCCGTGGGCGTACGGGTCGTCTACGGGGATCTCGTCGGTCGCGCTGCTGGTGGCGGTGATCTTCTGGACGTGGCTGTGGGGGATGCCGGGGCTGCTGCTGGCGACGCCGCTGACGGTGTGCCTCGCTGTCGCGGGGCGGTACGTGCCGCAACTGGACTTTCTCAATGTGCTGCTGGGGACGGAGCCGGTGCTGCCGCCGTGGTCCCGTTTCTACCAGCGGCTGCTTGCCGACGACACGGACGAGGCGCTGGAGATCGCCGAGGAGTACCTGAAGGACCATGCGCTGGCCGAGGCGTACGACGAACTGTGCATCCGCGCCCTGCGGAGCGCCGACGAGGACGTGGAGGCGGGGGTCCTCGACGATCGCGGGCGGCAGCGCGTCCAGGCGGCCGTGCGCGACCTGGTGGACGACCTTGCCGCTCGGGCGGACCAGATCCGCCAGGAGCGGGCGCCGTCGCCGGCCGAGACCGCCGTGGCGACCTCCGTGCCGGAGGGGCTCGTGCCTCCGGCGGGGGCGGAGGTTGCGGTCGTCGTCGAGCGCATCCCCGTGCCCACGCCGGCGACGCGGCCGCGCATTGATGTGGTTGTGGTGCCGGCGCGCGACGAGGCGGATGCCGTGGCCGGGCAGATGCTCGGGACGCTCCTGGCGCGGGCGGGGATCAACACGCAGGCGCTGTCGCTGGCGGATCTGGGGACGGATGTGGGCCAGACGATCGCGGCCGTGACGCCCTCGGTGCTGGTGGTGTCGTCCGTCCCGCCGTTTGCCGGCACACAGGCGAGGCTGCGGATCCGGCAACTCTCGATGCGGAGCCCGGGGGTGCCGCAGGTCGCCGGATTGTGGGGGATCGACCGCGAGACGTTGTCTCGCTCGCGGCAGCGGATGCTGGACGCCGGGGCTGTGGATGCGGTTGGGACGCTGGCGGAGGCCGTGGAGCGAATTAGCGCTCTGATCACGCCCTCCCCCCCTTCCAGGGCGTCAAAAACGGGGTCGGCGCCGCCTGCGCCGGCTGGGACGACCAACGGATGAAATCGTCTTCGGGAGTTGATAGGAAGACCCTTGGCCGGTTCATGCGCCGAACGTATACTGAAGCCCAGTGAGACGGAGTCCCGGCGGGTGCCGGGCCGTCCCGCTCGACCGACGCGCGATCTTCGCCCGAGTAGCAGCAGCGGTTTTCGACGATCGATTGGCGACTCGGGCAAGGTTCGCGGTATGAAGCTTTACGTCGGTAATCTCCCGTTCAGCACGAGCGACGCGGAACTGCGCAGTTTGTTCGAAGTGCATGGCGAGGTGGCCTCGGCCTCCGTCGTCATGGACCGTGAGACCGGCCGCTCGCGCGGCTTTGGTTTCGTCGAGATGCCCAACGACGAGGAGGCCCGCAACGCGATCAACGCGATGCACGGGCAGAACGTCAACGGGCGTGACCTGACCGTCAACGAGGCCCGCCCGCGCGAGGCCGGTGGCGGCCGCGGCGGCTTCGGCGGCGGTGGCCGCGGTGGGTTCGGCGGTGGCGGCCGTGGCGGGTTCGGCGGCGGCGGTCGTGGTGGCTTCGGCGGCGGTGGCGGCGGCTACGGTGGTGGCGGCGGTCGCGGCGGCTGGTAAGCCCTCGCTCGTTCCCAGATTTGTGTGAACAACTCGGCCCCCGCGCTGCGAAGCGCGGGGGTTTTTCTTTGTGCGGCAGGTCGAGTGGGCTCAGGACGTCGGCCCGGTGTCCGTCGGCGGCAGCGATCCCTCCTCGCGCGGCTCGGGCGGCTTCTTGAAGAGCGGGGCGTCGGTCTGGGCGCGTCGTCCCATGGCGCCGTCATCGACGGCCCGCAGCGCACGCTCGGCCCGCGCCTGCGCATCGAGGTTCTCGTCCTCGCTCAGTTCGCGGAAGTCGCCCTTGATGCCCTTGAGTGCGTAGCGCTCGGCTTCAATCTCCGCCCGGGTCCGGAGGCCCGCGCGGCGCAGGACCGGCAGCGGCGGGCACCATCCCTCGAGCGCGTGCTGAAGGAAGAAGCCCTGCACCATCATCGGCAGCAGGAGCCAGCGCCGGCGCCCGCTGATGAGGGCCGCGACGAGCCCGGCGAGCGTCACGATGCTCGACCCGGTCTCCAGGGTCTGCTCGATGTCCCACTCTTCGTCCAGTTCGCGGAGCCTGGCGGGGATCTGGTCCGGGTGGGCGGCGAAGTAGGCGATCCGCATCTCGGTCTGTCGCCGGATCTCTTCGTTGACCGACGGCGCGGTGTGCGCCGGGATGCGCTGGGCGGACGAGGTCGCGATCATGGTGCTCCCCTTGTCTCTCCCTCCCCCTTCCCTCTCCTGCCAGCGCCGGATGTCTGCGCCCCGGCCCTCCGGGAAGATCGGCGGCGGCGATGAGAGGCCGATTGATGCGGACCTAAAGCGGTCGGGCGAGCCGCCCTCGGCACGCTCGGACTAAAGCCCGGTGAGCGTGCGCTCACGTGAGTTTCGCTTGGAATGAACCGCCTTCATCTAGCCTCCCGCGAAGGGCGCACCGGCGCTGGTGGTCGTACGGGGACACCGTGTCGAACGGGACCGCCAGCGCAACACAAAGCCGTGCTCTGTGCGCGGGCACGGCCGATGGACCGGACGGGCGCCCCTGCGAAAGGACTTGTGATGGCACGAGGCGACGCGTCAAAACTCTCTGACCGCGACCGGATGATGGGACAGATGGACATGGAGGAAGGGACAGGCGCGGGCCGCGGCCGCTCCCGCGGCGGGGCTCGCGGACGCAGCAGCGGGGGCCGTGCGGCTTCCACCTCCGGCGGGCGCAGCGCGTCCCGCGGCGGCGGCACGGCTTCCTCCCGGCGAAGCGGCACGTCGCGTGCCGGAAGCAAGACCAGCGCCCGCACAGGCGGCCGCGGGACCACATCATCGCACTCGCGTGCCGGCGGCACGGCCTCCCGGGGGAAGACGGCCTCGCGCGGCCGCGCGGGCGGCGCTGCTCGCGGCGGTCGCACCGGCGGCTCCACGCGTGGGCGGACGTCCCGCTCCCGCTCGCGGTGAGAGGCGGACGCTTTCGGACTTGGGCGTGGGGTGCGGCCCGATGGCTCCTGGTGGGCGCCGCCGCCGCGTGCGCGGGGCCGGCCGGGTGCGGGGCGCACATCGTTCCGCCCGAGTTGTCCGCCGCCGATGAGCCGGCCGTAGTCGTTCTAACCGACTACGGCCGGCATTCCAGCCTCATCCTGCCGCGTGACGACGGGACCGCGGTCGAGTACGCCTACGGGCAACTGGGGTGGTACGCCCTAGACCGTCGCGTGTGGTGGAAGACGCCATTTGTGACGCTGCTGCCGAACTCCGGGGCCCTGGGCACCCGCACCCTCCCCGCGCCGGAGGTGGGTGGGCTGCCTCCCCCGGAGCCGGCTCTGCAACACGCGTACACGCTGGCGGTGCCCCGGGAGGCCGTGGGGCGGCTGCTGCGCCGCCTGGACGCCCGATTCGCGGCCGGAACGGGTCCGGTGATCGACAACCCGGGGACGGGCCTGCTGTTCGTCCGCGATGGGCGGTCGTACTGGCTGCTGAACAACTGCAACACCGAGGTGGCGGGCTGGCTCCGGGAACTGGGGTGCCGCGTGGATGGGCCCAGCGTCTGGGCGAAGTTCAGTTTCACGCCGGCCCCGGCGCCGGCGGCCTGGCGGCGGGAGCCCGCGGCCCCATAGGGTCCATGCCGGCGCGGAGCGGGCCTACCTTTGGCCTCGCCCCTGGGGGGAAGGTGGAGAGCGCCATGGCCGTTGTTGAGACCGAAACGTCGCCCGCCCAGCACTTCCATTGGGAGCCGCAGCCGGCTGCCCAGACCCTGATCAAGGAACTGGTCGCCGACTTCCTGGAGCGCTGCCCGCGCGTCAAGGAACTGGCGGACCGGATGCTGCACGAGACCGCCACGCGGTTCATCGACTGGATCGACCACATCCAGGCGCCGCGCACGCTCGAGTTGCGCGAGCGGCTGCTGGAGGTGGGCTTCCGGCACAACCCCGACCCGGGCGCCAGCGACCGCTACACGCACCCCGGCGCGATGTTCCCGCAGGTGATCCTCGTCGAGGGGCCGATGACGCGGGTGGGGATCAAGGTGGACTTCGTCGCGGACTTCCTCGCGGCGCACATGATCTCGAACGACTACCCGATCTACGGCGACCCGTTCTCGCCGCTGCGCATGGCGCCGGCCTTCCGCGGGAACAACGCGGAACTGTGGGTCGTCGAGCGGCAGGGGTACCAGGGCTTCGCGGTGCCGGAGTCCGATGCGCAGCGGACGGTCCGGGCGATCAAGGCGCTGGAGAGTTTCCGGCGGCGCGAGCGCAACTGGCCGACGGACGAGCAGGGCTTCCAGCGGGTCAACTCGCTGATCGACGCGGCGATCGCGAACCTGGGCCCGGATCAGACGTGCGCCCTGTTCTTCATGGCCGAGCGCGACTACTGGCAGCGCCGCAATCGCGCGGGGCAGATCCAGTACGAGCGGCAGAACCGGCTCGGCCTGGGGTGGGGCAACCACGACCACCACACGTTCCGCTCCAGCCGCGAGAACTTCCCGCGGCTGATCGCGGTGCTGGAGAAACTCGGGTTCCGCTGCCGCGAGCGGTTCTACGCCGGGCACGAGGCCGGGTGGGGGGCGCAGGTGCTGGAGCAGCCCAACGCGGGGATCACGATTTTCGCCGACGTGGACCTGTCGCCGGATGAGGTGGCGGGCGACTTCGCGCATGAGCCGGTGCTGACGCCGCGCAAGGAACTGGGCACGATCGGGCTTTGGGTCGGCCTGCACGGCGAGAGCATGCTCCAGGCGGGGATGCACCATCTGGAGTGCCAGTTCGATTTCGACGCGCTGCGGGCCCAACTCGCCGCGGCGCACGTTGGGACGATGAAGCCGTTCACGAACATGCCGCACCTGCGCCAGGCGTTCACCGAGGGCGAGCGGTGGGCGGTGTCGGAGGAGCGGATCCAGCGGCTGCTGGAGGCGGGGTACATCACGCAGCAGCAGGCGATGAACTTCCGGATGGACGGCGCGATCGGCTCGCACCTGGAGAACCTGGAGCGCAACGACGGGTTCAAGGGGTTCAACCAGCAGGCGGTGAGCGACATCATCGCCCGCACCGACCCGCGCAAGGCTTCCCCGACGGGGACGCCGCAGGTGATCGGGGCGTAGAGAAGCAGCCACAGATCAGCACAGATTACACGGATAAGAAAGAAGAAGGGATTGGATCGTCTGGTCCAATCCCTTCTTGTTCTTTCTGATCTGTGTTCATCCGCGTTGATCTATGGCCCCTTTGCCCCGGCTTGATCGGCGCCAGCGTGGCGATCACCGCGGCCCGGCGGCGGTGGCAAGGGCGGCGAGAAGTTCGTCCGGGCGCTGGGTGCCGATGAGCATGCGCGTGCGGCCGGCGGTGAGGGTCACGGCCTGGTTGCCGCGGACGTTGACGACGCGGCCGTAACGCCGTGAAGAGCGGATGCCCCAGCCGCCGGTCTCCGAGAGGGCGTCGTAGCGGACGGCCTCGAAGGTATCGATGTTCTCGACGGGGATGGTCTTCCAGTAGAACGGGAAGAAACTGATGCGCAGTTCGCGATCGGTGACGGTGGTCCGCATGCGCGGGGCGACGAAGAGGAGGATCTCGAAGAGCGTGACCCCAGCCCAGACCCAGAGGAGGTGGGCGTTGCCGGACTGGTAGGCCGTGGCGAGCAGGAGTACGGACGTCGTGATGATCGACGCCGGGACGAGCGCAAGCACGATGGGGTTGCGGGCGAGGTACTGGACCTCGGAGAAGAGCACCGTTGGGACGTACATCGGGTGGGCGCGGTCCATGCCGATTCTTCCCGCACCGCGACGCTTGGTTTCATCTTCGCGCGGGCGGTGGGATCTGGCGGGAAACGGCTGGGAATCACGAACTCTGGCGGTGGTTCGGGCGTAGTTTGGATAGTGGTGGGGAAGGTTCGCGCCCGGAGCAGAGCGGCCGGCCTCGCCAAGCGAGCGAAGCCATGAGCACACTGCACAGCGAGCAACTCGACATGCTCAAGCGCCTGGCGGAAGAGCGTCGGTGCGCGGAGTTGTATTACGGCAGCCGCCTGACGCCGTCGCCGCCGGTGCCGCGGCTGGTGGAGCCGTACGCGCTGCTCCAGGGGACGCAGGACGTGCTGGTGCGGTGCTACCAGGTGCGCCCGGAGCCGGCGGGGTGGCGGACGTTCATGCTGCACAAGATCGACCGGGTGGTGGACACGGGGATCCCGTTCACGCCGCGGCAGGAGGTGACGATCGCGGCGGACGAGACGCCGATCTTCGGGGGCGAAGCGCCGCGGGCGCCGTGGACGGAGGACCTGCGGCTGTACCGAGACCTGGTCGCCGAGGCGCTGCGGCACGGTCTTGTGGACGAGGAGAAACTCTCGGAGATTCGGTCGTTCGCGGAGCGCGCCGGGCTGCGGCCCGAGCAGGTGCGGTGGGTGCATGCGGTGCTCTTCCAGCGGTGCCTCAACGGGGTGATCCGGGACGGGGTTGTGGGGCCGGAGCAACTGTCGGAGATCCGGCTGGTGCAGCGTGTGCTCAAGGGGCTGGGGTGGGGCGTAACGGGATCGGCCGCGACGCGCAGGGCGGGCCGGCGGGCGGCCTCGCGCAGCCGCGGGGAGCAGGGGAAGCCGGCGTCCTCGCCGCGGGCCGTGGCGTAAACAAACACGGGCAGGCTTCGCACCCAAGGGCCGGGCTCGCGCACCACGACGCGTGCGCCGGCCCTGGCCTTTTGTCGCCTTGGTGGCCGCTGCTACTGCTGGGGCAACGACGTTACCGCTCGTAGGTGCCCGAATAGTCAGCGCGAGCAAGGACGAGGCCGGACATGGCGCGTTCGAGGGTGAGTTTGTCGGCGCCGGATGGAGCCTGAACGGGGCCGGAGAGGGCGTAGAGCTTGAAGTGGTAGCGGTGCACGCCGTGGCCGCGCGGCGGCGCGGGGCCGCGGTAGCCGATCGTGCCCCATGAGTTCTTGCCCTGCACGGCGTTGCCGAGGTTGAGCGAGGGGTCGAGACGTTCGGTCTTGGGGATGCCTTCGGGGAGTTGCGTGACCGTCGCCGGGATGCGATAGAGCAGCCAGTGGACCCAGGGCTCCGGGGTCGGTGCGTCGGGGTCGTCGACGATCAGGGCCAGTTCCTGCGTCCCGGGCGGCGGCGGGCTCCAGCGGAGGGCGGGGGAGATGTCCTGGCCGTCCTCCGTGAAGCGCGTGGGGATGCGGGTCCCGTCGGCGAAGTCGGGGCACTCCAGGCGCATGTCCGTCATCGTGCGTGGCATGCGCGAGTGTAAAGGCGGGCCTGCGGCGCGGGCGCGAGCGATCTTTCACCGGGCGACGGGGCCGCCGGATCAGGCCCTGGCCGCCGCGGCGTGAGCCGCGCGGGCGCGGACGTTGTCCAGGACGTTCATGAAGTTGATGTATCCGTCGTAGGGCGAGTCGTACGGGCTGAAGTACTTGTGCACGTCGCCGTCGGCCCAGTATTTCGTGCACATGTAGTAGAAATGGTCGCTGGTGGTAAGGCGGCGCCAGTCCTCGAGCAGGTAGCGGGCCTCCGCGATTTCCCGCTCGTCCCCGCTGCGCTCCGCGGCGGCGAGGCGGGCCTTGACCGGGCGCTCGAGTTTGTACGTCTCCTGGAGCGCATTGGACTGCATCGAGTTGCCGAGCCACGCGGAGAGGTCGCGCTCCGTGTCCGCCCACGAGATCATGTGCGGGACGTCGTAGACGCCGACGGGGTCGTAACGCTCGATCGCCTCGGAGACGGTGAGGAAGTCGTTGTGCCCGGGGTTCACGTCGTAGACCCAGCCGGGGAGGGCGTCGAGGAACTGGAAGATCCCGGTCTCGGCCCACTGGTGCTCGCCGAAGGTCTCGTAGTCCATGAAGAGGTTGCAGACGTAGCCGTCGCCGTTGATCTGGTTGACCCAGTGGGCGAACCGTTCGGCCTTGAGGGGCCACTCGGCCCAGGCGCGGTTGGAGAAACGGAAGGCGATGTCGTCGCTGAGGCGGTAGTTCTTGAGCAGGCAGCAGAACGGGCGGCCGGTGGGGCCGTTACCGGTGTGGGGCGGGCGGTAGAGGTAGTTGGGGGAGCGGTAGCCCAGCAGGTGGTCCGCGCCCTCGCAGAGGATGCCCTTGAAGCGCGGGTTGCCGCGGTCGTCCTTCATGTTCGCAACGACGTGGGCGACGTCATTGTTGTAGATCAGTTCCGTGTTGCGGAAAACGCGCGGGGTCTGGCCGAAGAGCGACTCGATCCGGCGCGTGTGCAGATCGACCTGCTGGGCGAACTCCTCGCGGGAGTAGAGGAAGGAGAGGGAGTGGTAGTACGTCTCGGCGAGGAACTCGCAGGCGCCGGTGTCGGCCAGACGCCGGAAGAGGTCGATGACGTCGGGGGTGAACTCCTGGAACTGGTCGAGGGCGACGCCGGTGATGGAGAAACTGACGCGGAAGCGCCCCTCGTGGCGTCGGATGAGGTCGAGGATGAGGCTCGTGGCCGGGCGGTAGCACTTGTCGGCCACCTTGCGGCAGATCTCACCGTTCTTGGCGTGATCGAAATAGAAGTGGTCGTTGTCGAAGACGGTGTAGCGGCGGAGCCGCCAGGGCTGGTGAACCTGGAAGTAGAAGACGACGGAGGCCATGGGAAGGTAGGGTACCCCGGTCGCGGAGAGGCGTGACGGGAAGCGCGGGGGGCGCGAAGCGCGTCAGGACCAGCGGCCCGCGAGGGGGGTGGGGGGGTTGGCGAAGGACTGGATGGCGGGGAAGCGGGCGGCGTCGCGGTTCTTGATGGAGAGCAGGGGAGAGAGGCCGGCGTTCTGGAGGGCGTGGGCGGCCTTGAGGGTGAGCCAGGCCTCGGCGGCGGGGACGGCGTGGGCGTGGCCGTGTTGCACAAAGGTGTGCACGGGGAGCCCGGAGAGGTCGCCGGCCTCGGGGCAGGTCATCTCGGCGCCGTCCTCGGCGTAGGCGGTCGCGATGAGGACGGCGGCGGCGTAGGCGGCGTTGCCCCACAGGAGGCTCTCGTGGTCCGCCGGGGACGCAACCTCGCTGAACGGGAACGACTCGCACGGGTTGGACGCGGGTCCGTAGGGCGGGCGGAGCAGGAAGCGGGGGAGGGTGAGGCAGAGGTAGCGGCTCTCGGGCGCCTCTCGCACGGCGGCCCACGCGGCGGGGGCCGCGGCGTCGTCGGGGGAGGGGTGGAGGGCCCACGAATCCGGGTCCGGCGCGATGGCGAAGGAAGGGCAGCCGGCCAGCGCGGGGCTCGCCGCGGCGATGACCGGGCACCCCGCGCGGGCGGCGCAGGCGGCCAGGTGCGCGGCGAGCGCGGCGTCCGGAGTCGTGAAGTCGAGCGTGAGGTCGGCGATGATCAGCGACCAGGGGTCGGCGCCCGGGACCGCGGCGCGGTCGGCGATGACCTTCGCAAGCGAGGAGGATGCGGGCGAGCCCGCGCGGTGTGCCGCGAGCATGTCCGCGACGATCTCGGCCTTGGAGGCGTCGAGGATGTAGACGGTGAGCGTCTCGTCGGTGTCGATGGACGTGATGAGGAAGTGCAGGGCCCGCCAGGAGGCCTCGGTGCGCTGGAAGGCGGGGTTGTGCAGGAGCGTGCGCAGGTGCGAGGCGAGGAGGTCGTCGAGACCGTTGAGGATCGTCGTGGCGTGCGGGTCAGCCGCGGCGGGCGTGTGACCCTGCGAGGCGGCGGTCGCGAGGCGGCGGACGAGATCCGCGATGGGATTGGCTGTGGGGGCCTGTTGTGCTGGCTGCGCCGTCGCGGGGCCGGTGGGGCGGCCGCCGAGAAGGGACTCGAGCAGCGATGGGGCCGACGCCTCGGCGGCCTGCTGCGGCGCATCGGGAGCAGGGGTGGAACCGCCGCCGGAGGCTGCGGCGGGCGGGAGGCCGAGCAGGGCGCGGGCTTCGGCGCTGGCCTCGGCGGCGGTGGCGGGGTCGGCGAGACGGCGGCGGAGGCTCAGAAGCGTGGCGAGTTCGGGGACGTTGCGGAGCAGCGCATCGGGGTGGAGGTCGTCGAAGCAGGTAAGAGCGATCTCGAGCGGCGCCGGCGCGGCGGGGGTCGCGATGCGCACCGCGGCGCCAAGGGCGGTGAACAGCGTGTCGAGCGTGTCGATGTCCGCGCGGAGGATGGGGCGCTGCGCAAGGTCGGCCTCAAGCACGCCGCGGCTGGCCCGGCCGGAGAAGTCACCGATGACGAGGATGCGGAAGGGTGCGCCAGGGTCGATGGGCGCGGGGGCTGGCGTGGACTGGGAGCGTGGGCCGAATGAGAACTCGAACTCCGTGCGGGGCGCGGCCATAGGGTGCTCCGGTGGGCCGGGAGAGGGGGAAGGGCCAGTGTACGGGAAAGCGGCAGGTCTGTGCGAGGGGCAGCGCACAGCCGCGGCGTGAAAGGCGAACGCGGCGCTGACGGGCGTCAGGGGTGGGCGGCGAAGAGGTCGAGCAGGGTGCGCCACTCCGCGTAGCGGTAAGGGATGCCGCGATCGTCGTGGATGGCGCGGAGGCGGGCCAGGGCGCGCTCGTAGAGGTCCTGCTGCCAGTCCTGCGCGGAGCGGTCGCAGAAATAGATGCGGCAGCCGAGGGGGCGGATGGGGTGGATGCCGCAGAGGTTGGCGGATTGGAACGGGCATCCGCCGCGTGCTCGGGCGTCGGCGATGGTCAGCGGGGTAAGCGGCGGGTGGGCGTCGGGGTTGAGTTGGCGGAGGGTGTGGGCGGTTTCGAGACCGGTGGCGTAGAGCAGGTGGCCGGCGGAGACGAAGTTGCAGCAGCGTCCCGAAGCCCAGCAGACGGGTCCGCGGGCGCGGATCTCCGCGGCCACGTCGGCGTAGAGCGCGTCAAGGTCGGCGGCGACGGCCGGGTCGGCAGCCGCGGCGCGCCAGGCGGCGACGAGGGCGGCGTCGTCGTGCTCGGCGATGGGGTGGGGAGGGGGCACGGATCGGAGGGGCAAAGAGACACGGGCTGAAAGCCCGTGCCACGCGCGGGGTTCAAATATCGAAAGAGTCGCGGATGATGCGGATCTGCTCGACGCGGTAGAAGGTGCCCCTGTCGATGCCGGGGCAGGTGCGCTTGGCACGCTTCCACGTGGCTTGCGACTTGACGACGCTTGGCCAGAAGGGCCACGTGCGGCACTGGGCGGGGCGGTCCTCGTAGACGCCGCAGACGGCCTTACCGGGGATGGTGGTGCGGTCGAGGAAGATGCAGTCGCGGACGGCGCCGCGGCCGGGGAGGGTGACCTCGCGCTCGATGAGGGAGCGGCCCTCGCTGGTCATGTGCGTGTAGCGGGCGAGGAAGTCCTCGTGGGAGAGGTTCAGGCGCTTGGCGAGGGCGCGGGACTCGGTGTCGGAGACCAGGACGTACCCCTCCGGGCCGGAGCAGCAGTTGCCGCACAGGGTGCAGGAGAAGCGCAGGCCGGTCCCGTCGCCGTGCTCGGTGGGCTGGGTGAACCATTCGGGGGTGGACATGGGGGATTGAAGAGCGGGTGATGGGGGTTTTCAACGCGTCGCGATTGCATTCATGCGCACGCGACGGGGGTCGTCTGCCGATCCAACTCAACTCGGTTCTGTGTGTAACGGACTATTCGAGGATGCGGAAGACCACGAGTGTCTGGTCGTCGGCACGGGTGAGGCTGGCGGTGTGCTCGTGGAGGGCGGCGTGGATGGAGTCCACGGCGCAGTCCGGATCGCCCGAGCAGCGCTCGAGAGCGGCGTCCAGGCCGTCGATGCCGAACATGGTCCGCCGCCCCCCACTCCCGGCGCCGCCGAAGGCCTCGGTGATCCCGTCGGTGTAGAGGACCACGGTGTCGCCGGGGTTCAGACGGGCGACCGCCTCGTCGGGGTCGATCGGCATGAGGCCCAGCGGGAGCGACGCGGCGCCGTCGAGGGGGCGGACGGCCCCCGTGCGGCCGTCCTTGACGCGTGGCAGCGGATGCCCGGCGCGGGAGTACGTCAACGTGCGCTCGCGCGGGTCGTAGATCGCGAACAGGGCCGTGACGAACGCGCCCTCCATCCCCGCATCGAGCAGGCGGTCGTTGGCCCACTTCATCACCGGCGCTGGGCCGCGGTGCAGTTCCGGGTATGAATGCAGGATCGCGTGGAGCATCGCCATGACCGTCGCGGCGCCGACGCCGTGGCCGCTGGCATCGGCGATGAGGATGCCCAGGCGGCCGTCGGAAAGCGGGAAGAAGTCGTAGTAATCGCCGCCGGCGAGATCGGAGGGAAGGTAACTCGTGGCGATCTTCAGCCCGGGAATCTGCGGGTGCTGCCGCGGCAGCAGCGACTGCTGCACGCGGGCGACTTCTTCGAACTGCGCACGCAGGCGGTCGTTGAGTTCCTTGACCTGACGCAGGGAGACAAGGTTCCGCGTCATCGACCCGAAGAGGTTGGAGACCAGCAGGGCCTCCTCCAGGTCGTCCTCCGTGTACGCCCGGGGCATGCGGCGGAAGTTGAAGGACCAGTTCAGCGGTTCGCCGGCGTCGAAGAGCGGGACGGCGATCGCGGAGCGCATGGCCCCGAGGCGGTCGCCGACGACGGGGTCATCCGCGAGATCGAGTTGGTCGAAGAGTTGCGGCGTGCCGCGGGCGATGACCTCGCCGACGAAGCCGCCGGTGTGAATCGGGAGCGAGGGCCAGTCTCGCCACGGGTTCTGCCCAGGGGCACCGGGGCGCATGGCCTCCGGGTCGCGGAGCGTTTCGATGGGGATTGAGCGCGTGATCTTGTACTGCCCGGGCTCCAGGCCCCGGACGGAGGCGGAGAGGTAGAAGTCGTGGGGACGGAGTTTCCAGTAGTGCGCCCCGAAGGTGAGCGACGCCTCGTTGGGGTCGGTCTGGCGGCTGACCGCCAGGAGCATCTCCAGGGTGGCCGCGATGCGCGGGTTGCTCTGGGTGTCAGCGGGGGGCACGGGCAGATGGTAGGGGTCGGCCCGCGGGCCGTGCGGCTGGTCAGGCGGCGCAGGCACGCTCGATGCGGGCGCGGCGCTGGGCCGCCTCCTCGAGCATCGCCTGCACGTCGGCGGCGATGCGGTCGCGCTGGGCGGCGTCGGGGAGGTTGGAGAGATTCACCAGCACGTTCCACCACGCCGAGCGTGCCGCGGCCTCGGCGAGAATCGCGGCGATCGCCAGATCGGAGCGCAGGTGCCGGTTGGTGATGGGCGCGAGGTCCTCAAGCAGGCGCAGCAGGTCGCAGGCGGTCGCCGCCGCGGCCTGAGGGGCCTGGAGGCAGAGGGCGGCAACGGCGGGAAGTTCGCTGGCGCGGCGCGGGTCGCCCTCGGGCAGCCGCGAGAGTTCGCTGTACCGGTCGTACGCCGCGGCATCCTCCTGCGCCAGTTCGAGCAGCACGCGGCGGGCCCGCTCGAGCGTGGCGGCGGCGGTCTCAAGGGCGGGCTGGTGCTGGGCGAGCGATTTCTTCCCGAGGGAGTACGCCACCACCATGGACCCCAGGGCGGCCCCGAGGGCGCCGACAGCCGAGGCGACGGCGCCGCCGCCGGGGGCGGGGGTCTTGGCGGCGATCTGTGCGAGCAAGTCGCCGAAGGTGAAGGACTCGAGGCTCTGGGCGGGGGCGGGGGGCTGGGTCATGGCGTCGAGCGAGTCTATACGGGCAGGTGCGGGCAGGGGGCGGAGGGGGCGGTCGGCCCGTGGCAGGGGAGGCGAGCGCGGCCGGGAGGTGGGATGGAACACACGATTGTGTCGCCAGGGCGGGTGCCGGGGGGATCCGTCCGGCCGCGGGCTGGGGGCCCAGATGGCACGCGCCGTGGGCGCGGCAGCGGGCAGGGGAGGGGAAAGGGGGGGTAGGGGGGAGGCGAGGCTACGATTGCCGCGCCCGGTGGGGTGGCCGAGCGGCTGATGGCACCGGTCTTGAAAACCGGTGTACCCGTCAGGGTACCGTGGGTTCGAATCCCACCCCCACCGCTTCCTGCGCGCCGGCTACCGCCTGAAGCCGCCGATCTGCTCGTACTTCTCGCGGTACTTCTCCTCGAGTTGGGTCTGCTTGTTGCGGAGGTCGATCCGGCGGCCGTCGATGAAGGCGGCGTGCACGTTCGTGGTGACCTCGAGGGGGTTGCCGTCGGTCACGATGAACGTGGCGCTCTTGCCCTTCTCCAGCGAGCCGTAGCGATCGTCGATGCCGAAGATCTGCGCGGCTGACAGGGTCAGCGCGCGAATGGCGGCGTCCTCGTCAAGCCCGTGGGCGACGGCCATCGCGGCGGCGTAGGGAAGGTTGCGCTCGTGCGCTGTGTCGTCGCCGCCGGAAAGAGCCCAGGTGATGCCGGCGGCCTCGAGGCGGGCCGGCAGCGTGTAGGCGTCGTTGTACGGAGAGTCGTCGCGCTTGGGGAAGCGGAAGGTGCCGGTGATGATCACCGGGACCTGGTGGCGTCTGAGCAGGTCGGCGCACAGCGGGGCGTCGCGCCCGCCGATGATGATCGGCCGCAGACCCTCGCGCTGCGCGAACGTGACGGCGGCGACGATCTGGTCGTACTCGTTGGCCTCGATGAAGACCGGGGCATCGCCGCGGAGGGCGGGCCCCATCGCCTCCCAGCGCAGGTCGGTCGGCGTGAGCGGGTCGGCGGACTTGGCGGCGTGGTAGGCGCGGGCCTGGCGGAAGGCGGACTCGATCGCTTCGGTCCGTTCGCGGATCTGACGCTGCTGCTCCTCATCCGACTGGTCCATCCACCACGCGGTGACCGGCCGCATCCACGGCCAGGAGACGACGACGCCCGCGTCGCGCAGGATCGCCATGTCCTCCCACGTCCACCCATCGAGCCTCATGACGCTGGCTCGCCCGGGGATGGCGCCGCCGGTGGGAAAGACACCGGCAATGAGCACGCCGTTGGAGCGCGTGACGGGGATCAGCGTCGAGTCGGGGTTGACCGAGACGGCGGCGAAGACCTCGGGGCTGACGCCTGCGACGCCGACCTCGTCCATGTCGCGCGTCGCGCGCACGGCCTGGATCTCGGTGAGGCCCAGTTGCGAGTAGGCGGAGATGAGCCCCGGGTAGACATGGCGACCGGCGCCCTCGACCACGAGCGTGTCGGCGCTGGACGGGGGCGTGCCGGTCCCGATCTCGACGATCACGCCCTTGTCGAACAGCAGCCAGGCATGCTCGATGGGCTCGCTGGAGATCGGGTGGATCGTCGCGTTGACGACGACCGTGGGGTGTTCCTGGGGCGGGGCCTTCTTGATAAGGTCCTGCGCGGGCGCCGGCGCGGCGGCGAGAGCCAGGCAGGCGGCGACAGCGGTGGCGGTGCGTCGGAGCATGGTCGTGTGCCCTGAGAAGGAGGGGAGAGGGGAGGGGGGTCAGTGCGAGAGGCCGGTTTCGAGCAGGAGCATGCCGCAGTCGCCGCAGCGGGCGGTCTCAGGGTCGATCCCGCGACGCAGCATGTCGAGGAAGAGTTCGCGCCGGCGCTCCTCCGCGAGGCGGTTCATCTCGTGCAGCAGGAGCATGCGGCCGGAACGGAGGTTCGCGGCGTCATCGGCGACCTCCTGCGGTGGGCGGCCAGCGCCATCCGGACGACGCTCCTCGCCCGCGTCGCGCTGCCGGTCGCGGTCGCGCCGGCGCCGCTTGTTGTCGGCGAGGATCTTCTGGATGATCCGCGCCCGCTCGGCCTCGTTGAAGGCGCGGAGTTGGGCGTCGCGCTCGAGCGAGAAGTACTCCCGGCCGTCCACGTACGTCCGCTCGCAGCGGCTGAAACTCGAAAGGGGCGGGCCGGACCAGACGGCCAGGTCGGCGTCCTTGCCAACCTCAATCGACCCGACGCGGTCCTGAATGCCCAACTGGATCGCCGGGTTGATCGTCACGAACTTGAGCGCCTCGGCCGGCGAGATCTCGCCGCGGGAGTACTTCACGGCCTTGCCGGCCTCGACGTTCAGCCGACGGGCGAGTTCATCGGAGTCGGAGTTGTAACTGACGACGACGCCCGTTTCGTGCATGATCGGCCCGGCGAACGGGATCGCGTCCTGCACCTCGACCTTGTAGGCCCACCAGTCGCTGAAGAGCGAAGCCCCCCGCGCGGCCTCGCGAACGGCTTCGGCAACCTTGTACCCCTCGAGGTTGTGCTGGAACGTGCCGATCTTGAACCCGAACTCCTGCGCCAGCCGGCAGAGCATGAGGATCTCGTCCTGCCGGTAGGAGTGGCAGTGGACGAGGCGGTCGCCGCGGAGGATCTCGGCGATGGCCTCCAGTTCCAGGTCGCGCCGGGGCCTCATGCCGTAACTGGTCGAGCCGCGGGACAGCGCCTCACGCCGGCGCTGGAAATACCGGTCCCACTGGTGGATGTACTCCCGCGCCGCCGTGAAGCGGTCCCGCATGATGGACTCCACGCCCATGCGAGTCTGCGGGTAGCGGGTCGTGTTGCCGTCGCCCCAGTTGGACTGCTTGACGTTCTCGCCGAGGGCGAACTTGATCCCCAGCGGGGCGTTCTCGAAGTGCATGTCGTCCGGGTGCGGCACGCCCCAGCGGATCTTGTTGATGCAGTTCTGCCCGCCGATGGGGTTCGCCGAGCCGTGCAGGGAGTTCACGGTCGTGACGCCGCCGGCGAGTTGGCGGTACCAGTTGATCGAGTCAGGGTTGGTGACGTCCTGGATGCGCACCTCAGCGGTGACGGCCTGCCCGGCCTCGTTGACGCCGCCGGAGATGCCGGTGTGCGAGTGGCAGTCGATCAGGCCCGGCGTGATGTGCTTGCCGGTCAGGTCGATCTCGCGAACCGGGCCGGAGCCGGGGCCCAGCCGCGGCGGCGACACGGGCCGGCCCGCGGCATCGACAGCCGGGCCGACCGCGATGATCTTGCCTTCGCTGATCACGACCATCCCGTTCTCAATCACGCCCTCGTTGTTGCCGCCGGCGCAGGTCCAGACGGTGGCGCCGCGGAGGATGAGGGTTTCCTGCGGGGGCAGTGCGTCAACGCCGTACGCCCCGAACGGGTGAATACGGCGCATGGGCACGGGCTCCACGGGCGGCTCGTCATCGTCCTCCGCCTCCGCGCCGTTTCGCCGACCGCGGCGATCGGCGCGCTCGCCCTGGCCCTCTTCGCTACCCGCCGCGGCCCGCGTCGCGGTCCAGGCGAAGACCGCACCGTTGGGCCGCGTGCCGTGGCCGTGGAGCGTGTCGCCCTCGAGCACGCCGCTCATCGTGATCGCGCCGGGAGCGCCGAACTCATCGTGATCGACGATGAACGAGATCGTGCGGGTGGCGTGATTGATGCGGACGCCGCGAGCCTCGACGCGCGCGTCGCGTGATCCGCCCGCGGGGGGATCCTGTTCCGGCTCGCCCTGCGGGGCCTCGCGCGGGCTGATGACGGTGATCCGCGCCGGCCCGTCGCGCGGCGCGCGGATGGTGAGCGTGATCGGGTCGGGGATCGGCGGGTCGAGCGTCACCGACCACCGCCCCTCGATGGGCGCCGGCGCGGGATTGATCTCATGCCGCCGCCCGTCCACCCAGACGTCGCGGATCTTGGTCCCCTTGCGGAAGATCGGCCCATCCGCGACGACGAGGTTCGCGACCTTCCCGGGCTCGACCGAGCCGAGCCGGTCATCGACCCCAAGGAGCACGGCGGGGTTGATCGTCAGCAGCGCCAGCGCCCGGTCTTCGCTCAGGCCGTGGCGGATCGCGGTCCGCAGGTTGTCCATGAAGCGAGCCGGCCCGCCGCGATCCCCTCCCGCCCCGCCCCCGCCGCCTCCCCCGCCGCGCCGGCGTCCGCCGGGCGGCGTGATCTTGCTCGTCGTCAGCGCCAGCGAGAGGTTCCCCGGCCCGTACGCATCATCAAGCCGCTTGATGTTCGTCGGCGCCTGCTCCCACGTCATGAGGTCCCCCAGCGAGACCTCATCGGCCGCGCCGAAGGACTCAATGTTGGGCGTCTCCGGGAACGCCAGGGGCACGATCAACTGGTGCACGCGTTCGCGGATGGCCGTAAGCCGCTTGAACTCCATCCCCGAGCCGACGATCACCACCGGCCGGTGGAACTCCTCCGCAATCTTCACCGCGCGCAGCGTCTCAAGTTCATCCCGAACGTCGAACAGCAGCGGCAGCGGCCGCGGCGGGGGCGTCGCGCTGGTCTCCGCCAACTCGTCCACTTCGAACTCGGGCTCGGGCGGCGGGGGCGCCAGCACGTCGAGGCAGTTGGGCAGGCGGTCGAATCCCGCGGCCCGCGCCGCCTCTGCCTGGTCCGGGTTCGGCCCGCTGAGCGCTGCGCGGCACTCCGCGAGCCAGTCCGCGTCGCTGAGCGTCTGCCGGATGAGCGCGATGGCGCCCATCTGCGACCCCGGGTAACTCGGCCAGCGCTCGATGGGGCCATCGGCCCGCCCGCCTCCGCGCCCATCGAACGACACGGCGTGGAACGCCCGCTCGCGATAGACGGCCGCCTCCGGCAGGCTGGGGTCGCTCGGAACTTCCGCCAGCGACACCACGGCGCCCATGCCGCGGAACAGCCCGCCGCGAGGGCTTACGCCCGCCGCGGTGAATCCCATCGAGCGCAGGGTCTCCGCAGTGCGCGGCTCGACCGGCGATCCCCGCCCGCGCGCGCCGTCGAGGGCGCTGCGCTGCGGCGTCACGCGCGGGTTCCAGTGGACACCCGGCGAGTCGGCCGCGGGCAGCGGCGCATCCACCTCAAGGAACGGCTCGATGAACCCCGCGTACACGTGCAGCCCGGAACAGTCCCAAGCCGTCGCCCCGGCCGGCGGCGCGGCGCCGGCCTCGACCGACACGATCATCCCGCCGCGCATCACGACGGTCGCGTTCTCGATCTTCTCCCCCGGACGCACGTGGACCGTCGCGCCGGTGAGGGCGTGCCACCCCGTCTCGACGCGCCGCGGCCCGTTGGGCGGCGGTCGCAGGGGCTCAGGGGGAAGGGGCTGGGAAGCGGCCAGGGCGGCGGCCGTCACGATCGCGGCAAGGCCGCCCGCCAACGCGTGGGCCGGGCGGCGGAGGGATCGGGTCAACATGGTGTTCAGCATAACCAAAGAGGCTCACGGGCCGCATGCGCCACGCGGCACCGGTCGCTGCCGCGGGTGAAATCCCGAAAACTCCACCAGGCGCAGCAGGCCGCACGGGTCGGGTACGATGCCACCCCGCGGCGGGTTCCCTTCCATACCGCTCTCAACCCGCCGCCCCCGCTGCCCGACTACCCCGACGAGAGGACGACCATGGCGAAGCAGGCGACGCTCCCCAAGGGCAACGCGCTGATCGGCCAGTCCGGCGGGCCGACGGCGGTGATCAACCAGTCTCTGGTCGGCGTGCTCGAGGGGCTGCGCCGGATCCCGGCCGTGAAGAAGGTCTACGGGATGCGGCACGGGGTCAACGGGCTGGTGAAAGGGCAGGTCGTGGACCTGTCGAAAGCGCGGCCGGCCGTGTTGGCGAAGGTCGCTCGCACGCCGGGAGCGGCTCTGGGCTCCAGCCGCGACAAGCCCGACGCGGAATACTGCAAGCAGATCCTTGACCGCTGCCGCGAACTGGGAGCGCGGTACTTCTTCTACATCGGCGGCAACGACTCCTCTGACACGCTGCGGATCGTCAGCGAAATCGCCGCGCAGGAGGGGTACGAACTGCGCTGCTTCCACGTCCCCAAGACGGTTGACAACGACCTGATGGGCAACGACCACACGCCGGGGTACCCCTCGGCGGCGCGGTACGTGGCGACGGCCTTCATCGCCGACGATCTGGACAACCGCTCGCTCCCCGGAGTGAAGATCAACGTCGTGATGGGCCGCCACGCCGGGTTCCTGACGGCGGCCAGCGCGCTGGCGCGGCAGGGGAGGGACCGGGACGCCGGGCCGCACCTGATCTACCTCCCGGAGGTGCCGTTCAGCACCGAGCGGTTCATCGCGGAGGTCGCGGAGGTGTACGCGCGGCTGGGGCGGTGCCAGGTCGCGGTCAGTGAGGGGGTGCAGGACGAGAGCGGGCGGCCGGTCGCGGCGGTGCTGATGCAGAGCAACGGCGGCGGAGACATCGACGCACACGGGAATGTGCAACTCTCGGGCACGGGCGTCCTGGGCGATGCGCTCGCGGACCTGGTGAAGCGGAACGTGAAGAACGCCGCGGGCAAGCCGCCGCGCGTGCGGGCGGACACCTTCGGGTACGTCCAGCGCTGCTGGCCGGACCCATCCCCGGTGGACGCTCGCGAGGCGCGCGCGGCGGGACGCTACGCGGCGGCGCTGGCCGGACGCGGCGTGGCGGGTGGGTCGGTGGCTCTGGTGCGGGCGTCGAACCGGCCGTACCGGGCCGCGTTCAAACGCCAGGAACTCAGCGACGTCGCGGCCAAGACGCGGAAGATGCCCCCGGAGTTCATCCGCGGGACCAGCGACGTGTCGGATGCCTTCATCAAGTACGCGACGCCGCTGGTGGGCAAACTGCCGGAGGTGGGGGGGCTGTAGGGCGGGAAGCAGGAAGCGGGAAAGAGGAAACAGAGGCGGGGCGCGCCTGGGTGACGCGCGCCCGCTTGATGGTGTCTTTCTGATTCCTGTTTCCTGCTTTCCGCTTCCTGTGCGCGTGCCTACTTCTTGGGCTGCTCGCCGCCGCTCACGCGGGTGTAGGTGATCGTCATCGTCTTGGTGGCGTTGCCGGCGGCGTCCACCATGAACAGGTCCATCACGTGCGTGTCGGCGTCGATCACGCGCATGACCTCGCGGTGGGTCTCCTTCGCGCCCGTCTCGGGGTTGGTGTACGTCGAGTCGATCGTCCAGGTCTTCGTCTCGGCGTCGTAGGTGCTCTTGTCCGAGGTCATCATCCCCGTGCCCCAGGTGTCCATCCACGAGGTGACCCACTGCTTCGCGGCCCGGTCGTAGCCCCAGTAGCCGAGGCCCTCGAAGGGCTGGCCCATGAACGTGGCCTTGAACTCCTGGCGCAGGAAGCGGCCGCCGAGGACGAGCGTGTTGGTCATCGTCCCCTCGCTCTGCATCACCTCGCTGCCCATGAACATCTGCATCTTGGCCTTCCACGTGCCCTCGAACTGCTTGAGCAGATCGTGCTCGGCGCCCAGCGGGATCGCCGCCATGTCGGGCATCTCATCGCCGGCGGGCTGAGCCGCGGCGTCGGGCTTCTTCTCCGGCTGGGCGGCGGGCTTGCTCTCTTGCGCCAGCGAGACCAGGGGCAGCGAGAGGGCGGCGAGCAGACCGAGGGCAAGACGTGTGCGCTTCATTCCTTCCTGCTCCTTCGTGGTGGATGGTCGCGAGTGTGGGGTGGGGGGGGGCGGCGTCCCGGCGACCGCAGGTACGCGTCCGACCAACAGCCGAACAAGGTAACGGCCGCGGTAGGGTCCTGTCAAGAGGGGGGATCGCCTGTGGACAGACTAAAGGGGGGAGTCGGGGGGCGGTCAGCCGTCCGCGCGCACGTGCTCCACGACCGACAGCCCGAACGCCTCCAGCCCCGGCAGATCGGTGGGGTGATTGGTGATCAGCCGGAGCTTGCTGAGCCCCAGGTTGCGGAGGATCTGTCCGCCGACGCCGAAGTCGCGCATGTGCTTGGGCACCGCATAGGGATTGGCGGTGTGGTCGTTGGTGAAGTCCGGGGTGTCGGAGCCGGGCTCGAGGGGGGCCAGACCCGCGGTGCCGCGCTCGCCCTGGGCGTGGCGGCGGACCGTGTGCAGGCGGTTGGCGAGCGTGTCGGCGCCCCCCGGCCCGCCGCTCCCCTCGGGGCGGAGGTAGACGATCGCGCCGCGCCCGGCCTTCTGAATCATCTCCATGCTTTTGTGGAGGATGTCGCCGGTCGGCCCGTCGGGGCTCGACTCCAGGTCGCCGAAGATGTCGCCGAGGATGTTCCGCCGGTGCATGCGCACCAGCACGGGCTCGTCGATCTCGATGACGCCCGGGCCGATCCCGCCGCGGGGCGGCGTGCCGCCAAGGTCACCGACGCCGCCGACGGTGAGAGCCAGGTGCGGCAGCGGGTCCACCAGCGACTCAAAGGCGATGAGGTTGAACGTCCCCTCGCGCGTGCGCACGGGCGTGCCGGCGACCGGCGGCAGCCGGCGCACCAAGCTCTCGCGGGCCAGTCGGTATTCGATGATCTGCGCCACGGAGCACATTTTCAGGTTGTGCTGCGCGCACAGTTTCTCCAGATCCGGCACGCGGGCCATCTCGCCGTCGTCGCGCATGATCTCGATGATCGCCGCGGCGGGGTACAGCCCGGCGAGGCGGCACAGATCGACCGACCCCTCCGTCTGCCCGGTGCGCACCAGCACGCCCCCGTCGCGCGACCGCAGCGGGTTGATGTGCCCGGGGCGGACGAAGTCGTCCGGGCGCGACGTGGGGTCGATCACCATGCGGATGCATTTGGCGCGCTCCTTCGCGGAGACGCCGGTGGTGAAGCCGTGGCGCGGGTGGCCGTCGATCGAGACCGTGAACGCGGTGCCGCGGGCGGTCGTGTTGAACGGGGCCTGGGGGTGCAGTTCGAGGCGGTCGCAGTCCGCCTCGGTGAGCGAGAGGCACAGGTACCCGCGGGCGACCGAGAGCATGAACGTGATCGCTTCGGGAGTCACGAACTCCGCCGGCAGCACGAGGTCCCCCTCGTTCTCGCGGCGCTCGTCGTCGGTCAGGACGATCATGCGCCCGGCGCGGAGTTCGTCGAGGATTTCCGGGATGGGGGAGAACGGCATTCCTTATCCTATTTGCCGGGTTGAGAGCCGGCTGGACCGGCAGCCCCGGCCGCGGTGCGCCGGAGAAACGCGCGTCGGACTGTTCGCGCAGCGTCTCTTCAGCACCCCTGATCGGCGTTGCCATCCTGATGCGGTCGCTGCCGCTGCGCTACCGTGATCGCATGGACATGACCCCCCAGCGCTGGGCCGACACGGGCGCGTACCTCCGCGACGTCTTCGGGCGGCAGGATGAGCAACTGGCGACGCTGATGCCCCGGGCCGTCGCCGCGGGCCTGCCGGACATCGCCGTCTCGGCCGACGTCGGCCGCCTGCTGATGATCCTCGCGTCGATGACGCCCGGCGACGCCAGTGGCCGGCGCACGGCGGTCGAGGTCGGCACGCTCGGCGGCTACTCCGGCATCTGGCTCGCCCGGGGTCTGGGCGAGGGCGGCCGCCTGATCACCATCGAGCCCGAGGCGCGGCACGCCGACTTTGCCCAGCGCGAGTTCGAAGCCGCGGGCCTCGGCTCGCGCGTGGAGATCCGGCGCGGAACAGGGCTGGACGAGTTGCCCAAACTCGTCAACGAACTCGGCCCGGGATCGATCGACGTGCTCTTTCTCGACGCCCTCAAGCGCGAGTACCCGCGCTACTTCGAGGTCGCCCGCCCGCTGATCCGCCGCGGGGGGCTGCTGCTGGCGGACAACGCGCTGGGCGCCGGGTCGTGGTGGATCGACGAGCCCGCGGGCATGAACCCCGACCGCGACGGCGCCGACCGCCTCAACCGGATGGTCGCGGCCGACCCGGACTTCGAGGCCGTGTGCGTGCCGATCCGCGAGGGCGTGCTGATCGCGCGCCCGGTGCGCTGACGCGGAAGACGCCGCCCGCGATCACTCACCCTTGTCGCCAGCGTCGGGCCCAAACCGCTCCAGGATCCACCCGCTGATCTGCTCCAGCACCTCCGGCTCGATCGTCGTCTCGATCCGGGCATACTCCTGCACGCTCCCGGTGCGGGCCCGCTGAAAGAGGTGGTTCATCTCCGGCAGCGTCCGGACCGTCGCGTCGGTGTTCCCCGCGGCCTTGAGCGCCGCCTCGACCGCCGGCGCGTTCTGCTCGGGGACGACCTGCGCATCCTTCCCCGCCAGCAGCGCCAGCACCGGCACCTTGACCCGACGCAGGTCTTCCGCCGGGTCGTGCTTCAGGAAGAACGACAGCCACGGCTCGCGCAGCCGCGTCACCTGCGCGTCGATTACATCCGCCGGCGGCTCCATCCCGCCGGACTGGATCCGGACCAGGTTGGCGATCTTCTCGTGCAGCGTCTGGTCATCCGCTCCGTCCGCGGCGGCGGTGAAGAGTTCCCGCGCCGCCTCCGCGGCCGCGTCGGCCGTCTCCTTCGGCGCGGCGGCCGCGAGCAGCAGCGCTCTGTTCTGTTCGACCAGGACCTCCGACCCCGGCACGCCCGTCCCCGCCAGCGTGATGATGAACCGGACCGCATCGTTGCGCGCAGCGATCATCGGCGCGATCACGCCCCCCTCGCTGTGCCCCAGCAGGCCGATCTCGCCCACGTCCGGCCGCTCGCCGAGCACCTTCACCCACCCCTCGGCATCGCCCGCCAGGTCCGCGGTCGTCGCGCCGGCGAGGCTCCCGGTCGAGGCGCCCACGCCGCGGTCGTCGTAGCGCAGCACGATGATGCCCCGGCGTGTCAGGTGGTCGGCGATGACCGCGAACGGGCGGTGGTCGAAGATCTCCTCGTCGCGGTTCTGCGGCCCGCTCCCGGTGATCAGGATCACGGCCGGGAACGGCCCATCACCCGGCGGCCGCGTGAGCGTCCCGGCGAGCGTGACGTCGCCGTTGGTCGCGGTGAGTTCTTCCTGCGTGTACGGCAGCGGCGGCACCGGGTCCTGCGGTCGCTTCGGCCGCGGCAGTTCGCCCCGCTTGAGTTCGAACGGGAAGGACATCCCGCCCTGCGAGAACGTGCCGGTGATGGCGTCGCCGGCGAGCGTGCCGTTGAACGTCGGTTCCCCCTGCACGCCCGCGAGGCGGAAGGTCACGCTGTCCCCCTCGACCGCAATCCCCTCGAGCGCAATGCCGCGGGCGCCCTGATCCGGGATGTCGATGGTCCCCGCGAGCCCGCCCTCGCCGCTGGTGAAGACAATCCCGATCTTCAGCGCCACCCCCGGCAGTTGGACGGCCCCATTCCAGGGCCCCTCGATCGCCGCCGCCCTGATGGGTTCGGCGGCCGCGGGCGGCGTCGGGGGCGTCGGAGGGGAAGGTGGCTGCGGGGGAGCGATGACGGCCGACACGGCGAGGACCACGAGGCAGAGAGCGGGTTGCACGGGTTGCATTGGCGGGTCTCCTGAAAAGGGGGGCCGGCGGCTCATTCGGGAAACGTGCCCGGAGGTTAGCGGGCTGGGATGAGCGAGGTATGGAAGCCTTGAACCGACAAGAGAACCGAAAAAGACAGTTGTATTCGTCTTGACATGATCTGCTGTCGGTATACGCTGGCACCCATGGATGCCCCCCGCTCCGTCGAGGTCCTCCGGCGTCTGGAGAAAGCCGCCGCAGCGCTGGAGCCGACGCGGCTGCGGCTGCTGGCGGAACTTGCCACGCCCGAGGGGGACTCGGCCACCGGTCTGGCTCGCCGGCTGGGGTTGCCGCGGCAGCGGGTGAACTACCACTTGCGCGAGTTGGAGCGGGCCGGGCTGGTCGAGGTCGTCCGGGAGCAGAAGAAGGGGAACTGCGTCGAGCGGATCGTGCGGGCGACCGCGCGGTCGTACCTCATCAGCCCGGAAGTGCTCGGAGGGGCGGCTCCCAAGGACAATGGGGAGGTCCGCGACCGGCTGGACTCGGCGTGTCTCGTGTCGGCCGCGGCCCGGGCCGTGCGCGACGTGGCGATCCTGCGCGACCGGGGGGAACCGCCGGCCACGTTCGCGGTCGAAGTGGAGGTTCGCTTCGCTTCCGACGCGGAGCGGGAGGCCTTCGCCGAGGACCTTGCCAACGAGGTCGCGAAACTGGCCGCGGAGTACCACGACCAGTCGGCTCCGCATGGGCGTGTCTACCGCTTCATCATCGGGGGGTATCCGGCGATCACGACGCCGGAAGGGGGGCAGGGAAGTGAGGACGCGGGACATTAAGAAGAGAGGTTCGCGGTCACGCGGGGCCGTCTTCGTGGTGGCGCTGCTGGACAGGGGGCCGCGATCTGGGAAACTGCGGACGTCGAACGGGCGAGCGCTGGGAAGAGGAGGCTCAAGGATGAATCGCGGCGTGTGGGCGAGCGTGCGGTGTGGGGTGGCGATCGCGACGGTGATGGTCGGCGCCGCCGGGTGCGGCCAGCGTGGGGACCGGGGCTTGTTCAAGGTGGCGGGGCCGAACACGCCGGCAACCGTCGCGGCCTTCGAGCGCATCAAGGCCCTGGCGGGGACGTGGGAGTCCACGTCGGCGGACCATCCCGGCACGACGGTCTTCGCGGTCTCGTCCAACGGCTCGGTGGTGCGTGAGATCATGCTGCCGGGGACCGAGCACGAGATGACGAACGTGTACCACATGGACGGTCCGGATCTGGTGGTCACCCATTACTGCGCGATCGGCAACCAGCCGCGGATGCGGGCCCGCCCGTCGGACGTCTCCGCCGACCGGATCGCCTTCGGGCCCGACGGGGTGATGAACCTCCGCCGCGACGACGAGATCTACATGGGCCAACTGACGCTGATCTTCATCGGCCCCGACACGCTCCGGCAGGAGTGGCGGACGTTCCGACAGGGGCAGGTGAACGAAGACCACGCGGTCTTCGAGATGCGGCGGAGGCAAAGCGCATCCGGCGCCGCCACGACGCCGGAGTACGCGAAGGGCGAATGATCCATCCCGGCCGTTACCGCCGGCTGGCTTGTTTCCGTTTCGGAGCGTCTGCATGTTCTGGGTCTTCGTCGCGATCGCGGTCGTCGGGCTGCTGGTGTTCCTGGGGTCCGTGCTGTACATCCTGGGCTCGCGCCTGCCGGAGGAGCACGTCGCGGCGGTGAGCATGTCGCTGGACCGACCGCCGCGGGAGGTGTACGACGCCGTGGCGGACGTGGCGGGGCACGCATCCTGGTCGCCGGGGGTGACGAGGGTCGAGCGGCTGGAGGACCGGGAGGGGCGCGAGGCGTGGCGGCAGCACATGGGCCGCAACAGTTTCGTGCTGATCACGACCCGGGCCGAGCCGCCGCGGGTGCTGGTGCGGGAAATCGACGACGACCACAAGATGTTCAGCGGGCGGTGGGAGTACCTGATCGAGCCGGTTGGGGCCGGGTCGCTGGTGACCATCACGGAGTACGGGCGGGTGCCGTCGCCGATCCCGCGGGCGATGATGCGGTACATGATCGGCGAGACGCTGTACATCAAGAAGCACCTGCGGGGGCTGGCGAAGCGGTTCGGGCAGGCCGCGCGGCTGGAGGAGCGCCGGCTGGACGGCGTCGGGGCCGCGGCGGCGGGAGTACGCTGAGGCATGAGCCGCGTTGAACAGTTCCACGAGTTTCGGGCCCGCCTCAACCAGCGCATCCTCGGCGAGGGGACGCCCGACGGTCGGCCGGCGGGGACGCTGGTGACCAAGCGGTTCTTCGCGCTGGACGACCAGACGTACCGGGACGGCGTGCTGCCGAAGAAGACCAAGGAACTGCTGGGGCTGGTCGCGTCGATGGTGCTGCGGTGCGACGACTGCATCGCGTACCACATCGACCAGTGCCTCAAGGCCGGGTGCACGGACGAGGAACTGTGGGAGACGTTTGACGTGGCGCTGATCGTCGGCGGGTCGATCGTCATCCCGCACTTGCGGCGGGCGGTGGAGTTCCTCGACGAGTGCCGAGCCGCGGCGGATCGGCCGGCGGGGTAATGAACCGCAGATCAACGCAGATTGACGCAGATAAGGCAAAGGGATTGGCCACGGATGAGCACAGATGACACGGATCAGATCGGGTAAGGCAAGATGATCTGATTCGGACTTGCTTGCGTTGATCTGCGTCTATCTGCGGCCGCCGACCCTTGCTCATATCTGTGTTCATCTGTGGCTGTTTAGCAGAAGCCTATTCGAGGACGAACTTGCGTTCGGCGTAGAGGCGTTCGAAGCGGTCGGTGCCGGTTTCGGTGATCGGGAGTTTCTGGGCCAGCGCGACGAGCAGGTCCACGAGGCCGTGGAAGTCGGCGACGGAAATGAACTCGCGGGCGCAGCGCGGGGGGCCGTAGGTTGTGCGGTCGTAGGTGCCGGCCTGGAGTTCGGCCAGGTGAGGCATGTTGTGGTAGTTGCCCAGGGGGAGGCAGAGGCAGGTGGCCTGGTAGCCGTACCCGCAGAAGACGCTGGCCTCGCACGCGCCGCCGGCCATGAGTTTGCGCTGCCACGGGCGTGCGCCGCCCTTGCTGATGTCCGCGGCGGTCTGCGAGGCGATAGGCTGGGCGGGGCGGGCGAAGACCTCCTCGGCGCGGCGGGCGCACGCCGCGGTGAGCCGCGGCTCGAAGATGCTCATGCGGTCGCCGACGCGGACGATCGGCCCGCCGCCGATGGGGGAGTCGTCGAAGGCGCGGGAGTTCTCCAGCGCGATGACGCGGGAGTTGGGGGGCATCGTGCCCAGTTTGCACGCGGCGATGGCGCCGACGAAGCCGATCTCCTCGGCGCGGGTGAAGAGCAGGCGCGTGTGGTTGACGGCCCCTTCTTCGCCGCCGGCGGCCGCGAGGTCGGCGAGGATGTCCATCGTCGCGATCGCGGCGGCGACGGCGGCGAGGTCGTCGCAGGCGGGGGTGTGGAGCAGGCCGTCGATGATGTCGGCCGAGTGGCCGTCGGTGAAGTCCCAGGTGGCGACGTCGCCGACGGCGACGTCGTCGGCGGACTCGTGGAGTTCGGCGATGTAGTGCTTGAACGGGGATCCGATGCCGAGGTTGTCGGACCCGGCGAGCGTCGCGCGCAGGCGCGAGCCGCCGGTGGTGTGGACGATGACGGGGGCGTCTTCGAAGAAGATGTCCATGACGCCGCCGCGGAAGGAGAGTTCGACAGTGCCGGGGCCGAGGATGCGCTCGACGACGAAGGCGGGGTGGTCGAGGTGGGCGGTGATGAACAGCGGAGGCCGGGGGCCGTCGATGTCGGGGGCGTCCTTGAAGGAAACGACGAGGTTGCCCGCGGCGTCATCGGCCAGGTGCAGGGCGGGTCGGTCGGCGACCCACTGTTTGATCCAGTTGCTGATGCGCCACTCGCGGCCGGCGGCGGTGGGGAGGGCGGTGATCTGGCGGAGCCAGTCGAGGTGAGCGGGTCGGGAGGCGGAGGGAGGGGTGGTCATCGGGGGATGGTAGAGGGTGGGGCGGGAAATCGCGGGAAGGGCGGGAACGGCGTGAGTCTGGCAGGGTTGTTGGGTCCTGGCGGGTTCGCGTCGTATTCTGTGAGTATGGCCGCGACCGATCCGATTCCGGTCCCGCTTACGCCCGAGTAGCGACGCTTCGTCCAGCGGCAGGTCGAGTCGGGGCGGATCTCACGCCCGCGGATGTGCAGCGCGCAAGTCCAGTGGGGACAAGGGACAAAAGATTTTGGGCGGAGTTCGAATTTTCTTGGTTGGCGCGCACGATCTGTGCGCAAAACCGTTGATAAGCGCGGGATTGAGTGGTTGGGGGGAGGAAGCAGGAAAGAGGAAGCGGGAAACAGAGCGCGCTGCGGTTCGACCTCTTTGATTCTTCGCGGTCTTCGCGGGCTTCGTGTTGAAACGTTGTCCGTGCGCGGTCCTACATCCGGCCCGCCGCTGATGGGGTGGGCTCGGTTTTGTGGAACTGATGGCTTCGGCTGGGCTGCTTCGCCTGAGCGGTGCGCCGAGGTTGGTTGTTAGTGCTGTTCTTCGGGGTCGGGGGGTTTGGTGCCGGTGAAGGTGGCGGGGGGCTTGGCGCCGAGCATGGTTTGGGCGATCGCCTGCTTCAGGGAGCGGCTGGTGCGGACGCGGCCGTGCATGCGCTTGGGGGGGAGTTTGGTGGGGACGATGCCGCCGGGGAAGCGGGTCTGGTCGGCGGCCGAGGGCTCGGGGAGCACGGCCGGGGTGGCGAAGCGGTTGAAACTCTCAGCGATCTTGGCGCGCTTCTCGTCCAGTTCGCGCGAGGCGAGGACGTGCTCGGGGACGGGGCCGGGCTTGAAGTCGGGGTAGTGAAGTTTGGGGATCTCGGCGTTGATGAGCAGTTCGATCTGGGTGAGGAGGTTGCCTTCCTCGGGTGTGACGAAGGACCACGCGACGCCGTCGCGGCCGGCGCGGGCGGTGCGGCCGATGCGGTGGACGTAGACGTCCGGGTCCTCGGGGAGGTCGTAGTTGATGACGTGGGTGATCCCCTCGACGTCCAGGCCGCGGCTGGCCAGGTCCGAGGCGATCAGCACGCTGAGGGTTCCCTTGCGCAGTTTCTCGATGACCTTGTTCCGCGACGACTGGTACATGTCGCCGTGGATGGCGTGGACGTCGATGCCCTTGTCGCGGAGGTACTTGGCCAGTTCGTCCACCGTCCGCTTCATCTTGCAGAAGACGACGGTCATCGTGGGCTCCTCATGCTTGAGCAGGTGCAGGAGGAGCCGGCGCTTGTCCCACTTGGCGACGGGGAGGTGGAACTGGCGGACGCGGGAGACAGTGAGCGATCCGGTGGTGACGACGATCTTCTCGGCGTCCTTGGCGTGCGAGCGGGCGAGGGACTCGATTTCGGGTGAGATCGTGGCGGAGACGAAGATCGTCTGGCGCCCGCCGCCGCCCTGGTCCTTGGGGCCGGGGGCGGGGCAGGACTTGAGGATCCGCCGGATGTCGTCGCGGAAGCCGATGTCGAGCATGCGGTCGACCTCGTCGAGGACGACCTGGCGGACGTTGCGGTAGTGGATCATGCCCCGCTCGGCGAGGTCCATGATGCGGCCGGGGGTGGCGACGATGATCTCCGGGCCCTTCTCGAGTTTCTTGGCCTGGACCTTGACGGCCTGGCCGCCGAAGACGGCGGAGGTCTTGATCGGCGTGTACTTGCCGAAGTTGGCCATGTCGGTGGCGACCTGGATGGCCAGTTCGCGCGTGGGGACGAGGATGATCGCCTGGAACTCGCTCCCCCTGGCCGCCATGTGCAGCAGCGGGAGGCCGAAGGCGGCGGTCTTGCCGGTGCCGGTCTTGGCCTGACCCAGGACGTCCTTGCCGCTGAGGATCAGGGGGATGAGTTGGGCCTGGATCGTCGTGGGGCGCTCGAAGCCGAGTTCGGCGATGCCCTTGAGGACGCTGTTGCGCAGGCCGAGGTCGGCGAAGGTCTTGTCCCGGACGAAGATCTCGTCGGGGGCGTCCGGCCCGGCGACGGGGAGGCCGGCGGTGGGGGGGAGGCCGGGCTCGAGTTCCGGCGGGGCCGCGGGCTCGATGCGCGTCGGCACAGTGGCCGGGGCCGGGGCCGGTGCCGGGGCCTCGGCGGAGGGAGCCTTGGACCGCCTCCGGCGCGGCTTGCGGGCCGGGGCCTTGGGTTCGGAGGATTCGGGGGAAGATGGGGCCGAGGGGGTGTTTTCTTGGCTCATACGGCTGGTGGGAACGATGTTCCGCGCGCGGGGGGTGGGGTGCGGGCTGCCGGTCGGCGGCGGCACGCGACCGCGGTTGCCCACCGGACCCTGGGAGAGAATCGGGGCCGCCGGTCGCCGCCGGCTCGACAGGAGGATCGAGCGGGGGCTTGGCCCCGTGGCCCGCGGCAGTACCATGACCCTCGCCGCAAGCCGTGCGTCAGTGTTGGACTGATCGTAGGGATGCCCGGGGGTCGATACAAGAACGTGCCGCGGTTGGGGCGCGGTGGCGGGCGCTGCGTGCGTGCCCGCGCAACGAGCAGCACTCGGCGGGGCGGCGGGATGACAGGAGCGGGGAGTGCCCAGCAGCCGCCTTGAGATCGACCTGCGTGCGGTAGACCACAACCTCCGCGTGATCCGCTCGATTGTCGGCGGGCCTGCCGCGGCGGCCGGAGGGGCGGGGGTGGCGCGGCCCAAGGTGGGCGTGTGCGCCGTGCTGAAGCAGGATGCGTACGGGCTGGGGGCGGTGCGGCTGGCGAAGCGCGTGACGGCGGGGCAGGGGCCGGGCGGGGGCGTGGACCTGCTGGCGGTGTTCGCGCCGGACGAGGCGCGCGAACTTGCCGAGGTGAACATCAACGCGCCGATCCTGGTACTGGCGCCGATGCGCGAGTTGGATCGGACCGATGCGCTGTACCGGGCCGCGGCGGCGGGGCGGTTGCACGTCGCCGTGCACGATGAGGACCAACTCACGCAACTGGGGGCGATCGCGGGGCGGCTGGGGTGCACGCTGGCGGCGCACGTGTTCCTCGACACGGGGATGGGGCGCGGCGGGGCGCTGCCGTCGGAGGCGGCGAAACTGGTGGCGCGGCTGGCCGGGGGCGGAACGGCGGGCGGGCGCGTGGCGCTGGCAGGGGTGATGACGCACTTCTGCTCGCCGGATGAGAGCGGGGAGGCGACGCGGGAGCAGGCGCGCGTCTTCCACGAGTGGATCAACGAGATCAAGCCGCTGCTGCCGGCGGGGTTCGTCGCGGCGGGGGGGCTGGGGGCGAACCTGGCGATCCACGCGGCGAACACGTGGGGGACGCTGCGGAGCGAGAAGTTCCACGGGACGATGGTGCGCGTGGGGCAGTCGCTCTACGGGTTCGGGCTCGAGGGGGTGCGCGACCCGGAGAACCTGCAGTTCCGCGAGCAGGCGGAGATGCTGGAGCCGGCGGTGCGGTGGACGGCGCCGGTGGCGCACGTGAAGGAAGTGCCGGTGGGCTTCCCCGTGGGGTACGGGTCAACGTGGCGGGCGCCGGCGCGCGGGCCGGGGCGGACGCAGCCGACGCGGCTGGCCCTCATTCCCGTGGGGTATGCCGACGGGTATCCGCGGGCGCTGAGCAACACGGGCAGCGGCGGCGGGGTCGTGGCGCTGACCGGCCGGCGCTGGGAGCGCGGCAGCGGTGGCTCGGGCGGGGATGATGTGGACATCCGCAAGGTGTACTGCCCGGTGGTGGGCCGCGTGAGCATGGACCAGATCACGGTGGACGTGACCGATGCGCCCGAGGACTGGTGCGCGGTCGGCATGGAAGTCGAGATCATGGGGCGTGACCGCCATGCGCCGAACTACCCGCCGCGGCTGGCGGCGGCGGCGGGTTCGATCACGCACGAGTTCCTGTGCCGCATCAGCGGCCGCATTGAGCGCATGTACCGCTACCCGGCGGCGACGGGCGGGGTTGCCAAGCCGGCGGCCGAGGCGGTCGCGGTTGCGATGTAGATTGACGTCCGCGCGGCGCTGGCCGCGCGGACGCGCGTTCCGGTGAGGGCTGCGGCTCAGGAGCCGGGCTTCTCGGCGGGCGCCTTGTCCTTGGCCTGCGGGGTGTTCTCCACTCGCTGCATGACCATCTTGGTGGTCATGTCCTGCTTCATGGTCATCGTCTGCCCGCCCTGGTTCATCGTGACGGTCAGGGGCATCGGCATCGACATTTCCATGCGGTAGAGTTGGCCGCGGTCAAGATCGAAGAGCGTTTCGCCCTCGCTGGTCGCGGGCTCCATCGTCATCGTCATGCCGGGCATGGCCCCCTCATTGTCCGGCTCGAACGAGGTCTTGATGACGTGAGCGATCCGCGCCAGACGCAGGCCGTCGGTCTGGGTGACTTCCTTGAGCGTCATGGTGGCGTCCATCTTCATGGTGCCCACCATCGGCAGTTTCTGTTGCAGGGTGCCGGTCCACGACTCGCCCGGCTCGATGCCCTCCCTGGCCCACATCTTGAAGGCCTGATCCATCGTGCCGCGCATCGCCTCGTCGCCCATGTTCTTCTTGATGGCTTCGACGCCCATCGGCCCACCCACCTGGTCGGCCATCTTGTCGAGGAGTTTGTCCATTCCCTCCACGCTGCGGATTTCGCCACCGGGCGTGATGACCATGATGAAGCCTTCGCCGATCATGGCGTCGAAGACCGCGCTCATCGGGTTGTCGGGCTTCGCGGCGTTCGGGTCGCTCGAGTCGTAGACCATCTCGCCCATCATCGGGGCCTTCGACTCCACGCGGACCGCCTCGGTGATCGAGCGCACCGTCGCGGCGCCGTCCTCGGCCACGTCCTGGACCTCCATGCGGGTGGTCGAGGTGAACTTCTGGGTCATGCTCATCGGCGCCTGGCCCGGCACCGTGGTCGTGGCGGTGGTGTCCTGGACCATGCGGTAGGTGACGACGTCGCCCTTGGTCCACTTGTACTTGATGTCGATCGGCTCGCCCGCGAGCGCGGACGCGGCGACGGTGAGCGTTGAGACGGCGATAGCGGCCAAGTGCTTGAGCCGGGTACGCATGGGGATCTCCTTGGGGCAGGGAGGGTCAGGGGTGCGCCCGGCCTCGCCAGGGCTGTCGGTCCGAGTGTATCACCGCGGCCGCGCGGGCGTATGGGCGTTGGACGGAGCGAGTTCGCTGGGTTGCGCTGCGGCGTGGCCTGCGCGCTTCTGCGAAAGTTCGATCAGGATCGCGTGTTTCATGAGCGTGCCGGCGGCGGTAGTTGCCGCGGCGAGCCATCCGGGCGGGCCGTCGAGAAACGCGCGTTTGAGGACGAGTTGCTTGAAGAACGCGCCCGGCGGCGAGGTGAGCAGGCGCAGGTATGAGCCTCGCACGCCTTCGGCGAAGAGCGCTTCGGCGCCGAGGCGCGAGTAGGTCGCCTGGCGCGCGAGGTGTTCGGCGAAGGTCGCGAAGGAGTCGTGGCGCAGGTTCGCGCCTTCGCCGCCGCCGAGGTCGGCGATACGGCCGCCGGTGCGGACTTCGAGGCGCGGGTGGGGCTCGGTGCCGGTCCACTCGGCAGCGCCGCGCTGCACGAGGCGGGTGATCCACTCCGGCTGCCACGCGTGGCGCAGGGGGCGGCCGCGGTACCAGGTCTGGCGGTTGACGCGGTAGGCGACGATGCCGGGGACGTCGCGGCGCACGGCGTCGGCAATGGCGGCGGCGAGGCCGGGCTCGAGCGATTCATCGCTGTCGAGGTTGAGGATCCATGGGCGCGTGCAGGCGTCCATGACTTCCTGCTTGGTTTTGGCGTAGCCGCGCCACTGGCCGCGGATGACCGTGGCTCCGGCTCGCTCGAGCATCTCGATCGTGCCGTCGGTCGATCCGTTGTCGAGGGCGACGATTTCGCATGCCCCGAGGGGCGCCAGCGAGTCCAGCAGCCGCCCGATCGTCGCCGCGTTGTTGCGGCACGCCAGCGCCACCGAGAGCGGGAGCGCCGGGCTGGAAGTTGGGCCCGCCGGGGAGGGGTCGGCCATAGGGTCAGATGGTCCGCCGCACGCGGGGAGGTGTCAAACGGCCGGTCCGCGGCGTTGTGTACCCTTACGGGCGATGCCCGCCGGCCCTGTCCTTGTTCGCGTCGCCCCCGGCGAGCCCCCCGGGGCCGCGTGGCGCGATGCGCTGGCGGAGTCGCAGGGGTCGGGGGTCGTGCTCAAGCAGGAAGGGGAGGCGGTGGTGCGGCGCGCGACGTTGCGTGTCGCGGGCGCCGCGCGGGAGGTTGTCGTCAAGACGCGCATCGGCCGCGGTGTTGCCGAGGCGGTCAAGATCGCCGCGGGGCAGGGGCGGCTTGCGCGGCAGTGGCGCGGCGCGATCGTGCTCGGCAGGCTGGGCGTGCGGACGGCGCGGCCTCTGGCGCTGGTTCGGGAACTGGGCGCGGCGAGCGCATCGGAAACGCTCATCATGGAGGCGCTGGAGGGACGCAGCCTCCTAGAGCACCTGGCGTACCGCGACCTGGATCCGGCGACGGAGCGGGCGGTGGCGGAGGCCGTCGGGGCACAACTGGGGCGCTTTGCGGCGGGGATGCGGTTCAACCGCGATCACAAGCCCTCGAACCTCATCGTGAGGATTCCTCGCGGCGGCGAGCCGGAGATCGCGGTGATCGACTGCGTAGCGGTGCGGTTTGCGCCGGTGGGGCTGGGGGGCGTGGAGCGCATGCTGGCGTCGCTCGTGCTCGAGCCGATCGGGTGCGGGTGCCCGCCGACGGTGTGGGAGATGCGCCGGGTCGTCCGTGCCGCGGCCCGCGCGATGATGACCCGGCGGGACGGGACGGGGCCGGTGCCGGGGGCGGTGAGCGCCCTGGCGTGGGCGCTGTGGCGAGCCGCGGCGGAGATTGTCGAGGCTCACGGCGACCCGACCCCCAGGGTTAACCCCCTGACAGCCCCCTCCGTCTGCCCCGACGCGGGGCCTAACGGTTGGCCCGGTGATGGGGGGCTCCTAGGCTCACGCCGATGAGCGAACAACCGTCGCCGATCAAGGAGGCCCTGAAGACGGGGCTGCGGGCCGTGGGGGGGGACCGTGCGATCCATATCGCCAAGACGCTGCGGTACAAGTTGAACATGGCGCCGCCGACGCAGGTGGGCGCCGCGGCCCCGACATGGACGCCCCCGACGGGGGGATCGACGTACGGGTTTGTCGAGACGCCGCACGGCAACATCCGCGTCGTGCCGCCGCGGGCGGAACTGGAGCCGGGGACCGGGAAGTACCCGCCGGCGCCGCCGGGGCCGAAGGTGCCGCGGGACAAGAAGCCGGCGTGGTGGAGCGACCTGGAGTTCTTCCCGCCGATGGCGACGGCGACCCACCCGCACCGGTGGGAGTTCCCGGCGTACCTGGACAACCCGAACTGCAAGTGGCTCCAGGTGCTCAAGCGGCAGTACGACAGCCCGTTCGCGTTCCCGTCGAGCCTGAGCCCGGAGGGGGGGCTGCTGCTGCACTCGCTGGTGCGGAACATCCGGCCGCGGCGGGTCATCGAGACGGGGACGTTCATCGGGATCAGCACGCTGTGGATCGCCGCGGCGCTGAAGGAGAACGGCGACGGGGGGATCGTGCGCTGCTTCGACGACTTCGGGCCGATCCACAAGGCCCCGTACCGCGACCAGGAGATGCTGGAAGGGCGCATCAACTTCGTGGCCGAGGCGATCGCGGAGGCGGGGCTCCAGGACCACGTCGTCTTCCACCCCGGCAACAGTTCGTTCGAGATCAAGGCCGCGTACGCGGAGATGAAGGCCGAGGGGGGGAACCAACTGGCGTTCATCGACGCCGATCACGGCATCAACGGGGTGTGGCAGGATTTCTGGGCGGTTGAGCCGGTGCTGCAGATCGGCGGCTTCGCGTGCTTCCACGACACGTTCCCGCCGTACTGCTCGTATGACGGGCCGCGGCACCTGCTGGATCACCTGAATCAGCAGGCGGTGGGGGTGTATGAGAAGGTGGATATGTATCTGGCGCCGGTGAACTACGGACTGGGGATTGTGCGGCGGATTGGGTAGGAGGAGGGGTAGAGGGGGAGTTCGCTCACTTCGTTCGCGGCTCGTACTGGGCGCGGCTGGCAAAGAAACAGGCGGCCACGCTGTCGCGCGGCCGCCCGGAGGGAGAAAGGGAGTGTCGTCGAGCCCGGGGCCGCGTCCGTGCGGCCCTCGGGCGTGTCATTCGGAGGGGGTCAACTGAGCATCGCGTTGACGGTGGCGATCATCTCGGGGAGTTTCGCCCGGATGTCGGCGATCGCCTCGCCGCTGAGTTTCAGGTCGGCCAGAACGTCCGCGGGGATCGTGGTGGACGGCAGGTCGAGGCGGAACCCGCCGGGGACCTCCGCCGCGAGGCGGTCGGCGACGCACACGATGCACGCCAGCGTGCGGACCTCGGCGGGGAGTTTCATCGGGTCGTGGTGGTGGCCGGTGACGTAGGCGAAGCTCTTGGGGAACTTCCACTTCTCGCACAGGCCCTTGCCGAAGTCCTGGTGGGTGGCGCCGAAGACGTCCACCTCGGCGGCGAGCATGTCGCTCTTGGGGGCACCGGTCTCATCGGCGCCGGTCCGGGTGAGGACCTCGATCAGCCGGTGGCGGTCGTACTGGATCTCGACGACGACGCCGATGTCGTGGATGAGCCCGGCGAGGAAGGCCTCGTCGGTGAGCCCCAGTTTCAGGTGCTCGGCAATGGCCTTGGACGCCGCGGCGGTGGCCATCGAGTGAGCCCAGAGGTTCTTGGCGCTGAACGTCGGGGTCAGTTCGCCGCCGCGGAAGAGTTTGGCGAGGCTGGCCGCGATCGCGATGTTCTTCACCGCGTTGAGGCCGAGGAGGACGATGGCCCGGTTGATCGAGCCGATCTGCCCCGGCAGGCCGTAGAACGCGGAGTTGACGACCTTCAGGATGCGGGCGCACAGCGCCGGGTCATTGGAGATGACCTTGTGCAGGTCCTGGGCGGTGCTCTTGGGGTCCTCGACGAGGTTGACGATCTTCAGCGTGATCTCGGGGAGAGTCGCGATATGCGAGATCTCGCGGATCGCCGCCGCGATCGACTGGTCCCGGGTCTGCGCATCAACGGCCATGGAGGGCTCCCAAGCAAGGCGCCGTGCCTTGAAGGGGAGGATCGGACGTGCGGCCCGGGTACTTTGGTCTAATTACGGACCTCGCCTCCCGCGTTTTGGGCATTGGGCTGTGGGAGCGGGGGCTAGTAGGTGCACCGCTTGCGCAGGAGGCCGGCGGCGTGGGGATCGGTCGCGGCGAGGGCCTCGGCGGCGCGGGGGCCGGCGCGGCCGTCGCCATAGGGGTGGGTGATCCGGGAGCGGTCGAGCAGCAGGGCGGTGCGGATCGCGGCGGCGATCTCAGCCTCGGTCGCGTGCGACGCGTCCACGACGTTATCGGGACGTTCCCGCCCGGCTTGGCGCGGGCCGATGTTCGCCACCGGCAGGCCCAGGGCAGCGGCTTCGATGAGCCCGGCTGAACTGTTGCCGATCAGCACGCCGCCGCGGAGGGCAAGGCGGCGGAGCAGCGACAGGAAGGCCGGGCGCGGCAGGTGGTCCAGCAGCGGCCAGTCCAGTTCGCGGCAGCGGGTCCGCAGCACGGCGGCGATGGCGTCGCGGCCGGGGTCGTGGTTGGGCATGAAGCACAGGACCGTGCTGGCGCCGAACTCGGCCCGGGCGGCGGCGATGGTTGCCTCGGCGATGCGGGCCTCGTCGTCGTTGGAGAGGCCGGAGGGGTGCAGGAGCAGGGCGGCGCGCGGGTCGCCCAGTTCGGCGGCGTCGGCGTCGGACATGGGGTGGACGTCGGCGAGGCCGTCGATCGCGGGCGAGCCGACGACGACGATGTGCGCCGGGTCTTCCCCCATGCGGGCGATGCGCTCGGCGGACTGCCGCGTCGCGGGGAGGTGCAGGTGGGCGAGTTTGGTGATGGCGTGGCGCATCGCCTCGTCGGCGATCCCCTCGGCGCGGTCGCCGCCGTGCAGGTGCGCCACGGCACGGCCGCCGATGCTCGCGGCGGCGGCGGCGGCGAAGGCCTCGATGCGGTCGCCCAGGACGACGACCCACTCGGGGTTGAGGCGGTCGAAGGTCGAGGAGAACCCGACGATGCCGCGGCCGACGGCCAGGGCGTCGGTGGCGCGCGTCCGCGGGAGGTCCGGGTCCTGCATCGGCACGGTGGCGTCGATGCGGAAGGAGCGGCGGACCTCGTTGATGGTCTCGGCCGGCGGAAGCAGGTGCGAGCCGCAGACGACCGTGAGCAGGGTGAGCGAGGGGTGGGCCTCGATCGCCCGCATGACCGGCAGGAGGAGGCCGAACTCGGCGCGGGAGCCGGTGACGACCGCCACACGTTTATGGGTGAACGAGGGCGGGGCGTCGGGTGCAGGCATGGCGGGCGTCGGGGGCAAGGGGGCCTACGCGGCGGCCTGGAGGGCGACGTCGGCTGCGGTCAGCGGCGTGTCGGCCGCGACGGCGCGGGCGAGCGGCCGGCCGAGGATTTCCCGGATGCGGAAGGGCTCCAGGCCTGTCCCCGGCCGCTTGATCGCCAGGTCGGCGCGCGTGAGCGTATGACCCGCGGGCAGGTCCCGCGCGGCGACGAGGGACTGGCGCGAGACCGAGCGGACGTCCAGTTCGCAATCGAGCAGGCGCTTCTGGGGAGGTCCCAGGCGCGGGTCGGCGCCGAGGTCGCCCCGCATGAACTTCAGCGACATGCGGTGGCGCCGCAGATCGCCGGCGCGCGGGGCGGTCTGGCGGACTTTCACGGCGTAGTGGGCGAAGCCGGCTGGGTCGAGGCTCGCGCGGTGGTCGGGGCCGGGAGCGGAGCGGTCGTAGGTCAGGTGTTTTTCGAGGATGCAGGCGCCCAGCCCGGCGGCGAGGGCGCCGGTGTCGTGGGCGTCGGTGTGGTCGGAGTAGCCGATTGGCCCATCGTGCATCGCGGCGAGTTCGACCATGCCGCCCAGTGAGGCGTTTTCGGGCGCGGCCGGGTACGACGAGACGCATTGGAGGAGCGCCAGGTGCTCGTCGCGCACCGATGGGGAAAACCACGAGAGCGAGGCTCGGACCTCATCCGCGGTCGCCGCGCCGGTGGAGAGGATCAGCGGCGCGCCGGTGTCGGCCAGGGCTTCGAGCAGCGGCAGGTTCACCAGGTCGGGCGAGGCGGTCTTGTAGGCATCCCACGGGAGTTGCCGGGCTTCGGGGACCAGCGTGTCGGAGAAGACGGTGACGATCGCGTGCATGCCGCGGGTGTGGGCGCGGTCGATCACCGCGGCCATGGCGTCCAGCGGGAGTTCGAGCCGGCGCAGCATCGCCAGCGGGTCGGACTCGCCGGCGTCTCGCTGGTACGCCGCGAGACGGCAGGCGCGGCTCATGAGCAGGTCGGCGCGGAAGAACTGGAGTTTGACGGCGTCGGCCCCGGCGTCGGCGGCGGCGTCGGTCAGGTCCAGGGCCCGCTGGGGGGAGCCGTCATGGTTCACGCCGAGTTCGGCAATGATGTAGACCGGGTGGCCGGGGCCGATGGGGCGGGAGCCGATGCGCATGGGGGTGTTATCGGCACTCCGGCCCGCCCTGATGAGCAAGGGGTACCCTCGGGGATGCGACGCCTCCCATCCGTCAGGATGCTGCTGCGGACCAGCGCGCCGCCGGAGTACCTGCTGCTGCGGGTCGCGCTGGCGCTGGACCTGGTGCTGGATGGGTGCCGGCAGTTGCGGGTGCACGGGCACATCGGGAGGTCGAGGCTGGGGGAACTGTTCGACCTGTCGCGCGGGATGCTCGGGGTGCTGGGCGTGCTGGAGGTGCTCGCGGCGGTGCTGCTGGCCGCGGGGCTGCTGACGCGGGCGGCGGCGGTGGTGCCGGTGGCGGTATCGGTCGTCGCGGCGGGGGCGGCGATGGCGAAGATCGGGACGCTCTCCACGCCGTCGGGGCTGACGAGCCTGGTGTCGGCGGTGGCGTTTGCGCTGATCGGTGTTGTCGTGCTGATCCGGGGGGCCGGGATGTGGTCGGTTGATGCGATTCTGACGCGGCGGAGGCGGTGAGGGCAAACACAGAGTCGTGCGACTCGATCGACGGTCCGCCTTCCGGGTAGCGCGGTTTGCACAGGCTGCGGAGGGCGTAGCCGCGCCGGCCGCAGGGGAGACCGGCCGTGATGCCCGGTAGGATGAAGCGTGCCCGAACTACCCGACATTTCGTTGTATCTGTCGGTGCTGCGGCCGCGGATCGTGGGGCGGGTGCTGGAGCGCGTGACCATCCGGTCACCGTTCCTGTTGCGGTCCACGGAGGTGGGGCCGGAGGAGTGCGAGGGGCGTCGGGTGGAGGGGGTGGAGCGGCTGGGGAAGCGGATCGTCGTCGGTCTCGAGGGTGAGGTGTTCCTCGTGCTGCACCTGATGATCGCGGGGCGGCTGCTGTGGAAGCAGCGTGGGGCGCGGCCAGCGGGAAGGATCGACCTGGCGGCGCTGGGGTTCGACTGCGGGACGCTGGTGCTGACCGAGGCCTCGACACAGAAACGGGCGTCGCTGCACATCGTGCGCGGCCGCGAGGCTGTGGCGGCGATGGACCCCGGCGGGATCGACCCGCTGGCGTGCTCGGCGGAGCAGTTCGCGGCGGCCCTGCGCCGCGAGCGGCGGACGCTCAAGCGGGCGCTGACCAGCCCGCGGACCTTCAGCGGGATCGGCAACGCGTACTCCGACGAGATCCTGCACGCCGCGGGGCTCAGCCCGCTGCAACTGACGACGAACCTGTCGGATGACGAGGCCGCGCGGCTGCACGCGGCGACGCGCGAGGTGCTCGAGGCATGGACGCGGCGGCTGCACGAGGAGTTCGGCGTGGCGGACGGCGAGCCGGGCCGCTTCCCCGGCCCCGGCGACATCACGGCCTTCCGCCCCGGCTTCGCCGTGCACGGGCGCTACGGCCAGCCGTGCCCCGCGTGCGGGACGGCCGTGCAGCGGATCCTGTACGCGGACAACGAGACGAACTACTGCCCGCGCTGCCAGACCGGCGGGAGGATGCTGGCGGATCGGGCGATGTCGCGGCTGCTGCGCGACGACTGGCCGCGGACGGTGGAGGAGTGGGAGGCGGGGTGAGGCGGGGCTGGTTTGAGAGGGCACAGCGCAACGAAAACCGCCCGGCCGCGGGGCCGGGCGGTGGGGGTTGAGCAGGGAAACTGGGGAGGGTCAGCGGCGGCGCCGCGCGGCGGCCAGACCGCCGAGGCCGAGCAGGGCCAGCGAGGCGGGCGTCGGGATGACCGCCATGGAGGCCATGACCGTGGTGCTCTCGCCGGCGCCGAGGGTCAGCGTCCACTGGAAGCCGCCGGTAAAGTCGCCGGGGCCGAAGGGCAGGCCCGTGTTGTTGAGGTTGTCGACCGTGGTGTTGGTGAGCAGGCCGCGGAGGGTCGCGAAGGTCGTGACCTGGTACGCGGAGGCGCCGACGCCCTGGTAGAGGATCGTGAAGGGGCCGTCGGAGATCGTGATGCCGTCCAGGCCGCCGGTGGCCGAGTCGGTGCTGGAGGTGCCGTTGACGTCGAAATCGGTGTATTGGAAGAGGTTGAGGGTGATGGCGTCGCTGCCGGTGTTGGTGATCACCATTGACTGAGCGACCTGGCCGAGGTTCTCGCCGGTGTCGGTGACGGTGTAGGTGAGCACGGCGGAGAAGGCGTAGGGGCTGCCGCCGGCCGCGCCGGCCATGTTCCACGTGGTGGTCGCCGTGTTGCCGGCGGCGACGGTCCCGGCGGCGTTGTTGAGCGCGAACTCGCGCGTGTCGCCCTCCACGCGGAACCACCACCAGGTCTCGAACACGTGGTCCAGGCCCGTGGCGCCGTTGACGCGGAAGGCCGCGCCGGAGACGGTGCCGGTGCCGCTGGTCGGCGAGTTGACCTGCGTGAAGAAGACGTCACCGTCGGAGATCGTGAACCCCGTGCCGGTCTGGCCGAGGGCCGTCCCGGCCAGGGCGAGTCCCGCCACCCCCACGACAAGGCCGCACATCTTCATGGCACACTCCTCTTTTCTCTCGCGACTTGGAATCGCGACAACACACGCGGTGCGCCGGGACACAGATCCCGGTCGCAGCGTCCGAGGGAGCGTCATGGCGCCCTGGAAGGGGCACAGTCGAAGACGACCGGGCAGCGCGGCTCCCGGCCGGACCCGAGCGGGCGAGGGTCAGAATACCCGAGGTCGTTTGATCTGCAAATAAAAAATCAGGGACGAAAACTGGACGGGCTGAGGGGGGGAGACGGGGGAAGCCGGGGGCGTCAGAAAAACCGCCCGGCCGCGGGGCCGGGCGGTGTGGGCTGAGGGGGGGAGAGGGAGGAGCGAGGGGGGGGAGGAGGGATGGGGGTCAGCGGCGGCGCCGCGCGGCGGCCAGGCCGCCGAGGCCGAGCAGGGCCAGCGAGGCGGGCGTCGGGACGACGGCGAAGGACATCACGACCGTGGTGCTTTCGCCCACGCCCAGGTCCAGCGTCCACTGGAAGCCGGCGGTGACGTCGCTGGGGCCGAAGGGCAGGCCGGTGTTGGAGAAGGTGGTGGCGAAGTTGTCGGTGAGTTCGCCGAGGAGGCCCGCGTAGGGCGTGACGCGGTACCCGGAAGCGCCGACGCCCTGGTAGAGGATGGTCCACGGGCCGTCGGTGATCGTGATGCCGTCCAGGCCGCCGGTGGCCGAGTCGCCGCCGGAGGAGGCGTTGACGTCGAAGTCGGCGTAGTTGAACAGGTTGAGGGTCATGGGCTCGCTGCCAATGTTGGTGATGACCATCGACTGGACGAGTTGGCCCAGGTTGTCGCCGGTGTCGGTGACGGTGTAGGTGAGGGCGGCGGAGAAGGCGTAGGGATTGCCGACGGCGCCTCGGCCGACCAGGTGCCACGTGGTGGTCGCCGTGTTGCCGCCGCCGACGGTTCCGGAGGCGTTGTGGAAGGCGTACTCGCGCGTGTCGCCCGGCGTGCGGAACCACCACCAGTTGGCGAAGAGGTGGTTGGTGCCTGTGGCGCCGTTGACCCGGAAGACCGCGGTGGGGGGCGAGGTTGCGGTGCCGCTGGTGGGCGAGTCAACCACGCCGAAGACGGCGTCGCCGTCGAAGATCGAGAACCCCGTCCCGGCCTGACCGAAGGCCGGCATGGCGGCGGCAAGCGCCGCCGCGGCGGCGAGAACAGCGAATCTCTTCATCTCTCTCCTCTCACGTGTGCCCTGTCGGGCGCGCCGCAGCATATCCGGCAATCCTTTGGTTTGCAAAGGAAACCCGGGTGGAGTTTGGGAAGGCGGGGGGGGGGCCAGCGCGGCAGCCGGCGCATCACGCGGCGCGGAGGCGTTCGGCCGGCTCAGCCGGCGCGGCCGATGCGGCGCCGAAGGCGACGATGTAGCGGGCGGGGTTGCCGCGGGCGGTGGAGCGGACGGCGGTGACCTGGTAGGTGATGGGGCCGCGGATCGCGGCGGCGGGGGGCAGAGTCGTGTCGGTGAAGGCCTTGGCCCCGGTGATGCCGAGGAACTCGGGGGGCGTGCGGCCGGGGGGGCCGAGGAAGCGCTGGACCTCGTAGAGCGTCCCCTGCGTGCCGGGGGGATTCGTGCAGCGCCAGCGGAGGGTGAGCGACCCGCTCTGGTGGAGTTCGACGGTGAAGCGCGTCGGGGTCCCCGGCGGCGGGGCGGGCGAGGGGCGCGCGGGGCGGGGGAGGTGGGCGGCGTCGTAGACCGCCCCGCCGCCGCCGGGGTCGGCCGAGGCGGCGGCCTTGATGCGGCTCAGGGCTGTGGACGCCGCGGCGCGCATGGCGGCGGCGGACTGGTGGAGGCGCGCGGTGGCCGCGAGGGCGGCCTGCCGGGCCTCGGCCGCGGCGAGCCGCGCGGCGGCGGCGTCGTCCACCAGCGCCTGCAGCGCGGCGACCTCGGCGGGCGTGAGGCCGATGGCCCCCGGGTCCTGGGCCCAGATGGGCAGGCGGGTGCGGAGAAAGTCGATCACGCCGGCGGTGGTCTTGGGGAGCAGCCGCATGACTGTGGTGGGGTATCGGCGGCGGGTGGGGGCGGCTTGAGGGCGGGCGCCCATCCGGCGCGGGCAGGCGCCGCGGGCGTGCGGGCATGTGCCACGGGGGCGCCGGCACGTGCCACGGCCGCGCGGGCACGGGGCGGCGCGGCGGGGGCAGGCGCCGCGGCGGCGCGGGCGCGTGCCGGGGCGGCGCTGGCATGTGGGGATGGGGTGGCGGCAGGGGGAGGGGGCGGGGTGGCAGGGTGCCGGATCGGCGCGGCAGGCCGCGGGGCCGGGGTTCGGTGCCGCGCCGGACGCCCGCACCCCGGCCGGCGGAGATTGTACATCGGGGGCGACGGGCCACCGGGTGGGAGCGGGGCAGCGCGGGTGTGCGCGGCGGGCGCGGAGGGCCGGGAGCCGCCGACCGGGGTGCGGGCTCGACCGTCTACGGGGTCGAGGACGGGGCCGCGGGGCACGAGGGCGGCGGCGGGCGTGATCCGTGCAGACCGTCGTACAATTCCGCATCCGTCCGGCGGCCGGAGCGGGCGAGCGCGGGGCGGAAGGACCGGCGTGCGGGATCATCGAGCCCGCGGAGGTTCCGCCGGGCGGATGACGGGCAACAGGATCGTGGGAGGATGGGGAGAGGGGGAGCACTGAGGTGGCAGAGCCGACCTCAGTGGCACGTCAGGCTGGGAGGTCGGTGCCACCTGCCGGGGGAGTGGGTGGGAAGGCGGAGGCGAGTGTCACCTGCCACCCGAGTCAGGCGTGAAAAAGCTTGTCCCACCGGTTCTCGAACGGGTCGAGATGCTTCATCATGAGGGTGAAGTGGGTGGATTCGGGCTTTTCGGGGCGGGTGCCGCCGTGCTGGTCGAGCCACCATTGGTGGCCAGCGCGGACGAGTTCCTGGAGTTCGGGGGCGGTGATGAGGAAGTAGCGGTTGGGCTTGGCCCGTCGCTCGCCGAGCCACACAAGGATGTAGATCTCGTCGGGGCGATCGAGGGGCTTGAGCCGGATCGTCTGCCGCCCGTCGCCATCGAGGATGTCGAGGAAGGGGTCGAGGCTCATCTGCCAGCCGGGGAAGCCGTTGTTGCTGCGGACGACGGCGGTGGTGCGGAGGCGCGGGGGGCCGGGTGGGCCGGAGAGGGTGATCCGGGAGGGGTGGCGGCGGTCGGCGCCGGGGCCGGCCGTGATGCCGCGGGCGCGGAGTTCGGCGGCGAGGGCGTCCATCGCGCGGGTGCGGGTGTCGGCTTTGGTGGACGGGGCCATAGGCGCAGTGTACCGCGTGTGGTAGGCTGCGGGCATGGCAACCACGGTGGTTCAACTCGAAGTCGAGGATTGGGTCAGGCGGGTGTGGCTCCGCGAGCGGTTCGGTCAGGAGTTCCGGCGGGAGCGCATGCAGCTGATCTCCGGGGGCATGTTCGACTTCGACGCGGTCAGCGCGGACGAGAAGATCGTGGCGGCGATCTCGACGAGCAGTTGCCGGACGGCGAGCGGGAAGCTCGGCGTCGGGAAGTTCATGAAGATCCGGTCGGACATGTACTTTCTTCTGCTGCTGGCCCCGCCGCGCGAGCGGCGGCTGGTCGTGCTCACGGACCGGAGCATGTTCGACCGGTGCATGAAGGAGCGGGATGCGGGCCGGGTGCCGCCGTCGATTGAGTTCCTGCACGCCGAGGTGCCGAAGGAACTGGCGGTGCGGCTCGCGGCGTCCCAGCAGATCGCATCGAGAGAGGTGACACCGGGCGGGGGCGTTGCCGCGGACGAGGGATGATGCCGCGGATGCCAGAGGAAGGGGAAGCCCCTTCCTCCGGCACCTCCATCCCCAGGGGGAGGGTTCGAGCGGGTGCGATGGGGCCGGAGGGCGGGGTGCGGGGGCCACAGGCGTGGGGATCGGAGTTCGGGGGAGGGGGGGGCGAGAGGGTGGCGGTGGGGGTGATCGGTGCGGGCGGTTGTAGAGTTGTGCATCCGTCGGGGGGGCGGCGGCCGGAGCGCGCGAGCGCGGGGCGGAAGGACCGGCGTGCGGGATCATCGAGCCCGCGGAGGTTCCGCCGGGCGGACGACGGCAGCGAGACCATGGGAGGATGAAAGGGGGCGCCGTGGTCGTAGAGGCGACCTCGGTGGCACGGCAAGGGCCATGCCACCAACTCGAGCCGCTTGCACAATAGCGAACGGCGCGGTACAAGGTGCAATCTATGCACTTCGACGACCTGACGCCCGCCCTGCTTGAGGAGGCGCTTCCGGAGCTGAGGCCCATTAGATTCATTGGTGCCGGAGGGCAGAAGCGGGTATATGCCTGCAACTACCAAGGACAGGTGTATGCGCTGAAGGTGCATTTTATTGGGAAGAAGGCGGCTGATGAGTCGTCGCCTGCTGCCACAATCACCGATCCGGGTGTCGATACGGCGATTGCGAGAGCAAAACGGGCGGTGGAAATACTCCGACGATGCTCGGGAGGATCGCTCGCTCGTGTTGGGCCGGTCGATGTTACGGTGTTTGAGGTGCAGGACGTTCAGCTCATGTACTACTTGGAGGAGTTTATTGATGGCGTCGATCTAAAGACAGATTTGGCGAAGAATGGCCCTTGGACGCCAGCGGAGATTCGCCGAGTCGGATTGGCGCTGATCGAGGCGATTAAAGAGCTGTGGGAATGCGGCGCTGTGCACCGGGATATCAAGCCGGCGAATATCATTCGGCGAACGGCAGATGGGTCGTTTGTTCTCATTGACATTGACCTGGCGCTGGATCTACATGGCGACTCCCTTACTGTTCCAGGCGGCATCGCGGGAACTAAGCAGTACCTGAGCCCAGAGCAGCTCGAGGTTGAGAGCAAACGCTCCTTGGACTTCCGGAGTGATCTCTTCAATGTTGGCGTGGTCATGTATGAGCTCGCGACAGGAGAGAATCCATTCTGGGAACCTGGTACGAGTCTCGCGACTGGTATGAGTCGTATCAGAGAATTCAATCCACCATCTCCGAAGGACCGCGATCCCAAGTTTCCAAGCGATCTGAGCGATTTCATTATGCGGCTGCTCGCCAAAAAGCCGCATCTTCGTTTTCGGTCCTGCGATAGTGCCCGAAAGGCTCTCGAGAAAGTGGATATTGAGGTGGTGAGCGAGTGAGTCTCTTTCTGCAACATGGATACGGCAAGGGGGATAAGCTCGACCGAGCTCTGGAGAAGGGCTTGGTCAAGGGGGTGATCCTAAGCCCGCGGGACGAGGATCCTGAACGCCTTAAGGAGACTATCGCCACAATCCGTGGGTATTCCCGGGGAGTGAAGATTCTGTTCGACCCACAGTGTTATGCGTTTACGCTGTCGCCAGTCCGAGATGGAAAGCTTGCCGCATATCCGTATTACCGCCGAGGGTTAAGTCGTGCTGATTTTGTCGGACGGCGCGCAGTTGCAAAGATCGCTGCGGAGGTAATTGACTACCAGGCGACCATCGATATCGATGGGTGCGTTACGCCAACGGTTCATTTGAACGATCTGAGAGACGTGTGGAGTCAGATCGCGCTTGAGCTAATCGATGCTTCCATTGATCGTGTTACAGGCGTTAAGCCGCGCCCGCTCTATGCGTCGTTGCTCCTTAGCGAGCGAGCCATGGGCCAGCGGTCGGATGTTGAAGCGTTCTTGGATGTGTTGACGCGCATGGAGATTGATGGTGTCTATGTGATTCTTGCTCGCGATAGTTCGTCGTATACTTCGCGAATCGATCCGGCCGTCCTTGAGAACTACCTATACATGGTGTATGTGCTGGGTGTGATAAACGAAATGGAGGTCCATTGCGGCTTTGCGGACACGTGTGCAGTGTTGCTCCATGCGGCAGGTGCTGCGTCATGTGCGACCGGCTGGCACAATGGTCTGCGACAGTTTTCGTTGAGTCGCTTCCGGCCAGCGACTGGAGGGCGACAGCCCCGTCCTCGGTATACGTCGAGTCGTCTTTTGAACTCGATTCTGCTTGCAGACCTCGATCAGGCGTTTCGTCGCGGTGTGGTGAATGAAGTTCTTTCGGGTACTGACTATGACCTCGCATTTAGGAGACGCCCGGCCCTTGAGTTGGAGGACACGTGGGACTTGACCACGAGCACGCTGCACCACTTATCAGTTCTGGGTGATTTGATTGCAGGCATCGAGGGGCTATCGAGAAGAAAGGCGATCAGTGCAACCGTAGCCCTGATCGACGAGGCTTTAGGACGATATGCCGTTGCGCAAGCAGCTGGCGTAGAGTTCGATCCGAGTGCCGATGATGAACACCTTCGGCAATGGAAGCATGCGATCAAAGGCTTTCGGGATGCAACAGGTCTATAGAGTCTGTGCGATGAGCGCAGTCGCCATCCGGTAGAGCGACGGGCTGTAGGGAGGCTCGCGCCGTGGCATGCGCTTGATTTGTATCTTGCAAGACTCGTCGACCGTGATAAGACCCACGTTGGCGCGTCGAAAGCGATCTATATGTTTCATTGCTGCCCGTGCTCTGTTGGTTGGCATTACCACAAAGACCTTGCTTGAATACGCTTTGTATCGCGTGGCTTGATAGAGCGCGCGTTGCCAATTGGTAAGCTTGGCCTCAAAGCTCCATAGGTCAACCGCCGGGAGCCGTGTTGTGTCCCAACGAACAGTGAAGCGTCCGGCGTTGTAAACGACTACCTTGGTGCGGCGCAATTCGGCGAGCCAGCGACGAACAGTTGGTGCGCTGAGCCCAAGTCGCACGGCGAGGTCGTTAGCCGAAAGCGGGGTACGGCTTCGTTCGAGGGCAAGAACAAGACGGCAGGCCGTCTTGTTTGAGAGCACGGAATGTGCTGGGCGCCGACGCAGTCGCGCCGGTACCCGCGCAACGACAACATCGGCACGACCGGAAAGCCCATCGAACTCATAGAACTGGAGTATGGTGCGCCGACTGGCGTCTGAACGTAACGGGGATCGTGCGAGTCCCAGTCGGAATGCCTTTACGAGCGCAGCTTCGCTCGAGTCAACGCCCCTTATGCGTCGAGACTGTGCGACCGTCGATCCAGCCATTACCTGTCACTCCCCCTGATCCAGCACCGCCATGAACGCCTCCTGCGGGATCTCCACGCTGCCGACGGCCTTCATGCGCTTCTTGCCTTCCTTCTGCTTCTCCAGCAGTTTCCGCTTGCGCGTCACGTCGCCGCCGTAGCACTTGGCGGTGACGTTCTTGCGGAAGGCCTTGATCGTCTCGCGGGCGATCACCTTGCCGCCGATGGCGGCCTGCACCGGGATCTCGAACTGGTGGCGGGGGATCTGCTCGCGGAGTTTCTGGACCAGGATGCGGCCGCGGCGCTCGGCGTGGTCGCGGTGGACGATGATGCTCAGGGCCTCGACCGGCTCGCCGTTGACCAGGATGTCGAGTTTCACCAGCCGGTCGGCGCGGTAGCCGCCCCCCTCGTGGATGAGTTCGTAGTCCATCGTGCCGTAGCCGCTGGTCATCCCTTTGAGTTTGTCGTAGAAGTCGTAGATGATCTCCGCCAGCGGGATCTCGAAGGTGAGCATCTCGCGCGTGTCGGAGATGAACGACTGGCTCTTGTAGACGCCGCGGCGCTCCATCGCGAGTTTCATGACGTCGCCGATGTACTCCTTGGGGAGGATGATGTCCACCTTGCACACCGGCTCGCGGATCTCGTCGATCAGCCCCGGGTCGGGCAGGTCGGCGGGGTTGTGCACCTCCAGCAGCACGCGGCCGGGCGGCAGCGATGAGCCGGGCGTGCCGCCTTCCTCGAGGACCTTGATGTCGCTGGTGGCCCGCTTGCCGCTCTTGAGGTGGGCGACCGTCGTGCGGGCGACGACGCGGTAGGAGACCGTCGGCGCGGTCTGCACGATCTCGACCCCCCCCTCGCGCTCCAGGCGCTCCTGGATGATGTCCATGTGGAGCAGGCCGAGGAAGCCGCAGCGGAAGCCGAAGCCCAGGGCGTCGGAGTGCACGGGCATGTAGGAGAAGGACGAGTCGTTGAGGCTCAGTTTCTCCATCGCCTCGCGGAGGCGCTCGAAGTCGGCCCCCTTGCCCGCGGCGGACTCGGCGGTGGTGGCGGGGTAGAAGTCGCAGAAGACCATCTGCGCCGGGGGCTTGTACCCCGGCAGCGGCTCGGCCGCGGGGTCGGCGTCGAGGGTGATGGTGTCGCCGACGCGGACGTCCGCCAGCGAGCGGATGGCCGCGACGATGTAGCCGGTCTCGCCGGGGGACAGTTGCGGCACGCGCACGGGCTTGGGGGTGTACTTGCCCAGTTCCGTGATCTGGAAGACGCGGCCGGTCCCCATCATCCGGATCTTGTCGCCGACCTTCAGCCCCCCCCCCTCCCCCGCCTCGCCGGGGCCGTCGAACATCCGGACGTACGTGATGACGCCGCGGTAGTCGTCGTAGACGGCGTCGAAGATCAGGGCGCGGGTCTGCGGGACGACGGGCTTGCGCGGCGGGGGGAACTTCTCGCAGATGCGGGCGAGCAGTTCGCGGATCCCCTGGCCGGTCTTGGCGGAGACGAAGATGCACTCCTCGGCGGGCAGGCCCAGGACCTGCTCGATCTCCATCGCGACCTCCTCCGGGCGGGCCGAGGGGAGGTCGATCTTGTTGACGACAGGGATCAGTTCGAGGTTCTCGTTGACCGCGAGGTAGGCGTTGACGACCGTCTGGGCCTGCACGCCCTGCGTGGCGTCCACGACGAGCAGCGCGCCCTCGCACGCCTTGAGGGCGCGGGAGACCTCGTAGTTGAAATCCACGTGCCCGGGGGTGTCGATGAAGTTGAGCATGTAGAGTTCGCCTTCCTCTTCCCCGGCGGTCTTGCCGCCCTTGCGCGCCTTGTCGGCCTGGTCGCTCGCGAGTTCATCCGCGGTAGCGCCGGGCTTGTGGCGGTGCCAGACGGTGACGGCGGAGGCCTTGATGGTGATGCCGCGCTCGCGCTCCAGGTCCATGGAGTCCAGGAGTTGCTCGCGGGCCTCGCGCGGCGAGACGGCGTTGGTCGCCTGAAGCAGGCGGTCGGCGAGGGTGGACTTGCCGTGGTCGATGTGGGCGATGATGGAGAAGTTGCGGATGTTCACGGCGTGGTTCTTCGAGTGGGATCGGGGATCTGGGGTTGAGTGTGGGAGTCGGGTCGGCTGGAGGGGGCGACGGCTCGGGGAAGGGGGGTAGGGGGGGCAGGGGATGGCCGGGCCGCTTGGGGGCTGGGGGTTCGGAGAGGCTGCTGAAGGGTGGCCGGGCCGGCTCGGAATGGTACGCGGCGGGCGGTGCGGGTTTTTGTCGGAAACCCGCCCGGCGCACCGCCGCGGCGGCCGGCTCTCATGCGCATGCTCGACCATCCGCCGTGGGGGCTGGTAGGCTGGGGTCATGAGCACACCGCGGCCAATCAAGAGGATCCTGGCGGGGACGGGGCTGACGCCCGAGTCGGTCGGAGGGGTGCTGCTGGCCCGTTGGCTGGCGGCGAAACTCGGGGCGTCGCTGCATGTGGTGCACGTGATCGAGATGGTGGCGCAGGAGCAGGAGGTCGCCATCCCCGGCCTGGCGGCGGCCCACGAGCGCCACGCGCGCGAGGAACTGGACCTGTTCGCCAGGGCGCACGGGCTGGGGAACGGGGACGTGACGCTGGAGGTGGTCGTCGGCTCGACCGAGGCGGAGATCCTGCGGGCGGCGCGGCGGGTGGGGGCGGACCTGGTCGTGCTGGGGCGGTACGGGCGCGGCGGGCCGCGGCGGGGGACGCTGGGGAGCGTCGCCGACCGCGTGGTGCGCAAGTGCCCGGTGAGCGTGCTGGTCGCCGACCCGGTCTTCCGCGGCGAGTTCAAGCGGATCGGGGTGGCCACGGACTTCTCCGCCGAGTCGGAAGTGGCCGTGCGGCGGGCGATGGAGTTGGCGCGGCTGAGCGGCGTGCAGGAGGTGATGCTGCTGCACGCGTACGAACTGCCGCGGGGATTCCACACGATCATGAGTTATGAGGAGGCGCAGTCGCGGATGGAGGCCGTGGCGGCCGAGCGGGCCGCGGCGTGGCGGGCCTCGCTGGCCGGCGAGGGCGTGGACCTGATCCTGCGGACGACGCACAGTTCCGCCGGCCGCGGCGTGCCGGAACTGGCCGAACTCGAGCGGCTGGACCTGGTCGTCGTGCACACGCACGGCCGCAGCCGGCCGGCGATGTTCATGATGGAGCGCAAGACGGAGAAGATCCTCGGCGGCTGCACGTGCAGCGTGTGGGCCGAGAAGTCGCCGGAGATGTACCAGGGGATGGTCGAGGCGCTCGGCGAACTGCTGGGCGTGTGACTGCTCGGAGGCAAGCCAAAGCAGCCGCAGATCAACGCAGATTGACGCGGATCAGAACGTGCCTGGGACGGACATAATCCCTTCTGTTCTCGTCTGATCTGTGTGATCTGTCTTGATCTGTGGCTCTTTCTTCTCTGTCTTATTCTGCGTCTATCTGCGCTGATCTGCGGCTCATCCAGGCCGCTTGACGGCGAGGATCTCGAAGACCGGCGGGCAGACGACGAAGTCGGTCTTCGAGCGGCAGAGGTCGTCGAGGGTGGCGAGCATCTCGTCGTGGTCCTGTCGGGTGATGTAGCCCATCTGGAGGAGTTTGGGCGTGTAGGTGCGCCACCAGGTGTCGGGCCAGTGCCACATCGTGTCGCCGGGGCGGGCGGTGCGCTGGTGGACGTCCATGTGCACGACGTCGAAGCCCGCGGCGTCGAGCATCGCGGGGAGGCGGCCCGCGACGTCCGGGTCGCCGCCGCGGTCGCGCCACGAGCGGGCGGTGGCGGCGACGACCCTGGTGTAGATGTCCCGCCGCGGGGCGCAGGTCATCGTCTCGTAGTTGAAGTAGTCGTGCACGGCGAAGAAGGCCCCGGGTTTCAAGACCGACGCGACGGAGCGGACGACCGCCGCGGGATCGCGCACGAAGCACAGGACCCAGCGGGCGTAGGCCAGGTCGAAGGGAGGCGCCGGGGACTGGGCACCGGGGACCGGTGGGGAGTTGGAGAGGGAGGCGAGGGCGGCGGGGATGTCGTGGCCGTCGCCCCGGACCGCCGTGAGTTGCGGGAGGTTGCGGGCCGCGGCCTGCGCGTTGGCGTGCTGCACGAAGTTGGGTGACTCGTCGATCCCGACGACCCGGCCGCGGCGCGTGACGAGCATGGCCAGGTCGAAGGAGGCGTGGCCGGGCCCGCAGCCGACGTCGAGGACGTGTTGCCCCGGGCCGATCCGCGCGCGGCGCCACAGGGCGTGGGCGGCGTCGGCCCACAGGCGGGCCTGGAAGCCGAGGCGCTCGAGTTCATCGGCGCCGGTGCCGAGGACGTACTCCGGGGCGGAAGCGTTGGAGTCGGCCATGCGCGAGGGTATGGCGCGCCGCTCCGGTTGCGGCTGGACGCTCTCCCACGAGCCGAGCAGTTCGTCCAACCGCCCACTTGACAATCACATGAAACTCCGGCGCGCGGGGGTTCGGGGAGGCGGGGCGATGCGAACGAAGCGGCCTCCGAGCCGCGAGGGTCCCTGCCACGGATTGGTCGTGCCAGCCTCGGCGTAGCCCGGAGTTGGTTCATCGGGCTCGAGCGGCCAGGTGGCTGCCTCAAGCGGTTCCGAGGGCTAGCGGCCTGCGGGCATGGATGCTTCGTTGCGGAGCGAGACCGGAGCGAAGGCCGCGATAGACTGGCGCACATGGCTGGCACGGCGACAGAGTGCCTCATCTGCGGGTACGACTTGGCGGGCATCGGGGAGTCGGCGCCATGCCCGGAGTGCGGGGCCGGACCGGACGAGGCGCGCGTGCCGACCCCGCTGACGCTGGGGCGATGGGTGCAGGGGTTCGTCGGGATCGTGGTATCGCCGCGCTGGGTACTTCAGAGGCAGACGGGGCGGCGCGAGGCGTGGCTGGTGCTGGCGGCGAACCTCTTTGCGGCATGGGCGCTCATCGGCGTCGCGGTGACGGCGCCGGCGATCGTCGAGAACTTGAACGACAACCGAAGGGGCGGCGCGGCCCTGGAGGCCCTTGGTGCGGTGGTGTTGGCGGCGCTCGTTCATCTGGCGGCGATGGTCGCGTCGATCGTGCCGGCGATCATCGTGAGCGTCGGGACGCTGGCCTTTGCCGGCGGCGTGGCCGCGGCCGGTTGCCGGGTCGTCGGCTGCCGCGTCCGCTGGGGCCGCATCCTCGCCTCGGCGGCGGCCGCAAGTTACGCAGCCGTCGCGATCGCGGTGCCGACGGCCGGTGTGTCGGTCGGGGCCGGGATTGTCGCGCTGCTCACGTTTGACGGCGCCGGCTCGCCCTTGTCGTGGTTCACGTCGGGCTCGATGGTGTACGTCGGCGCGCCGGCGATCATGGCGATTCTCGGGACGCTCGCTGTGCTGATGGTCTGGGGCGTGTGCCTCGATGCGGCGCCGACGCCGCCGTCGGCCTGAGGCGGCTACATTCCCGCCGAGGACCGATGGCAAGCCACAAACCCCTGCGCCTGCTGATCGTCATGCCCTCGTGGGTCGGCGACGCCGTCATGGCCACGCCGACGCTGCGGATGCTGCGCGACGGCCTGCGCGGGTCGTTCATCGGCGGGCTGATGCGGCCGGGGATCGACGAGGTCATGGCGGGCTCGCCCTTCTTCGACCAGATCCACGTCGAGCGGGCGCGGGGGATCATGGGGCCGAAACTGGTCGCGAACAAGGTGCGGCCGCTGCAGTACGACACCGCGGTGCTGCTGACCAACTCCTTCTCGACGGCGCTGATCACGCGCCTGGCGTACATCCCGCGCCGGATCGGCTACGACCGCGACGGCCGCGGCATCCTGCTCACGCAGAAACTGATGCCGAAACGGCGCGAGGGCGGGAGGGGGTTCGCACCGGTTCCGCAGGTGGAGTACTACGTGGAGTTGGCGCGGGCCGTGCTGGGGGAGGACCTGCCCAACGGGGGCCGCGTGCCGCCCATGGAACTGGGGACGACGGAGGCGGAGGAGCGGGCCGCGGCGGAAGTTCTCGCCAAAGCGGGGATCACCGGCGAGCGGCCGATCGCCATGCTCAACCCCGGCGGCAACAACGAGGCCAAACGCTGGCCGGCCGACCGCTTCGCGGCCGTGGGGGCGCACCTGGCGCGCGACCGGGGGATGGACGTGGTGATCAACGGCTCGCCGGGCGAGGCCTCGCTGGTCGAGGAGATCGCGCGGCGGATCAGGGAGACCGTGAGCGCAGGCGCGGTCGTCGCCGAACTGCCGCGGCTGGGAATCACGCTCGGGGCGCTCAAGGCGATCGTGCGCCGCTGCTCGCTGATGGTGACCAACGACACCGGCCCGCGCCACATCGCCGCGGCGATGCGCGTGCCGACCGTCGCCCTCTTTGGCCCGACGGACGTCCGATGGACCGCCCTCCCGCCCGGAACGCCGGAGGTGTGCCTGGTCGCCGACCCGACATTGCCGTCCGAGGAGGTCGCGGACGATCACCCGGAGCGGTGTCGGATTGACCGGATCACGGTGGAGCAGGTGACGGCAGCGGTTGAGCAGGTCCTCACGGTGCGGCGCTGAGCCGGCTTACGCGCACTGCAACTCGACCCAGACTTCTTTGAACTCGCTCAAGGCGATCGTTTCGGCGGTGGCGCAGAAGTAGATGTTCCCTTCGTCGCCGAATATGAGGCCGAGGTCGTCGTCGCTGGCGATCTGGAGCAGCAGCTTCCAGCGCGGAGCGCCGAGCGTGAGGTAGGGAGTGCGAGGGTCCATCTTCGGTTCGCCGCGGCCGTTCCACTTCTCCATGCCGAAGGGGTCTTCGACCCCGTGCCACGTCAGTTGACAGTTCAGTTCGAGATCGTTCTGGATTGTGGTGGGCCATCCACCCCACTGATGGTGTGATTCGTCGAGCGGGTTGACGTACTCGTACCAGAGGTCGAAATATCGCTTTTGCTCCGCCTCGCGCACGATCACCTGATTCACAAGCAGGTTGTCGTGCGGCGGGATGGTGAGCACCTTCTGGAAACTGATGGCACGCTGCGGCACTGGGGCGGTCTCGTACGTTCCCTTCCCAACGCCCTTGGGAAGCGGGAGCGGTTTGAGCGCGGTCCGGGCGGGCGTGTAGAAGATGCGCCACCCGTCGCGGTCCTTGGGCGAGCCGCCCCACGGCTGTTCGGCGACGTCGTAGAAGAAGGACAGGAGACCGTCACGGATCGGCCAGTAGAACTCCGAGTGGGCCGCGGCGACGTCCTTGATGTTGATCTGGGCCAGGAACATGAGCGGCCGCTTGCCGCACGTGGGCCACGGCGTGCCACGAGGCAGGTCCGGGAGACCACCGAACTTGCTCGCCCCGGCACGGAGCCGTGCAGCGGGGCGCGTGAGCAGCGGAAGGCCTTCATCGGCCAGTTTGAGGATCTCGGGCTCGCGGGCCGCGAGGCCGTGCTTACGAATGAGTTTTCTGAGTCTTGCCTTGGTCATGACCGCCAGCGTACCAGAGGCACGCAGGTTCTTGGAACCAAGGCGGCCTCAAGCGGCTCCGGCCCGCGCCGCCAGCACCGTCGCGATCGGCTCGCCGTTCAGTCCGTCGCTGAAGAGGTACCACCGGACGTCCGGGTAGGTCGTCTCCAGCCGTGACAGGATGCGGGTCAGCCGGCGGTTGTCGAGCAGGATGCGCGGGTCGGCGATGACGATCGAGCCCGAGCGGGTGCCGATCTCGACCCGGCCGCGTGCGATGGGCTTGATCTCGCGGAAGACGTTCTCGTGCGACCAGTCGAGCCAGGAGAGGTCGGCCCGGTCGTAGCGGCGGCGGTCTTCGTGGACCCGGCCCCGGTCGTCCATCGCCCACAGGGCGATCTCGCCGAAGCGGGGGGAGTGGCCGATGTGGTGGTACTGAATGCCGGGCATCGTGGCCTCGGGACGGGGGTGGGTCGGTCGGGTCGGATCGGACCCGGGGAACAACGCTCCCCAGTGATCGGACCCAGGGGGCCGGAACTGGTGCCGTCCGTGCCGCCTGGGGCGGATTTGCCGCCGCACAGCCGTCATAAACGGACCGGGGACAAGGGCTTGCGGCCGCGTCCCGGCTGGGGGGGCGGGCGACGGCGAGGGGGGGACGGTTGACCCCGGGGCGGCCGGCACTACGATCAGACCGACGAAGTGGAAGCCCGCCCGTACGGCCCGGAAGGGCCGGGCGCCGCGGGAGCCCCGATGGGGGCGTAGCTCAGTTTTGGTAGAGCGCTTCCATGGCATGGAAGAGGTCACGAGTTCGAGTCTCGTCGCCTCCACTTCACACCTGACCGCCCGGCCGCGAGGTCGGGCGGTTGTGCTTTGAGCGGCGGCCTTTGGGGGGGAAGGGGGGCGGCGGGATCAGTCCGTCGCACCGCCCCGGACGCTGTTCATGCCAAGGGGCGAGCGGAAGTCGAGGGCGTCGGGCCAGACGTCCAGATGGCGGCGGATCGACTCGAGCAGGTCCCGCTCCGGGCCAGTGTTGGCTGGGGCGGCGCTTTCGATGAACGGGGCCGCCTCGGCGATCAGCGGGGCGGCCTCGGCCGCGCGGCCCTGGGCGTCGAGACACGCGGCGAGCATGATCTGCGAGACGGCGCGCTGCCAGCGCTGCTGCCAGGTGTAGATCTCCTCGACGCGGAGGCACGAGCGCAGGATCGGTTCGGCTTCGGCGGCCCGTCCCTGCTTGACGATGACCTGGGCCAGGCGAAGGGCGACCTCGCCGGTGGAAGCATGCAACGGTCCGCGCACGCGGAGACGCAGTTCATACTCGCGCCGCAGAATGTCCTCGGCTTCGGCCAGTTCGCCGCGGGCGATGTGGACGCGGGCCAGCGGCAGGGCGGTGCGCGACACGCGGAAGCGGTTGGCCGCGCGGCGGGGGGCCTCCATCTGGTGGGCTTCCAGCGCCGTGTCGAGGGCCTCGTCCAGGCGGCCGTCGCCGGCGAGGCACAGCGCCACCTGCGCCAACGTCCCGGCGGCGCTGGGGGAGTCGAAGCCCAGGGCCTCGCTGCGGGCCTCGAGCGCGGAGCGCATGAGCGAGACCGCCTCCCCCGGTTCGCCCCGCTGGTGCTCGTTGAGCAGCCGCGCCAGCAGCACCGTGGCCCACGCGGTGCGCAGGTCGCGCGAGCCGTAGGTCCTCTCCATGCGGGCGTGAACGTCGCGGAGGATCGCCTCTGCCTTCTCAGATCGGCCCGTGCGGGCGTAGAGGTCGGCGAGGCGGTACTCGGCGTGGCGCGCGGCCTCGGCCTTTTCCTCGGGCAGCGCGTAGTGGACCAGCGCGGCGCCGATCGCGGGGTAGACCGCATCCGCGTCGGCACGCCGGCCCTGCGAAAGCAGCAGGTCGATCAACTCATCGGCGACGGCGAACGTTCCCTGCTCGGCGGGGCCGAGGGAGGGGATGTTGAGCGCCAGTGTTTCGCGCAGCAGCGCTTCGGCTTCGGCGAGATCGCCCTGCATGCGCCGGGTCCGGGCCAGTTGCCACAACTCGGCCGCGACGCGCCACGGCCGGTCGGGGAACGCGACGCGGGCGCGGAGCACGACATCGCGGGCCAGGGCCTCGGACTCCTCCAGCCGGCCGCTGCGGCGCAGCAGGCGGACGAGCCACGAATCCGTGGTGATGCTCTCGGGGTGCGTGATCCCCAGTTCGGAGGCCCACAACTCGCTCGCGACGCACAGGTGGTGCTCGGCGTCGGCGTAGCGGCCGATCTCCTGGTAGACGTTGCCGATGTAGTGGCGAACCCGGGCTTCGGTGAGCGGGTCGCCGCGGAAGATGACCGGGATGTCGGCGGCGGCGGCATCGACCGCCTCGATGACGGTGACGCTCGGCCCGGCACGTCCCGGGAAGGCGGACTCGAGGATGTTCGTGAGGAAGAACAGGTTGAGGTTGGCGAGGCTCTCGGCGTCGCGCTGCGCCCGGGCGAGCGCCTCCTCGGCCTCGCGCCTGCGTGCCTCGGCCTCCTTCTGGGCCATCTCGGCCTTGAGCATCGCGGCGTTGCCGGCGCGGAGTCGGGCCTGCGCGAGCCACTCGGCGTTGATGGCGCGCCGGGCCTGGATCGCGATCCCCGCCACGCCCGCCGCTAGCAGCACGGCCGCGGCGGCCGCGGTGGCCACCAGCGCGCGGTGCCGGCGCGCGAAGCGCGCGGCGTAGTAGACCGCCGCCGGCGGACGCGCGGCGATGGGCTGGTGGTTGAGGAACCGGCGGATGTCGTCGGCCAATGCCGCGGCCGAGCCGTAGCGCCGTTCCTTCTGTTTCTCCATCGCCTTGCCGACGATGGTTTCGACGTCGCCGCGCAGCGATCGCACGACGGCGCCCAGACGCAGCGGCTGCTTCTCGACAACGAGGCGAGCGGCCTCGTGCAGCGGCAGCGTCGAGAGGTCCAGCGGCGGCCGCTCGGCCAGCAACTCGTAGAGGACCACGCCCAGCGAGTAGACGTCCGTGCGCGTATCCACTTCCGCCCCGCCTGCGCCCAACTGCTCCGGGCTCATGTACGCCAGCGTGCCGACGATCTGCCCGGCCGAGGTGACGGCCGTGCCCCCCGGGGCGTCGGAGGACGCCTCGACCGATCGGGCAATCCCGAAGTCCACGACCTTGGGCTGCCCGTTCTCATCCACAAGGATGTTGGCGGGCTTGAGGTCGCGGTGGATGATGCCTCGCTGGTGCGCGTGGTGAACGGCGTCGCAGACGCGGGCGACCAGTTCCAGCCGCTGCCGGACCGTCAGGCCGTGGGCCCGCGCGTAGTCGGTCAGCGGCCGGCCGCGGACCAGTTCCATCGCCAGGAACGGCTGCGGCCCGGAACCGAAGTCCTCGGTCCCCGCCTCGTAGATCTGGGCGATGCCCGGGTGGTGCAACTGCCCGAGGATCTGGGCTTCGTACTCAAAGCGCCGAACCAGCGCCGGCGTCGCCAATCCGGGCCGGATGAGTTTGAGAGCCACCGTCCGCCGCGGGCTGGCCTGCTCGGCCTCGTAGACGACGCCCATCCCGCCGCTGGCGATGACCCCGACGACGGTGTAGGCCCCACCGCGTGCGCCGACAGTGGCCGGCTGAGGCTCGCTGGCGGCGTCCGCCAGCGCCGCGATCGCCGGCACGGGGTGGTCCAGGAACCCGTCGAGCGAGTCGCACTCGCTGATCAGGTCCAGCACCGCGCGGCGCAGTTCATCGTCCCCGGCGCAGAGGCGGTCCACCACGGCGGAGCGCTGCTCCGGCGGCGCTTCGAGAGCGGCCGCCGCCGCGGCGTCGATCTGCTTCCATCGCTCGGGGGTCATGTGCCGGGGATGGACTCCTGGGCGACGCTATCGGCGTCGCCGCTCGCCCCGGCTTCGGTCGGCGTGCCCTCGATCTGGCTCTTGAGCCAGGCGCGGGCGAGCGTCCACTCCCGTTTGACCGTTGCGGGGGAGACGTTGAGGGCGTCGGCGGTCTCCTCGATGCTCATACCCGCGAAATACCGCATCTCCACCACGCGGACCTTGCGCTCATCCAGCGCAGCGAGTTTCTCCAGGGCCTCGTCGAGGGCCTCGAGGTCCACATCCGCGCGGCCGGTCGCGGCCACGTCGTCCTCAAGGGGCACACGCGCGGCCCCGCCGCCGCGCTTGAGGCGGTTGCGGTCGCGGGCGTGATTCACCAGGATCCGGCGCATCATCCGCGCGGCGACGGCGAAAAAGTGTGACCTGTTCTGCCACGTGACGTTGCGCTGGTCCACCAGCCGCAGGTATGCCTCGTGCACCAGGGCCGTGGCCTGAACGCCGCTCGCGCCGCAGGTGGCTGCTCGCCAGCAGGCGCAACTCGGCGTACACCAGTTCGAAGAGGCGGCCGGAGGGGTCGCCGTCGGGCTGCAGCGCGTGCAGCAGTTGCGTCACCTCGTGCCGCGTCGCCTCGTCGGGCATCGGGACCAGGGCTGCGGTATCGGCGTTGGTGGATGGACCGGCGGCGGCGGGGGGCATGGGGTGCTCCCGGAAACGAACTGGTGAGAGGTGCCGCGGACCGCGCAGACGTTGAGCGGCCGCATGAAGCGTAGACCCGCGTGCCGCGCTCGCAAGCCGGCGCACCGGGGCCTCAGGAAGGTGACGCACCGGAGTCGGCGTTGCCGGCGCATTGCCGGCACGGAATCGGGGCTTGTCAGGGCGGGCCAGGCCGCCGACGCGTGCCCCCCGGGTTATCCGCCGGACTGCCGCGGGGCAGGACCGAGAATCCTGATACGGGAGAGAACAAAGTCCGCGGCCGCCCTCGTGTCGTCACGGAGGCGCTGGGCCTCGGTGAGCAGGCCCCCGGTCAGGGCGCCGGCCGCGATCTCGTCGGGGGCGCGGAGGACCGTGACCAGGGTTCCCGGGGGGCGCCGCCCATCGTCTTCCAGCGGCGTCGGTTCGCCCGGATGGGCGATGGGCGACGGCAGCGATGGGGGGGAGGCGGGCTCGCCGCTCTTGAGCGACGGCAGCGCGACGATCACCACGGCCGCTGCCGCGGCCAGCGTGCCGACGAGCGCGAGCACGATGCCCGGCCACCGTCCGCTCGCCGAAGGAACCCCGCGTGCGGCACCGCGCGGGCGCTGCGACAGGGCGGCCACCGTACGGGCGGCCAGACCATCGGGCGCAGGGCCAATGAGCCCGGTCGTTGAGGCACTCAGACGCTCATGAGAGATTCGCAGCCGGCGCTCCATCTCCGCGAGCCGGCGCGAGCGCCGTGCGGCGACGCGCAGCCACGCGGGCAGGGGCCGGTCGCGCTCGATGGATCGCATCATGATGGCGCCGAGCAGGGTCACGATCATGGGGTCACCCCCTGGGCCAGCGCCGCCGAGCCGGCGGGGCTGGGTATCGAAACCGTCGATGAGTTGACCGAGCCAGTTGCAGTCGCGGCGGGCGCCGCCGCGAGGTGCTCCGCCAGGGCCTCGCGGGCGCGGCAGAGCATCATGCTCACGGCCACGCGATTCTTCCCCAGCACGCGGGCGATCTGCCCGGCCTGAAGCCCCTCGACGTACCGCAGCCACAGCGCCGTGAACGCGGCGTCGCTGAGCACCTCGCGTGCTGTCGCCCACAGTCGGTCGCCTTCCTCCCGGGCCAGAACCTCGGGTGGGCGGGGAGCCGTCTCGGCCGCCGCCCGTTCGCGCCCAACAGAGCGGTCTCGTTTCACCGCTGCGCCCCTGGAGCGAAGGTGATCCACGGCCAGCCGCGAAGCGATCGTGTGGATCCACGTCCGGAAACACCGGCCGATGTCGAACCGGTCCAGCGACTGCCATGCTCGCAAGAACGCTTCCTGCGCAAGGTCCTCCGCATCCGCGGCCGAGCCGATCCGGCGGCGCAGCAGCGCGTACACCCGGGGCTGGTGCCGCTCAACCAGCGCGCCAAAGGCGCGAGCGCACTCGGCGCCCGTTGCGCCCGTGTCGCCGCGAGCGGTCAGCACAAGATCGGCGTCGGAAGCGCCGTGAAACGCGCTGGGCGCGGGAGCGGTCACCGGCGCGGGTTCTCCGGGGAGGGCGTGGACGCCGGCGACGCGTGCGCCGGTTCGGTCTCGATCTTCTTCGACATCGGTCGGTCGGCGTACGCCGACCGCACCGCATCAACGATCTTGTCGGTCGAGCAGGCGAGTGAGATCGTGGTCGTGCGCCCCTCCGTCAAGATGTTCAGGCTCGAGAGCAGTTCGCGGGTCCCGGCGTACTCCGGCTCGCCGGCGAGCAGCATCTGACCCATCGCGATCAGGCCGCGGCAGACGTCGGCCATCTGCCGCGCGGCGTCCTCCGTCGGCGTGGTGACGGCGACCTCCGCGAACGCGCTGCCGGCGTGCTCGCCCAGTTCGACGCGCAGGCGCTCGGCGTTCCGCAGTACCGCGGCTCGCTCGTGCTTGCGCAGCGGCTCAAGGTCGGTAATCGCCGCGAAGAGGACTGCGCCGGGCCGCGGGCGGGCGATCTCGGCCAGTGCCGTGCCGGCCGTCTCGAGGCTGCCGCCGCGGCCGTCGATGATGCTGACCGCGGCGTCGAACTCGCGCCGGCTCTGGGCCGCGACGACGGTGCGCGGCTCGCCGGGCGCGGGCCGCGGATCGGCGTAGGCGAAGATGTCCCCTTCGTGGGTCCCCCACACGCGGAGCGTGCGGCCGCCTTCTTCCACCAGCCTCGGCGCTTCGCCCTGGGCCGCGATCGCGTCGAAGAACTCATCCACGCTCGCGCGGGTGCGTATGAGCAGGACCGTGTGCCGGTCCTCAAACCGGTTGCCGTAGAGCGTGACGGACAGGGTCTGCTCCAGCAGCGGGCGGAGGTGGCGCCACGCCTGGCGTTCCTCCTCGGTATCGATCGCCTGCTCGATCTCCTCACTGTCGAACACGAAAACAACGCCGCGGCGAAGGGCCTCCAGGTCAACGTGAACGACGAAGACAGCATCTCCCGCGATCGCCGAGGGACGGAGCGGGGCGGTCGTTGCGGTGGCATCCGCGGCGGCAGCGGGCGCGCGGTCCGGCGGGGGTGGGGGCGGGGAGAGCGGTGGGGGTGGGGGGGGTGGGGAGGCGGCGGGTCCGGCCAGCGCCGGCAGGGTCGCGGCAGTCAGGAGGCCGGCAAGCAGAGGGGGGAGCAGTCGCATCGGAGGTCTCCGGCGGCCGGACCTTCTTTATGTACCGGGGACAGGCCGCATGGTGGTGTACGGATTCGGCTCGCCGCGGGTCACGTTGCCGGCTCCGCCAGCGTCCCCAAGCCACGCCGCCCTTGCCCTAGAATCCGCCCCCTCTCACGAACCGAACCGACACTGGCAGCCGAGATCCCGCCGTGCCCTACACCCCGAAGTTCGACAAGCCGGTCCTCACGAAGCGCATCCCCTGCCTTCCCTTCGGCGATCCCAAGGACCGCCACATCGTCTCCTACGAGGAGTACGTCCGCACCGGCGGCTACCAGGCGCTCCGCAAGGCCATCGAGACCATGACCCCCGAGGAGGTCACCGAGGAGGTCAAGAAGTCCATGCTCCGCGGCCGCGGCGGCGCGGGCTTCCCCACCGGCCTCAAGTGGACCTTCCTCCCCAAGCCCGACGCCAACGGCGAGGGCGGTCAGCGCTACCTCGCCGTCAACGCCGACGAGTCCGAGCCCGGCACCTTCAAGGACCGGCTGCTCATGGACTTCGACCCGCACATGGTCCTCGAGGGCATCGCGATCTGCTGCTACGCCTGCCGCATCCAGACGGCATACATCTACATCCGCGGCGAGTACCACCACCAGGCCCGCGTCATGGAGAACGCCATCCGCGAGGCGTACGCCAACGGCGTCTTCGGCGGCAGCGGCCTCCTCCAGGGCGCGATCACCAAGAACCGCGGCATGCCGTGGAAGGTGGACTGCCACCTCCACCGCGGCGCCGGCGCCTACATCTGCGGCGAGGAGACCGCGCTGCTCGAATCGCTGGAGGGCAAGCGGGGCTGGCCCCGCAACAAGCCCCCGTACCCCGCCATCCAGGGCCTCTTCTGGAAGCCCACCATCATCAACAACGTCGAGACCCTCGCCCACCTGCCCAGCATCATCGAGAACGGCGCCGAGTGGTTCCACACCATGGGCACCGCCAGTTCGTTCCAGGGCGCCCCGCCGAGTTACGGCACGAAACTGATGGGCGTCAGCGGCCACGTCGAGCGCCCCGGCGTCTTCGAGTTCGACCTGGGCATCTCGCTCAAGGACCTCGTCGAGCAGTACTGCGGCGGCATCCGCGGCGGCAAGAAGTTCAAGGGCGCCATCCCCGGCGGCGTCTCCATGGGTATCCTCGGCCCCGACCAGTTCGACGCCCCGCTGGACTTCGACATCGGCCGCAAGTTCAACGTCCTGGGCCTGGGCACCGCCTGCCCCACGGTCTTCGACGAAGACACCGACATGGTCGCCGTCGCCCGCAACATCGCCCGCTTCTTCAAGCACGAGTCCTGCGGCCAGTGCACCCCCTGCCGCGAGGGCAGCGGCTGGCTCTACCAACTCCTCTGCCGCATCGAGGAAGGCAACGCCCGAACCAAGGACCTCGATCTGGCCCTCGAGATCGCCACCAGCATGGGCGCCATGCCCGGCACGACGATCTGCGGCCTCGCCGACGGCAACAACTGGGCCGTCCGCACGATCATGAACAAGTACCGCACCGAGTTCGAGGCTCGAGTCAAGCCGACGTACGTCCCGGTCCGCGTGACAGTGGGCGCGGCGGCGCGGGGGTGAGGCCGAGGTAGCGCTACTGATCGAGCGTGCCGCTGATTCTACGGCGGAAGGAAGCGGAACACGCGTCCGGGCCGACCGCCCATGACACGCTCGATAGCGGTGTACCGTGAACTGCCTGCGGGGATCACTTCACCTGAGAATCGGCCGTTGTCAAGCCGTTCAATAACAAGAAAATCGCCCACAGCCGCGTTACGGAGTATGCCATGCGGGATTGGCGTGAGCCGATATTCGTCGCGCGAGCCTTGGATGTAGTAGACCAGCCGAAGCGGAACCTCTGTGTTGCCGAAAGAGACTGCCAACTGCGTCTCAGGATTTGCACCCCGCCCCAGCGGAGGAAAGAAGTCCACACAATCCTTTGGAATCAGGATGCCCCCCCGCTGATGTCCGCGCGTGTGACCAAGTTCATTAGCAGTTAGGCGTTTTACGAAGAACGGCATGGTGGCTCCTTCGCAATGTCGACCGCAACTCGCGGGCTATCGCATTGCCAACGGCTTCTGCCGATTTCGCGGAACGTAACTGGCATTCCCAAACGACGATTGTCCGCCAGCCGAGTGCGGTGAGCGCATGCAGGTTGCTCTTGTCTCGTTTCTTGTTCTCAGCAAACTTTCGAGTCCAGAATGCCTGCCTCGACTTCGGCGAGTAGGCAAACTTGCAATCCGCGTGGCGGTGCCAGAAGCAGCCATGTACGAAGACAATGGTTCGGTAGCGCGGTAGCACAATATCCGGACTTCCGGGCAGATCGCGGCGGTGAAGCGTGAACCGGAATCCGTGACGATGCAAGAGGGATCTCAAAGTCCGTTCTGGCGCCGTGTTACGGCCCCGAATCCGGGACATCATCTCGCTTCGTCTCTGCGGGCTAACGATGTCTGCCATTGGTTTTCAAAGGGTTTGTAAAGTAGCGGCATTCAAGGGACGGAACTCCGCTTTGGGGATTTTGATGACGGTGCTGGATCCCCCCGTCATGGTCTTGCCTCCCCCCAATGGCTGCCAGGATGCAAAGGATGCCAAGTCTTCGAAAGTGATGAACCACCAGCCACGCTCGTGGCGAGCATCATCATCGCTGACTTCGCGGACAACAAACATGGAATGAAGGTTTCCTCGCTTGGCGGCATAGTAAGTCAGTTTCACAAACGGGCCGACGTCAAGGCCGAAGAACTCTCCCACGAGGTCATCATGAGCAACGGCTTTCTCCTTGATCTCTATGGGATATGCGTGACACTGTCCCCAGAAAACGCCATCCAAGTCCACAATCTCGCTGAGGTAACGGCTTGAGAAAGCGACTCTCAGGCACTCCTTGGAAAACTCCTCGGGCACATACTCATCCGGTATGGTCGCAGAATCGGTAGCGTGCCGCAGGTAATTGTGCCGTCTGTTCCTTGGCTGAAATTCCTTCAGCGATTCTGGAAACCGGGCGTAGCTTTGCTCGGTTGGAAGCCCAAGTTCGATGCAACTCCATTCAACCATTGATTCAGATACTCTCGTAGCATCATGGACAGTAGCGGCACAGAAGTAGCTCCGTACACCGATCTGTCGGAACGTGGTGCATATCGAGTGAAGACCGGGAGGTGGTGGCGGAAGCGGACGGTGAATGGAGTAGTCCACGCCCGGCTGAATAGTCTCTGGAAAAAAGACGCATGCATGCTCCGCGAAGCGACGGCCTCCTCGGGCGTCATTTCGCGCAATCCAGCCCCCCGCAGAGATGCGATCTTCGAACCCGATACTCTTGAGGTGTGCACGAAAAGCCACCTCCGCTAGGATTCCTCGCAACTTGTTCTGATTGACGCCGCGGAGTGACCGGGTCAGGAACTCACGCATTGTCTGAAGTGAAAGGCTAGCGATCTTCTGTTCCTCCTGTCATCTGTTCAGAGTGCTTGGCTGGAATCATGCCAAGCGACAGCACAAGCTTCTCTGCGATCGCTTCCACGACCGGAACCACAACTGCATTCCCGAACTGCTTGTAGGCCTGCGTATCACTCGAGACGATCTTGAAAGTGTCGGGAAAACCCATCAGCCGCGCGCACTCTCGCGGCGTAAGGCGTCGAGGGTTGCGTCCTCGTTGCCTGATTAGGATCTCACTGCCATCCTTGTAGTACCTGGCACTAAGCGTTCGGGTGATGTCGTTCGGGCCATTGAGGCCGAATCCGAAACCGTTACCAGCGGCCTTGTGCTTCGCCGCGTATGCCTGAAGGTAGTTCCACAGGTGGTCCGTCAGCGTGTACTTTGCTGGCGGAGACGGTTCCAGCAGAGCACCAAGTGAAGCAAAGCGTCTGCGCCGGGCGATCTCTTCGGGAGCCGGAAAGCCGAAGCCGCAGGCTTGTCGTGTTCCGACAATAAAGACGCGTTCACGATGCTGGGGGACAACAAGTGATGCATCTATGACTTGGTACTGCACGTGGTAGCCTAGCTCTTCCGTGAGTGTACGCAGAATCACGGAGAATGTGTGGCCCCTGTCGTGGCGCAGGAGATGTTTCACGTTCTCAAGAATGAAAGCCTGTGGGCGTTTCGCTGCCAGGATCCGGGCAACCTCGAAGAACAGTGTGCCCTGCGTCTCGTCACGGAAGCCATGCTGTTGCCCAAGGGCATTCTTCTTGCTGACGCCCGCGATGCTGAAGGGTTGACACGGAAAGCCTGCGGTGAGAATGTCGTGATCCGGGATGGATTGTGCATCGATCAGACGAATATCTCCCGCCGGTCGATCGCCGAAGTTTGCTTCGTACGTGTCCTGTGCGTGGTTATCCCATTCGCACGAGAAGGCACATTGACCCCCCAGTGCTTGGAGCGCAAGTCTGAACCCGCCGATCCCTGCAAAAAGATCGACGAAAGTGAATGCCGCGGCATGTGGTTCAATGCGGTACTCTCGCTCTGAAATTCGCGATATAAGAATTGTGCTTCCAACAGTCAAGCCGTGCTTGGCGGCGAAATGCTTGAACCACCGACGATCCCGGAAGCACCAGCGAGGCGTTCCACATCGTGTCGTTGGCAGATCTGTTTCAACCGGATCAGAGTCCGCTGGGTAGAGGCGAACCGGTCTCCCTTGGCGGACTTGTCCATTCGACACGGCGAAAGCGTCGGCAGGGAAGAACGCTTGCCCGCACGGCCGCAGGTTAATCCAACCAGTGGTGAGCGCTGAAGAGGTGACAACGAGTCGCTTGGATTCCAGCATCGCACTCCTCGCCAACTAGCGGTGGTATTCCGGCAGTCAGGATACCCATTCCTTGGGTGGTAAGGACCCAAGCGACATCCGAACAACTATAGAACACCGGGTCTGCCGCCGCTGGATCGGCTTGGGGGCGACCCGGTTCTTGGTGTTGCAACCGAATCCGGCAGGGGGTAATGCGCTGGGCGTTGCTGGAGATGTTGCATGCGATTGACCTTCCAAGTAGCATCCCGGTCATGAAACACAAACTGCCCTCACTGCACGGATCGCCGTCACGTCGCCACGCTTCCAGGTGGATTCGCGCGATAGTGAGGTACATCGGTCCGGGGTTTCATCCCGACACGCACCCGGCACAGTACATTGATCAGGACGGCAACAGGGTTTTTGAGCCAGCACAGGCTAATGTGCTAGCCTGTGATTTGGATTGCGCACGCTTGGTTCTTGGTGCGCGATTCGAGCAGATTGCCTTGCATAGCCTGTGGCTTGCCTTGGGATACCGCTTTGATCCTCAAAGCGATCAATTGGTTCGACTCCGTTGACCATAGAGAGAGCAAGTTCAGGCCTTCATGGCGACCGCGTCGGGCGCTCGCCCGATCGCCTCCGCGAGGCCGATGATCTCGGCGTTCCTCGCGTGCAACCTGCCGAACGGCGTCCGACAGTACAGGTCCAGAGCAAGCACAAGTTCATCGTGCGTCCACCGCGAACCCCGCGCCATGCCACTTCTCTGCTTGCCTCCTCGCGCCTGATGCCGCCGCCACGCCCGACCACAGGCGTGTGGTGGCACGAGCATAAGCGCCGCACAGTCCGAGCGCCAAATCGCACGAGCGGCGTGCCGGACCGGGCATCCGGCGTGGCGGTGCTGATGCAGCCTTGAACCAACCACATCTGTACCCTGGCGTGCCCGGGCGGCATGCCCGCCGTCGGGGCTGGGCAGGCAGAACCCCATGAAAGCCGCGGCCATCGTCCTCCTGTGCACCGTCGCCGCGACCGCCTACGGCATCGCGCACGACCAGATCACCGCGCGCCTGTGCCCTCCGAGCGGCATGCGGGCGCTATTCACACGGCCAGTTACGCCGTCGGCACACTCGCCGGCCTCGCGCTTGTGGTAAGGACGTGGCGGGTTCGCCGCCGCGGCCTGTTCCTCGGAACAGGCTGGCCGAAACCCCCTCCATCGGACAACTGATCGCCGCTTGCCGGTTCGCGGCCGCGGCCGCGGCGGATGCAACCAACCGACGGTCCTTCGCGGATCAACAGTCGATGACCACGCTCGTCTGGTTCATCGCGCAGGCCATCCTCGCCGCCGCCGCGGTCGCCCTTTCGCCCCGCATCGCTCGCAAGCCCAAACCTGTTTGGGCCGGCGCTTGCGCCATCGCCTTTGTTGCCATGCTTCTGTGGCCGGCCATGCGGTTCTTTCCCGCGACCTTTGTCTCGGTCCTCGGCGCCCCAATGGTCGCCTGCACGGAACTCACCGGCCTGGCCATCCCGGCCGGGTTGCTCTTCGGCGTCGCGGCGCACCACGTTCCGCGTCCGTCCGACCGCCGCGCGATCCGCCTCCTGCTGGCCATCGCCGGCGTCTACTTCATCACCGCAGGGTGGTGGATGGTCGGCCCCGTCTTCGGCATCGGCGATGTCCCGGACCTCGGGCGGACCCGCTTCCGCGGGCACATCTGCATGCAGTCCACCGACTACACCTGCGTCGCCGCCTCCATGGTCACCGCCCTGCGCGCCCACGGCATCGACGCGACCGAGACCGAGATGGCCCGCCTCTCGCGCACGCAGGTCGGCCGCGGCGCCACCGACTCCCGAGCCCTCTGGGCGCTCCAGACCAAACTCCGCGGCACCGGCCTCGCCGCCCGCTACGCGACGCTCGACCGCGCCGGCCTCATCGCCGCTCCGAAGCCGTGCCTCGTGCAACTCAACTGGGGCTTCTTCATCTCCCACATGGTCCCTGTCCTCGCGGCCGACGAGCAGACCGTGACCATCGGCGACCCGATGGAGGGCGAGCGCAGCATGAAGTGGGACGCGTTCCTCGCCCAGTGGAAGGGGCAGGCGATCCTGATCGAGCTGGCGTCCGGCGCGGCCACCAGCTCCGCGGCCCGCTGAGCCTCACGCCATCGCCGCCGCCCCTTCGCTCCGCCGCAGCACGCTGGTCCCCTCCACCGGCTCGAACCGCGCCTGGAAGAACCGCAGGTACCTGGGCTCGTACGTGAACCGCAGCCCGACGACCCGCTCCGGGTGCGCGTGCAGGTCGATCACCGACTCGGCCGTGACGTCCATATGCGCCTGCGTGTACACCCGTCGCGGGATCGTCAGCCGCACCAGTTCCAGTTTCGGGAAGATGTTCTCGCCCGTGTCCGGGTCGCGCCCCGCGGAGACCGCGCCGCGCTCCATCGCCCGCACGCCCGAGTCGATGTACAGCGCGCACGCCAGCGCCTGGGCCGGGAACTGCTCCCGCGGCAGGTGCGGCAGGAACGCCGCGGCGTCGATGAACACCCCGTGCCCTCCGATCGGCCGCACGATCGGCACCCCCGCCCGCGCGAGTTTCTCGCCGAGGTACTCGACCTGCCCGACGCGGGCCCGGATATGGTCCAGTTGCACGCTCTCGCGGATCCCGATCGCCATCGCCTCCATGTCGCGACCGGCGAGGCCGCCATAGGTGTGCAGCCCTTCGAAGAGCACCACGAGGTTCCGCGCCTGCTCCGCGAGCGCATCGTCGTTGAGGCACAGGAACCCGCCGATGTTCACCAGCGCATCCTTCTTCGCCGAGCACGTGCACCCGTCGGTGTACGAGCACAACTCCAGCAGGATGTCGGCGATCGACCGGTTCTCGTACCCCGCCTCGCGGACCTTGATGAAGTACGCGTTCTCCACCGCCCGCGTCGCGTCGAGGTAGATCGGGATCCCGTGCTCGCGGCAGAGCGCGGCCGTCTCTCGCACGTTCGCCATGCTCACCGGCTGCCCGCCCGCCATGTTCACGTTGCACTGCAGGCACAGGTACGCGATGCCCCCTTCCTTCCCCGGCCGGGCGACGCCGTATCGCTCGATCGCCGCCCGCACCTTGTCCAGGTCCACGTTCCCCTTGAACGGCAGGTCCGCCGCGGGGTCGTGCGCCTCGTCGCAGATCACGTCCACGAACCGGCCGCCGGCGAGTTCCTGGTGCGCCCGCGTCGTCGTGAAGTACATGTTCCCGAGCACGACCTGCCCGGGTTTGATGCACATCGTGCTGAGGATGTGCTCCGCCCCGCGCCCCTGGTGCGTCGGGATCACGTGCTTGTACCCGTACACCTCGCGCACCGCCGCCTCGAGGTGGTAGAAGTTCGCGCTGCCGGCGTAGGCCTCGTCGCCCAGCATCATCCCGGCCCACTGCCGGTCGCTCATGGCGCTGGTGCCCGAGTCGGTCAGCAGGTCGATGTACACGTCCTCCGACCGCAGCAGGAACGTGTTGAACCCCGCCTCGCGGATCGCCAGTTCGCGCTCCGCGCGCGTCGTCATGCGGAGGTGCTCGACCACCTTGATCTTGTACGGTTCGGCCCAGGAACGGCGCATCATGGATGAGGTCTCCGTGGAGGGAGGCCATTCTATCCATAAAAAAGTCTGGAAATCTATTGTCGCGCCGCCGCCAACAGGTCGTCCACGCCGATGTCGTTCGTCGTCCCAAATACCGCGTGCGCCCCCGCCGCCTCCAGCGCCTCCCGCGGCAGCGTGTGGCAGACCGCGGCCACGCGCAGCCCCGCCGCCGCGGCCGACCGCACCCCCGGCGCCGTGTCCTCGAGCGCCACCGCATCCCGCGGCTCCACGCCGAGGCTCGCGCACGCTCTGGCGTACGGCTCCGGGTCCGGCTTGATCCGCGTCACGCTCTCGCGCGTGATCCGCGCGTCGAAGAACTCCCACAGCCCCGCCGCGCGCAACTGCGTCTCGACGTCGGCCAGCCGCGACCCGGTGCACACCGCCATCGCCGTGATCCGCGGGTCCGCCGCCGCGGCACGGATCAGGGCCACGGTGCCCGGGAACGGCCTGATCTCCCCGGCGTCGCGCAACTCGGTGAACATCGCCCGCTTGATCTGCACCATCCGCGCCAGATCGTCCGGCGACAGTTCCCGCCCCTGGTCGCGAGCGAGGCGCTCGAAGCACTCGACGTCCGCGGTGCCGACGCAGACGCGCACGAAGTCCTCGTGCGTCAGGCGCAACCCGACCGACTCCGCCGCCGCGCGGATCGTCCGCTCGTGCACCGGCTCGGAGTCCATGATGACGCCATCAAAATCAAGAATGAGTGCCGGCATGAACGTTCGACGCTGTGCGCGGATGGTTCCTCTTCATTGACGCTCTACGTCTACGCTTTACGCTCTAACTTTCCGGCTCCGAATACTTCACCCCCGTGATGTCCCCGACCGTCTTCCCCGTGATCGCCCGCACGATCCGCGGCACGTGCACGTGGCTGGTCTCGATGAAGACCTTGAACCGCTCCTGCGTCCCCGCGGTCGCGGTTCCCGCGACGTAGATCCCCGGCACGTTGGTCTCCATTGTCACGTGGTCGTGCTCCGGCGCCCGCTCGGGGCCGACCAGCCGCACGCCGAGGGACTCGAAGAGCGTCGGGTCCTGCTCGTACCCGGTCAGCAGCAGTACGCACTCGGCCGGGACCTCCGTCCGCTCGCCGGTGTCGATCGACTCCAGCCGCACGACCGACGGCGTGATCTCCACCGGGCGCGTCCGCGGCAGGAAGCCCACCTTCTTCTTGTCGATGAGCCAGTTGATCTCCGGCAGCAGCCAGTACTTGATCCTCGCCGCGTCGAACTGCTCCCGGCGGTACGAGATCGTGACGTCTGCTCCCAGCCGGTACAGCCGGATTGCCGCCTCCACCGCCGAGTTCTTCCCGCCCACGATCAGCACCCTGCGGCGGAAGTAGTCGTGCGGGTCGCCGAAGTAGTGCGAGACATGCGGCAGGTCCTCCCCCGGGATCCCCAAGCGTCGCGGCCGGTGCATGTCGCCGATCGCCAGGACGACGTTGCGGGCGCGGTAGGTGTTGAGTTCGTCCGAACCGCGCCGCCGCGTACGCACGAGGAATCGCATCCCGCCGGGCGATTCGTCCAGCCGCTCGATCGCCTCCACCGCTTCGTAGGCCCGGATCGGCAGGTCGAACTGCGCCACCACCGCCCGCAGGTGCGCCAGGTACTCCTCGCGTGTCGCCTTGTCCTGGTTCGCCGTGATCAGCGGGACTCCCGCGATCGCGATGCGCTCGGGGGACGAAAAGAAGTGCGTCCCGGGCGCATACCACGACACCGTGTGCCCGATCTGCTCGGCCTCCAGGTGGATGTAATCCCACCCCAGCCGCCGCAGCGCCACGGCCAGTTCGATCCCGATTGGCCCCGCTCCGACGATGATCGTGTCCGTTTCTTCCATCACTGCGCAACGGTAGCCGCTGGATGAAGGCAACGCGCCGACCCGCCTGCGGCCCGGATGTCAAGACGGAAAGGAGGCACCAGGGGGAGGACGAAGGACTGAGGACTTAGTTGGGGAGGTTGGGGGCTTTCTTTGCTGCTTTGGTGCTTTGCTGGTTTGCTGCTTTGGTCCCGCCGTCCTGCCATAGTTCCGCAGGCAGCACACGTGGCGAGCCCACGGCCGCCTCCCGGAGGCCCCGGTGCTTGGCCGGGGCCTCAGACAAGGTCGGCACGGCCGATGGCACGTGCGCCTGCGGCCGGCTGATCCGCTCCCGGCGTGCACG
>Ga0180217_1000240_pt1 | contig 103553 bp, 93 predicted proteins | sample eDN3rd37CBELigOP_FD_128521 | JGI IMG/M metagenome (GOLD analysis project Ga0180217, IMG submission 128521) | Enriched Organic Plus compost microbial communities from Emeryville, California, USA - eDNA 3rd pass 37_C BE-Lig OP (version 2) (version 2) ... | reverse complement strand
CATTCATCACGACACCAGCGGCGGAATCAGCGCCATCGAGCGCGGCGTTGCCCGCCTGCGCCGCCTGAGCGCCTAGCCGGGCGCCGGATTTCCCGCCTGTCGTCCGCCTGCGCGAAGCTGCTTGGGAACGGATCGAGATGGTGCAGAGGTACGCCCACCTTGCCCCGACGCACCTCGCCCACCACGCCGAGAACGTCAAGATTACGTCAATGTCGGAGCTGGAAACGAAACAGCCGCCATTGCTGGCGGCTGACCGCGACGACCGTCGTAGACAAATCCAGGACTTCTACGGCGTGCTGACCCATCCCCGCACCTGACAACGCCAGCTAAAGCCCTTGTCATGCAGGCCGGGCTTTGGCGGTCGCTGTTGACCGCATCCCTGGGCCACCGGCCCGTCCGTCGCAGTTCTCCCCATCGCTTTTCCGCCCCGCTTCACATCGAAGCGGATTTCCCCTGTCCGTAAGGAGTAACCATGCAATTCATTTTGCTCGCCGTCCTTTGGGGCGGCCTGGGTCTCGTCATGCTCGCGGCGCTCTCCGGCCCGCGTGGGCTCTAAGGGGGCCACCATGCTCATCCTATTGAACGCCCGGATCACGGAGGCCGCCCGGGAGGCCGCGAAGCTGGAATTCATGCACAGGGACGACGATTACGCGCCGCCCCCTGAAGCGACCGTCGAGCAGCGCGGCGGTCAGTGGGTTGCGATCATTCCCTTTGGGGGCTATGCCTACTGCGTAGACGATGAGGCGCAGGCCAAGCTGTTCAAGGAGGTCCGCGCTGCGGCGAAGGTGGACCCGCGCAACAAGTGGAACGTGTCCAAGGAGTTCAAAGCTGCAGCGGTCGCTGTGGGCATGGACCACCTGCGCTTTCACGACCTGCGGCACAGCGCGGCCAGCGAGATGATCAACGCCAAGGTCGACCTGTACACCGTGGGAGCAGTGCTGGGGCACAAGTCCGCAGCCAGCACCAAGCGCTACGCGCATTTGGCGACCGATGCCATCAAAACCGCGCTCGGGCAGATTGGCAAAAAATCCCCCACACAAAAGAAAACGCGGGTTGCGTGAACTGCCCGCAAACCCGCGTCTTTACCTGGTAGGCCCCCCGAGAGTCGAACTCGGCACCAACGGATTATGAGTCCGCTGCTCTAACCAAGCATGAGCTAGAGGCCCAGAAAACGATTACTGCCCTTCCAGGAAGCTCTTCAGCTTGTCGGCCCGGCTGGGGTGACGCAACTTGCGCAGCGCCTTGGCTTCTATTTGCCGGATGCGCTCGCGCGTAACGTCGAACTGCTTGCCCACTTCTTCCAGGGTCTGGTCGGTGCTCATTTCGATGCCGAAACGCATGCGCAGAACCTTGGCTTCACGCGGGGTGAGAGAGTCTAGCACTTCTTTCACCACGTCGCGCATGGAACCGTGCAGCGCGGCGTCGGAAGGCGCCAGGGTGGACGTGTCTTCGATGAAATCGCCCAGGTGCGAGTCGTCGTCGTCGCCGATGGGCGTTTCCATGGAGATCGGTTCCTTGGCGATCTTCAGGATCTTGCGGATCTTGTCCTCCGGCATGTCCATCTTCTGCGCCAGGGTGGCGGGATCGGGCTCGGCGCCCGTTTCCTGCAGGATCTGGCGGCTGATGCGGTTCATCTTGTTGATCGTTTCGATCATATGGACCGGGATGCGGATGGTGCGCGCCTGGTCCGCGATGGAACGCGTGATGGCCTGGCGGATCCACCAGGTGGCATACGTGGAGAACTTGTAGCCGCGGCGGTATTCGAACTTGTCCACCGCCTTCATCAAGCCGATGTTGCCTTCCTGGATGAGGTCCAGGAACTGCAGGCCGCGGTTGGTGTATTTCTTGGCGATGGAGATCACCAGGCGCAGGTTGGCCTCGGTCATTTCACGCTTGGCCTTGCGGGCCTTGGCTTCGCCGGTGGCCATGCGCTTGTTGACGTCCTTGAGGTCCTTGAGCGGCAGCACCACGCGGGTCTGCAGGTCGATCAGCTTCTGCTGGAGTTCCTGGACAGCCGGGATCTGGCGCTCGAGGGTCTCGGCGTACGGATGGCCGGCGGCGACTTCGTCCACGACCCACTGCAGGTTGGTTTCGTTGCCGGGGAAGACCTTGATGAAGTGCGAGCGCGGCATGCCGGCCCTGTCCACACACGTGTGCAGGACCGCGCGCTCGAGCTGGCGCACTTCCTCGACCTGGCTGCGCAGGGTGTCGGCGAGCTTCTCGACCATCTTGGCGGTGAAGCGGATGCCCATCAGTTCGTTCTGGATGGCTTCCTGGGCGCGCACGTACACTTCCGACTTGTAGCCGTCCTTTTCGTAGGCCTGGCGCATCTTGTCGAACTGCTTGCTCACCTCGTCGAACTTGGCCAGCGCCTTCACGCGCAGGTCTTCGAGCTGCTTGCTCGACATGCCGCCCGCCGGGCCATCGTCGCCCTCGTCTTCGTCGGCCGAGACGCCGGCGCCGGCGTACTCTTCGCCGTCTTCCGGATCGACCAGCCCGTCGACCACTTCATCGATCTGGGCCTGGCCGTCGCGCACGCGGGCGATATAGGCCAGAATTTCGTTGATGGTGGTGGGGCAAGCCGAGATGGCCATGACCATGTGCTTCAGGCCGTCTTCGATGCGCTTGGCGATCTCGATTTCGCCTTCGCGCGTGAGCAGCTCGACCGAACCCATTTCGCGCATGTACATGCGCACCGGGTCGGTGGTGCGGCCGAAGTCGGAGTCCACGGTGGTGAGCGCGGCCTCGGCTTCGTCTTCGACGTCGTCGTCGTTGGAAGCCACGGGCGCGTTTTCGCTCATCAGCAGCGTTTCGGCATCGGGGGCCTGGTCATAGACCGAGATGCCCATGTCGCTGAAGGTGCTGATGATGCCGTCGATGGCTTCCGCATCGACCAGGTCGTCGGGCAGATGGTCGTTGATCTCGCCGTAGGTCAGGTAGCCGCGGTCCTTGCCCAGCTTGATGAGCTGCTTCAGGCGGTTACGGCGCGCTTCGTATTCCTCGGGGGAGACGGGGCCGCGCGCGATCAGGTCCTTGGGATCGGCCTTGCCGCGCTTGCCGCCGCGCTTGGGCGGCTTCAGGTCGGGCAGGACCTCGCCCTCGCCGTCCATGGGATCGTCGAAGGTGTCGGAATCGTTGTTGGCATTCTTGGCCGGGCGGCCGGGGCGGCGCCCGCTGGGCGCCGGACGGGCGGCGCCGACCAGATCGGCGAGCTTGTCCTCGGCCTTCTTGGCACGCGACTTGGCAGCCTTTTCAGGCTTGTCCGCCGCGGCCGCCTTGGCCGTCTTCTTGACGGCCGCCTTGGCGGCAGGCTTGGCGACCTTCACCGCCGTCTTGGCGGACGCTTTTTCCGCCGCCATGCTCGCGGCGCGCTTGGGCGCCGCTGCCTTGGTTTCGGCCGCGTCAATTGCAGAGGAGGTTTTGCCAGTGGATTTGGTCATAGTCGCTTCCGTGGTCGTCGCAACCCGATTGGGCATGTTGCACCGCATAAGGCCATCCATGGGCCATGGACGGGAACATACGGGTAAATCTGGTGAAGTCGGCGGAAATCATGCGGCCGCGTTGGTCGCGGCCCCGGCCCTGACGGGCCCTGCCGGACGCCGTCGGGGGGTGCACCCTTTCTGCGCGTCCTGCCTTACATGACTTCATCCAGCCGCGGATTCCGCGCGTCGGGCGGGGCTGCCTGCCTATGAAATAGGCTTTGCTTGCTCGGCGCATTGCCTGGAGCAGCTACGATGGACACAGCACCCAGGCCGCTGACGCCTGACGGAATGCCTGCGCTGAACTGCAAACTCACCGCTCAGCTAGTTTAATTAACTATGTAACAAACAGGGCGCAATTTTCCCTGCGAACCGGCCCGGCTTCCTACGCCAGGCAGCCGCAAGGCCCGCGCCCGATGATTCTTTGGTCTCCCGGCTTCCGTTTTGATGGACCCAAAACAATTAGATGCCTGAAAACAAAATAGATTCCGGAAAAATCTCCGTCCAGCGACTTCTTCCCCGGCTTTCCGCCGCCATCCGATGCAACAGGGAGCGCTTCCTGCCGGCCGCCGCCATGCGCAAAAAGCCCGAAACCTCGCCCGAAACCTCGCCCGAAGCCCTGGAAAACCTTTGAGTTTACCGCAATCAGCGTATGCCGGCACCTTTCAGCACCATCATCCGCTTGGACAATTCCAGATAGCGCTTGCGCGCCTCCTCCGATTCCAGGCCGGAGGCGGCCAGCTTCGCCATTTCCGCCTTGGCGGCATCGAACTCGATGCGCCGCAGGGCGTCGTCCCATTCGGTCTGCGGGTCAGGCAGGTCTTCCTGGGCGAGAATGTCCGCCCTCAGCCCCTTGAGCACGGCAGCCAGGTCCGAATCCGGCTCGGCGGCCTCCAGAAGCGCGCCGACGTGCCGCGCGCCGCTGCCCTGGGCCAGCATGATCAGGTCCTTTACCAGACCTAGATGGGGGCCGCGGTCGATGACTTCAAGCTGCTCGTCTCCCATGGTGTCCACCAGCTCCGGATGGGCCAGCAGCAGACTCAGCAAGCGCTTGGCCAGCGAAGGCATGGTGCGCCGCCCTTCGTAGCCTCCCGGCTCGTTGTCGCGCCGGCCTTTCCAACTGCCCTTGCCCTTCCAGTCGCTCTTGCCTTTCCAGTCGCCCCGGCCCTTCCAGGCCGGCTGGCCGACCCAGTGGCCCGGTTCCTGCGGCGCGCGCGCCCCCTCGCCCTGGAGGAAGTGCGGATAATCCGGCTCCCCCTCGTCGGCAGGAATATCGCTGAAGTCGTAGTTGGCGTAGTCGAAGCCCGGCTCCGGCGCAGGCCCGTCGGCCGGCACGGCGCCCGCCTCGTCCGGACCGCTCTTGGAGGGCGCCGCGAACGGCCGCGCCGCCGCGGTCTGCTGGGCCAGCATCTGGGCCATTTCTTCGGGGGTGAGCTGCACGAGCCGCGCCATTTCGCGCTCGATCTGCACTCTCAGCGCGCATTCGGGAATGCTGGCCAGCAGGGGCTTGGCCTCGTGCAGGCAGCTTGCCCGCCCTTCGGCTTCGTCCATGTTGTGGCGCGAGGCCAGTTCATCGAGCAGGAAGCGGGACAGGGCCACCGCCTCGCCCAGGCAGGCCCGGAAGGAATCCGCACCCAGTTCGCGCACGTAGGAGTCGGGATCATGCTCCGCGGGCAGGAACAGAAAGCGGATGGCAATGTCGTCGCGCAGCACCGGCAGGCAGGCCTGCAAGGCCCGCCATGCGGCGCGCCGGCCCGCCGCGTCGCCGTCGAAGCTGAAGATGACGCGGTCGCTGGCGCGCAGCAGCTTCTTGACGTGATCCGGGGTGGTGGCGGTGCCCAGCGTGGCCACGGCATTGGCGATGCCCTGCTGGGCCAGGCCCACCACGTCCATGTAGCCTTCCACCACGATGACCTGGCCTTCCTTGCGGATGGCCTGGCGCGCTTCCCACAGGCCGTAGAGCTCCTGCCCCTTGGAAAACAGCGGGGTTTCGGGCGAGTTGAGATACTTGGGCTCGCCCTTGCCGATAATGCGCCCGCCGAAGCCGATCAGGCTGCCCCGCGCGTTGCGGATGGGGAACATGATGCGCTCGCGGAAACGGTCGTAGCGGCGCCCGTCTTCGGATTCGATGACGAGGCCGGCTTCCACCAGCACGGGGTCTTCGTAGTGGGAAAAAACCTGCGACAGGCCGTGGCGGTCGGTGCCCGACCAGCCCAGCCCGAAATGGGCCGCGATCTCGCCCGTGAGGCCGCGCTGCTTGAGGTAGCGAATGGCGGCGGGCGAATTGCGCAGCTGCTTGAGGTAGTGCGCCTGGGCCGCTTCCAGAACCTGGACGTGACGCGATTCCTCCGCCTTGCGGCGGGCCGTCTCGGCCTGCTGGCGAGGGCTGCGGTTTTCTTCGGGGACCGTCATTCCCACCGAAGCCGCAAGCGTGCGCACGGCCTCGGGGAAACTCGCGCCCGTGTGCTCCATCAGGAAGGTGATGGCGCTACCGTGCGCGCCGCAACCGAAGCAGTGATAGAACTGCTTGGTCGGACTGACGGTAAACGACGGGCTTTTTTCGTTATGAAAGGGGCACAGGCCAAGCAGGTTGGCCCCACCCTTTCGCAACTGCACATATCGCCCGACGACATCGACGACGTCGACCCGGGCGAGCAAATCCTGGATGAATGATTCTGGAATCAATAGATTCGGGAATCAGAAATCAATACAGGCGGGGCGGCAGTTGCTGGCTACGAATCCGCTTGTAGTGGCGCTTCACCGCGGCGGCGTGCTTGCGCTTGCGCTCAGCCGTGGGCTTCTCGTAGAACTCGCGCGAGCGCAGTTCGGTGAGCAACCCGGTTTTTTCGATGGTGCGCTTGAAGCGACGCAGGGCGGCTTCAAACGGTTCGTTTTCCTTCAGTCGAACGATAGGCATAAATGAGTTGGCCTGCTTTTATGGGTAACAAAAAGTTAATGACAAACCTGGCCTGCTTAACCAGCAACGCCATGGCCTCCGGCTTCGCCCGGGAAGCGGCGCGAGGGTCATGCCCTGCCCGCGCCGCGTCGCCGCGAACCGCCCGAAGCCTTCCAGCGCCAATCTCGGCTGGCTATTTTCCGTTACCCAGGCCGCCGAAAACGCACGCAATGCGCGCAACCGGCAGCGAAAATTGAGTAACAAGCCAAGTTCGGTTTAGCGATAACCAGCGATTCTAGCACGATCACCCCCGATTTGGCCAGGAAGAGGCCATAACGGAACGACCGGGCCGCGAAACGCGGAATCAGCTTTTGGAACCCTTGCGGACCCAGGCTTCGAGCTGGTGCGGCCGCAGGCTGTCGTAGTCTTCGAACGGCTGGTGGATCCAGGGGTTGGTGGGCAGCTTTTCGACATAGTAGTCGGGTGTGACCTGCGAATGCCCTTTCCACCAGAGCACGGCGCTGCGCAGTTCGGTAATGTCGGCGAACTGGCGCTTCAGATGGTCGAAGACCTTGCTGAACGTCAGGCCGGTATCGACCATGTCGTCCACCAGCAACACCCGGCCCGACAGCGTGCCGCGCGTAATGGTGATGAACTGGGCAATGTCCAGGTCGCCCTGCTTGGTGCCCGCGGCTTCGCGATAGCTGCTGGTGGCCAGGATGCCCAGTGGCACGTCGTAGATGCGGGACATGACATCGCCCACGCGCACGCCGCCGCGCGCCAGGCAAAGAATCTGATCGAATTTCCAGCCGGATTGATACACCTGCAAGGCGAGGCGCTCGATCAGGCGGTTGTAATCGTCCCAGGTAACCCACAGATGGCTGTCGTCACTGGTTGGCGAGCTCATAGGCTGGCAACTCCTGCATGAGAATACGAAAAGGCCGCCGCCGGTATGACCGGCGGCGGCCTTGTGAATGATAACCCGATGTCAGCCCTTGAGGGGATGGCGCAGCACGATGGTTTCGTTGCGGTCGGGGCCGGTGGACACCAGGTCGATCGGCACGCCGCAGACTTCGGCCACGCGCTCCAGGTAGCGGCGGGCAGCCTGCGGCAGCTTGCCGTACTCGGTGATGCCGACGGTGGACTCGCTCCAGCCCGGCAGCTCTTCCAGCACGGGCTCGGCCTGGGCCACGGCATGGGCGCCATAGGGCAGCACGTCGCGGAATTCGCCGTTGACGCGGTAGCCCACGCCCAGCTGGATGGTTTCGAGGCCGTCGAGCACGTCCAGCTTGGTGATGCACAGGCCGGAAATGCCGTTCAGGCGGACCGAGCGCTTCAGGGCGGCGCCGTCGAACCAGCCGCAGCGGCGCGGGCGGCCCGTGACCGAACCGAATTCCTTGCCGATGGTGGCCAGGCGGGTGCCGATTTCGTCGACCAGCTCGGTCGGGAACGGGCCCGAGCCCACCCGCGTAGTGTAGGCCTTGGTGATGCCCAGCACGTAGTCGAGCGACTGCGGCCCCACGCCGGCGCCCGCCGAGGCGGCGCCCGCCACGCAGTTGCTGCTGGTGACGTAGGGATAGGTGCCGTGGTCCACGTCGAGCAGCGCGCCCTGGGCGCCCTCGAACAGCAGGCGCTTGCCCTCCTGCTGGAGCGCATAGAGATTGCTGGAGACGTCCTTGACCATGGGGGCGATGGCCGGCGCCAGCGCCATGGCCTGGTCGCGCACCTCGCTGGCGGACACGGCTTCGGCGCCGAGATACTTGGTGAGCACGAAGTTGTGGTAGTCCAGCAGCTCGGCGAGCTTTTCGTCGAACAGCGAGGGATTGAAGAGGTCTTGCACGCGGATGGCGCGGCGGGCGACCTTGTCTTCGTAGGCCGGGCCGATGCCGCGGCCGGTGGTGCCGATCTTGGCCTCGCCCTTGCGCGCTTCGCGGGCCTTGTCCACGGCGACGTGGTACGGCAGGATCAGGGGGCAGATTTCGGAGATCTGCAAGCGCGAGCGCACGTCCAGGCCGGCGGCCTCCAGCTCTTCGATTTCCTTGAGCAGGGCTTCGGGAGACAGCACGACGCCATTGCCGATGTAGCAGGTGACGCCGGGGTGCATGATGCCCGACGGGATCAGGCGCAGAATCGTCTTCTTGCCATTGATCCACAGCGTGTGGCCGGCATTGTGGCCGCCCTGGAAGCGGACCACGCCCTGGACGGATTCCGCCAGCCAGTCGACGATCTTGCCTTTGCCCTCGTCACCCCACTGGGTGCCGATTACGACTACGTTCTTGCTCATGTTACGAATCAATATCGAGTTTCTCGGGAAATCCGGAAATCTCCCCGCGGCCCCCTTGTCTCCAAGAGGGAGTTAGTCACAGCGTTCTGACGGTCCATGCGCCATCCTGCAGCGCCAGCTCGCGATCGCAAACGAATTCGTCCTGATCCTGCTCGTGGCCGGGCAATACCTGAACGACGATTTCCCCCGACCGGCGCAGGCGTCGCACCGCTTCGATCAGGGCCGGGGACTGCCCCCAGGGCGCCCGCACGGCGCGCGCCCGTTCGGCCGGCGGCAGCCCTGCCGCCAGCTTGCGCAGATCCAGGCTGAAGCCCGTGGCCGGGCGCGCCCGCCCGAACGCCAGGCTGACGTCGTCGTAGCGGCCTCCGCTGACGAGCGCATCGTGCCACCCTTCGGCGTACAACGCGAACTTCACGCCCGAATGATAGTTATAGCCCCCCACGTCGGCGAGATCGACGCCGAACGCCACGCTGGGCATGGCGTCCACCACGCGCAGCAAGGCGTCGAGCGCGGCGGCCACGCCGGGCAGCAGAGGCAATTGCCGGCGCGCGTCCTGCAGCACTTCGGGACCGCCGTACAGATTCGGCAGGCGCCGCAGGGCGTCGTGGGTTTCCTTGCGCAGGCCGGGCAGGCGCGCTGCCAGCTCGCCCAGGCCGGGCACGTCTTTTTCGCGCAGCAGGCGGATGATTTCTTCCGAGGCGGCGGCGGCCGCGGGATCGGACTCCAGCAAGGCGCGGAGCACGCCGGGATGACAGAGGTCCAGGCGCGGATTGCGCACGCCGGCGATCTCCACCGTTTCGAGCACGAGCTGGATGATTTCCAGGTCGGCCTCGAAGCCGGCATGGCCGTAGATTTCGGCGCCGATCTGCAGCAGCTCGCGGCTGGACAGCAGATCGGCCGGCCGGGCGTGCAGCACGTTGCCGCAATAACAGAGACGGGTCACGCCCGCGCGGTTGAGCAGGTGCGCGTCGATGCGCGTGACCTGCGGCGTCATGTCGGCGCGCACGCCCAGCGTGCGGCCGGAAAGCTGATCAGCCAGTTTGCAGGTACGCAGATCCAGGTCGCTGCCGGTGCCCGACAGCAACGAATCGATGTACTCGACCAGGGGCGGCGCGACCAGCTCGAAACCGTAAGTGCGATACAGATCGAGGAGTTCGCGGCGCAGTTCCTCGATGCGCCGTGCCTCTGCCGGAAGCACGTCGGCAAGGCTTTCGGGCAGCAACCAGTTACCCATGAATGTTTACCTGAATAACGCCTAGAGATGCGTGGGCGTCGCCCAAACGAAAAAGCGGCTGAGGGGGCGTAAGCCCGCTCAGCCGCTCGCGGAAAGTTTTCTAGCTTACGCGGTATTGTACATGGTTCGGCGGCTTGCGCCAGCCGCGCGGCCGGGCGTGCGCCCCGCCCTCGCCCCGGGTCCGCCGGACGGCGGGCGGCGGAAAAAAGCCCCCGCGGGCCGGGCCGGCGGGGGCTTTGGCGGCCGGGCGGCAGCGCCCGGCGGCTTCGTCGCCTCAGGATCTCAAGGCTTGGCCGGAATGGTCACGGGCGCGAGCGCCTGGCCCAGCGGATCCTTCATGAACTTGAAGAAGCTGGAGCTCGGGTCGACCACGAGCACGTCGCTCGGCTTCGAGAAGGAAGCGCGATAGGCCTCCAGGCTCTTGTAGAACGCGTAGAACTGCGGGTCCTTGCCGTAGGCCTGGGCGTAGATGGACGCGGCGGTAGCGTCGCCCTCGCCCATGATGCCCTGCGCCTTGGCGTAGGCCTGGGCGACGATGACTTCGCGCTGGCGGTCGGCCTCCGCGCGGATCTTCTCGCCTTCGGCCGCGCCGATGGATCGCAGCTCGTTGGCCACCCGGGTGCGCTCGGCTTCCATGCGGCGGTACACCGACTCGGAGATCTCGGGCGCGAACTCGATGCGGCGCAGACGCACGTCCACGATCTGCACGCCCAGCGGTTCGGCGCGCTTGGCGACGTTGGCGAGGATTTCCTCCATGACCTTGTCGCGCTCGGTGGACACCACGTCGCGCACCGTGCGCACGTTGACGGCGGCGTTCAGGGCGTCGCGGATCTGCGCCTGCAGGCGCTCGCCGGCCGCGCGCTCGTTGCCGCCGAAGGTGATGTAGTACAGGCGCGGATCGGCGATGCGCCATTTCACGTAGGAGTCGATCAGCAGGTTCTTCTTTTCGGAAGTCTGGATGCGCTCCGGATCGTTGGTTTCGATGGTGAGGATGCGCTTGTCCAGCGTGACGACGTTCTGGAACGGCGGCGGGGCCTTGAAATAGAGGCCGGGTTCGTTGATGACCTTGCGCACTTCGCCCAGCGAGAACACGAGGGCGTAGTCGCGTTCGCGCACGACGAAGACGCAGGAAGACAGGACGGCCAGCACGATGAGCAGGCCGACCAGGACGGGCATGAGGCGTTGCATGTTCAGGGCTCCTCCGGGTTAGCGCGACGTGCGGTCGCGGGGCAGCGTGTTGCTGGGGCTGCTGCCGGAAGATGGGGACGGCGCGGCGCCGCTGCGCAGCGGCGGCTGCGACGGGGCGCTGGCGCCGGACGAGGACGAGCCCGCGGCGCCCGGACGGGACGCGTCCTGGGCGGCCTGGTGCATGATCTTGTCCAGGGGCAGGTACAGCATGTTGTTGTTGCTCTTGGAGTCGACCATGACCTTGCTGGCGCGCGTGAAGATCTCCTGCATGCTTTCCAGGTACATGCGCTCGCGCATCACCTGGGGCGCCTTCTGGTATTCGGCGAGGATGCTGGTGAAGCGCGAGGTATTGCCCTGCGCGTCGCCCACCACCTTGGCCTTGTAGCCTTCGGCCTGCTCGATCATGCGCGAGGCCTGGCCGCTGGCCAGCGGCACGACCTGGTTGGCGTAGGCCTGGCCCTCGTTGATCTGGCGCTCGCGGTCCTGGCCGGCCTTGACGGCGTCGTCGAACGCCGCCTGCACCTGCTCGGGCGGCTGCACGTTCTGGATGGCGACGGTGCTGACCTGGATGCCGGTCTGGTAGCGATCGAGGATCTGCTGCATCAGCGATTGCACCTGGTTGGCGACCGTGGTTCGCCCCTCGTACAGCACGAAGTCCATGGATTGCTTGCCGACCACCTCGCGCATGGCCGTCTCGGAGGCCTGGCGCACGGATTCGTCCGGGTCGCGGGTCTTGAACAGGTAGTCGGGCGCGCCGTCGGCCCGCAGCCGGTACTGCACGACGAACTGCATGTCGACGATGTTCTCGTCCGTCGTGAGCATGAGCGCCTCGGGCATGACCTTGTTGCGCGAGCTGCCGCGGAAGCCCACCTCGAAGGTGCGCAACTGCGACACGTTGACGATCTCGTGGCTCTGGATGGGATACGGCAGGCGCCACTGGAAGCCGGCCTGCGACGTGCTCTTGTACTTGCCGAACTGGGTCACGACCGCGACCTGGCCTTCCTGCACGATATAGAAGCCGCTGGCCAGCCAGATGCCCACGCCCACCAGCGCGATGACGCCCAGGCCGATGCGCGCGTTGCGCGGCGAGGGCGGCGTGGCCCCGCCCCGATTGTTGGGACGGTTGTTGCCGCCCCCGCCCTTGCGGCCGAAGAGGGAACCGATGCGATTGTTGAAATCGCGCCAGACCTCGTCGAGATCGGGCGGACCGTCGCCATTGCCCTGCGGGCGCCGCGGCGGCTCGGAACCGTTGTTGTTATTGTTTCCACGACCCCAGCCGGGATCATTCAGATTGAAGAGTTTGTTGATTCGAGGCATTGTTTCCCGCAATCTGTCCGGTCTCCGCAATTGCCCCGCGCAACGCGTCCAGACCGGCGCGCTCGGTGGCGCTTACAAATACTCGCGCAATCGTACCATGCGCATCGCGCTCCACCCGCGGCTCCAGGCCGACCCGGTCGATCTTGTTGTATACCAGAATCGTGGGCACCGACGCCGCCCCGATCTCCGCCAGCACCTTGTTGACCTCGAAAATCTGCTCTTCGCGCTGCGGACTGGCGGCATCGACCACGTGCAGCAGCAGGTCGGCGTGCACGGTTTCCTCGAGCGTGGCGCGGAACGCCGCGATCAGGCCGTGCGGCAGGTCGCGGATGAACCCGACGGTGTCGGACACCACGACAGAGCCCGCGCCTTCGATCCAGATGCGCCGCGTGGTGGTGTCCAGGGTGGCAAACAACTGGTCGGCCGCATAGGTGTCGGCACGGGTCAGGGCATTGAACAGCGTGGACTTGCCGGCATTGGTATAGCCCACCAGCGATACCGACAGCGCGCCGCCGCGCGCGCGGGCCCGGCGCTGGGTGACGCGCTGCCGCTCGACCTTGTCGAGCCGCTCGCGCAGCACCTTGACCTTGGCGCCGATCATGCGGCGGTCCATTTCGAGCTGGGATTCGCCCGGCCCCCGCATGCCGATGCCGCCGCGCTGCCGCTCCAGGTGGGTCCAGAGGCGGGTAAGGCGCGTGGCCAGGTGCTGGAGCTGGGCCAGCTCGACCTGCAGCTTGCCCTCGTGGCTCTTGGCCCGCAGGGCGAAGATGTCGAGGATGAGCGCCACGCGGTCCACTACCCGCAGGTTGAAGGCGCGTTCCAGGTTACGCTGCTGCGCGGGCGAGAGCGGCTGCTCGAAGAGAATGATGTCGGCCAGCAGCGCCTGGGCCATGGCCACGCCCTCCTCCACCTTGCCGGAACCGATGAAGAACTTGGCGTCGGGGCGGTCGCGCCGCGCCGTGAGCGTGCCGACGATTTCCGCGCCCGCGCCTTCGGCCAGCATGGCGAACTCCTCCGCGTGGGCGGCGTGGTCGGGATTGCCGAGATCGACACTGATGATCAGCGCGCGCATACGTGCACCATTTTGGAGCCAAAGCGAAAATGCCCGCCGACGGCAAGCGTCAGGCGGGCAATGAAAGGTACTACTGGAGCGGGATTATTCAGCAGGGACTTCCACCTGGAAATTGACGGCGCGGGCCGGGACAACGGTGGAGATGGCATGCTTGTAGACCATCTGCGTCACCGTATTGCGCAGCAGCACCACGTATTGGTCGAACGATTCGATTTGCCCTTGAAGCTTGATGCCGTTTACCAGGTAGATGGACACGGGCACGTGATCTTTGCGCAGCGTGTTCAGAAACGGATCTTGCAGAGTTTGCCCTTTATTGCTCATTGGCCAGGCTCCATTTGTTATTTAAGTGATGGCGCACGTCTGAAATGGTGGGGTGCGCCGAAACATCTACTCTACAGGGTTTTCCCGGGCCGTGCCACTTGTGCGCCATGCAAAAAATGACACCAGAGTTTTCCGGGCCCGCCCAGCGCGCCGGGCGGCCGCATGAGCGGCCGGCGGCGGCTCAGCTTCCGGTGATTTCGCCCAGGGCGGCCAGCAGCAGATCGCTCTGCGCGTCGGTGCCCACCGTGATGCGCAGGAACTGCTCGATGCGCGGCTGGCGGAAGTGGCGCACGATGATGCCGCGCTCGCGCAGCGAGGCCGCCAGCGCGGCCGCGTCGCGCGCGGGATGCCGGGCGAACACGAAGTTGGCGGCCGAAGGCAGCACCTCGAATCCCAGCGCCCGCAGGCCCGCCGTCATGGCCTCGCGGGTGCGGATGACCCGGGCGCGCGTTTCCTCGAAATACTCGCGGTCTTCGAGCGCCGCCACGGCGCCCGCGCTGGCCAGCCGGTCGATGGGATAGGAGTTGAAGCTGTTCTTCACGCGCTCCAGGCCGTCGATGAGTTCGCGGCTGCCCACGGCGAAGCCGACGCGCAGGCCGGCCAGCGAACGCGACTTGGAGAGGGTCTGCACCACCAGGAGGTTGTCGTAGCGGGCCACGAGCGGAATCGCCGATTCGGCGCCGAAGTCCACATAGGCTTCGTCCACCACGACCACCGCGTCGGGGTTGCCCGCCACGATGCGTTCGATGTCGGCCAGGCCCAGCGCGCGGCCGGTGGGTGCGTTGGGGTTCGGGAAGATGATGGCGCCCGCCGGCCCGCCGCGGGCCGGGAGGTAGTCTTCGACGTCGATGCGGAAGTCGGCCGTGAGCGGCGCCGTCTCGTAGTCGATGCCATACAGGCCGCAGTAGACCGGATAGAAACTGTAGGTGATGTCCGGAAAGCGCAGCGGCCGCTCATGCTTGAGCAGCGCCAGGAAGGCGTGGGCCAGCACCTCGTCGGAACCGTTGCCCACGAATACCTGGCCGGCGTCCACGCCCACCGTGCCGGCGATGGCCTGGCGCAGCCGTTCGGACGAGGGGTCGGGATACAGCTTGAGCGTATCGTCGCAGGCCGCGCGCAGGGCCTCGAGCACCCGCGGCGAAGGGCCGTATGGATGCTCGTTGGTGTTGAGCTTGACCAGGTTCTGAAGCCTGGGCTGCTCGCCCGGCACATACGGACTGAGCGTCCCCACGACGGGACTCCAGAAGCGGCTCATGATTCAGTTTTCCTGCTTGTAGGGATTGTGCGAAGACTTGAATTCGATGCGCAGCGGCGTGCCGGCCAGATCGAACTCGTTGCGGAAACGCGTCTCCAGGTAGCGCCGGTACGACTCGGGTATGGCGTCCAGCGCATTGCCGTGTATGACCACCAGCGGCGGATTCTGCCCGCCCTGGTGCGCATAGCGCATCTTGGGCCGGAAAATGCCCTTGCGCGGCGGCGGCTGCTGTTCCACCGCGGCCTGCAGGGCGCGCGTGAGCTTGGGCGTGGAAAGCTTGGCGAACGCCGCGGCGTGCGCCGCGTTGATGGATTTCAGAAGCGGCTTGATACCCTGCCCCCGCAGCGCGGAAATGGTGTGCATGCGGGCAAACGACAGGAAGCGCAGCTTGCGCTGGAATTCGCGCTCGATGCGCTCTTTCTGTTCGGCGTCCAGGCCGTCCCATTTGTTGATGGCGACCACCACCGCGCGGCCGGTTTCGAGCACGAAGCCGGCGATGTGCGCATCCTGCTCGGAAATCTCGGACTGCGCATCCAGCATGAGCAGCACCACGTTGCTGGCCTCGATGGCCTGCAGGGTCTTGATGACCGAGAACTTCTCGACCGCCTCGAAAACCTTGCCGCGCTTGCGCAGGCCGGCCGTGTCGATGAGCGTGTACTTGCGGCCGTCGCGCTCGAAATCGATCTCGATGGCGTCGCGCGTGGTGCCCGGCATGTCGAACGCGATGACGCGCTCCTCGCCCAGGAGCGTGTTGATGAGGGTCGACTTGCCCACGTTGGGGCGCCCCACAATGGCCAGCTTGATGCGGTGGTCGTGCGGGCCTTCCTCGGCCGCGTCTTCGGGCTCTGGCGGCGGCGCCAGGTCCTTGAGCGCGAGCTCGATCAGGTCGACGATGCCGTCGCCGTGCGCGGCCGAGATGGGATAGGGCTGGCCCAGGCCCAGCTCGTGGAATTCGGCCACGGCGCTGCCCGAGCCCATGCCCTCGGCCTTGTTCACCGCCAGCAGCACGCGCTGCTGGCCCGACTTGCGCAGGAGCTGGGCGATTTCGTGGTCGTGCGCGTTGAGGCCGGCGCGCGCGTCCACCAGGAACACCACCACGTCGGCCTCGGCGATGGCCTGCCGGGTCTGGCGGGCCATTTCCAGCAGGATGCCGTCCTTGGCCACGGGCTCGAACCCGCCTGTGTCGATGACGATGAAGGGAATCTCGCCCACCCTGCCCTCGCCGTAATGGCGGTCGCGGGTCAGGCCGGAATAGTCGGCCACCAGCGCGGCGCGCGATCGCGTCAGGCGGTTGAAGAGGGTCGATTTCCCCACATTGGGGCGGCCGACCAGGGCAACGACAGGCTTGAAGGACACGGTTGGAAGTTGGTTTCGATTGGGTTTCAGTTGGTGCCGATCAGGACGAGATTGCCGTTGCCCGTCTGGACCAGCACGCCTTGGGACGTGGTTTGCGGGGGCGAGACCACGGCGCCGCCGCCGACCGACAGGCGGGCCATCTGGCTGCCGTCGCTGCGCGACAGGAAGTGGACGTAGCCGTCGAGGTCGCCCACGGCCAGCGCGCCGCCCAGCAGCGCCGGCACGGTCAGCTGGCGGTTTTTCAGCGCGCCCTGCTTCCAGACGTTGCCGCCGTTGTCCAGCGCGAAGGCATGCACCACGCTGTTCTGGTCGGCCGAGTAGGCGAAACGGTCGTCCAGCGTGAGGCCGCTGACGCTGGAGAAGTCCTTGGCCCACAGCGGGCGGCCGCCGGCAGTGACGTCGAAGCAGACGATGCGGCCCTGGTAGGCCACGGCGCAGAGCAGGTTGCCCGCGATGCGGGGCACGCCGACCACGTCGGTCAGGCGCTCCAGGTCGCTGGCGCCGCGCGGCGTGGCCACGGTGCCTTCCCACTGCACGTTGCCGCTGTTGGCCGCGATGGCGAGCATCTTGCCGCCGGGCAGGCCGGTGATGACCAGGCCCTCGGCCATCAGCATCTGCGACACGCTGCGCAGCGCCAGCGCCGGGCCCGGACGCTGCACGTTCCAGACGCGCTCGCCGGTGCGGGCGTCGAACGCCTGGATGCGGTAGTCGCCGCTGCGCACCACGACCAGGCCGTAGCCCACCAGCGGCGGCACCGACACGTCGCTGGTGGCGCGCGCCTTCCACTTCTGCTTGCCGGTGTCGTCGAAGGCGATCACGTCGCCGTTGGGCGAGGCCACGGCGGTGGTGGAGCCATCGCTGCCGGCGCCGGCCGACAGCTTGGTGTCGGCGTCGATCTTCCAGATGGGGCGCCCGCTCTGCAGGTCGAACTTGCCCACGGAACCGTCGGGGGTGGCCGCGTAGACGGCGTTGTTGACGACGGTGGGCGCAAAGCCCAGGCCCGAGCCGCTGCCCACCGACGTGGACCAGATCTGGCGCACCGACATGCCGGCCTTGTATTCGGTGAGGGGCGCGGGCTCGTAGCGCGCGTCGTCGCTGGAAAACAGGCCGCAGCCGCTCAGGGCCAACAGGCCCGCCACGCACAGGGCGCCGCGCCACATGCGGCGGGGGGCGAATTTACGCATACAGTCAGGCTCCGCTCAGGGCATCCAATTTGAGTTGCACAACCTGGGTAAGCGGATTGTTCTTACCCAGTCCATCGATGGCGCTCCGCCAGGCGGCGCGCGCTTCTTCCCGCTTGCCCTGGGCCGCGAGAACATCGCCGCGGCGGTCGGCGAACAAGGCGGCGAAAGCGGGCGGCGCGTTCTCGAGTTGCGCGAGCGCGGCGTCGTACTGCTTCTGGTCGAGCAGCAGCCCCGCCAGGCGCAGCCGTGCCACAGCCTGCATGGAGGGGTTTTTCTTTTGCGCGGCCAGCCATTCGAGCTGTTCGCGCGCGCCGGCCGCGTCGTCCTGGGCCTGCAGGGCCTGGGCGGCGACCAGGGCGCCGCGCGCGGCATAGCCGGTGGCGGCATAGTCTTCGCGCAAGGTGGCGGCGGCGGCCTTGATGCGCACGGCGGAATCCGAGCCGCCCAGCCGGGCGGCGTCTTCCAGCGCCTCGAAATAGCCCATGGCCTGGTTGGCGCGGTGCGACTCATAGGCCTTCCAGCCCCACCATCCGCCCCAGGCCAGGGCCACGACGGCAACCAGCGTCGCTATCAGCGTGCCGTAGCGCGCCCACCAGGCCTTGATTGCGTCGAGTTTTTCCTGTTCTTCGAGATCGTATGCCATGCTAACCCTTGAGTTTCAATGCTTCGGCCAGCTCCGCCAGCGGCACCTGCCGCTGCGGCGCCTCGCCCTGCGCGCCGGCGCGCAGGAACTTGATGCTGGCGGCCCGGGCCGCCACTTCATCGGCGCCAAGAATAACCGCAACCTGCGCTCCGCTGGCATCGGCGCGCTTGAATTGGGACTTGAAGCTGGCCGGACCGGCGTGGACCACCACGGCAAATCCTGCGTCGCGCAGGTCTTCGCCCACACGCGCGGCCAGCCGCTGGGCGTCCTCGCCCTGGTGCACGACATACACGTCGCACTCGGCGGGCGCCTCCAGCGCCACGCTCTGCTCCCAGAGGTCGAGCAGGCGCTCCATGCCGATGGCGAAACCCACCGCGGGAGCCGGCTTGCCGCCCAGCAGCTCGATGAGCCCGTCGTAGCGGCCGCCGCCGCAGACGGTGCCCTGCGCGCCCAGGCGGTCGGTCACCCACTCGAAAACCGTGAGGTTGTAGTAGTCGAGCCCGCGCACCAGGCGCGGGTTGAGGCGGTATTCGATGCCGGCATCGGCCAGCCGCTGGCATACGCCGTCGAAGTGCGCCCGCGACTCCTCGCCCAGGAAGTCGAACAGGCGCGGCGCGCTGTCGGCCATTTCCTGCATGGCGGGGTTCTTGGTGTCCAGCACGCGCAGCGGGTTGGTGTACATGCGGCGCTGGCCGTCTTCGTCGAGGATGCCGCGGTGCTTTTCCAGGTGCTCGATCAGCGCGGCGCGGTGCGCGGCGCGCTCGGCCGGCTGGCCCAGCGAATTCAGCTCGAGGCGCACGTCGGTCAGGTCCAGCAGCTTCCACAGGCGGGCCAGCATGACGATCAGCTCGGCATCCACGTCCGGGCCGGCGAAGCCCAGCGCCTCGACGTCGATCTGATGGAACTGGCGGTAGCGGCCGCGCTGCGGGCGCTCGTGGCGGAACACGGGGCCGATGGAATAGACGCGCTGCGGGCGGTCGTAGAGCAGGTTGTGCTCGATGGCGGCGCGCACGATGCCCGCGGTCATTTCGGGGCGCATGGTGAGCGAATCGCCGTTGAGCGCGTCGGTGAAGGTGTACATCTCTTTTTCGACGATGTCGGTCACTTCGCCGATGCCGCGCGCGAACAGGCGCGTATGCTCGAGCACGGGCGTGCGCACGTTGCGGTAGCCATAGCTGCGCAGCCACCCGCGGACGATATCCTCGAATTGCTCCCAGCGGGCGCTCGCCCCCGGCAGCAGGTCGTTCATGCCGCGTATGGCGGCGACTTTCTGGAAAGCTTGACTCATCTTTTTCGTGCTTTATCGTGCCGCCCGCCGCGCCGGGGCGCGCAGGCGGCCACACCCTTGCTTTTCAATGAGAGGCGGACGCGCCGTAGCGGCGCGCGACGTAATCTTCGACGATGGCCTGGAATTCCTCGGCGATGCGGTCGCCCTTCAGGGTGACAGTGCGCTCGCCGTCCACGAACACCGGCGCGGCGGGCACTTCGCCCGTGCCCGGCAGGCTGATGCCGATGTCCGCGTGGCGGCTTTCGCCCGGCCCGTTGACCACACAGCCCATGACCGCCACGTTCATGGTTTCGACGCCGGGATACCGGGCGCGCCACACCGGCATCTGCCGGCGCAGGTAGGACTGGATGCTGTCGGCCAGCTCCTGGAAGAACGTGCTGCTGGTGCGGCCGCAGCCCGGGCAGGCCACCACCATGGGCGTGAAGGCGCGCAGGCCCATGGTCTGGAGGATTTCCTGCGCCACCACGGCCTCGCGGCTGCGGTCGCCGCCGGGCTCGGGGGTGAGCGAGATGCGGATCGTGTCGCCGATGCCCTGCTGCAGCAGCACGGCCAGCGCGGCGGTGGAGGCCACGATGCCCTTGCTGCCCATGCCGGCCTCGGTCAGGCCCAGGTGCAGCGGATAGTCGCAGCGGGCGGAGAGGTCGCGGTAGACGGCGATGAGGTCCTGCACGTGGCTCACCTTGCACGACAGCACGATGGCGTCGCGGCGCAGGCCGAGCGCTTCGGCGCGCCGGGCGTTGCTGATGGCCGAAACCACCAGCGCGTCGCGCATGACGGCCTGGGCTTCCCAGGGCTGGGCGCGGCGGCTGTTCTCATCCATTTTGCGCGCCATGAGCTCGTGATCGAGACTGCCCCAGTTGACGCCGATGCGCACCGGCTTGTCGTAGCGGCAGGCGACCTCGATCATCTGCGCGAAGTTGTCGTCGCGGCGCTTGCCCCCGCCCATGTTGCCGGGGTTGATGCGGTATTTGGACAGGGCCTGCGCGCACTCGGGGAACTGCGTGAGCAGCTTGTGGCCGTTGTAGTGGAAGTCGCCCACCAGCGGCACGTCGATCCCCATGCGATCGAGCTGCTCGCGGATCGCGGCCACTTCGCGGGCGGCCTCCGGCGTGTTCACGGTGATGCGCACCAGTTCGGAACCGGCCTGCGCCAGCTCTTTCACCTGGATGGCGGTGGCGATGGCGTCGGCGGTGTCGGTGTTGGTCATGGACTGGACCACCACCGGCGCGTCGCCGCCCAGGGTGACGACACGATTGCCCCACTTCACGGCCACCTGGCGGGTGGGACGCCGCGGCGCCGGCCCCACGGGGGGCGGCGGCGCATCCTGGCAAGGCAGAGAAGAATCTTGCATCGGGGTAACCCGGTTTACTTGGACAGCTTGGGAAGCCAATCGAAGGCCAGCCAGTGCTGCGGCAGCCAGCCCTGCCAGAACGCGTAGGCCAGGCCGGCGGCCAGCACCAGCACGATGGCCAGCAGCCAGCCCCAGGACGTGGAGGAAGCACGGTCGTCTTCCATGGGCGCGGCGCCGATGCTGTGCGCGGAATCGAGCGAGCCGGGGCTGCGGCGCAGCGGGCCGGTGACGCGGACTTTGGGGTCCAGCGACTCGACGATGGCCTCGGCGTCGGCGCCCAGCAGGCGCGCGTAATTGCGGATCAGGCCGCGCAGGGACACGCCGGTGGGCAGGTCGGACCAGCGCTCTTCCTCGAGCGCGTCGATCTGCTTGGTGGAGAATTTGATGCGGCTGGAAACCTCGTCCAGCGACCACCCCCTGGCCTTGCGCAATTCGCGCAACGCGCCGCCCACATTGCCCGGGCCGCCGACGGGCGATTCGGAAACCGCGGAAGCGTACTCCTGCGTCATGCATGCACCTGTTTGATCGGAATGGCCCGGGCTCGCGCGGCATTGCGCTCGGTAATGCGGGTGCGGTCGCGCACCTCGCCGGCGAGCTGGCCACAGGCCGCGTCGATGTCGTCGCCACGGGTCTTGCGCACCGTGGTGACGATGCCCGCGTCCATCAGGCGCTGCGCGAACACTTTCACGCGCGCGGACGGCGAACGCTTCAGGCCCGAAGCGGGGAAGGGATTGAAGGGAATCAGGTTCAGCTTGCAGCGCACCTGGCGCGCCACCTGAATCAGTTCCCGGGCGTGCTGGTCGGTATCGTTGATGCCGTCCAGCATGCAGTATTCGAAAGTGATGAAGTCGCGCGGCGCATGCTCCAGGTAGCGGTTGCAGGCATCCAGCAGCGAATTCAGCGGGTGTTTACGGTTCAGCGGCACGAGCTCGTCGCGCAGCGCGTCGTTGGGCGCGTGCAGCGACACCGCCAGCGCCACGGGACAGTCCTGGGACAGGCGGTCCATCATGGGAACCACGCCGGAAGTCGACACGGTGACCCGGCGGCGCGACAGCCCGTAGGCGTTGTCGTCCAGCATGAGGCGCAGCGCCGGCACGACCTGGTCGTAGTTGAGCAGGGGCTCGCCCATGCCCATCATCACGACGTTGCTGATGACGCGCGTGTCTTCGCCCGCCTTGGCCGAAGGCAGGCGCGCGGCGCCGATGTCTGCCTCCAGCACGCGCTTGGCCCACCAGAGCTGGCCGATGATCTCGCTCGTCTTGAGGTTGCGGTTGAAACCCTGGTGGCCGGTGGAGCAGAACCGGCAGTTCACCACGCAGCCCGCCTGGCTGGAAACGCACAGGGTGCCGCGATCGTCTTCGGGAATGAAGACGGTTTCGATGGCATTGCCCTGCCCCACGTCGAACAGCCACTTGCGGGTGCCGTCGGAGGAGCGCTGCTCGATGTTGACCGGCAGCGCCTCGATGCGGCAACGCTCCGCGAGCTGGCCGCGGAAGTCGCGGGCCAGGTCGGTCATGGCGTCGAACGAATCGGCGCCGCGCTGGTGCACCCAGCGCTGCAGCTGCCGGGCGCGGAACGGCTTGCCGCCCCATTGCCCGACCAGCTCGGCCAGCGCGGGGCCGTCCAGGCCCAGCAGGTTGATTCGATCGGCGGATTCCATGACCAGACTATAGAAGAAACGTTGACGCCTGCCCGGAAATCAACGGGTGTGGATGTTGATTTCGGGGAAGAAGAAGGCAACCTCGACGGCGGCCGTTTCCGGGGCGTCGGAACCGTGCACGGCGTTGGCGTCGATGCTGTCGGCGAAGTCGGCGCGGATGGTGCCCGGGGCGGCCTTCTTGGGGTCGGTGGCGCCCATCAGGTCGCGGTTCTTCTGGATGGCGTCTTCGCCTTCGAGCACTTGCACGAAGACGGGGCCCGAGACCATGAAGTCGACCAGGTCCTTGAAGAAGGGACGCTCCTTGTGCACGGCATAGAAGCGCTCGGCGTCGGTGCGCGAGAGCTGCAGCATGCGGGCGGCGATGACCTTCAGGCCGGCCTGCTCGAAGCGGCTGACGATCTGGCCGATGACGTTCTTGGCGACGGCGTCGGGCTTGATGATCGAGAGAGTGCGTTGGATGGACATGAAAAGAACTCCGGATAGCGGTTTCTACTGATTAATTGCCTGGCGCGGCCTTGCGCTGGTCGGAGCCACCCTTCGAGCGCCGCTGCGCCATCGGCGCAGAACGGATGCGGGGCGCCTCGCGCCCGCATCCGCCGGGCCTCGGGCCAGGCAGGATTCGGCACTGCCCACCTGAAGGGTCCCGGCGCCTGCGGAAAAGGAACATGCTGCCGGAGGGCGTGTGCATCGCCGCTCCCCGGGGCTGCCGGCATGTGATCCCGGCCTGCCTTCCCGCGGTGAATCCTCAATGAATTCAGGGACTTCTAAAAGGTTTACAGTAACCCGGCATTCTAGCACGGCAGGAAGACCTCATTACATCTTAAAATGAGCGGTTTGCTTGCCCGGCGCTGTCCGCCGGGCGCCCTGTCTGCACCCGGAAATCCAGTAATGACCCAAGCCGCTACGCCGAGCGCCGCCCAAGGCGCGAACGAAACCCCGGAACTGCCCAAGAGCTTTGAACCCGCCGACCTCGAATCCCGCTGGTACGCCGAGTGGGAAAAGCGCGGCTATTTCGCGGCGGGCCAGCACGTAAAAACAGGGACCGACCCTCAACCCTACGTAATCCAGTTCCCGCCGCCCAACGTGACCGGCACGCTGCACATGGGGCATGCGTTCAACCAGACCATCATGGACGGACTGGTGCGCTACCACCGCATGCTGGGCGACGACACGGTATTCATCCCCGGCACCGACCACGCCGGCATCGCCACGCAGATCGTGGTGGAAAGACAGCTCGACGCGCAAAAGGTTTCGCGCCACGACCTGGGCCGCGAGAAGTTCGTGGAAAAGGTCTGGGAATGGAAGGAAAAGTCGGGCAGCACCATTACCGGGCAGGTGCGCAGGCTGGGCGCCTCGGCCGACTGGCCGCGCGAATACTTCACCATGGACGAGCGCATGTCGCGCGGCGTGGTCGAAACCTTCGTGCGCCTCTACAAACAGGGACTGATCTATCGCGGCAAGCGTCTGGTGAACTGGGACCCCAAGCTGCTCACCGCCGTGTCCGACCTGGAAGTCGTGTCCGAGGAAACGGACGGCCACATGTGGCACATCGTGTATCCCTTCGCCGACGGCCCGCAAACCATCGTCGACAAGAACGGCCAGACCGTCACGCTGCGCGGCATGACCATCGCCACCACCCGCCCCGAGACCATGCTGGCCGACGGCGCGGTGTGCGTGCACCCCGACGACCCGCGCTACCGGCACCTGATCGGCAAGGAGGTCGAGCTGCCGCTGTGCGACCGCAACATCCCCATCATCGCCGACGATTTCGTCGATCCGGAATTCGGCACGGGCTGCGTGAAGATCACCGGCGCGCACGACTTCAACGACTACGCCTGCGCGCTGCGCCACGACCTGCCTCTCATCGTGATCTTCACGCTGGACGCGCACATCAACGAAAATGCGCCCAAGCAGTTCCAGGGCATGGAGCGCTACGAGGCCCGCAAGGCCGTGGTGGCGCAGCTGGAGGCCGAGGGCTACCTGGTGAAGGTCGAGCCGCACAAGATGATGCAGCCCAAGGGCGACCGCACCGGCGTGGTGCTGGAGCCCATGCTGACCGACCAGTGGTTCGTGGCCATGAGCAAGCCCGCCCCCGAGGGCACGCTCCACCCGGGCAAGAGCATCACCCAGGTCGCGCTCGACGTAGTGGCCGACGGCCGCGTCAAGTTCTTCCCCGAGAACTGGACCACCATCTACAACCAGTGGCTGAACAACATCCAGGACTGGTGCATCTCGCGCCAGCTCTGGTGGGGCCACCAGATCCCGGCCTGGTATTCGGAAGACGGCCAGGTGTTCGTCGCGCACGACGAGGCCGAGGCCGCCGCGCAGGCCCGCGCCGCCGGCGTGACGGGCGAGCTCAAGCGCGACCCCGACGTGCTCGACACCTGGTTCTCCTCGGGCCTGGTGCCCTTCACCACGCTGGGCTGGCCCGAGAACACGCCCGACCTGCAGCGCTACCTGCCGTCCAGCGTGCTGGTCACGGGCTTTGACATCATCTTCTTCTGGGTGGCCCGCATGGTCATGCTCACCACCCACCTCACCGGCCAGATCCCGTTCAAGCACGTGTACGTGCACGGCCTCATCCGCGACGCGGACGGCCAGAAGATGAGCAAGTCCAAGGGCAACACGCTGGACCCCGTGGACCTCATCGACGGCATCGACCTCGAAGGCCTGGTGGCCAAGCGCACCTACGGCCTCATGAACCCCAAGCAGGCCGGCGCCATCGAAAAGACCACGCGCCGCCAGTACCCCGACGGCATCCCCGCCTTCGGCACCGACGCGCTGCGCTTCACGATGGCGGCCTACGCCACGCTGGGCCGCAACATCAACTTCGACCTCAAGCGCTGCGAGGGCTACCGCAACTTCTGCAACAAGCTCTGGAACGCCACGCGGTTCGTGCTGATGAACACCGAGGGCCACGACCTCACCGGCCCCGACGCGGGCGAGCTGTCGTTCGTGGACCGCTGGATCGTCAGCCAGCTGCAGGCGCTGGAAGCCGAGGTGGCGCGCGGCTTTGCCGACTACCGCTTCGACAACATCGCCAACGCGCTGTACCGCTACGTGTGGGACGAGTACTGCGACTGGTACCTGGAACTGGCCAAGGTGCAGATCCAGACCGGCACGCCGGCCCAGCAGCTGGGAACCCGCCGCACGCTGATCCGCGTGCTGGAGGCGGTGCTGCGCCTGGCCCACCCCATCATCCCGTTCATCACCGAAGAGCTGTGGCAGAAGGTGTCGGTGGCGGCCGGCAAGCGCCAGCCCGGCGTGGCCGACAGCGTGAGCGTGCAGCCCTATCCGCAGCCCAATCCGCAGGCCGTGGACGCCGCCGCGGAAGCCGAGGTGGACGAACTCAAGGCCCAGGTGGAAGCGGTGCGCGCGCTGCGCGGCGAGATGAACCTCTCGCCGGCCCAGAAGGTGCCGCTCTGCGCCCAGGGCGACGCGCCGGTGCTCAAGCGCAATGCGCCCTACCTGGCCGCGCTGGCCAAGCTCTCCGAAGTGGAAGTGCTGGGCAGCCTGCCCGATGCCGGCGCGCCGGTGCAGGTCGTGGGCGGCAGCCGCCTCATGCTGCGCGTGGAAATCGACGTGGCGGCCGAGCGCGCCCGCCTGGACAAGGAAATCGCCCGCCTGGAAGGCGAAATGGCCAAGGCCAACGGCAAGCTGTCGAATGCCAGCTTCGTCGAGCGCGCGCCGGCGGCCGTGGTCGCGCAGGAAAAGGCGCGCGTGGCGCAGTTCGGCGAAACCCTGCAGAAGGTGCGCGAACAGCGCATCAAGCTGGGCGACTGACCTCGGCTCGCTCCCCCCGGCCGCAAACCCCTCGATTTTCATCGAGGGGTTTTTTATTTAAGGATGATTCCAACATCAGCGTGTTGAGACCGCCCTTCACCGCCTGCTCGGGCGGGGTGATGGAGGCGCCCTTGAGATCGGTGTTGCCCTTGACCTCTATCTGGACGCCGCCGTCGCCCGCTTCGGTGCGGGATTGCCCGGTGACGCTGGCGCAGTCGCTGTCGATTTTCTGCTTGCCGGCATTGGCGCTGGCCGAGAAGCCGGCTCCCGCCGTGACGCTGCCGCCGACATTGCTGTCCTTGCTCTTGAAGGTGCTGGCGTCCTGCAGGCTCTCGATGCTGAGGTTGCCGCCTACGTCGGCCACGACCCGCTTGCCGCTGGCGATGGCGCCGCGCAGGTTGGTGCCGCCACCGGATTCCAGGGTCGGGCGGTTGCCGGCGCTGACGTGCGTGTTGGTCCAGGTGACGTCACCGCCTTCGCCCTTGCCCTTGCCACGGCTGGCGTTGGCGGTGATGCCCATGGACGCGCCGCCCCGGCCGACGGAAGTATGTCCACTCCTGCGCCACCGGCGCCCAGGCCATCGCCATAGCGGCCGATTTCCTTCATGCCACCATTGCCGACGCTGCAGCCGCCACCGAGGCTGACGCTACTGGCCTTGTACTCGGCGTGGTTCTTGATGTCGCTGGCGGGGGTCATTCCTCGGGTTGGCGGCTTTCAGCGACCAGAGGAACCGATGGGCGTCCTCGCCGTCAAGCCGGATGCGTTCAATCGGAAAGCATGGCGTTTCGTCCTGCGGCGGGAGATCCGGCGGCGGAGCCTGAGCCGGCCGCAGCCGCACATCCGGCGCTGTTTCCTGCTGCTCGCGCAGGACGCGCTCGCGCTCCTGCCGAAGCCACTCTCCCATCCGATCTCCCGTTGCAGCGTGGGGCTCGTTACACCCCGCCGTCCGTCATCCGGTACCAGGTCACGACCGCGTTCACGTACAGGCGCCGCAGGCCGTACAGCGGGAACGGCACCACCGGCGAGAGCGGCACCGGCAAGGCATTCGCGTCGCCCGTGGCCACGTACTCCGCCATGGCCCGGCCCATGCTGGTCTGCAGGCCCACGCCGCGCCCCTGGCAGCCGATGTCCACCAACAGGCCAGGTTCGGGCTCGTGCAGGTGCGGAAGATAGTCGCGGGTGACGGCGACCCGGCCGCACCAGCGGTATTCGAACGGCGTGCCCGCGACCTGCGGAAACAGTTTCAGCATCACGCGCTCCAGATGCGCCCAGTCCCCCTGCCCCTTGGGCTCGCGGAAAGGGCCGCGCCCGCCCATCAGCAGCCGGCCCTGGTGGTCCAGCCGGAAATACAGCAGCAGGTTGCGCGTGTCGGAAGTGACGTGCCCTTCGGGGAAGATACCGGCGCGCACCGCCTCCGGCAGCGGCGCGGTGGCCACCTGGAAGGTGTTGGCGTCGATGATCGATTCCTTCAATCCTGGCAGCAGGTCGCCGCCGTAGGCGTTGGTGCACATCACCACGCGATCGGCCGTGACGCTGGGCCCCAGGGCGGTGGCCGCGGTCCACTTGCCGCCCGCGCGCCTGAGGCTTTCCACGGGCGTGCCGGTATGAACGATGGCGCCCGCGCTCAGCGCGGCGCGCGCCAGTCCGCGCGCATAGCTCAGCGGCTGGATGGCGCCGGCGCGGCGATCCACCCAGCCGCCCAGGTAGCGGTCGGTGCCGATCAGCCGCGCCGTCTGCGCGCGGTCCAGCGGCTGGACGTCGGCGCCGAGCCTGGCCCACTGCGCGGCCCGGCCATGCGCGATCCGCAAGGCCCGGGCAGTATGGGCGCCCTGGATCCAGCCCGCGCGCACGCGAGGCACGTCCATGGCGTGCCGCTCGATCAGGTCGAACACCGTATCCGCCGTCGCGCCGGCAAAGCGGACCAGGCGTTCGCCGCGCTCCGCGCCGTACATGGAACGCAGCGCATCGGGATCGTATTTCAGGCCCGGAATGACCTGGCCGCCATTGCGGCCCGAGCCGCCGAAGCCGATCTCCCGCGCCTCCAGCAGCACCACCCGGACGCCGCGCTCGGCCAGGTGCAGCGCCGTGCTCAGCCCGGCGTAGCCGCCGCCTACCACCAGCACGTCGGCCTGCGTGGATTCGGCCAGGCGCTCGGTCGGCGGCGGCGCCGCCGCCGTGGCGGCCCACAACGATGGGGATAGCGGAAATGGCGCTTGCGGCATGGTCCTTCCTTACATGGGATGCAACACCCGGCGCAGGAAATCCTGGGTCCGGGGATGCTGCGGATGATTCAGCACTTCGCGGGCGGCGCCCTGCTCCACCATGACACCGCCGTCGAAGAACATGACGCGGTCCGCCACCTCGCGGGCGAAGCTCATTTCATGGGTAACGACGACCATGGTCATGCCGGCCTCGGCCAGCTTGCGCATCACGTCCAGCACGTCGCCGACCAGTTCCGGATCCAGCGCCGAGGTCGGCTCGTCGAAGAGAATGGCCTTGGGCTGCATCGCCAGCGCCCGGGCGATGGCCACGCGCTGCTGCTGTCCGCCGGACAGTTGCGGCGGATGGGCATTTTCCTTGTCCGCCAGGCCCACGCTGGCCAGCAGTTCGCGGCCGCGCTCCACCGCCTGGGCGCGCGGCTCCTTCTTCACGAAGATCGGGCCCTCGATCACGTTCTCCAGCGCGGTGCGATGGGGAAACAGGTTGAAGCGCTGAAACACCATGGCGACCTGCGTGCGGATCGACACGATGGAAGCCGCGTCGCAATCGACGAGCTGGCCGTCCACCGTGATGCGGCCGCCGTCGTAGCGTTCCAGCCCGTTGATGCAGCGCAGGATGGTGGACTTGCCCGAGCCCGAGGGCCCGATCACGCACACCACCTCGCCCTTGCTGACTTCGGCGTCGATGCCCTTGAGCACTTCGAGCGAGCCGAAACTCTTGCGGACTCCCTGTAGTTCGATCATTTGGCGGCGCTCCTTTTCTCCAGATGGCGCACCAGCAGGATCAGCGGAATGCACATCACGAGATACATCAGGGCCACCAGCGTGAACACGGTGGCGTTCTTGAAGGTGGACACGGCGATCAGCTTGCCCTGCAGCGCGAGTTCGGCCACGGTGATGGTAGAAGCCTGCGACGAGTCCTTGAGCATCATGATCATGATGTTGCCGTAGGGCGGCAGCACAATCTTCACGGCCTGCGGCAGCACCACGCGGCGCATGGTGAGGCTCCAGCTCATGCCCATGGCCATGGCGGCCTCGATCTGGCCCCGGTCTATGGCCTGGATGCCCGCGCGAAAATTCTCGGCCTGGTAGGCCGAATACGCCACGCCCAGGCCGATGATGGCCGCCTGCACCGCCGTCATGGCGATGCCCACGTCGGGCATGACGAAGTAGATGTAGAACAGCAGGACGATGATGGGAATGCCGCGCAGCACATTGATCAGGCCCGCGCTGAACTTCGCCAGCCAGGGCACGTTGGACACGCGCATGAGCGCCCACACCAGGCCCAGCACGGTCGAGAGCGCCAGCGAGCCCAGCGTCACCAGGATGGTGAGCTTGGCGCCCTGCAGCAGGATGGGCAGGAACTCCGCCGAGTCCTTGAAGAATTCCGTCATGGTTCAACCTGTGTTTGCAGAATGGGCGGCCGGCTCCCCGCCCGGCCGCGGGCCGCGCGACCGGGCGCCGGGCCCGGGCGCGCCTTCGGCGCTCATTGCGGGCCCAGCCCCCATTTCTTGAGGATGGCGTCGATGGTGCCGTCCGCCTTGAGCTTGGCCAGGGCCTTGTTCACGCGCTCCAGCAGCGCCGTGTCGTCCTTGCGGGCGGCGATGCCGAGGCTGCCCATCACCGTGGGCTGGTACGCCTGGGCCATCTTCAGGTTCGGATAGTTGCCCTGCGAGATGATGTAGGCCGCGATCGGGTAGTCCATGAAGCCGCCCTGGATGCGGCCCGCGTTGGCGTCGCGCATCATGTCGGGCGGGTTGTCGTAGAGCTTGACCTCCTTGAACACGCCGCTTTTCTGGATGGGCTCGACGAACGCCGTACCCACCTGTACGCCCACCGTCATGCCTTTCATGTCGGCGAAGGATTTGTATTCCTTGTTGTCGCCCTTGGGCACCATGAAGCCTTCGCCGTAGCGATAGACCGGGTCGGAGAAACTCACGACCTGCTGGCGGGCCGGCGTGATGAACATGGCGGCCGAAATGAGGTCGATGCGCTTGGAGGTCAGCGAACCGATGAGCGCAGAAAACGCCATGGGCTCTATCTGCACGCCGAAGCCGGCTTCCTTGCCCACCGCCTTGATGATGTCGACCATCACGCCTTCTATGCTGTTGGTCTTGGTGTCGAGAAAGGTAAAGGGACTGCCGGTGGGCGTGGATCCCACTTTCAATACCGTCTGGGCCTGCGCGCCCGCGCCCAGGGTCAGTGCTGCCAATGCCGAGACAACCAGAGTCTTGAATTTCATGACGTTTCCTCATCGTGGCTAGGGCGTGTCGACACACCCCGGTGTTCCGTCCGGCCCGGACGGCCCTCCGCAGACGGGGCGCTCGCCTCTGCCGCCCCGCCGGTCCAGGCGTTCAGCGCGCCTGCTTTTCGTCGTCCCCCGCGCAAGAGTTGATGTTGGAAATGGCCCAGATGACCTCGGTGGTTTCCGAGCCAGGATTGCGCCAGCGCCGCGGCGAGCTGCTCGCATAGCAGAAGCTGTCGCCTTCGCCCAGCAGCAGTACGCGGTCGCCGATCCAGAGTTCGAGCGCGCCCTTGAGCACCACGCCGATCTGCTCGCCCTGCCCCGTCACGAAAAGCTCGCTGCCGGTCGAACCGCCGGGCTGGATGACGGCCCGGCACAGATCCATGCTGCGGCAGGCCGGCGGCGTGTACATCTCTTTGAAGATGCCCTTCTCGCCCAGGTCGATGGAGCGATGCGCGCCCGCCCGCACGACCCTGCCGTCCGCCTCGTCCTCGGCATGCTCGGCGTTGCGCAGCAGCGCATTCACCGATACACCGAACTCACGCGCCAGCGCATGCAGCACCTTGACCGAGGCCGAACTCAGGCCGCGCTCGATCTGGCTCAGCAGCCCGACGGACAGCCCGCAGGCCGTGGCCACCTCGACCAGCGGCCGTCCCTGCTGCTTGCGCAGCTGCCGCAACTGCTGCCCCAACCAGAGATCCACCGCCGAGCCCGGCTGGGCATGCAACGCCGCCGCGCGGGAAGAAGCCGGAAGGGATCGGGCAGGTTTCATCGTGAAATTTTCACGTTCATAGAATTTTCAATGCTAAGAACCGGGTTCGGCTGCCACAAGCTAGGACCATCCCTAGGAAGGCCGGGCCGCGAATGCGAGCACGCGCACGCGTTCGCGCCGGGCGGGCGCGTGCCGGCCAGCGCGAATGCGCAGCGAAAAAAAGGGGATCAGTCCGGCTTGGGCGTGCGGCGGCGGCCGCGGCGGCGCGCGGCATCGTCGTCGGGCAGCGGCGCGCCTGCGAGTTCGGCCAGGAAGCGTTCGTCCTGCTTGCCCAGCTGGCCTTGCGCGCGCGCGGCCTCGATGAGATCGGGCCGGCGGGCGGCCGTGAGGGCCAGCGAGCGCTCGCGCCGCCAGCGCGCGATGTTGGCGTGGTGGCCGCTCAGCAGGGGCGCGGGCACCGGCTCGCCTTCGTAGACTTCGGGGCGGGTGTAATGCGGGCTGTCCAGCAGCCCGGACAATGCGGGGTTGAAGGAATCCTGCAGGGCGGATTCGTCGTCGTTGAGCACGCCGGGCAGCAGGCGCACGGCCGCGTCGATGACGGCCAGCGCCGCGATCTCGCCGCCCGAGAGAACGAAATCGCCAAGCGAGATTTCGAGCGTGACGCAGCGGTCGATGAAGCGCTGGTCCACGCCTTCGTAGCGGCCGCAGATGAGGATGAGGCCCGTGCTCGCGGCCAGCGATTGCGCGGCCGCCTGGTCGTAGCGGCGCCCGACCGGCGCCAGCAGCGCCACCGGCGCCGGATCGAGGCCCTGCGCGCCGCGAGCCGCCTGGGCCGCCCGGACGGCGGCCTCGAGCGGAGCGGCCATCATCACCATGCCGGGTCCGCCGCCGTAAGGACGATCGTCCACGGTGCGGTGCACGTCATGCGTGAAATCGCGGGGGTTCCAGACATGCAGCGACCAGCGGCCCTGCGCATGCGCCCTGCCCGTGACGCCCAGGTCGCGCACGACCCCGAACATTTCCGGGAACAGCGTGACGACGTCGATGCGCATCAGAGATCCATGGGCCAATCGCTGTCGATGCGGCGCGCGGCCAGATCCACGGCGTGGATATGGGCGCGCACGAACGGCACCAGCGTTTCGATGGATTTTCCCCTGGCATTGAGCATGGGCTCGGGGCCGTCGGGCCCCTGGCGCTGGCGCAGCACCTTGAGCACGGCATGGGCGCCGTTGTCGAACACTTCGTCGACCACGCCGACGAGCACGGGATCGCCCTCGGCATCGCTCCAGAGCGAGCAGCCGATCAGGTCGACCCAGTAGTATTCGTCTTCCTCGGGAGCCGGGAAGGCGCCGCGCGAAGCCTGCACAAGCAGGCCGCGCAAGGCTTCTGCCTGGTTGCGATCGGACACGCCCTCGAGCTGGGCGACCACGGTGGCGCCCTGCGAGCGGGCCTGCAAGACCTTGTAGGACACCGGCGCAGAAACGACCGCGCCCCGCGCCAATTCAGGCACAGGGCGAGTCAGCCACCAGTGGGAGGCGGTGCGCAACACTTCGGCCTGGGCCGAATGCGGCTGCACCTTCACCCAGCCCCTGATACCGTAGGCCGCGGTGACGCGGCCCAGTTCAACCAAGTCCGCGGGCGCCGCGCCGGAAGTAGCGGCATCAGACATGTATTGCGCGTATCGGCAAGAATGAAGCGGAAATCGGGCAATGCCAGGCACGGGGCCGGGCAAGACGCCCTCAGACCGCGCTTAGGTCGCGACCGGGCCGCAATCAGGCCGCGGCCGAAACCTTGGCCGAGTATTCCTTGACCAGACGCTCGACGGCGGGCGAGAGCTGAGCGCCGTTGCTGGTCCAGTGCTGCACGCGGTCCAGCGAGATGCGCAGGTTTTCAGCGCCTTCGTTGCCGACGGGGTTGTAGAAACCCACGCGCTCGATGAAACGGCCATCGCGACGGTTGCGCGAATCGGTGGCCACCAGGTTGTAGAACGGACGCTTCTTGGACCCACCGCGGGCCAGGCGAATCACCACCATAGGTAATCCCTTGAATTAGTTGTGAAAAACGGGAAATTCTAGCATCTAAACCAGACTGCTGGCAAATGGCGACGCCGAATGTCTGTCCGTGACGCGATTTGCACGCCGCAAACCCGCGCCGCGCCGGGGCGGCTGGCGCCCGGAGGGCGGGTTTTCCGTGCGCGGACCGGCTTCGGAACCTGCTTTGCCGCCAACGAAGCGGCTGCAAAAACCGCCACAGCCGGATATTCTACAAATTCAGGCCGTTGCGTGGGAGCGCGATGCCGCGACGCCCCCTGAAATGCGTGTTTCCTCCGTGCGCGGGCTCCGGGGGTTGTCCGTGGCGCCCCGCTTTCCCTTCCCTGACCGATGGGAGCAACACCATGAAGAAAAAGCAATCCGGTTTCACGCGACTGGCCCGGTTGTCGCTGCCCGCCCTGCTGGCGGGCGCGCTGGCCGCGCCGCTGCCCGCGGCGGCCCGCGTCGTGGGGGCGGCCCTGACCTCCGCCACGGGCAAGGTCACCGCGGTGGACCCCGCCACCCGCACGATCACACTGCAGGGCGAGCGAGGCAATACGATAGACGTCCAGGCCGGCCCCGACATCCGCAACTTCCGGCAGATTCAGGTCGGCGACACGCTCAGCCTCGATTACTACGAATCCGTGGCCGTGGACGTGCGGCCGGCGGGCTCGGGCGCGACGGGCATAAGCGCGCAGACCGGCGCGTCCCGCAGCGCCCCCGGCGACAAACCCGGCGCAGCGGTAGGCCGGCAGACCACCATCACGGCGGAAATCTGGCATCTCAACAAGAGCGCCAACCTCGTCACCCTCAAGGGTCCGCAAGGCGGGATGCGCACCATCCAGGTCAAGGACCCCGCGCTGCAGGATAGGCTGCAGCAGCTCAAGGAAGGCGACCTGGTGGACTTCACCATCACGCAGGCCGTGGCGGCGGCCATCTACAAATGATCCAGGACGCGCGCGTCGCATGCAAAAGGCCGGATCGCTCCGGCCTTTTCCTGACCCGCGCGGCGCCGGCACGCGCGCTAGCGCCGCCGCAGATAATGCACGGCGCTCGAACCGCTTTCGAGCTGGGCCACCAGCTCGTTGCCCGTCTGGCGCGAGAACGCCTGGAAATCGCGGATGGCGTTGCGGTCGGTGGTGACGACGCGCAGCACCTGTCCGCTCCGCATCTGCGCAAGCGCCTTCTTGGCGCGCAGGATGGGCAGCGGGCAGGTCAGCCCGCTGGCGTCGACCTCCTGCTCGAAGGCAGGCGCCTCGGCGCCGCCCGGCGTGGCGCTGTGCTGCGTATCCATCAGAGGCGCTCGTCCACCCATTTCCGGACGCTGGCGATGGCCGCCGGCAAGGCGGCCACGTCGGTGCCGCCGCCCATGGCCATGTCCGCCCGGCCGCCGCCCTTGCCGCCCACCTGGCCGGCCACGAAGCCCACCAGTTCGCCGGCCTTGATGCGGTCGGTGAGGTCGGCCGTGACGCCGCCCACCACGCTGATCTTGCCGTCGGCGGAGCCGGTGGCCAGCAGAACGACCGCGGGCTTGAGCTTGTCCTTGAGGTTGTCGACCATGCCGCGCAGCGCCTTGGGGTCCACGTCGCCGATGCCGGCGGCCAGCACCTTCACGCCCTTGATCTCGACCGCCTTGGATGCGGCCAGATCATTGCCGGCGCTGGCGGCAAGCTTGCTGCGCAGCTGTTCCAGGTCTTTCTCGAGCGTCTTGACCTGATCCTGCATCTGACCGATGCGGGCCGGCAGGTCGGCCGGGGTGCTGCGCACCAGGCCAGCCACCTGCGTGAGCAGCGCGTTCTGGTTCTGCACCCAGGCCAGTGCGTTGTCGCCCGTGATGGCTTCGACTCGCCGCACGCCGGCGGCCACGCCGCCCTCGGAAACGATCTTGAAGAAGCCGATGTCGCCGGTGCGGTTCACGTGGGTGCCGCCGCAGAGCTCACGCGAAAAACCGATGTCGAGCACGCGTACCGTGTCGCCGTACTTTTCGCCGAAGAGCGCCATGGCGCCGCCCTTGACCGCGTCGTCGTAGGGCATGATCTGCGCGACCGTGGGCTGGTTGGCCAGGATCTCGGCGTTGACGATGGCTTCCACCCGCGCGATCTGCTCGGCCGTGAGCGGCGCGTCGTGAGCGAAGTCGAAGCGGGTCTTGTCGGGGTCCACCAGCGAACCGCGCTGCTGGACGTGCGCACCCAGCACTTGGCGCAACGCTTTGTGCATCAGGTGCGTGGCCGAGTGGTTGCGCACCGTGCGGGCGCGGCGCACGGCGTCCACCCGGGCGAGCAGCGAATCGCCCACCGCCAGCCTGCCCGCTTCGAGCACGCCATGATGGCCGAACACGCCGGCCTGGATTTTCAGGGTATCGGCCACGGCGAAACGCACGCCGCCGGCCTCGAGCAGGCCGGTGTCGCCCACCTGGCCGCCGGATTCCGCATAGAACGGCGTGGCGTCGAGCACGACCACGGCCTTCTGGCCGGCCTGCACTTCCTGCACCTGCGTGCCGTCGACGTACAGCGCCGTCACCTTGACGCCGTCGAGCTCGAGATGCTCGTAGCCCTCGAACCGCGTATCGGCGCCTTCGTAGCTCAGGCCCTCGGCCATCTTGAACTTGCCCGCGGCGCGAGCCTGTTCGCGCTGGCGTTCCATGGCGGCCTCGAAGCCCGGCATGTCCACGTCGACCTCGCGTTCGCGGCAGATGTCGGCGGTGAGGTCCACCGGGAATCCGTAGGTGTCGTACAGCGTGAAGAGCGTGGCGCCGTCGAGCTGGCCGCCCTTGGGCACGCCGGCCAGGGCGGCGTCGAGGATGCGCATGCCGTGATCGAGCGTTTCGCCGAAGCGCTCTTCTTCCTGCCTCAGCACCTGCGCCACGCGCTCGGCGTTGGCGGCGAGCTCGGGATAGGCCTGGCCCATTTCGGCGACCAGGTCGGGCACCAGGCGGTGGAAGAACGGCTTGGTCTGGCCCAGCTTGTAGCCATGGCGCAGCGCGCGGCGCACGATGCGGCGCAGCACGTAGCCGCGGCCCTCGTTGCTGGGGATGACGCCATCCACGATGAGGAACGAGCAGGCGCGGATGTGGTCGGCGATGACCTTGAGCGAATTGTCTTCCAGGTTCTTCACGCCGGTTTCGCGGGCGGCGGCGGCGATCAGGTTGCGGAAGAGATCGATCTCGTAGTTGGAGTGCACACCCTGCAGCACGGCGGCGATGCGCTCCAGGCCCATGCCGGTATCGACACAGGGGCGCGGCAGGCGCGTCATGTTGCCCGCCGCGTCGCGCTCGAACTGCATGAACACGAGGTTCCAGATTTCGATGTAGCGGTCGCCGTCTTCTTCCGGCGACCCCGGAGGGCCGCCCCACACGTCCGGGCCGTGGTCGTAGAAGATTTCCGAGCAGGGACCGCAAGGGCCGGTGTCCGCCATCTGCCAGAAATTGTCCGAGGCATAGCGCGCGCCCTTGTTGTCGCCGATGCGGATGATGCGCTCGGTCGGCACGCCCACGTCCTTCGCCCAGATGTCGTAGGCCTCGTCGTCTTCCTGGTAGACGGTGACCCAGAGCTTTTCGGCCGGCAGCTTGTAGACCTGCGTCAGGAGCTCCCAGGCATAGGTGATCGCTTCGCGCTTGAAGTAATCGCCGAAGCTGAAATTGCCCAGCATCTCGAAGAACGTATGGTGACGGGCCGTGTAGCCCACGTTCTCGAGGTCGTTGTGCTTGCCGCCCGCGCGCACGCTGCGCTGCGCGGAGGTGGCGCGCGTGTACGACCGCGTTTCCTTGCCCGTGAACACGTCCTTGAACTGGACCATGCCCGAATTCGTGAAGAGCAGGGTCGGGTCGTTGCCCGGCACGAGCGACGACGAGGGCACGATGGTGTGTCCCTTGGACTTGAAGAATTGCAGGAACTGCTGGCGAATCTCGGAGGATTTCATCGTGGATGAAGCAGAATTTAGGCGAATTGCCGATTATAGAGGGTAGCCGGACTGCGGGGGGATCAGCGCACGCAGACGTAGCCGGTGGTCCAGCTTTCCGTTTCGGCCCAGTGGATCAAGCCGGCCGACACGACGACCGGGGTGTAGCCGGCCGGGCAGGAACACTGGCCGGTTCTGGGATTGGCGGTGGAGCGCCCTCCGGGCTGCCGGCAGCCCCACGGATAGCTGACGGCGTAGGCGCCGCCAAAGCCGCCGTCGGGCGGATTCCAGACGCCGCCGGCGCAGGAAAGCAGCGCTCCCGTTTCCGTTCGCGCCACGGCCCCGGGTTCGCCGCAACGCGAACCGGCCGCCGCCCGCCCCTGCACCACCAGGAAGCCGCCAGCGTACACGGAGCCCGCCACCGAGAGCCCCCCTTGCAGGTCGGGATCGCGGGCGTCCCGCATGCGGACGTAGCGCCCGGCCTGCGCGCGCGCCAGGCCCGCCCAGGCCGCCACGGTGCCGGGAGGATGGGCCGCCGCGCCCGGCGACGGCGGATTGGGAAACCGGAACAGCGCTCCCCGCAGCTCGGCGGGGCTCTCCGGCCACACGGCGCCGCCGTATCCGCCGGCGGCCTGCATCACGCCCGCCATCGCCACTACGTCCACTTCTTGCGTCCCCGGTTTGAGCTGAGGCCGGTCGCCATGCACCAGGGCATCGAGCCGGCAATGCTCGCCCGGGCAAGCGGCCGCGCGCACGACGCGCACGCGCGCGCCCCACCCCAAGGCGGAACGGTCCGGAAACCCTTGCGGCAACAGCCCCGCCGCCCGCAACTCCGCCAGCGTGGGGGCCTCGGCATCGGCGAATCCCGGGGCGCCCTGCCCCGGCTCCAGGGTTTCGAAATGCTGCTCCAGCATCTGCGCGGCCGCTTGCCGCACTTGCGCCAACCAGCGGCCGGCAGCCTGCGCCGCCGCGTCTTCGGCCTGGCGCGCCAGCCGCGCGGACGCCCAGATCGCCGCCAGCATGGCCAGCGCCAGCACCAGTGCCATCTCGGCCAGCGCGAACCCGCGCGCCCGCGCGGCAGACCCGGCGCGCGCCCTGCGATAGCCCGCCCGCTTCATCGCGCCGTGAACACGAACGTGTTGGTTTCGCCCGAGGCGCACTGCGCCTGGGCCAGGGCGGCGCGGTACGGCACGGGCGGAGCGGCCTGGGCATCCTTGACGATCTGCCGGCCGTTGCGGCCGTCGACGGCGATGGCGACGGACACGCGCTGCAGCACCGAGGCCAGCGCCGGGCAGGCCGCATGGCTTACGTTGGTGAACGTGAGGGTGAACGCGGAACCCTGGCCGCCGCCGCCGAGGTCGGCCGCGGCGACTTCGATCACCCCGCTGCGCCCCGTGCCGCTGCCGCCCAGCCCGTGCGCGATGCGTGCGGCCGGGCCGCTGCCTTGCACCGACAGCACGCTGGAATCGCGCAAGGCGTTGGCCAGCGCGCCGTTGTCCAGCCCCAGGTAGGGCGTGACGCCCGCTCCCTGTGCGTTGACCTTCATGGCGGCGATGAAGCGCTGGATCTCCTCGCCCACCTTGGGCACCTTGTTCTCGATGACGTAGCCGCCGATCGCGGGCACGCCGACGATGGCGATGAGAAGCACGATGGCGGTGACGATCGAGACTTCCATCAGGGAAAAGCCGCGCTGCCGCGCCATTGCGGCGCGCGGAGATACTGGACGAGGCATGGTGGACTCCTTTGAATGGTTGGCGGGAAAGAAGAACGGCGGACGCGCGGCCGGCGCTACTGGCTGGCGTAGAAGTTGGAGAGGGAGCGGCGCAACTCGTCGATGACGGCGTAGTGCCACAACGCCAGCGCAAGCACGGCGGCCAGGGCCGCCAGCAGCAGGGCCCAGCGCAGCGCCCGCGCCTGGCGGCCGACGCGGGCCAGCACGAATACCTCGACGCGCCTGCGGGCCTGCGCGAGCCCGGCCTCCAGGCCCAGCGCGTCCATCATGTCGGCCATGTACCACCAGGTTTCGCGGTCCAGCAGGCCGGTGTCGAAGATGCCGGCGCCCTGCTCGCCGGCGTCGATCCGGGCGCGCATGGCCCGCAGATGCCCTTCCAGCCACGCGCTGGCGCCTCGCTCCTGTGCGGCCAGCGCGCGCCCCAGCCGAGTGTCCGCCGCGCCATGCCGCCGCACCAGCACCGACAGCAGAGCCAGAAAGCGGATAGCCTGGAAGTCGCGATAGAGCCGCCACCAGAGCCAATCGTCCAGCCGCGGCCGCCAGGCGGGCGTGAAATGGGGCAGCGACCAGAGCGCCAGCGCCGCGCTGCCCGCCAGGCACACCAGCCAGAGCGCGAGCCACTGCCGCAGCCAGGCGGCCAGCCCGAACAGCGCCCGGGTCAACGCGCCGTACTCGCCGGGCGGCACGGCCCGGAACACCTGCTCCAGCCGGGGAACGGTGAAAAACGGCACGGCGCACAGCAGGCACACGGCCACGACGGCCGCCGCCGCGCCCGCCGCCACCGACGCGGCCAGCTCTGCCCGGGCGTTTGCCGCCAGCCGCGCGGCGCGGGCCAGGTCCCGCAGCGCCTGCGGCAGCTCGCCGCCCTCTTCCTGGACGCAGGCAATGAGCTGGCATTCGTTCTGCGGCAAGGTGCCGGCCCAGGCGGCGGACAGATCGCCGCCCTCTTCCACGTATGCCCGCGCCCAGTGCCCGGACAGGCGCCCGCGCACGGTAGCCGGTCCGTAGCGCCGGGCATCGTCGTCGAGAATGTCGCGCAGGGTCTTGCGGCCCTGGGTGCCTTCGATCAGGTCCGCCAGGTATTCGTAATAGTCGGCCCGCCGCGGGCGAAAGCGCCAGGCGTCCGCCCGCAGCCGGGCCCGGGCGGCCGGCGTCGCAAAAGTCGCCCGCTCAGCCATGGTCCGATTCCAGCACGGCGGCGGGCACGCGCAAGCGGTCGGGCAGATCGAAGCGGCGCGCCAGCGCGCGCGGATCCACCAGGCCCGCCCCTACCTTGAGCAAGGCGCAGTCCAGCGCGGCGACGGCGCCCGCGGCGAGGTCCTGCTTCGCTTCGCGCACCAGCCGCGCGAGGGCCGCGTTGTCGCGCCGCGCCACCAGTTCGAAAAAGCCGTCGAGACGCTCCGGCTCGATCATTTCGGCGGCGACGCTGCGCCCGCGCACGCCGTTGGCGCCCGGCATCTGCGGGCGCCGGCACGCGGGGCAGCCTTCCGGATTCCGGATTCGCAATGCCGGCACGTCCTGGCCGCAGGCATCCGCGACACGGGCAAGCCACAGCCGCCAGGCCTGCGTCGCCTCGGGCGCGCGACGCCGCTCCGCAGCGCCCCACAGACTGGAGGCGGGCCGGGAGCAGGAGGCGCACAGCGTGGGCAGCAGGGTCTGGTAGACCAGCAGCTTGAGCACGCCGGGCGTGGCCAGGAATTCGCGCGGCACGCCGATGGCGTCGGAAGCCAGCCTTTCGGGTATCAGGAAAGCCGCGCCGGCGTGCGTCGTGGTGTAGAGCCCGACGCCGGAGCCTGCCAGGTCGGCAAAGGCGCGGCCGGTTTCGCGGTCGCGGATTTCGCCCAGCAGCAGATCGTTCATGGCCGACCGCTTGATGGTCTTCAGCTTGGCCTCGAAGGCCGGCCACGCCGGCTCGGCCAGGCCGCCCGAGACCGTGTTCTGCAAGGCGTTGCCGATGAGGTACTCGACGGGATCTTCGAGCGTGATCACCTTGCGGCTGGCGGCGATGCCCCGCATCAGCGTCGCGATGGTGGTGGACTTGCCCGACCCCACCACGCCCGCGAGCACGATGGCGCCGCTTTCGCGCTCGCGGGCGCGCAACAGCGCGGCAACCTGTTCCGGCAGATAGCCCAGATCCGCCAGGCCCGGATGCGCGTTCGCGTCCAGGCGCAGGATGCGCAGGCACACCGAGGGGCCGGCATCGGTGGCCAGCGAGGCCCACCTCAGCACCAGCGGGGCACCGTCGAGCTCGAGCGCGATGCGGCCCTGCTGTTCGATCGCCGGGTCGAAGACCGCGCCGTTGCCGCCGCGCACGTCCATCCAGGCCACGGCCAGCACTTCCAGCAGCGTGGCGTGCGACAGCCCTTCGAAGCGGTCGGACTTCAGGTACTCGCCGTTGATGGTGTAACGGATTTCGCATTGTTCGCGGCGTGGGCTGACGTTGATGTGCACGTCGCTCGCGCCCTGCTGCACACCTGCCCGCACGATATCGAGAAACAGCGCCGACAGGGCGGAAGCCCGCTCGGCCTGGCGCAGCCGGCTCTGCCGTCCCAGGCCCGGCGCGCCGAGCTGGCCGCGCGCCACCATGAGGAGCAGCGTGGTGGGCAGCATGTACCGGGGAGGATCGGCAAGGCGGTATCCCTGGGCGCGCGCCATGCGTTCGATTTCGTCGGCCTGGTCGCCCACAGCGTATTCGCTCACGGCGAAAACCGCCACTTCGCCGCTCTCCAGGAGCACGGGGCAGAGCCGCCCGGCCAGCGCGGCCAAGTCGAACTCGCGCGCCAGCGCCCGCAGGAAAGGCGGATTCATGCGCGCGATGTCTTCGGTGGACTCGAGGCGCGGCACGGATGCCGCCCGCGCCATGCCGGAGACGGGAGAGATGACGGTCATGGGCGGCCCTCCGCCAGATCCAGGCACACCTGGCGCGATCGCCCTGCGTGCAGCAGGCTCACGCATCCCGCCGTCATGCCCAGCAGCCGATACCCGGCCGCCGCGCCCGCGACGGGATCCGCGCGGCCGGCCTGGAAGCGCAGCGGGGCTCCGTTGATGAGCACTTCCGCCCGCAGGCGGGGCGCAATGCCGTAAATGGCGGCGAGCCGGATCCGGTCTTCGGCCGCCGCCGGCGCCGCTTCCGGCAAGCCCTGGCGGGGGCACGCCCCGGACGCCTGGCAACCGGCCAGCGCGGCGGCGGCATCGGCGCGCAGCAGCATGCGGACCGTCTCGGCTTCGGGCCAGGCGGCGGGCTCGCCGTTGGCGGCGCCGGCCTGCGCGGCCAGGACGGCCGCGAGAATGGCCTGCCGCCCATAGCGGGCCGGCCGCTGCCGCAGGGACGGCCAGGCGCCGCCCGCGTATTCAGTCGTGTTCATAAAGGACTCCCTGGAGTTCCGCCGCGAGCATGCTGCTCGCCAGCCCCGCGCGGGCTTGCGGCTGGATATTCAGGACGAGGCGCGACCAGCGCGCCGATGAAAATGCGCCCGACAGGAGCACGAGCGAGCGCAATGGCCCGTGCAGGCTCACGGTGCGGGCACGCAGCTCCGGCGCGCCCGCCGGCCGCGCGATGCCTTCCGCGAACGCCGCGCGGGCGGGCTGCCCCAGGGACACGGACGAAAACGCGGGCACCAGCGTCTGCAGCACGCTGGCCACCCGGATGTCGACCTCATGCCCGGAAGGCAAGGCGATAGCGGACAAGGGGCGTTCCCCCGCCGCCAGGCGCCAACTGAGAACGGCTTCTTCCAGCGGGTTGAATGACAGGTTCCAGCCGGAAGGCCGGCGGGCGGCCAGCCCCTGGTTGGTGGCAAACGGATATGCGCGGGCATAGAACGCCGAGCAGCGCCACTGCGCGTCCATGGCGTCGCAATGCGCGCGCCGCAGCGCCCAGCCTTCGAGCGACAGCGGAACGCCCGCCAGCCCGGCGATCAGCCGGCCGGGCTCGCTGCCGTCGTGCGCACGAAGCCGCCGCATTGCCTGGGACAGCGCGTCGTCCCAGGCCTGGCGCGCATCGCCCGCCGACGCATCGGCGGCCGGCGTGCCGGCATCCTCGGGCGCCGGGCGGTTCCATGAATGCCACAGCCAGGGCCCCAGCGCCGAGGCCGCCAGGCAGAGCAGGAAGACGCGCACCGTCCACGGCAGCTCGCTCCACCGCGACGGCACGGGAATGAGGCGGCAGGCCGCGTCGCCGCCGGCACACAGGCGGGTCCAGACTTCCGCCGGATCGAGGGCGGCGAGATCGGGACGCTGCGACAGCAATTGCGCGCGGGCGGATTCGGCTGCCGCCTGGCTCGCATAGAGCCGGTCGCCTGCCGACAGCACGGTGCCGTCGCGCGCGGCCGCCAGCCAATAGCGGCCATCGGGCAGGCGCAGGATGCAATGGCCGCCCCGCGGATGGCATTGCGCGAACACGAGGGCGGCCGCCTGCGCGGCCTGCCGCTTGCGGGCGCGCGCCCGCGCCCGTCCGAAGCCGGCCACCGCGGCTGGCGCGCCGCCCAGGGCGTAATGCGTGGCCCGCAGCTGGCGCGCGCGCGCCTTTGCCAGCGCCGGCGCGTTGGAGCCGATGAGCGCCATCCAGTGCAGGCCGAAGGCCAGCGGACGGCCGGGGCCGGCGCCGATGGCGCAATCGAGTATGGAAAGGTCGGGCAATCGCTGCATGGCTGGCCTCAGAAGCCTTCCTCGACCTGCGCGGTGACGAGGATGAGCGTGGTGAGCCGGTCGGCCGAGACGCGGTCGCGCCCACCCGCGACGAGCGGCAGGCCGGGTGCGAGCCGCTGCCTTTCGTGTTCGTCCTGGCGTTGGTCGAAGCCCGAGATGATGACCGGCTGCCCGGAACGCAGTTCGATCTGCTGGACCGCGCCGCTGCCGTCGATGGCGATCTGCTGCACCTGCACCTGGCTGCCGCGCTCGCCGAAGGTAATGGTCTTGAGCGGCTGGGCAACGGCGTTGTCGTAGGCCAGGGACAGCAGGATCTGCCCATCTTCCTGGATGTCGGGGAGCAGCGTGATGAAAGAGCCCACGGTTTCTTCTTTCTGGCTGATGGAGACCGCCGGCAGCGCCGCCTGCGCCCCCCCGCGGCACTGGCCGCCACCGCCGTGCTCTGGACCTGGTCGATGTACGAAAACGTATTGCGCATGGCATGCGTGACGGGCCTGCGGTTAAGGGTGAGCATGGGCACTTTGCGATGGCGGACGATGGCGCCCATGGTGCTGAGCGCGGACACCACGGCTCGCGAATCGGCGAACGGACCGCGGGCTGCCGCGCCCGACAGCGCCGCGGCGCCTTGCACGGGTGGCGCATGCACGGCCGCCTGCGCGGCCACGCCGGCGGCCGCGTACAGGGCGCTCCAGTCGATGCCGCCCGACGCCGAATCCCGCGTCAGCACGGTGATTTCCTCGAACACCAGGCGCACGCGCCGCGTGAGCGCCTTGTTCTCGCGCGCGAGGAAATGCGCGATGCGTTCGAGCGCCTGCGGCGTATCGGTGACGACGAGCGAAGTCGCGCCCTCAACGTGTTCGCCCACGATGCCCGCGCGGGTGAGAAAGGGCAGGATCTGCGCCCGCACGATGGCGACGGCATCGCGCTCCCCGCCTGCGAGCGTTGTACTGGATGCATGATCGAAGCCCTCGCCTTCGACGCTGCCCGAGCGCCCGAGGCGCGCGTCCAGCTTGCTGGAGAGGGACAAGGCGCGCAGGTCGAACACCCGCGTTTCGGTGCGGAAGAATTCCAGCGCATTGCGCTCATAGCGCCAGTGCACGCCGAAATGCGCCGCCACGGCGTCCAGCAGGTCGGCCAGCGGCAACGAGCCTGCCCGCAGCGCCATGCGCGCCGAAGCCGGCACGGCGAGCCCGGCGTTCTCGGCCAGCCTGGGAAGGAAGAGCTCGAGCGGAAGCAGCGCCTCGGGGCTGACTCGCACCGGCATGCCGGTCGCCGCGCCCAGGCGCTGCGCGATGACCGGCAGATCGGCGGCGTCGGCAAGCATGAGCGTGGTGGGCACGTTCTCGCGCAGCGCCGCGGGCAGGCTGACCGCACGCGGCAGGGGCCGGGGCTTGCCCGCCACCCAGGGCAAGGGCACGTCTTGCGCGGCGCGGCGCGCGTCGCGGTCGGCCAGGGATGCGTCGAAAATCCGCTGGCGCTGCAGCAGATCGCCGGCGCTGCGATGCGCCGCGTCGCGCATGCGCCCGGCCTGTTGCGAAACGGCGCAGCCGCCCAGCAAGCCGCACAGCATGAGCATGGCCGCACGTCTCATGCCCGGCCTCCGGCGGCATGCGGATGCCGGCTGCAGGGCTGCGCCAGCGGCACGACGCGCAGCACGCGGTTGGAATAGAAGCAGGGCTGCACGGGCGTGTCGGCATTGAGCGTGGCGTCGAGCAGCTCGCGCACCGCGGATTTGAAATCGCCGCCGAACTCCGCTTCGCCGGCCAGAGGGATGTCGGCATCCACGGCCCAATGCTGGGGCTGGAAATGCCAGCCCGCGATCAGCGCCCAGCGCCCCAGGGCTTGGCGCAGGGTGCCGTCGGCGGCCTCGACCCGGAAGACGGGCGCGGCGGGCGGAATGGCGGCCGCGGGCGTGGGCACGGCCGCTTCGGCTGCCACGGCCTCGGGAGGCCCGGCGGACTCAGGAATCCCGGATATCTCGGGGAGGGAAGCCGGGGCCGCGCCGGCGCGGCGCGCCTCGGCCGCCAGGCGGCCGCCGCGGAACCTCAGGCGGCGCCACGGCCCGTCGACGACCACATAGGGCGTGCGCACCACATACGGCAGCGCGCGCTCGCCCGACTCGTCGGCGCCAAAGATGGCGGGCAGCGGCTGGCCCGGCGCGAACTGCAGCCATGCCTGTCTGCCGTCGTCGAAAACCTGCAGGGGCGCAACGGCCGGGTCGCCCGACAGGCGCCAGTCGAAATGAAAGACCGCCGACGCGGAACTGGCGCGCCAGGACGCCGCCGGCCCCGCGGGGGGCAGCGCGCAGGAAACCAGCCCTCCCGCGCCGGCCAGGAAGAATACAAGTCGGACCATGCCTCGTCGCCAAACAGGAGCGCGCCAGGAGCGGAGCGCATGGACGGCATGGTGGCCGAGGCGCGGAGCCCTAGCCAGACGAACATGTACGAACGGACGAATTCATCCCGTACGGAACAGCCGGGGCCGATGAGAATGCCCCAAGCTGCGGGGCTTGCCGCCCTGCCGGGTTTTGCCTGGGACGGCCCCGGAAGAAAAAACCCGGCAAGAAGCCGGGTCGGGAAAGCAGGCATGGACGGCGGATCAACGCTGGGCGGCGATGCTGCGCGCCTGGGCGGCGGCGTTGTTCAGCGCGGCCATCGGGGGCGTCTTGCCCTCGAAGGCATCGTTGAGCTCGCGGTTCAGCACCGGCTCGATGCGGTCGTAGTTGGCCAGGCGGAAGCCGCGGCCGCTGGGCGCGGGATTGCTGCGCATGGAGGCCACGACGGACTGCGCGCCGGGCACGCGGTCATAGAAGGACACGTCCGACGCGCGGAAGGCCGCCTCGGTCAGCGGCAGGTAGCCGGTGCGCTGGTGCCATTCGGCCGCGATGACGGGCTTGGACAGCCAGGCCAGGAATTGCGCGGTGGCCTTTTCCTCGGCCTGGGGATGGCCTTCAAGCGCCCACAGCGCCGCCCCGCTCACGAAGGGCCGGCCCGGCGTCTTGGTGACCTGGTCGTAGTACGGCAGCGGCGCCACGCCGAACTGCAGCGACTTGGTGTTCAGGAACTGGCCGAAGGCGCCGGACGAGCTGGTGAGCACGGCGCATTCGCCCTTGGCGAAGAGCTTGTCGCTGGCGTTGTCGCCGGAATGCGCCATGAACAACAGCGACCGCTTCCAGCTCGCCATCAGCGAGACATGGCGCATATAAAGCGTGTCGAACTGCAGCGAAGCGGCCCCCGCCGCCGCGGCCTTCTTGCCGGCCGGCGCGGCCAGGCCGTTGTTGTTGGTCATGAAGAGCTGGTTGTTCACTGGCGCCAGGTTCTCCAGGTGCACGCTGACCTGGTCGCTGGACGCGTAGGGGCAGTCCATGTCGGCCACGTCGCGCAGCTTGAGCAGCTCGCCCTGCAGCTCGGTCCAGGTGCGCGCCGGCTTCTTGGGATCCAGGCCGGCCTTCTTGTAGGCGGCGGTGTTGTAGAACATCACCGGCACTTCGGCCATCCAGGGGAAGGCCAGGATGCGGCCCTTGCTGTCGCGGGTGAAGCTGCTGGTTTCCGGCACGAACCAGTTCAGGTCCTTGATGGGGTACTTGGCGAGCAGCGAGTAGAGCGGCAGGATGGCTTTGTGCTGCGCCACCACTTCCGGCGAATGGTTGTCGGAAAGCTGCACCAGGTTGGGAGCCTTCTTGGACTTGACGGCGGCCACCGTCGCGTCTTCGAGATCCTTGGGAGAGGAGAAGGCGCGCAGATTGACGCGCACCTGGTCCTGCTCCTTGTTGTACTGCTTGGCCAGCTTCTCGAACTCGGCCTTGTTGGCGTCCGGCAGCGTGTACCAGACCTGGATCTCGACCGGCGCCGCGTGCGCCGCTCCCGCCATTGCCATGGCGGCCCCAAAAACCCATGCCCGCCGGGTGGCGAACATTGCGCGGGCCAAGCCCGCCAATTGCAATTTCTTCATAGGTTCACAGACCAAGAAAAGGAAATTCCGGTTCGGGCGTCCGTCCGCTCAGCAGATCGGCCAATGCCCGGCCCGAGCCAACGCCCATCGTCCAGCCCAGCGTGCCGTGTCCCGTGTTGATATAGAGATTCGGAATCCGGCTGCGCCCGATGATGGGCACGTTAGAAGGTGTGGACGGACGCAGGCCCGACCAGTAGCTGACGCGCTCGAAATCGAGCGCGTCGGGAAAGAGTTCGCGCGCCAGGCGCGTGAGCGCCTCGCAGCGCCCTGTGTTGAGGCTGCGGGAATAGCCCGACAGTTCGGCCGTGCCCGCCATGCGCAGGCGGTCGCCCAGCCGCGAGAACACCACCTTGTGGCTGCTGTCGGTAAGGCTGACCGTGGGCGCGGCCTGCGGCCGCAGCACCGGGAAGGTGGCCGAATAGCCCTTGGCCGGGTACACGTTGCAGGCGACGCCCAGCGGGCGCAGCAGATACGGGCTGAAGCTGCCCATCGCGACCACGTAGGCATCGGCCTGGATCTGTCCGTAGCGTCCGTCGGGCCCGATGATTTCCGCGCCCTGGACGCTGCCGCCCGCCGTGACGAGCCGGGTGACGCGGGTGTTGTAGCGGAATTCGACTCCCGCGCGTTCGCAATGGCCCGCCAGCGCCACCGTGAAAAGATGGACATCGCCGCTTTCGTCTTCGGGCGTGTAGTCGCCGCCCACGATGGTCTGGCGATGCGGCGCCAGCGCGGGCTCGATGGCGATGACCTCGTCGGCGGACACCACGCGCCGCTCGACGCCGAAGTCGCGCATCAGGCCGGCCGCGCGCTGGGAATTCTCGAATTCGCGGGAATCGCGGTAGAAATTGAGGATGCCGCGCTCGAGGTGGTCGTACTGGATGCCCAGCTCGGCGCGCATGCCGCGCAGCGTGGCGCGGCTGTACTCGGCCATGCGCACCATGGCGCGGATGTTGGGCGCCAGGCGCCCGGGCAGGCATTCGCGCAGGAAGGCCAGCCCCCATTGCCATTGCCGCCAGTCGAGCTGCGGACGGAAGAGCAGCGGCGCGTCGTCCTGGAACATCCATTTCAGCAGCTTGAGAGGCGCCTGCGGATTGGCCCAGGGCTCGGCATAGGACACCGAGATCTGCGCGCCGTTGGCCAGGCTGGTTTCCTGGGCGGGACCGGTGCAGCGATCGACCACGACGACATCATGGCCCGCCTGGCTCAGCCACCAGGCGCTGGAAACTCCGATGATGCCGCTGCCCAATACCGCTACTTTCATGCCCGCATTGCTCCCTGCGCGCCGCCCGCGTCCGACCCGATGTCGTCGCCTGCCGGCAAGCCGCCGCTCAGATGACTCCAGAGTTTACCTTGCCGCCGGGCGCGCATCGTAAAAAAACGCTGCGCCGCCAAGGCGAGGCGCGTTCGGGAAAAAGAGGGGCAGAGCCTGCGCCCGACGCCGGCTCGCGCCCGGGCGGCCTACGCCCCGGCCCGCGCCAGGTCGGCTTCCGAGGTGAAGGCATCGGCGTAGAACTCTTCGGCCGGCAGGCCGCAGTCCGTGCTGAACTCGCGCCGCGCCGCCTCCACCATGAGCGGCGTGCCGCAGGCGTACACCTGGTAGCCCGACAGGTCGGGAATATCGTGCATGACCGCTTCGTGCACGAAGCCCGTGCGGCCGCTCCAGCCGTCTTCCTGCAGGGCGTCGGACACTACAGGCACGTACTTGAAATCGGGCAGCGTGTCGGCCCAGGACCGGGCCAGCGCGTGCATGTAGAGATCGCGCGGACGGCGGCCTCCCCAGTACAGCGCAACGGGGCGGCGGATGCCGGCGTGGATCATGTGCTCCACGATGGCCTTGACAGGCGCGAAACCCGTGCCGCTGGCCAGCAGCACCACCGGCTTGTCGCTGTCTTCGCGCAGGAAGAACGAGCCGAACGGCCCTTCGAGCCGGAGGATCTCGCGTTCTTTCATCTGTGTCTCGCCCGCGCCGAAGACGTGGTCGGTGAAGACACCGCCCGGCATGTGGCGGATGTGCAGTTCGAGCGGGCTGCCGGTATGCGGCGCGCCCGCCATGGAATAGCTGCGGCGGCGGCCGTCTTTCAGGATGATCTCGATGTACTGCCCGGCGTAGTAGCGGAACTGCTCGGAGGCCGGCAATTGCAGCTTGAGCACCGTGACGTCGGGCGCCACGCGCTCCATGGCCTGCACGCGCGAGGGCAGCTTGCGGATCTGGATGTCGGAAGCCAGGCGCACTTCGGTGGATTCCAGCACCATGTCGGACGAGGGCCGGACCTGACAGAACAGCGTGTAGCCGGCGGCCAGCTCTTCGGGCGACAGCGCCTGCGCGGGATACGGGCCTGCGTCGAACTCCCCGGACACCACCTTGCCCTTGCAGGAAGAGCAGGCGCCGTTGCGACAGCTATAGGGCAGCACGATGCCGGCCGCCAGGGCGGCGTCCAGCACGGTCTGGCCGGGTTCGACCTGGAACTGGTGCTTGCTGGGTTGGATGATGACCTGAAAGCTCATGATGAAACGGTTCGAGTGCGACGGCGCGCCGCCGGAACGTGTCCGCCCGCGCGCCGCCCGGCCCGGCGCTACGCCGGGAATTTGCGGATTTCCTTCACGCGGTTGGCCGCATCGACCAAAACCACGCGGGGCTTGTGCGTGGCCGATTCTTCTTCCGACATCGGCCCGTAGGTGCAGATGATCATGTGATCGCCCACCTGCGCGCGGCGCGCCGCCGCGCCGTTGAGCGAAATGGCGCCGCTGCCGCGAGCCGCCTTGATGATGTAGGTGTCGAAGCGTTCGCCGTTGGTGACGTTGTAGAGTTCGATGCGTTCGAACTCGCGCATGCCGGCAGCGTCCAGCAGGTCTTCGTCGATGCCGCACGAGCCCTCGTAGTGAAGGTCGGCTTCGGTGACCGTGACGCGGTGCAGCTTTGCCCGCAGCATGATGCGTTGCATGGTGAAAAAAATCCTGGTTCGCGCTCCGGAACGCGACGTGTGCAAGAGGGATTGCAAAACGCCCGCGCATGGCGCGGCGCGCGCGGCGGCAGCCGGACCTGCCGCCGGAACCTCGTATTCTATAATTTTTGCCGCTGTGCCGAGGACGCGCGGCCGGCCGGAAACGGATGGCGCCCGCCCCTGCAAACGTCCTGGCAGGCGCCCCCCGGCTCCCTTCAGAAGTCGAGCTCTATTTCGACCGGCGCGCCCACCTTCAGGCGCGCGCCCGCCGGCGCGTCCACGATCGCGTTCTGACCGAACACCACGCCGATATCCAGGCTGCGGTATGCCGCCAGGGTCTGCCCCGGCTCGACGTGGCGGATGCCCGTGTCCTGGTCGATGTCGGGCATGGGACAGCGCGTGCAGGGCTTGACGAACGCCATGCGCACCCCCTGCGCTTCGATCATGGCCGTGTGGTCTTCCTCGTAGGCTTCCCAGCCGCCCTCGATGACGATATTGGGGCGGAAGCGGTTCATGGGCACGGGCGCAACCCCTTTCTTCTCCAGGCGCGCGTTGAGATCGTCCAGCGAGGCCTGGTTGGCGATCAGCAGCGGGAAGCCGTCGGCGAAGCCGAAGAAGTGATCGCCGTCGAAAGCGGCCGCCAGCTCCGGGTGCGCATCGATCCAACGCGCCACCCAGTCCGGCTTGGCGGGACGGCGGGCCGCCTCGTCCACCTTGTAGAGCGCGCACGGCGCTTCGAGAAAGCGCGAGAACCACGCCGCCGCCTCCCCGCTTTCGCGGCGCGCCTGGAGGGTGTCGTTCCAGACGCCCACGGTCTCGGCGCCGGACCGCAGGCCCGAGCCGTCCAGCGGCACTTCCAGGTCCGGCATGCCGGGCGCGGACACGCGCAGCACGCCGTCGGCCAGGGCCGGGCGGATGAGCGCCATGCGCGGCCATTGCCGCTGCGTCATGAAGCGCCCCTCCCCGGAAACCAGCATCCAGCGGCGGTCGCCGGCCAGCCCGGCGCGGTCGATGGCGGACTCCGCCAGCCCGATGCCGGCGCAGGATTTGATGGGATAGATGTGCAGGCTGAGGATGCGTGCGGACATGGCGGCGCGGCGGCAGGAAGGAGAATGTCGCGCAGAGCATAGCAGAGCGCCGCCCCGGCGGGCGAGAACCCGCGACCGGAGCCGCCCCGCGATCGGAAGCGCGCCACGCGCCGCCCACGCTGCCGCGGGCTTGCTGCCGGCCTTGTTGCCTGGGGACTGTCCGGCGGCAAAAAAAGCCCGCGCCGGCCCAGGGGCCGTCGGCGCGGGCCGCGGGCAATGGCTTCAGCCGCCCACCAGCTTCAGCTTGTCCAGCGGCATGACCGGCTTGAAGGTCTTGCGCGTCGCGATGTACTCGGGACGCGGCGACAGGCCGTACTTCGGATCGTCCAGCCTGTTTTCCACGCTGTTGTAGACCATGAAGACGTTGGCGCGCGGCCATGGCGAGATGTTGCTGTTGGAGCCGTGCATGGTGTTGCAGTCGAAAAACACCACGGACCCGGCCTTGGCCGTCATGGAACGGATGCCGCCCTGCTCGACCAGCAGTTGCAGGCTCACGGGATCGGGCACGCCGTATTCCTGCTTCTTGAGCGACTGCTTGTAATGCTCATTGGGCGTTTCGCCCACGCAGGAAATGAACTGGCGGTGCGATCCCGGCACCAGCATCAGCGGGCCGTTGCACTCGTTGTTGTCGGTGAGCAGCACCGAGCAGCTCAACGCGCGCATGGACGGCATGCCGTCTTCCACGTGCCAGGTCTCGAAATCCGAGTGCCAGTAGAACTCCTTGCCCTTGAAGCCGGGCTTCATGTTGGCGCGCGACTGGTGGATGTAGACCTCGGAACCGAGAATCTGGCGCGCCGCGTTCGCCAGGCGCGGGTCGCGCGTCAGCCGCGCGAGCACCGGGTTGAGCACGTGCACCATGAAAATGGACCGCACGGCGTTGCTGCCGGGCTCGGTGATGGCTTCCTCGCGGCGCACGATGGACGGGTCGCGCGTCATGCGCTCGACTTCGGACGAGAGCGCGCGCACTTCTTCCTCGGAGAACAGGTTCTCGATCAGCAGGAAGCCGTCGCGCTCGTAGGCCTGCACCTGCCCGGCGGTCAGGGCGTCGGCGTACTTGCCTTCGCCGTAGACCACGGGATCCTGGCGGGAGATGATGGCGGAGCTTCGATCCGTACGGGACGCGTACGGATCCTGTGCCGTTGAGATCATGAGTACCTCCTTGATGTTCAGGCCGCGGCGGCTTCTTCGGGCAGCGCGTAGACGCCGTGCTCGTCGTGCACTTCCTGTCCGGTAAGCGGCGGGTTGAATACGCAGATGACGCGCAGCGGCTCCTTGCCGCCGCATAGCCAGTGCTCGTCGTGTTCGTTCAGGGCATACACCACGCCCGGGCCCAGTTCGTACTTCTTGCCGTCGGCCACGGTTTCGATGGAGCCGTCGCCTTCGATGCACCACACCGCCTCGAGATGGTTCTTGTAGTGGATGTGGGTACGCCCACCGGGAAAGATCGTGGTTTCGTGGAACGAAAAGCCCATGCCGTCCTTCTTCAGCAGCACGCGGCGGCTGACCCAGGTGTCGGTGCGGACTTCGTCCGGCGTTCCAATCACGTCCTTGACGTTGCGTACGATCATCGGCGGTTTCCTCCAAATTTGAGAATGCGGGCGGATTGCCCATCTTCGGCCAGCGCTTCGGCCACGCTGGCCTCGATCACGTCCAGGCCCTTGCCCAGCAGCGCTTCCTCGATGGTGAGCGCGGGCAGCAGCTTCAGCACCTCGTCGTGCGCGCCCGAGGTCTCGATCACCACGCCTTTCTTGAAGGCGCAGGCGGCGATGCGGTTGGCGAGCGCGTGGTCGCCGTTGCAGACCAGGCCCTGGATCAGGCCGCGGCCGCGCACCGACAGACCGGCGTTGGGGTAGCTGTGGGCCAGGTTTTCCAGCCAGTCGCGCACCATGCGCTCCTTGCGCTGGATTTCCGCGGTGAACGCGGTGTTGGTCCAGTAGGTTTCCAGCGCCTGGGTCGCGGTCACGAAGGCCAGGTTGTTGCCGCGGAAGGTGCCGCTGTGCGCGCCGGGCTTCCAGACGTCCAGCTCGGGCTTCATCAGCACCAGGGACATGGGCAGGCCGAAGCCCGACAGCGACTTGGACAGCGTGATGATGTCCGGCCGGATGCCGGCGGCCTCGAAGCTGAAGAACGTGCCGGTGCGGCCGCAACCGACCTGGATGTCGTCCACGATGAGCAGCATGTCGTGGCGCTGGCACAGCTTTTCCAGCTCCTTGAGCCAGCGCAGCGTCGCCACGTTCACTCCGCCCTCGCCCTGCACCGTCTCCACGATGACCGCCGCCGGCTTGTCCAGGCCGCTGCTGGGATCGTCCAGCATGCGCTCGAAATAGGACATGGTGTCCACGTCGGGGCCGAAATAGCCGTCATAGGGCATGAAGGTGGTGTTGGCCAGCGGGTAGCCCGAGGCGTCGCGGAACTTCATGTTGGCGGTGGCGGCCAGGGAGCCGCCGCTCACGCCGTGAAAGCCGTGGGTGAACGATACGATGTTGGGGCGCCCCTTGACCTGGCGCGCGATCTTCAGCGCGGCTTCCACGGCATTGGTGCCGGTGGGGCCGGTGAACTGCAGCGTGTACTTCCAGTTGCGCGGCTTGAGCAGCACGCGGTCCACGGTTTCGAGGAAGCGCTTCTTCGCGCTGGTGGCCATGTCCAGCCCGTGCACGACGCCGTCGGCCTGCATGTACTCCAGCAGCTTTTCCTTGAAAACCGGGTTGTTGTGGCCGTAGTTCAGCGTGCCGGCCCCGCTGAAGAAGTCGATGTATTCGGCGCCGTCTTCGTCGATGAGCGTGGAACCGCGGGCCTGGTTGAAAATCACGGGGAAGGACCGGATATACCCCCGCACCTCCGACTCCATCCTGTCAAAAATTTTCAGATCCATGAATAGTCCTCCCTTCATCTCATGAGTTGACGGACGGCCAGCCGCCTCCGGCCGCGGGCATGCGCCGCCAGACAGGCTGTGGAACCGTCGCGGTTATTTACCCGGCCGCAGGGCCCGGCCCGCTTCAGGAAGCGGGCAAGGCAAAGGGGCCGATCTTCAGCAACATCTCGTCGTCGTGGTCCGCGCCCCCGAACATCTGCCGGTCGAAGAACGGCTGCTCGGAAACGTGGGCGCCCAGTTCGGCGGCCAGGCCGGTAAAACTGCGGCGCGAGGCCATGTTGTCGGGCCCCACCGTGGTTTCAAGATGGCGGACATGCCGCAGCGATTCGCGTTGCAAGAGCGCTCGCAGCATGGCGCGGGCCAATCGCTGGCCCCGTGCGCGGGCGTGCACCGCGACCTGCCAGACGAAAAGCACGTCGGACCGGCCGGGAGGCACATAAGCGGAGATAAAACCGTCGATGCGTCCGCCCATGCTTTCGGCGACGACGCAGGTGTCGCGGAAATGCTCGGCCAGGAGCAGATACGCGTAGAGGGAATTGAGGTCGAGTGGCGGGCACTCGGAAATGAGCTGGTGGATCGCGGCGCCGTCTTTGCGGCCGGGAGGACGCATGGTGTGCGTCTTGCTGCCCGCCGCCGGCGCCACGGCACTTGAGATCGTGTGCGCGTTCAGTTCGTGTGTTCTCATACGACCAATCCAGATTCGGGAGGCGCGCCGCCAGTGGGCACCTCGAGTATGGGTGACGCGGGGTCGCCGTGCGCATCGGCCGCCTGGCCTTCCTGCTCCATGAGGGCGACGATGCGTTCCAGGGACAAGGTAATCGTGGCCTGCTCCAGTTCGGGCAGGGCGTTCAGGGCGTCGGCCAGGTGCTTCTGCAGCGGCGACGGCGCACCCCGGGCCAGTTCGCGGCCCGCGTCGGTGGCGGTCACGAATACGATGCGGCGGTCTTCCCGGCCGCGCTCGCGCCGGATCAGCCCCTTGTCTTCGAGCCGGTCCAGGATGCCCACCACGGTGCTCGGACTGACGTGGATCTCGCGGCTGATGGCCGTGGCGGTGAGCGGTCCGTTGGCGATCACCGTGCGCAGGCACATGAGCTGCGGCGCGGTGATGTGGCTCACGGCGGACAACTGCCGCGAATGCAGCGCAATCGAGCGCGTGATGCGGCGCAGCGCGCGCAATATGCGCAGGTCGTACTGCTGTGAAGCCGGGTCCGGATTCGCTACGTCAGTCATGGTGAATAAAAGCATCAGGATCAAATGATTTCAACTCAAATCATATGCGCCATATAGATTTGAGTCAAACAAAATTGCCGGAACAATGCGTGAAAATGCACGCAAGTTGACGAAAGATCGCGCCAGCATGCAGTTTTTTACATTTTGGCCAGACAAATAAAAAGCCCGCCCCCGGCACAGGGCGGGCTCGGGTCGCGAGGCCCTGGCCATAGGGGCCCGCGCCGCTGGGCGCTATTCTTATCCGGCGGGGCTCAGTACGGGCGACAGCACCGGCTGCCTGGGCCTCACGTCGAGCTGGCGCCCCTTGCGCGCGCGCTTGCCCACGTAGGGAGCCAGCGCCTGGCCGGCCAGGATGTCTTCCGTGGGCTTGTTGCGGTAGATGCCGGCGGCGCGCAGGCCGGCCGGACCGATGGGCACGGTCTGGTCGAGCCTGTCGTTGGCGTCCAGGCCCATGAGGATGGTGCCTCGGCCGCCGCCCGAGAGCGACTTGACCTCGTCCAGCCCGAACACCAGGAACTTGCCCTTGTGCGACAGCAGCGCGAGCTGCGTCGCTCCCGCGAACAGCGGCACCGGGCGCAGCAGCTCGTCGCCCGCTTCCAACGTCACGAACTGCTTGCCCGCGCGCTGGCGGCTGGCCATGTCGCCCAGCCGGGCGGCGAAGCCATACCCCTTGCGCGTGGCGAGCAGCCAGCGGGTGTCGGGCGAGGCGGCGATGGTGTGGACGATGCGCGTGCCGCTTTCCAGGTCGATCATGGTGGTGACGGGCTGGCCGTCGCCGCGCGCCGAAGGCAGGCCGGCCACGGGCACGGAATAGACCCGGCCGTTGTCGCCCAGCGCGATCAGCGTGTCGGTGGTGCGGCATTCGAAGGCGCCGTAGAGATCGTCGCCCTGCTTGAAGCCGAACTGCGAGGCATCGTGCCCATGGCCCTGGCGCGCGCGCAGCCAGCCCTTCTGCGACACGATGACCGTCACCGGCTCGTCCAGCACCTTGGTTTCGAGCACCGCGCGCTCGGCGGTTTCGATCAGGGTGCGGCGATCGTCGCCGTACTGCTTGGCGTCGGCCTCGATTTCCCTGACCAGCAGACGCTTGAGCGCGGCCGGGCTGTCCAGCAGTTCCTGCAGGCGCACCTGCTCTTCGCGCTTGTCGGCCAGTTCCTGCTCGATCTTGAAGCCTTCCAGGCGCGCGAGCTGGCGCAGCCGCATTTCGAGAATGTCTTCGGCCTGCCGCTCGGTGAGCTTGAAGCGCTCCATGAGCGCCGCGCGCGGCTCGTCGGACTCGCGGATGGTCTGGATGACCTCATCCACGTTCAGGTAGACCACCATGCGGCCTTCCAGCACGTGGATGCGGTCCACCACCTTGTCGAGGCGGAAGCGGGTGCGGCGCAGCACGGTGGCGGTGCGGAACGCCAGCCACTCGGCGAGGATGTCGCGCAGGCTCTTCTGGCGCGGCCGGCCGTCGGTGCCGATGCACACCAGGTTGACCGTGGCGCTGCTTTCCATGCTGGTCTGGGCGAGCAGCGTGTTGACGAACTCGTCGCGGTCCACCCGCGAGGTCTTGGGCTCGAACACCAGCCGCACCGCCGCATCCTTGCCGGACTCGTCGCGCACGGCGTCCAGCAGGTTGAGCATGACGGCCTTGGCCTGCGTCTGCTCGGGCGTGAGGCTCTTCTTGCCGCTCTTGACCTTGGGGTTGGTGATTTCCTCGATTTCCTCGAGCACCTTCTGGCAGGAGGTGCCGGGCGGCAGTTCGTTGACCACGAGCTGCCACTGGCCGCGCGCCAGTTCCTCGAACTGCCAGCGCGCGCGCACCTTGAGCGAGCCGCGCCCGGCGGCGTAGATCTGCGCAATGTCCTCGGCGGGGGTGATGATCTGGCCGCCGCCGGCGAAATCCGGGCCGGGAATGAGGCCGTTGAGCTCGGCGTCCGGCAGGTCAGGCCGCTTGATGAGCGCCACGCATGCCTGGGCCACTTCGCGCAGATTGTGCGGCGGGATTTCGGTCGCCATGCCCACCGCGATGCCCGAGGCGCCGTTGAGCAGCATCACGGGCAGGCGCGCCGGCAGCATCTGCGGCTCTTGCTGGCTGCCGTCGTAATTGGGCACGAAGTCCACCGTGCCTTCGTCGAGCTCGTCCAGCAGCAGCCGGGCGATGGGCGTGAGGCGGGCCTCGGTGTAGCGCATGGCGGCGGCGTTGTCGCCGTCGCGCGAGCCGAAGTTGCCCTGCCCGTCGATCAGCGGATAGCGCAGGGTGAAGTCCTGCGCCATGCGCACCATGGCATCGTAGGCGGCCTGGTCGCCGTGGGGGTGGTACTTGCCGAGCACGTCGCCGACGACGCGCGCGGACTTGACCGGCTTGGCGCCCGAGTGCAGGCCCATGGCCTGCATGGCGTACAGGATGCGGCGCTGCACGGGTTTCTGGCCGTCGCCCACGTCGGGCAGCGCGCGCCCGCGCACCACGGACACCGCGTAGTCGAGATAGGCCTGCTCGGCGTAGCGCGCCAGCGTGATGGCGGCATCGCCGCCGTCGCCGGCGGAAGCGTCGAACAAACCGGGTTGATTGCTGTCGGTCATGATGGATTCAGATAGACGATATCGTTCGGAAAGGCCGTCAGGCCCCGGCCCCCGCCAGGCGCGTGTCGGCAACGTGCGCGCTCATCTGCTCGCGCACCGCCCGCAGCGTGGCCTCGTTCTGCCCGCGCTTGGGGATGATGACGCCCTGCTGCGTGCCGAGCAGCACGTAGAGATGTTCCGGCGTCTCCTCCACGCGCTTGATGGCGTCCCACTCCATGCGGCCGGAGGCCGAGCCGGTAGCGTCGTCGATGCCCTCGGGCCCGAAATCGAGCTGGTGGCGCCCCAGGAACATGCCGTCGGACTGGCGGGAAACCATGCGCCGCGTATTCATGCGCACCAGCGGCGGCAGCAGGAACTCGTAGGCCGCGGCCAGCAGGGCCAGGATGCCCAGGCCCACCGCCAGCCCCTCGACGTAGGTGGGCAGCATGCGGCCCCAGTCGGGGCCGCCCGGGCCCCAGGTCTGCCATGCCAGGTACGCGAACAGCACCACGATCATCAGGATGGCGAAACGCAGGTGCGAGCGGAACCGGCGGTTGCGCAGGTCCGGGCGCTTGTACACGTAGACGGCGAATTCGGCGTAGTCGTCGGCGGTGAGATCGACGACCATGCGCGCGGGTGCGGGATGGGCCATCAGATGTCGAGCTCCGCGAGGTTGCCCTTCTCTTCGATCCAGGCGCGACGCTGCGACGACTCTCCCTTGCCCATGAGCATGTCGAACATGCGCGTGGTTTCTTCGGGGCTCAGGTCGCCATAGCCCACCGGCAGCAGGCGCCGCGTGTCGGGATTCATGGTGGTTTCCCAGAGCTGCTCGGGATTCATTTCGCCCAGGCCCTTGAAGCGGCTCACCGCCCAGGCGCCCTCGCGCACGCCTTCCTTGCGCAGCTTGTCCTGGGCGGCTTCGAGCTCGCCCTCGTCCAGGCAGTAGATCTTGCGCGCCGGGCGCTTGCCCGCGGCCGGCACGTCCAGGCGGAAGAGCGGCGGCTTGGCCACATACACGTGGCCCGCCTCGACCAGCCGGGGGAAGTGGCGGTAGAACAGCGTCAGCAGCAGCACCTGGATGTGCGAGCCGTCCACGTCCGCGTCGGAAAGAATGCAGATGCGGCCGTAGCGCAGCCCGGACAGGTCCGGATTGTCGCCCGGGCCGTGGGGATCCACCCCGATGGCCACGGCGATGTCGTGGATCTCGTTGTTGGCGAACAGGCGGTCGCGGTCGACTTCCCAGGAATTCAGAACCTTGCCGCGCAGCGGCAGAATGGCCTGGAACTCCTTGTCGCGCCCCATCTTGGCCGAGCCGCCGGCCGAGTCGCCCTCCACCAGGAACACCTCGGTGCGGGAGGGGTCGCTGGCTTCGCAGTCGGTCAGCTTGCCGGGCAGCACCGCCACGCCCGAACTCTTGCGCTTTTCGACCTTCTGGGCCGAACGCTGGCGCGCCTGCGCCTGGCGGATGGCCAGCTCGGCGAGCTTCTTGCCGTACTCCACGTTGCTGTGCAGCCAGAGGTCCAGCGCGCTCTTGGAGAAACCGCCCACCAGGCGCACCGCGTCGCGGCTGTTCAGGCGCTCCTTGATCTGGCCCTGGAACTGCGGGTCGAGCACCTTGGCCGACAACACGAAGCTGGCGCGGGCGAACACGTCTTCGGGCAGCAGCTTCACGCCCTTGGGCAGCAGGCTGTGCAGCTCGGCAAAGCCCTTGACCGCGCCGAACAGCCCCTCGCGCAGGCCGGACTCGTGCGTGCCGCCGGCCGGCGTGGGAATCAGGTTGACATAGGACTCCCGCACCACGTTGCCGTCTTCGGTCCAGGCCACGACCCATTGGGCGCCCTCGCCTTCGGCAAAGCTTTCGTGGTCGGGGCCGGCGTACTGCTCGCCCTCGAAGAAGGGCACCATGAGCTCGGCGCCGGCCAGGGCCTCCGACAGGTAGCCGCGCAGGCCGTCCTGGTACTGCCATGTCCTGGTGTCCCCGGTTTTCTCGTTGACCAGCAGCACTTTCACGCCCGGCAGCAGCACGGCCTTGCTGCGCAACAGATGCGTGAGCTCGCCCAGCGGGATGTTCGGGCTGTCGAAATAGCGGGCATCGGGCCAGACACGGACGCGGGTGCCGGATTTCTTGCGCCCCGCCTCGGGATACGGCGCGAGCGGCTCGGCCACCTCGCCGTCCTTGAAGATCAGACGGTTTACCGCCCCGTCGCGCCACACGACCACTTCGAGGCGGGTCGCCAGCGCATTGGTAACGGAAACGCCCACGCCGTGCAGGCCGCCGGAGAACGCGTAGGCGCCGCCGCCCTGTTTGTCGAATTTGCCGCCGGCGTGCGGGCGGGTGAACACCAGCTCCACGACCGGCGCGTTCTCTTCGGGATGCAGGCCCACCGGAATGCCGCGGCCGTCATCCTCGACGGAGACGCTGCCGTCGGCGTGCAGCGTGACCTGGATCTGCTTGCCGTAGCCGGCCAGGGCCTCGTCTGCGGCGTTGTCGATGACCTCCTGCACGACGTGCAGGGGGTTTTCGGTGCGGGTGTACATGCCCGGGCGCTGGCGCACGGGCTCCAGCCCCTTCAGAACGCGTATGGACGCCTCGGTGTAACGTGGTGTGGCCAAGTTATCCCCAACATCTGTGGAAAAAAACCGACATTTTACGGACAAGCCCAGGTTCTGCGCGGCTCCCGCTGGGTTGCGCACGACCTGAGCAGCCGTGAATTCGGTACGATGACATCTTGCTTTCCGCGCTGCGCGCCCGGTCCGCGGACCGCGCTGCGGCATTTGCGCCGCAACATGCTACACAAAAGCCGCAAAGCCTGTTGTTATGGACAGTGGTATGCTTTAATCCATCCCACAAACTAGAACAACGGGCGCGTCCCCTTTTTTCTTCGTCTTTCGCGCCTCGTGCAGCCGAATAGAGAACCCCCCATGAGCGACCAAATCAAGAACGTCAGCGATGCGAGCTTCGAGGCCGATGTGCTGAAATCCGGCCAGCCGGTGCTGGTGGACTACTGGGCTGCCTGGTGTGGCCCCTGCAAGATGATTGCTCCGATCCTCGAGGAAGTGGCCACCGAGTACGCCGGCCGCCTCACGGTCGCCAAGCTGAACGTGGACGAAAACCAGGGCACCGCGGCCAAGTACGGTATCCGCGGCATTCCCACCCTCATGCTCTTCAAGGACGGCCAGGCCGCCGCCACCAAGGTGGGCGCCTTGTCCAAATCGCAACTCACCGCGTTCCTGGACGGCGCGCTCTAAAGCCCCCGCCCGGAACGCAGGCGCCGCCCTTGCGGCGGCGCCCGTTCAGAACCGCGCGGGCCCGTCCGTGGCGCGCCGCCAGAAATCTCCTTACTTCCCCCCAAATTCACCGCGATGCACCTCAACGAACTGAAGGCGCTGCACGTCTCGCAGTTGCTGGAAATGGCCGCTGGCCTGGAAATCGAGAACGCCAACCGCCTGCGCAAGCAGGAGCTCATGTTCGCCATCATGAAACGGCGCGCCAAGCAGGGCGAGCAGATCTTCGGCGACGGCGTGCTGGAAGTCCTGCCCGACGGGTTCGGTTTCCTGCGCTCGCCTGAAACCTCGTACCTGGCCAGCACGGACGACATCTACATCTCGCCGTCGCAGATCCGCCGCTTCAACCTGCACACCGGCGACTCCATCGAAGGCGAGGTCCGCACGCCCAAGGACGGCGAGCGCTACTTCGCCCTGGTGAAGGTGGACAAGGTCAACGGCGCGCCGCCCGAAGCGATCAAGCATCGCATCATGTTCGAGAACCTGACGCCGCTGCACCCGAACCAGCCGCTGCGCCTGGAACGCGACATCAAGAGCGAGGAAAACCTCACCGGCCGCATCCTGGACATCTTCGCGCCCATCGGCAAGGGCCAGCGCGGCCTCATCGTCGCCAGCCCGAAGTCCGGCAAGACGGTGATGATGCAGCACATCGCCCACGCCATCACCACGAACTACCCCGACGCCGTCATGATCGTGCTGCTGGTCGACGAGCGCCCCGAGGAAGTGACCGAAATGCAGCGTACGGTGCGCGGCGAAGTGGTGGCCTCCACCTTCGACGAACCCGCCACCCGTCACGTGCAGGTCGCCGAAATGGTCATCGAGAAGGCCAAGCGCCTGGTCGAAATGAAAAAGGACGTGGTGATCCTGCTGGATTCCATCACCCGCCTGGCCCGCGCCTACAACACGGTGGTGCCCGCCTCGGGCAAGGTGCTGACCGGCGGCGTGGACGCCAATGCCCTGCAGCGCCCCAAGCGCTTCTTCGGCGCCGCGCGCAACCTCGAGGAAGGCGGCTCGCTCACCATCCTGGGCACGGCTCTCATCGAGACCGGCAGCCGCATGGATGAAGTCATCTACGAAGAGTTCAAGGGCACCGGCAACTCCGAAGTCCACCTCGAACGCCGCCTGGCCGAAAAGCGCGTCTACCCCGCCATCAACCTGAACAAGTCGGGCACGCGCCGCGAAGAGCTGCTGATCGCGCCCGACCTGCTGCAGAAGGTGTGGGTGCTGCGCAAGTTCATCCACGACATGGACGAGGTCCAGTCCATGGAGTTCATTCTCGACAAGATGCGCGCCACCAAGACCAACGCCGAATTCTTCGACATGATGAAGAAGAAGTAAACCGGCTCCGCGCCTCGGACCGAACCGCCACCTCGCGTGGCGGTTTTGTTTTTCTGGCGCCTCGCGGCGCGTCAGCGCCCGCCGGACTCGGGCCAGCTTTCGCCGGGGCCGGACTGCGGGCGCGCGGGCGATCCGGGGCCGGCCTGCGTCTCCTCCTCCGGCTCGATCTTCGGGTCGTCCCAGCTGCCCGTCACCCGGTATTGCACGGTCATGGCGCGCGCCAGGGGCTGCTTGAGAAGCCACTGCGTAACGAAGGCGCCCAGCCCGATCAGCGGATTCACCGCCAGCGCCGTCACCACCGCCGCGCCGCTGGCGTCCAGGTTGGGAATCACCACGGCCTTCATGTCCCAGCGTTCCAGGATGAGGTTGACGCTGCCCGCCAGCACGATGGCCGCCACGGGGCCGTTGATCTTGTAGCCCTCGGTGGACAGCAATCCATCCGCGAGCTTCAGCTGGCCGCGCACTGTATCGAACGGGAACCCCTCGCGCAGCAGATTGGTCGGGTTCACGTCCAGCCGGGCCAGGCGCTGCAGGGATTGCAGCGACAGCAGCTCCAGCAGGCGCGCGGTGCGCGAATTCACGTGCATGAAGCGCCCCTTGTCCAGGCTGACTTCGGCCTCGCCCGACAGGTCGGCGATACGGTGCGTCCAGGGCAGGTTGCGCCAGGTCACGTTGCCCTTGACCGTGCCCGTGCCGCCCGAGGCCACCTGCTGGAACCCGATGCGGTCCAGGAAGCCGCCGAGGTCGGCGAACTTCACCTCCGCATCCACCGTCAGGCCGCGGTCGGCGCCGTCCAGCCGCCATTGCCCGGTTGCGTTGAGGCCGGCCTGGGGATTGGAGATGGCGAGCTGGTCCAGGCGCCAGCGGCGCCCCCGCTCCAGGTTGGTGCCGCGCACGGTGAGCGTGCCCAGCTTCTTGCCGTAGAGCAGAAACTCCTCGGCGCGCAGGTCCACCGCGGGAATATCGGACAGGTCGCTGCTGGATGACAGCGCCTGGTCCGCCTGGTTGGTATCGTCGGGGCCGCCCAGCGACAGGTGCTTCAGGCGCGCCGTGATCTGGCCGGCGATGGCGCCCGAGGCCTCGCGCCACTCCAGCGCGCCGGCGGCCTGCCTGGAGTCGATGTCCACGCGCCATTGATTGGGAGCCGGGCGGGTGGCGAACAGGGTCAGCGAATGCAGCGTGTAGCCGCTCAGCCGCATCAGGCCGGTGGACAGGCTGACCCGGTCGACCGGCGGCAGCATCGGCCGCGAGGCGCGCCGGCCTTTGCCGGGCGGCGCCTCGAACCCGTCGCCCACGGTTTCCCAGCCGTCGATGTCGGTTTCCGGCATCTGCACATTGAAGCTCAACCCCCGGTCCGGCAGGCTCGCCGGCCGTCCGATCCCGATCGCCGCCTTGTTGAAATAGGACGCGGAAGCGTCGGCCGGGTCGTGCTCGAACAGCCCGTTGACCTCGTCGCCCAGCGTGAAGGTGAGCCAGCGCCGGTTGCGCGCTCCGTGGTCTTGCGCCGCGCCCCACTGCACCTTGAGCAGGCGCGATGCCTGCGCGGTCTTGCCCATGGGAGCGGGCATGTCGATGGCCATGCCCGCGAGGTCGGACTGCACGGCGATTTCCACCGCGCCGCCCTTCTGGTAGCCCAGCTGTCCGCGATAGCTCGCCTTGCCGCTGAACCGCGACATGGAAGGCGTGTTGCTCACCTGCGTGAGCTGCGACGCGGCCAGCGTGCCGTCGAACGCCAGCCTGTCGGAGGGCTGGCCCAGCTGCCCCGAAATGCGGGCCGGTCCCCCCAGGAACTGGCCGCGCAGCTCGGGCACCCGCAAGCCGGTTTCCGAGAACTCCAGCGTGCCCCGCAGCTGGGAAAGCGCGGGCATTTCCGGCATCAGGGAAAAGGTGTTGTCGGCAAAGGAAATACGGCCCTCCACCTGCGTGTCGTCGGCATTGAAAAGCGGCACGCGCAGCTTGAGCGCGAGGCGCCAGTCGCCCGTGCCGCGCGCTTCGTCCAGCGCGCCGTCCAGCAGGCCGCCCAGCGGCGAATTGGCGGCCATGGCCAGGTACGCCGGCACGGGCCCGGATGTCTGGCCGTCCACCAGCAGCTCGGCCTCGTGCTCCATGTTGGGAATGGTGGCGTTGACCTGTCCCAGCGCCACCTTGTGCTCCGGGCCGGTGCGGGCCCAGGCGCCGCCGCGGCTGTCCAGGCTCAGGCTGACCTTGTCGATGCGGAAACTGCCCGACAGGTTCTCGAGCACCGGCCAGCCCTTGCGATGGCCGTGGGCGGGCGCGTAATCCACCGTGGCGCCGGCGTAATTGCCGGCCAGCACGAATTCCCCCTCGTCCCCCGGGGCAGCGAAGGGAAAATCAGACAGGTCCCCGCGCAAAGTGAGCGCCGCGGCGCTCAGTTCTCCGGCCCGCAGCCCCGTGGACAGCCATTCGCGCGCATCCCGGTTCACTTCCAGCGGCAGGTAGCGATGGATGGCCGGCATGGCGGCGCGCACCAGCGTGCCGCTGATGTCGGCCCGGCCGGCCGCCGTCTTGCCCTGGGCATACCACTGCCCGCGCAGACGCAGTTCCAGGTCGGCGTTCTGCAGGCGCAATTGCCCCACGTCCAGATACCAGTCGCGCGCGTCGGCGCCCTTGATGCCCGCCGACAGCTCGAGCCGGTCCGCCTCCAGCCTGGGCTGCTCGAATATGCCCGGCAGGTCCGCCTGGACCTGCTCCGACACTGCCCGGACCGAGAGATCGGGCGCGCCCGGGCTGCGCGCAAAGGGCAGATCGCGGCCCGCGAGGAAGTCGCCCGGCTTGCCCTGGACGTGCACCTGGATTTGTCCGGCACGCAGGGCCGGCCCGTCTTCCGCCGACCGCCACGCCAGCCCCCGGAGCGCGGCGTCCGCGGTCAGGTCGGTGAACTTGCCATGCTCCAGCGCCAGCCAGGCCCGTGCGCCGATGCGTCCCGCCCACGGCGGCACGTCCAGCCAGGGCCGCCAGGCCGCGGGCTCGGCATCGTCCAGTTCGGCGTACAGCTGGCCGCTCCAGCTCGCGGGGTCGGCCGGATGCGCCGAGAACAGGCTGCGGTTGAACTCGCCGCGCAGGCCCAGCCGGCGGCCGAGCGCCGGTTCGGCCGCCGCGCTCAACGCAAAGCGGTGCGAAAGCTGGCCGTTCCTGACCAGCAGGTTCACATTGCGCAGCAGCAGCTCGGGGGCCTGCCGCCGTTCGTCCTGCCAGCGCAGCGTCGCGTCGCGTAAGACGATTTCGCGCTGGCGGGCCAGCCAGCGCAGCGCGGGATGGTTCAGGTCGGCCTGGTGGTCGCTCGTATTCAGGTCGATGGACTGCCCCGCCACCCACAGGTGATTGCCGGCATCGCGCCGCAGGGTGAGTTCGGGCCGGTCCACGCGCAACTGGATGAGCGTGGGCGACAGGGCCAGCACGCTGCGCCAGCCCAGCACCGCCGACACGGCGGGCAGCGTCAGGACCGGATCGGAGCCAGAGACGGAGCCGGAATCGGGGCTGGCTCCGTCGCCGCTTTCGTAGACCCGCACCCGGTCGAGGTCCAGCCGCGGATTGAGTCCCTGCCAGTCGGCCCGGATCTCGCCGATGCGCACCTGGGCGCCCAGGGTGCGGCTGGCGTACGCTTCGATCTGGGGCCGCCATTCGTCGACACGGGGCAGCACCCAGTACCGCACGCCCAGCAAGCCGGCGGCCGCCACGCCATAAATGGCCAGCGCGCCCCAGAACAGGCAGCGGAGCACTTTTTTCGAAACAGACACGGGTCGATGGGCAGGAAGGAAGGTCTTGCGGTATCGTCCCCACTTATACCTGAAACCCGTGCCTTCTGCCGGCCTTTTGCCATGTCAACTTCCGATCTGCTCGCCCCCGCCCTGGCCTGGTCCGGCCATTTGCGCCGGCGCCTCGATGCCCGCCCCGAACTGGCCGGCTGGCTGCGAACCGAGGCGCTCCAGCCCCTGACGCCCGCCCGCCTCGCCGCCTGGCGCGACGCGCTGGCCGGCACGGACGCCGCCGCGATTCTGCCGGTGGACGCCTGCCGCGTCGTGCTGCGCCAATTGCGCGAACGCGTGTTCTGCACCCTCATCGTGCGCGACGTGGCGGGCCTGGCCGACCTCGAAGAAGTGGTGGGCGCCATGACCGCGCTGGCGGACCTGGCGGTCGGCGAAGCCTACCGCAGCGTGGCGGCCGAGATGGCCGGCGTGCATGGCGTGCCCATCGACCCGTCCACCGGCAAGCCCCAGGAAATGCTGATCCTGGGCATGGGCAAGCTGGGCGGATGCGAGCTCAATGTCTCCTCGGACATCGACCTCATCATGCTGTACGGCGAAGAAGGCGAAACCGGCGGGCCGCGGCGGATCAGCCATCATGAGTTCTACGGCCGGCTGACGCGCCGCATGATGCCGGTGCTGTCGGAGGTGGACGCACACGGGCAGGTCTTCCGCACCGACCTGCGCCTGCGGCCGGACGGCGACGCCGGCCCGCTGGCGTGGAGCCTCGACGCGCTGGAGCATTACCTGATCGGCCAGGGCCGCGAATGGGAGCGCTATGCCTGGCTGAAAGCGCGGCTGATGCCCGCGCATGCCTTCGCGGGCAGCGACAGCGCGCCGCAGGCGCGCCAGCTCGAAAGCCTGCGCGTGCCCTTCGTCTACCGCAAGTATTTCGATTTCGACGCGCTGGCCTCGCTGCGCGCGCTGCGCGAGCGCATCCGCCAGGACTGGCAGCGCCGCGCCATGGCCCGCAACGGCATCGACAGCGCCAATAACATCAAGCTGGGCGACGGCGGCATCCGCGAAATCGAATTCGTGGTCCAGCTAGCGCAACTGATCCGCGGCGGGCGCATGCCGGCCCTGCAGAAGCGCGGCCTGCTCGAAGCCCTGCAGGCCGAGGCCGCGGCCGGGCTGCTGCCCGAAGACGATGCCCGCCGGCTCGTGGAGGCTTACCGCTACCTGCGCCGCACCGAGCACATGCTGCAGTACCGCGAAGACGAGCAGACCCACTTGCTGCCCGGCGACGCGTCGCTGCGCGCGGCCCTGGCGCGGGCAATGGGCCTGGCGCCGGAGGAATTCGAGGCCACGCTGGCCGAGCACCGCGCATTCGTCTCGCGCACCTTCCGCAACGTTTTCCGGCTGGTCGGCATGGGCGATACGGAAGAGCCGGCCGCGCCCGGCGCCCGCGACGACGACGCCGCGGAAAACGACCTCGACGCCCAGATCCGCGAGGCGTTCGGCGACCAGGCCGAAGACCTGCAGCGGCGCGCCGAGACCCTGCTTGCCAGCCACCGCGTGCGCAGCCTGCCCGACGGCAGCCGGCGCCGGCTCGAGACGCTGCTGCCGGCGGCGCTGCGCGCCGCGCTGCAGACGCCCGCCCCGGCCCAGGCCGCCGTGCGGCTGTTCGACCTCATCGAAACCATCGCCCAGCGCAGCGCCTATCTCGCCCTGCTGGCCGAATACCCCGACACGCTGGCGCGCGTGGCGCGCATGATGGCGGCCAGCCCCTGGGCGGCCCAGTACCTCACCCAGCATCCGCTGCTGCTGGACAGCCTGATCGACTGGCGCACGCTTTTCGAGCCGCTGGATTTCGCCCAGATCGGACGCCAGCTCGCCGCCGACCTCGACGCCTGCCGCCTGCCCGACGGCGAGCCCGACATCGAGCGCCAGATGAACCTGATGCGCGACGTGCAGCGCCAGGCGAGCTTCCAGCTGCTGGCGCAGGACCTCGAAGGCGAGCTCTCGGTGGAAAAGCTGGCCGACCAGCTCTCGGCCCTGGCCGACCTGCTGCTCACCGAAACCATCCGGCGCGTCTGGCCGCTGGTTAACCGCAAGGCGGGCGCGGAGCCGCGTTTCGCCGTCATTGCCTACGGCAAGCTGGGAGGCAAGGAACTGGGCTACGCCTCCGACCTGGACCTGGTGTTCCTCTACGACGATCCGCGCGAGGACGCCTACGAGGTCTACGCCAAGCTGGGCCGGCGCATGACCTCCTGGCTGTCCACCATGACGTCTTCCGGACGGCTTTACGAAGTGGACCTGCGGCTGCGGCCCGACGGCGATGCCGGCCTGCTGGCCGTTTCCGTGGAAGCCTTCGAGCAATACCAGCGCCAGCATGCCTGGGCCTGGGAACACCAGGCGCTGACCCGCGCCCGGTACGCGGCGGGCAACGCCGAGGTAGGCGCGCGCTTCGAGCAGATCCGCGAAGAGATCCTGCTCCTGCCGCGCGACCCCCTGGCCCTGCGCAAGGACGTGCTGGAAATGCGGGACAAGATCGGCGCCGGCCACCCGAACCCCAGCGGGCTTTTCGATCTGAAGCACGACCGGGGCGGCATGGTCGATGTGGAGTTCGTCACCCAGTACCTGGTGCTCTGCCATGCGCGCACCCACCCGGTGCTGGTGCGCAACCTCGGCAATATCGCCCTGCTGCGGCTGGCCGGCGAAGCCGGACTGATACCGGCCGACCTCGCCCTGCGGGCGGGCGATGCCTATCGCACGCTGCGCCGCGCGCAGCACCAGCTCAGGCTGCAGGGCGTGGAAAAGGCCCGCGTGGCGCCCGACCAGCTCCAGGACGAACGCGCCTCGGTGCGCCGGCTATGGGACACCGTGCTCGGCGGCAACTCGTCGTAAAATAAGGATTTTTACGCTTTGCCCCAGAGTCAGCCATGTCCGAACTCGTGCGCCCCAAACTCGAATTGCCCGCCGGCCGCCGCAAGGTGCTGCTGCACTCGTGCTGCGCGCCCTGTTCCGGCGAGGTCATGGAGGCCATGACCGCTTCCGGCATCGACTACGCCATCTACTTCTACAACCCGAACATCCATCCGGTCAAAGAGTACGAAATCCGCAAGCAGGAGAACATCCGCTTCGCGCAGCAGCACGGCATCGAGTTCATCGATGCCGACTACGACATGGACAACTGGTTCGAGCGGGTCAAGGGACTGGAAAACGAACCCGAACGCGGCGAGCGCTGCACGGTCTGCTTCGACATGCGCTTCGAGCGCACCGCCCTGTATGCGCACGAACACGGCTTCGACACCATCACCAGCTCGCTGGGCATTTCGCGCTGGAAGGACATGAACCAGATCAACGGCTGCGGCGAACGCGCCGCCGCCCGCTATGACGACCTGGTCTACTGGACCTACAACTGGCGCAAGGGCGGCGGTTCGCAGCGCATGATCGAGATCTCCAAGCGCGAGAACTTCTACCAGCAGGAATACTGCGGCTGCGTGTACTCGCTGCGCGACACCAACCGCCACCGCCGCGCCCAGGGCCGCGACCGCATCCACATCGGCGTGAAGTTCTACGGCAAGGAAGGTCTGGTCAGCGAGGAAAATCTGTAAAGACCTGACCAGGCGCGGCCGGCCAGGCGCGGCCGGCCAGGCCAGCTAGCGCCCCTGCCCCTGCCGCCGGCACTCCGAAGGCGTGAGCCCGTAGCGCGCGCGAAACGCGTGGCTGAACCGCGCCGCGTCGGAAAATCCATGGCGGTAGGCGATGTCGCCGATCTGGCGGCCCGCCTGGGCTGCGTCGCACAACACTTCGCGGCAGCGCTCGAGGCGCGCGCTCAGGATGAAATCGGCCGGCGTGGTCGAGGCCAGCGCGAACAGGTTGTAGAGGTAGCGGCGGGACACGCGGAACGCCGCCGCGACCTTCGCGGGCGACAGCAAGGGGTCATGCAGGTTGTCCAGGATGTACTGCTGCGCGCGCCGTAACTGCGCCTGCCGCAGCTCCGCCTGGCCCAGGCCGGACGCTCTGCCGGTCTGCTCGCTGATATCCAGCCCCATCATCTGCAGCACCGCGTTGGCGGCGTCGCGCGCCGCGCTGTCCGACAGGTTGGCATGCTCGCTCAGCGCCACGCGCAGCAGGTCCATCGCCATGCGCCCGCAGCCGTGGCGGGCGCTGAAACGCCGCGCGACCGCATGCTGCACGCTGGGCTGCCAGGCCTCCAGCTGCTTGCCCGGCACCTGCATGACGAGAAAGTGCGCGTCGTCGTCCACGTCTACCTCGTAGGGCCGCGCGGTGTCGTAGATGCCCCATTCGCCCGGATTCAGCAGCGCGCTGCGCGCGGCCTGGCGGATCTCGCTGCGGCCGGCGAGCTGCAGCGTGACTTTGTAGCCCGGCGCTTCCGCGCGGTCGGCCAGCGCGCGCGTGCGGCGCACGCACTGGGCGCTCGTGTGCAGCTCGCTGACCTGCATCCAGCCCAGTGCGCCCACCGCCACACTGCTGCGAAAGCGCGACGGATACACCGCGGACACGTCCAGCGGGACGAAGGTGCTGCTGATGCTTTCCTTCCAGCTCGCGCAATCGCGGAATTCCGTGCGCGCGCCGTGCAAAAGGAAGTGGGACATGGCGACTCCGGCGGCCCCAGACGGCGCGCCTGCGTATGCGTGTTGCCGACGGCTGGGCAAGAACATTGTGCTGCCTCTTTCTAGCACCCGCCGTCCGGGCCGAGTATCCGTGACAACCCTACGAAACGGGTTCGCCGGGGACATCCATTCTCCCCGCCCGCGTTGCCGGGACGACATGGCTCTACGGCTTGCGATCGCTGCCGTAGGAATATGCCGAGGGCGTCAGCCCCTGCTGCGCCAGTGCGCGCGCCAGGGCGTGCCGAACCGGCACCACGTCGTCGTAGCGCCTGGGCCGCAGCGCCGCCACTTCGGCCTGCGTGTAGGGGCGGAAGTCCGCCGGCAGCTGGCGAGGACTGAACTCGCGCAGCAGCCAGTTCAGCACCGCGGCCAATTCCGCGTCGCTCAACTGCGATTGCGCGGCGCCCGGCACGCGGACCAGGTACTCGCGGCCCGCCGGCAGCGCCAGGAACATGCCCACCGAATCGCGGAAATCGGGAATGGCGTGGCGCGCGCTGCCGCGGCCGTCGACCCGGTGGCAGCCGGCGCACTGCAGTACGTAGTCCGCCCTCGCCGCTTCCCACAGGCGCTGCGCCTGCGCCGCGTCTGCCGCGCAGGCGAGCCCGGCCCAGGCCAGGCCGCACGCGGCGGCCCAGCCCCGCCATACCGGCAGGCGCGCGCGCCGTCCGTTCATGGCTTCGGCTTGGGTTTGGCCAGTCCCACGACGACGGAAGTCGTGCAGTGGAAAATGGACGATTCGTTGGACATGCACCAGTTCACGTCGTTGTGCAGGAACATCTGGTAGCCGGGCCGCTCGCGCTCGGCCGACGAGCACATGCACCGGCCGCAGGCGGTCTTGCCGCAGCAGTCGTTGTAGCTGATGAGATAGTCCTTGCCGTCCAGCGGATTGTGGCAGGTGCCCACCCACGACACGGCCGACGGCGACGTGCCCGGCGGGCATGACGTCATGGTGCCGCCGCAGCACGAGCACAGGAAGCCGTCCACCGCGCAGTAGCGCCAGTAATCGCAGGCAGTCTCGTCGGTCTGCGGCTTCTTGCCGCCGGCCGGCGCCGAACGCGCCACCGGCAGCACGGGCATGAGAAAGGCCGTGCCCACCAGCGCCTTGCCGATGCGGTTCAGGACGCTGCGACGCGAAGTCGATTGCGCTATCGAGCGCGCCGCGCGCTCTCCCAGATTATCCAGCCAGCGCATTGCCGTTCTCCTCGCGCGAAACGCGCATTTCGTCCATGGCGCCGCCCGCCAGGAAATCCTGCACCGAGGCCACGCCCAGCTCCTTCGCGGTGAACAGACTCTCGAGCTGTTCGCGCGAGTTGACCAGGCCCTTGGCGCGCAAGGCGCCCGTCTCGTCGATCAGCACCGCGTAGGGCAGTTTGCTGATCTGGAACTTCATGCCCAGCTCGGCCGACAGCACATAGGGAAAGCGCTCCAGCCCCGCCTGGCGGTAGAACGCCAGGTGCTCGGGCATCTCGCCGTCGCTGGCCAGCACGATGCGCAGCCAGCGGCTTTCGGTGCCGGCCACGGACTTCAGGATGGGCAGCAGCTTCTTGCACACCGGGCAGGTGGGCGAGAGAAAGAACAGCAGTTGGCTCTGCGCCCCGCCCGCGCCGATGGCCACGCGCCGGCCCAGCAGGTCCGGCAGTTCGAAACGCGGCGCGGGCTCGCCCACGGCCGGGCCCTTGTCCATGGTCAGCGCGCCCATCGGCGCGACACGCTCGTACAGCACGCCGATCTGCCTCGACAACGCGAGGATCGCCAGCACGAGGCAGAGGATCACGCCCCACAACAGGAAATTCGAGATAACCAAGGCTTCCATGGAAGACTCCTTCATAAATGCTGCAACTTGAAATGCGAGGCAATCAGGTGATTGGCGGTGTAGTACAGCCCCACCGCGCTCAGGGTCAGACCCGCCACGGCCGCGGCGTCGGCGCCCTGCAGCGCGCGGGCCGCGCCGTGCGTCAGGGCCGGCAGCGCCCAGCACGCCAGCACCGCGTTGCGCGCGACCAGCCACCATGACAAGCCCATGCCGTGCGAAGCCGGGCCGCCGCAGCCGCAATCGATGTCGCGGCGCCCCCGCAGCAGATTGACGGCCAGCGCCGCGGTGGCCACAGCCAGCACCGCCAGGGCCAGCCAGGCGGCGCCCGCCCGCGTGGAAGGCGCCAGCAGCAGCGCGCCGGCCAGCGTCTCGGCCAGCACGAAGGCGTATGCGAAAGGCCGGCCCGCCAAGGCGGGCAGGATGCCGTAGGCCGCGACCGCGGCTGCGTAGCGCTGCGGATCGCGCAGCTTCTCCACTGCGCCCAGCAGCAGCACGCAGGCCAGCGCCGCGCTCGCGGCATGGATCAGGACGGGGTCGATCATGGCTGGCCTTCCGCGGGTTGCGGCTCGACCTGCAGCGCGGTCTCGCCCGCGGCCTGGATGGTGCCCTTGAGCACCGGCGCGGCCGGTTCCGCGTCGTAGACGTTCACGTTGCCGCCGTCGATGGTATAGAGGCGCGGCTGAGTGTCCTGCGAGACCGACATGGACAGCGCGTTCCTGCCCGGCACCCGCGCCAGGCGCTTGTGCGTGGCCAGGTCGTACACCCAGATCTCGGCCGCCGGCGTCTTGTGCGAGCCTTCCGCGCCGTTCGGGTGCATGCCGACGTACAGGCGCTTGTGCTGCCGGTTCACGGCCAGTACGTTGTAGCCGCCCGGCCGCCATCCCTGGTCCTTGCCGGACTTGTCAAGCAGCGACCACGGCTCGCCGAAGCGGACTTCCCGGCCGCTGAAATCCGCGCTGTAGACGTTTCCGTTGAACGACACGAAGTAGAACGTGTCGCCCAGGTTCTCCGTGTGGATGAAGATGGGGTCCTTCTCCACGTCGAACATGGGCTGGCTGCGCGCCTGGCCCGCCGGCTTGCCGTCGGGGCCCACATCCACGGTCAGCAGAGTGCCGTCGCCGCAGATGCTGGCGAAGCTGCGCGGCCGCGACGGCAGCACGATAACGCTCCAGCAGCCGGCCACCGCCGTGATCTCGTCGGCGAACTTGCGCGCCTTCAGGTCCACCACCGACACCGAGGTGGCGGGCGTGGCGTTCTGCACGAAAAGCAGTTCGCCGTCGGCGCTCTGGCGGAAGTAGTTGCGGTAATTCAGCGCCTGCGCGCGTTTGCCGGGTATGGCGATCTCGTACTTCGGCGTGAGGGTCTGCGCGTCCCATACCTCCACCACGTCGGTGCGCTTGCCGCGGTTGAGCCGCTCGTAGTAGGTGGTCATCACGAAGATGTCCTTGCCGTCGGCCGAGACGGTCATGTGCCCATTGAACGAGGTGGGCACCAGGCCGAGGAACTTCAGCGTGTCGCCGTCGTAGAGATTGACGCGGCTGTCCACCAGATGGTTGAAGGCCGCATCCATCACATACAGCCGGTGCGGCGTCGCTTCGGGCAGGCGGGCGCCTCCCTGCAGCCGCTCCACAGGCAGCTCGGCGCGCGCGGCGCCGGCCGCGGCGAGCGCCGCGCACAGCGCCCAGGCGGCCCGCCGCGCGCGTATCGTGGCACATTGCGCTTTCATCGGTATTCTCCTGGTCTCATTTCCCTTCCTCGCTCGAACTAGAACGCGTATACGTAGCGCATCTGCACGCCGCGCATGCGGGGCCCGTTCTCGACCTTCAGGTCGTGGATGTACTGCATCTGTATCTGGTTGGCGTCGTTGATCTGGTGCGTAAGCTCCAGCGCCAGCTGGTGATTGCGTCCGCGCGTCGTCACCGTTTCTCCGGAAACGGTTTCGCGCCCGCCCGTCTCGTAGCGGTAGCGGATGCCGCCGTATGTGCTGTCGGTGAAATTGGTCGACACCAGCGCGAACAGGCGCAGCGACGGGTCTTTTTTCAGGCGCTGCCCGTACCAGTCGGAATTGCGGCCGTAGATCTCAACCTCGGCGATCGCCTCCAGAAACGTGGATTTGCCCACGCCCTGCACGAACGCGAAGTCCTGGATGGTGGACCAGCGGTGCTTGCCCGGCGACACGTCGGGGCGCGAACCGTCGTAGCGCCCGACCGGCGCGACGACAAAGGGCTCCCACGCGAACCAGGTCCTGGTCTGCTCGTTGTTGTAGAGCCAGACCGCCGTGCCCAGCGTGACGTCGCCCACGCCGGACATGTGGTCCTCCGGCGTACCGGGCAGATCGAGCGAGGTGCGGTACATGGGCACGATGAATTCCAGCTGCACCGTTTTGCCGAGAAACTCGCGGTAGTGCATCTGCCGGTAGACCAGCGCGTTCACATCCACGGACGCGCCGTGCACGCGCTCGCCCTCCGCGTACAGTCCCGACGACCTCAACCCCGCCAGATAGCCGGCGACGATATTGGTGCCCACGGGCGCCGGTATCCAGTCTCGCGCGCTCGGATCGCCCGCCCAGGCGGGCCCGGCGGCGCCCATCCCGGCCGCCAGCAGCATTGCGCCTGCACCGGCCCGGCGATAGTTCCTGCCTGCCATGCTCTTCCCCTTGGTTGCCGCGCGCAGCGGACGCCCATATGGTCCCGGCTCTGTCCTTCCCGCCGCGCGCGAGGTCCGGCTGCGCCTCGCGGCGCGCCGCCGGGCCCTAGTAAGCGATGCAAACCGATTTCTTCTCCAGGTACATCTCGATCACGGCGCGGCCGTGCTCGCGGCCGATGCCGGACTGCTTGAATCCGCCGAACGGCATGTTGGGATCCAGCATGTTGTGCGTGTTGACCCAGACCGTGCCTGCGTCGATCCGCGGAATCAGGCGCTGCACGCGCGCCAGGTCGTTGCTCCATATGCTGGCGCCCAGGCCGAAATCGCTGTCGTTGGCCAGCCGCGCCGCTTCCTCCAGATCGTCGAAGGGCTGCGCCACCACCACCGGGCCGAAGATCTCCTCGCGCAGGATGCGCGCCGCGGGCGGCGCCTCGCTGAACACCGTGGGCCGCAGAAAATATCCCTCGCCGTCCACGGCCGTGCCGCCGGCCAGGACACGTGCGCCCTCGGCCTTGCCGATGCCGATGTAGTCCAGCACCCGGCGCTGGTGGCGGGCCGACACCAGCGGCCCGATTTGCGTCGCGGGGTCGAAGCCCGATCCGAGCGCGAGCCCCGCGGCCAGGTCGGCCAGGCCCTCGGTCACCTTGTCATACAGCGCCCGCTGCACGTAGAGCCGCGAGCCCGCCGTGCAGACCTGCCCCTGGTTGAAGAAGATGGCCGCCGCCGCCCCCTGCACCGCGCGGTCCGCGTCGCAGTCGTCCAGCACGATCACGGGCGACTTGCCGCCCAGCTCCAGCGAGACGCGCTTCATGCCGTCCATGGCGGCATGGCCGATGCGTTTGCCGACCTCGGTGGAGCCCGTGAACGCGATCTTGTCGATGCCGGGATGCGCGGCCAGCGCGGCGCCCGCGGTCTCGCCGCGCCCCGTCACCACGTTCACCACGCCGGGCGGAAAGCCCGCCTCCAGCGCCAGCTCGGCCAGGCGCAGCGCGGTCAGAGGCGTCTCCTCGGCGGGCTTGAGCACGACGGTGCAGCCCGCCGCCAGGGCCGGCGCGATCTTCCAGATCGCCATGAGCAGCGGGAAATTCCAGGGAATGATGGCCGCCACCACGCCCACGGGCTGGGGCAGCGTGTAGCCGCTGTATTTCACGCCCGGCGGGAAAGCGATGGACAGGCCCAGCGTCTCGCCCGTCAGCTTGGTCGCCCAGCCGGCCATGTAGCGCAGCCACTGCGCGCCCGCGCCCACTTCCAGCGCCCGGGCCACTGACAGCAGCTTGCCGTTGTTCAGCGTCTCCAGCCGCGCCAGCGCTTCGCCGTGGCGTTCGACCAGGTCCGCGAGCCTGAGCAACAGCCGCTCCCGGTCCGCGGGCAGCAGGTCCCGCCACGCCGGCGCATCGCAGGCGCGGCGGGCCGCCCGCACCGCCAGGTCCACCTGCGCGGGGCCGGCGTCGGGCTGGTGCGCGATGACCCGGCCCGTGGCCGGGTCGTACACGGGAATGGGCGCGCCCTCTCCCTGGCGCACCGGCTCGCCGTCGATGAGCATGTGCTCGCGGATAGCATCCAGTTCAGGGCGGCCGGAAGAAGATACGGAAGGCGTGGACATGCCGTTGCGCTCCATCTGCTAGGGTGCAGGCAGGATAGCAACGGCGGGCACGGCCGCGCTTGTCGGCGCGTGCATGGGAATTTGTCATTCTGAGCACGGCGGGCGCCGTGCGGGGAGAATGCGGCCGGACGCCCCACGACGGGGCCCGGCCGCGGACGGGCGCGCCGTCAGTCCAGCATCAGCACGGTCGCGCCGGTGGTCTTACGGCCCGCCAACGCGGTCTGGGCCTGGCCGGCCTCGCCCAGCGGGTAGCGCTGGTCGATGCGCACCTTGATTTTCTTCTTGAGCACGAGGTCGAACAGCTCCTTGGAGGCGGCCTGGAGCTTCTCGGGGGTGTTCACGTGGATGCCCAGCGACGGACGCGTGACGTACAGGCTGCCCTTCTGGTTGAGGATGCCCAGGTTGACGCCGGTGACGGGCCCGGAGGCGTTGCCGAAGCTCACCATCAGTCCGCGCGGCTCGATGCAGTCGAGCGAGATTTCCCAGGTGTCCTTGCCCACGCCGTCGTACACCACGGGCACCTTCTTGCCGCCGGTCAGTTCGAGCACGCGCTCGACTACGTTCTCGCGCGAATAGTCGATGGTTTCCCACGCGCCGTTAGCGCGCGCGAGCGCGGCCTTTTCGGGGCTGGACACCGTGCCGATGAGCTTCACGCCCAGCGCCTTGGCCCATTGGCAGGCGATCAGGCCCACGCCGCCAGCGGCCGCGTGGAACAGGATGGTCTCGCCGCCCTGCAGGCGGTAGGTCTGGCGGAACAGGTACTGCACCGTCAGGCCCTTGAGCATGATGGCGGCGGCTTCGTCGAAGCCGATGCCCTTGGGCAGCTTGACGACCTGCGCGGCCGGCACGTTGCGCGCCTCGGCGTAGGCGCCGAGCGGGCTCTGGCCGTAGGCCACGCGGTCGCCCGCCTTGAGGTGGCGGACGTCGGCGCCCACCGCGGTGACCACGCCCGCCCCCTCGAAGCCCAGGCCGTGCGGCAGTGGATGGGGATACAAGCCCGTGCGGTAATAGATATCGATGAAGTTCAGCCCGGCCGCGTGCTGCCGGATCGTGACCTCGTTGGGTGCGGGCGGCGGCACTTCCACGTCCACGAGTTTCAGGACTTCGGGGCCGCCGTGCTGCTCGATACGGATTGCCTTGACGAGATTGCTGGCCATGCTGGCCTCCTTTCTTGGGTAATGAGTGCGAAACAACCGAAAACGGATTCAGCGCGCGGATGGCGCGCCGGACGGCTGGCGCGGGCCGCCCATCAACACGAAAACGCCGCCCAGCACGAGCACCGTGCCTGTCAATTGCCACATGGTGATGGGTTCGTCCAGGAACCAGGACGCCAGGAACAGCACCGATACCGGCCCCATCATGCCCAGCAGCGACGCCGTCGGCGCGCCGATGAGCGCCACCGCCCACATCAGCATGAACACCGGCGCCACCGTGTTCAGCGTGGCGTGTATGACCGAGTAGCCGTACACGCCCGCGGGTTGGATCAGCACCGAGGCCGGGTGCACCACGAAGAACTGCACGATACATGCCACGCAGGACACCAGCATGGCGTAGGCCACCAGGCGCGTGGCCCCGATGCGCTTGATGAGCTCGCCCGAGCAGATGAGATACACAGAATAGCTGAGCGCCGAACCGAAAACGAACAAAGACCCCACCAGCACCTCGGCGCCGCCGCCGAACGACAGGTCGTGCGCGAACACCAGCACCACCCCCGCATACGACAGCAGCATGGCCATCCATTGCCGGCGCTCCACGGGGCGCTTGAACCAGGCGGCGGAGATCAGCACCACCAGGGACGGCGAGAGGAACAGGATCAGGCGCTCCAGGCTGGCGGTGACATAGCGCAGCCCGAGGAAATCGAGGAAGCTCGACAGGTAATAACCCATGAGGCCCAGCACGCACACCTGCAGGCGTTCCTTGGGGGTCATGGTGACGATCTCGCCCCGCGCGGCCCGGCGCGATTGATGCCAGGCCACGGCGGCGAAGAAAGGCATGGCGAACAGCATGCGAAAAGCGATCAGCGTCACGGCGTCGATGCCGTAGCGGTAGGTGAACTTGACGATGATGGCCTTGGCCGAGAACAGGATGGCGCCCAGAGCCGCCAGCAGGAATCCGGCCGCGCGGTTGGAAAGACGTGAGACCGGAAGAAAACTGGCTTGGCGATTCATGCGATGATTTTAGATTCAGTGCAAAGTGAATTGCACACTTCCCCCGGTTTTTTCTCCTTCATGACTCGACAACGCGCCCTCACGCAAATCCACATCGCTGCCGTGCTCTTCGGGCTCACCGGCGTCTTCGGCGAACTGATCCAGGCGGGAGCCGCCGTCATCACGCTGGGCCGGGCCTGCTTTGCCGTCGTCGCGCTGGGCCTTTTCGCGCGGCTGCGCAGAAAGCCGCTGCTGGGCACGCTCACGCCCGCCCAGCTCTTCGTGCTGGTGCTGGCCGGCGCGCTGCTGGCGGCACACTGGGTCACCTTCTTCATCTCGGTCAAGGTGGGCGGCATCGCCATCGCCACGCTGGGCTTTGCCAGCTTCCCGGCCTTCATCACCCTTTTCGAGGGGCTGGTTTTCCGCGAGCGCGTGCGCCTGGCGGAATGGCTGCTGCTGGCCCTGGTGACAGCGGGGCTGGTGCTGGTGACGCCGTCTTTCGACCTGGCCGACAACGGCACCATCGGACTGGCCTGGGGCCTGCTGTCCGGCCTGACCTTCGCGCTGCTGGCCATCTCCAACCGGCGCTCGGCCTCCGGCATGGACCCGATGCAGGTGGCCTGCTGGCAGAACCTGGTGGTCGCCCTGGTCATGCTGCCTTTCGCCACGTCCCAGTTGCCGCAGGCCCAGGCGCTCGACTGGCTCTGGCTCGCCCTGCTGGGCATTTTCTGCACCGGTCTTTCCCACTATCTCTTCGTCTCCAGCCTCACCCGGCTGAATGCGCGCAGCGCCGGGCTGGTCATCGCGCTGGAGCCGGTCTACGCCATTGCGTTCGCCTGGGCGCTTTTCAGCCAGCAGCCCACGGTGCGCATGATGGCGGGCGCCGCCCTCATCATCGCGGCCATCGTCTGGTCGGGCCTGCGCAAAAGCCCGCCGCCAGCGCCCCAGGCCGGCGCATCGCCTTGACAATATCTGCCTAGGCAGCTAAATTGCCGGGCATGAATCCCCCGCCTTCCCCGTCCTCGCCCGCCCCTTACCGCGTCGATGCACGCTGCGTCATGGAGGACAACCCGGGCTACATGATCAAGCAGGTCTACCATTCCATGAACCGGATGCTGGACCAGCAGATGGCCCCGCTGGACCTCACCGCCTCGCAATGGCGGCCCATCGCCATGGTATCCATCGGGCGCGCCGACACGCCGGCCGAGCTCGCGCGCCTGAACGGCCTGGATACGGGCGCCATGACACGCACGCTCGACCGCCTCGAAGCCAAGGGGCTGCTGCGGCGCGTGCGGTGCCACGAAGACCGGCGCGTGGTGAAGATCGTACTGACCGACGAGGGCGAGGCCAAGGCGCGGCAGATCCCCGCCAACATCGCGCGCACGCTCAGCCTGCACTTGCGCGGCTTCACCGCCGACGAAGTCGCGCAGCTCATGCACTACCTGCGGCGCATGATCGCCAACGGGTCGGACGCCGGCCTGGCGCCCTAGGAGCCGTCGACACCGCCGCAAGTCCCCACGGCCCTGGCCGCAAGGGCTGCGCGTAGCGGCCCCATTTGGCATAATGCCTGCCTAGGCAAATACAGATCAATCAACCATATTCAGCATACCGTCAGGATGAAACGCCTTTTTTCTACCGCATTGGTGCTCGCTCTGAGCGGTTGCGCATTGATGGAGCCCGGCCCCGCCCCCGTGGAAAAGCTGGACGCCGCCCGCCTGGGCCTGGCCCGGCAGGACACGCAATGGCCGCAGGACCGCTGGTGGCAGCGCTATGGCGACGCCCAGCTCGACGCCTTGATGGACGAGGCGCTGGCCAGCAATCCGTCGATGAGCGCGGCACGGGCGCGGCTGGCGCAGGCGAACGCCGCCGTCAGTTCCGCGCGCGCCCCGCTCTTTCCGCGGGTGGACGCCGATTACCAGCTCACCCGCGAGCATCTGTCCAAGAACTACATCTACCCCGCGCCGCTGGGCGGCTCGGTGGTGAGCGACAACCGGCTGGCGCTGGATTTCAGCTACGAGCTGGATTTCTGGGGCAAGAACCGCTCGCTGCTGCAGGCGGCGGTGTCGCAGCAGCAGGCGGCGCAGGCCGACGCCCAGGCGGCGCGCAACGTGCTGGCCGGCGCCGTGGTGCGCGCCTACCTCAATCTGCAGAACGCCTTTGCGCAGCGCGACGTGCTGGAGCGCATCCTGCGCCAGCGCGCCGACGTGCTGCAGCTCACGAAAGATCGCTACGCCGCGGGGCTGGACACGCAGGTCGAAGTCAAGCAGGCCGAGTCTTCCCTGGCCGCCGGCAAGGTGGAACTGACCCAGAACCAGACCACGATCGCCCAGCTGCGCAACCAGGTCGCGGCGCTGGCCGGCGCCGGCCCGCAGCGCGGACAGTCGCTGGCGCCCGTCAAGCTGACGGCGCCCGGCGGCATGCTGCCCGCCAGCGTGCCGCTGGACCTCCTGGGCCACCGCCCCGACGTGGTGGCGGCGCGCTGGCGCGCCGAGGCCGCCGGCCACGCCATCGACAGCGCCAAGGCCGAGTTCTACCCCAACGTCAACCTGGCCGCGTTCATGGGCTTCCAGGCCATGGGCACGGGCAACCTGCTCAAGGCGGGCAGCCGCATGGCCGGCGTCGGGCCGGCCGTGACACTGCCGATCTTCCACGGCGGCGAACTCAACGCCAATCTGGCGGGCCGGCGCGCCGACGCGGACCTGGCCGTTTCCGACTACAACCAGACCGTGCTGGACGCCGTGCAACAGGTGGCGGACGCGCTGGACGGCCTGCGCCTGCTGGACCAGGAAAGAGCCCAGCAGCGCCAGGCCCGCGAGGCCATCGACGCCGCCTATGACCTGGCTGTGAGCCGCTACAAGGCGGGCATGGGCAACTATCTCTCCGTGCTGATCGCCCAGACCGGCGTGCTGACCCAGGCGCGCCTGGACACCGACCTGCGCATCCGCGCCTACCAGCTCGACGCCAGCCTGGCCACCGCCCTGGGCGGCGGCTATGCGACGGCGGACGCCACGCCTTCCACCCATTGACAGACCGGATTTCAGACGTCATGAACGCAGCCAAACCCGCTCCCAAGCCCGCCCGCAAACGCCTGCTGCTGATGGCGACGGGGGCCTTCGTCCTCGTCGCCGTCGCCTATGGCCTCTGGTGGGCGCTGGTGGGCTCGCATTTCGAGAGCACCGACGACGCCTACGTGCACGGCAACCTGGTGCAGATCACGCCGCAGGTGCCCGGCACCGTCGTGGCCATCGAAGCCGACGATACCGAGACGGTCCAGGCCGGCCAGCCCCTGCTGCGCCTAGACCCGGCCGACACGGAAATCGCGCTCCAGCAGGCCCAGGCCAAGCTGGCTCAGACCGTGCGCCAGGTGCGCACCTATTATGTGCAGAATGACGCGCTGGCCGCCGACGTGGCCCTGCGCGAGGCCGACATCCTGCGCGCGCAGGCCGAGCTGACGCGCGCGCAGAGCGACGCCGCGCGCCGCCAGCAGCTCGCCCGGTCGGGCGGCGTGAGCGGCGAGGAAATCCTGCACGCCCAGGCCGCGCTGAAGAGCGCGCAATCCGGGCTGGCGCAGGCCAAGGCCGCCCTGGCCGCCGCGCGCGCCAAGCTCGCCACCAACGAGGCGCTGACGCGCGGCACCTCCGTCGAGAACCATCCCGACGTGCGCGAGGCCGCGGCTGGCCTGCGCAACGCCTGGCTGGCGAACTCGCGCACCGTACTGCCCGCTCCCGTCGCAGGCGTGGTGGCGCGCCGCAGCGCCCAGGTCGGGCAGCGCGTGGCGCCCGGCACGCCCCTCATGACGGTGGTGCCCCTGGACCAGGTCTGGGTCGAGGCGAACTTCAAGGAAGGCCAGTTGCGCAAGATGCGCGTCGGCCAGCCCGTCACCATGACGGCCGACCTGTACGGCAGCTCGGTCACCTACCACGGCACTGTGGCCGGCCTGGACGCCGGCACCGGCAGCGCCTTCGCCCTGTTGCCGGCCCAAAATGCCACGGGCAACTGGATCAAGGTGGTGCAGCGCGTGCCGGTGCGCATCGCGCTGGACCCCGAAGACCTGAAGAAGCACCCCTTGCGGGTGGGCCTGTCGATGGACGTCGAGGTGAATGTCGGCAAGGACGAAGGCGAGCCCCTGACCGCGGCTGGCCGCAAGGAGCCGGTATGGTCCACGCGCGCCTTCGAGCCGCCGCACGACGAAATCGACGCCCTGGTCAACAAGATCATCCAGGACAACCTGGCCACGGACGACACGGCGGTCGCCCGCGCCAACGGCTGAGGATATTTCCATGAGCACCAGCGCGCAGCCCGCGGCGGCTCCCAAGCCGCCCGCCCAGCCGCCCGGCACCTACCCGCCGCTGGAGGGCGCGACCCGCATCATCGGGTCGGTGGCGCTGTCCACGGCGGTCTTCATGAATGTGCTGGACACGTCGATCGCCAACGTGTCCATTCCCACTATCTCGGGCGACCTGGGCGTAAGCACCAGCCAGGGCACCTGGGTCATTACCTCCTTCGCCGTGGCCAACGCCATCACGGTGCCGCTGACGGGCTGGCTCACGCAACGCTTCGGGCAGGTGCGGCTGTTCCTGATGTCCACCTTGCTGTTCGTGCTGGCATCGTGGCTGTGCGGCTTCTCGCCCTCGCTGGAAGCCCTGATCGCATTCCGCGTGCTGCAGGGCGCCGTGGCCGGCCCCATGATCCCGCTCTCGCAGGCGCTGATGCTGGCGAGCTTTCCCAAGGCCAAGGCCGGCATGGCGCTCGCGGTGTGGTCGATGACCACGCTGGTCGCGCCGGTGGCCGGCCCTTTGCTGGGGGGCTGGATTTCCGACAATTACACCTGGCCGTGGATCTTCTACATCAACGTGCCGGTGGGCCTGCTGGCCGCCTGGATCAGCTGGCGCATCTACGGCGAGCGCGAATCCGTCACGCGCAAGCTGCCCATCGACAAAGTGGGCCTGGCGCTGTTGGTGGTCTGGGTGGGCGCGCTGCAGATCATGCTCGACAAGGGCAAGGAACTGGACTGGTTCGCCAGCCCCACCATCATCCTGCTGGCCTGCCTGGCTTTCGTGGCCTTCGTCTTCTTCCTGATATGGGAACTCACGGACGCGCATCCGGTGGTCGACCTGAGGCTTTTCAAGGAACGCAATTTCTCGGTGGGCGCCATCACGCTGGCCGTGGCCTATGGCGTGTTCTTCGGCAACGTAGTGCTGTTGCCGCTCTGGCTGCAGAGCAACATGGGCTATACCGCGACCTACGCCGGCCTGGTAACGGCTCCCGTGGGCTTCCTGGCCATCCTGCTCACGCCCATCGTCGGCAAGATGCTGGCCACGCGCGATCCGCGCCAGCTGGTTACGGTGGCCTTCATGATCTTCGCGCTGGTCTGCTTCATGCGCTCGGGCTTCAATACCCAGACCGACGTGCGCACGCTGATGGTCCCGACCATCATCCAGGGCGCGGCCATGGCGGCGTTTTTCGTGCCGCTCACTTCCATTACGCTTTCCGGCATCGAGCCCTGGCGCATCCCGGCCGCCTCGGGGCTGTCGAACTTCCTGCGCCTTACCGCGGGCGCGTTCGGCACCTCGATCTCCACCACGCTCTGGGAAAACCGCGCCACCCTGCACCATGCGCAGCTCACCGAGGCCGCGCGGCCGGGCCAGCAGGCGTTCGACCAGACGCTGCAGACACTGAACGGGCTGGGCATGTCGCATCACCAGGCGCTCAGCACCATCGACGGCCTCATCAATGCCCAGGCGTTCACGATGTCGGCGGTGGACGTGTTCTACGCCTCCGCGATCATTTTCCTGCTGCTCACCGGCCTGGTCTGGCTGGCCCGGCCCAAGTCGGCGCGCAGCGGCGGAGGCGGCGCGGCGGAAGCGGCCGCCGGGGCGCACTGAACGGGCTCCGCCGTTCCTCCCCCGCAAAAAGGGCATCCTCTCGGGGATGCCCTTTTTGCTTCGGGGCGCCAGCCCGCCTCAGTCCTTGAGGAAGGTCTGCCAGTCCAGCCTTTCCATGATGTCGCGCGGCAGCGCGCTGACGGGCGAGAGATTGAACACCGACACGCCGCGCGCACGCCACAGCTCCGACGCGAACCGGAACGAGGGCTCGATCAGGTTGGCGAACTTGCGGCCCAGCCGGCTGGTCTGCGGGTTTTTCTCTTCGTAGAAGCGCAGCCCGTTCTGGGTCGTCAGGTCGAGCCCGTGCACGTACGCCTTGCGCACGCCGTTGGACACCAGCACCTGCAGCGCCGCGTAGGCCACGGTGTCCGCATCGAAGATGCCCAGCGACACGTCGAAGCTGTAGCCCAGGCCGCGCTTGGCGTCCAGCAACTGCACGTCGGGCGTGGCCGCGGCCATGCGCTTGAGCACCGCCGGCGCGGCGGTGCGTTCGTAGGCGCGCGCGGAAATCAGCTCGATAATGCAGATGCGGCAGCGGATGTCTTCCTGCGGGATGCCCTGCATGATGTAGCGCAGCACTTCGGGCATCACGTACAGCGTCAGGTCGCGCGACACGATCTCCCGCACCAGGTCGATGCGGTTGCGCACGAAGTTCTGGTCGATGATGCAGTAGTACTTGAACGGCAGATCGAACTTGCGGGCCAGCGCGATCGCGCCGTTCACCCCCATGGCCACCTTGATGTCCATGCGGTCGTAGGGAATCTCGGCCACCGAGGGGCCGCTCAGGATGAGATGCACCTCCTGGTCGGCCGGATCGAACCCGGCCGACAGGGGAGTAATCGGAAACGAGCGGCCAAAGGCCTTGTAGGCGCTGATCGCGCCGGTGTGGTCGCGCCAGATGCGCACGAACGGCCACAGGTGCTGGTTGTGCCGCTGGGTGCGCGAACGCAACAAGCGGAACAGCTTGCGCACAAAACGGTCGGCCCGTCCCCCGCCCACACGGACGGGAGGAGAGGAAATTACAGAATCGTCCATCTAAACCTAGCTTTCGCCAGCAAAACGCGCACTCGCCCGTCAGGCGGCGGCAACCCGCGCGGCAATGGCGTCGCCCACTTCGGCGGTCGACGCGCTGCCCTTCATGTCGCGCGTGCGGGGCCCTTCGGCCAGCACCGCTTCGATGGCCCGGACCACCGCCGCGCTGGCGTCGGGATAACCCAGGAAATCGAGCATGAGCGCCCCGCTCCAGATCTGGCCGATGGGATTGGCGATCCCCTTGCCGTAGATGTCGGGCGCCGAGCCATGCACGGGTTCGAACAAAGAAGGAAACTTGCGGTCCGGATTGAGGTTGGCCGACGGCGCGATGCCGATGGTGCCGGTGCATGCCGGCCCCAGATCCGACAGGATATCCCCGAACAGATTGGAAGCCACCACGACGTCGAACCAGTCGGGATGCTGCACGAAATGGGCGCAGAGAATATCGATGTGGTATTTGTCCCAGCGGACATCCGGATAGTTCCCCGCCATCTCGGCCACGCGCTCGTCCCACCACGGCATCGAAATCGAAATGCCGTTCGACTTGGTGGCGGCGGTGACGTGCTTGCCGCGCTTGCGGGCCAGTTCAAAGGCGAATTTCAGCACCCGGTCGGCGCCCACGCGCGTGAACACGCTTTCCTGGATGACCACTTCGCGCTCGGTGCCGGCGAACAGGCGCCCGCCGCTGTTGGAATACTCGCCCTCGGTATTCTCGCGGACGATGAAGAAGTCGATCTCGCCCGGCTGCCGGCCGGCCAGCGGCGACGGCACGCCCGGCATCAGGCGCACCGGCCGCAGGTTGATGTACTGGTCGAATTCGCGGCGGAACTTGAACAGCGACCCCCACAGGGCCTCGTGGTCGGGCACCGTCTCGGGCCAGCCGATGGCGCCGAAGAAAATGGCCTCGTGGCCGCCGATCTGCCGCTGCCAGTCGTCCGGCATCATCTTGCCGTGGCGCGCGTAGTAGTCGCAGCTCCAGTCGAAATGGTCCCACTGGAAATCGATGCCGAAACGGGCGGCCGCCGCATCGAGCACTTTCAGTCCCTCCGGCACGACTTCCTTGCCGATCCCGTCGCCGGGAATCACCGCGATCTTGTGCTTTGTTGCCACTGTGCTTCCTTTTTGTGTCATCGAAATCCCGTGCCCGGATGCGCCGTTCGCCGTCCGCGGCGCACGCGCCCCTGGCGGCCCGCCCTGGGCGGAGCCGACGGCAGCCGCAATGCGACCCGGTGCACGGGAATTTCCGTGGGAACCGTTCCCGCCGGCGGCCGGAAGCCGCCGCGATGCGGCGGACAGAACCTGGACGCGCCACATGCGGGGAACGTTTTGCTGTTATTTCGTCTTAGCCCTGGATGATAGGCATAAAGGTCCGCGACGGACACCCCTGTTTACAAATATGGCTGCTGCAGCGTGTTTCAGCGGCGCCGCGACCCCAGCAGCGAGCCCAGCACGCCGCGCACCAGCTCGCGCGCGATCGAGCGCGCCGTGCTCTTGGCCACGCTCTGGACCACGCCATCGCGCTTGCCGCCGCGCGGCCCCGTGGAACCGAACAGCACTTCGTTCAGGCCGTCCATGAAGCCCCCGCCTTGGGATTCGTCCCCCTGCGCAGGCTTGCCCGCCCCGGACTGGCCGGCCGGCGCCGAGGCCCGGCCGGCCAGCACCTCGTAGGCCGACTCGCGATCCACGGCCTGCTCGTACTTGGCCGCCAGCGGGCTGCCCTTGCGCAGCGCCTGCCGCTCGGCATCGGTCGCGGGGCCGATGCGGCTGGCGGGAGGCAGGATCCAGGCGCGCTGGGTGGGCACGGGGCGGCCCTTGGCGTCCAGGAAAGACACCAGCGCCTCGCCTACGCCCAGCTCGGTAATGGCGGCCTCGATGTCCAGCCCCGGATTGGGGCGCATGGTCTGGGCCGCGGTCTTGACGGCTTTCTGGTCGCGCGGCGTGAACGCGCGCAGCGCGTGCTGCACGCGGTTGCCCAGTTGCCCCAGGACCGTATCGGGAATGTCCAGCGGATTCTGCGTGACGAAATACACGCCCACTCCCTTGGAGCGCACCAGCCGCACCACCTGCTCGATCTTGGTCAGCAGCGCGGGCGGGGCGTCGTTGAACAGCAGGTGCGCCTCGTCGAAGAAGAAAACCAGCTTGGGCTGTTCCAGGTCGCCGACCTCGGGCAGCTTTTCATAGAGATCGGCCAGCAGCCACAGCAGGAAAATCGCATAGAGGCGCGGCGCCTGCATGAGCTTGTCGGCGGCCAGCACGTTGACCATGCCCCTGCCCTGCGCATCGGTGCGCATGAGATCCGCCACGTCGAGCATGGGCTCGCCCAGGAAACTGTCGGCGCCCTGGGATTCCAGGGCGAGCAGGGCGCGCTGGATCGCCCCCACGCTGGCGGCCGATACGTTGCCGTAGCGGGTCTTGAGCTCGGCGGCCCGGTCGGAGACGTTCTGCAGCATGGCGCGCAGGTCTTTGAGGTCCAGCAGAAGCTGGCCCTCGTCGTCGGCCACCCGGAACACCAGGGTGAGCACGCCTTCCTGGGTGTCGTTCAGTTCCAGGATGCGCGAGAGCAGCAGCGGGCCCATGTCACTGATGGTGGCGCGCACCGGCAGCCCCTGCTCGCCGAAGACGTCCCAGGGCGTCATGGGGCTGGCCGCCCAGGCCGGTTCGGACAGGCCCAGCGTGCGCAGGCGTTCAACCAGCTTGGGGCTGGCCGCGCCGGCCTGGGAAATGCCGGTCAGGTCGCCTTTCACGTCCGCCATGAACACGGGGGTGCCGATGCGGGAGAATGCCTCGGCCATGACCTGCAGCGTGACCGTCTTGCCGGTGCCGGTCGCGCCGGTGATGCAGCCGTGGCGGTTGGCCAGCGCGGGAAGCAGCGCCAGATCGCCCTGGGCGTTCCTGGCAATGACGAGGGGATCGGGCATGTAGGACTCCAGCCGGAAAATCGGGACGTCCAAGTTTAGAGCCTGGAAACGGGCTTGTGTGCGTGGCGCGAAGGACACAGCGGCCCGGCGGCCGGACGCCGCGGCCATGGGCAGGCTAAAATGCCGCCTTTGAAGACCAATTTAGTGGGAAGCCATGGCCGGACACAGCAAATGGGCCAATATCCAGCACCGCAAAGGACGCCAAGATGCCAAGCGGGGCAAGCTCTGGACCAAGATCATTCGTGAAATCACCGTGGCGGCGCGCGCCGGCGGCCCCGACCCCGACAGCAACCCGCGCCTGCGCATGGCCTGGGACAAGGCCACCGACGCCAACATGCCCAAGGACAACATCCAGCGCGCGATCCAGCGCGGGGCGGGCGGCGCCGACGGCGACAACTACGAGGAAGTGCGCTACGAGGGCTACGGCATCGGCGGCGCGGCCGTCATCGTCGATTGCATGACCGACAACCGCACCCGCACCGTGGCCGAAGTCCGCCACGCGTTCTCCAAGAACGGCGGCAACCTCGGCCAGGAAGGCTCCGTGGCCTTCATGTTCAAGCACTGCGGCCAGTTCCTCTTCGCCCCCGGCACCTCCGAGGACAAGGTCATGGAAGCGGCCCTCGAAGCCGGCGCCGAAGACGTCGCCACCGACGAGGAAGGCGTCGTCGAGGTCATTTGCGCGCCGGCCGATTTCGCCGCCGTGCGCCAGGCCTTCGACGCCGCCGGCCTGAAGGCCGAGGTCGAGGGCATCATCATGAAGGCGCTGAACGAAACCGAGCTTTCCGGCGAAGATGCCGTCAAGATGCAAAAACTGCTCGACGCCCTGGAAAGCCTGGACGACGTGCAGGAAGTCTATACCAACGTTGTTTTCGACGAAGCGCAGCAGTAATCCCGCTGGCGGCCGCCGGGCGCCGCACGGCCCGGCGGCCGCAGCAGGCGGCGCCCGGCGCCGCCGCCTTTTCCACGGCTAGCGTGGCAACCTTCAGAATCTCGCAACAATGAAACTCCTCGTAATTGGCTCGGGCGGCCGCGAACATGCCCTCGCCTGGCGTCTGGCCCGCTCTCCGCGCGTACACAAGGTGTACGTCGCGCCGGGCAACGGCGGCACGCAACGGGCCGAGCAGATGGAAAACATTGCGCTCACCAGTGCCGAGGAGCTGGCCGACTTCGCCCAGCGTGAAGGCATCGCCCTGACCGTCGTCGGCCCCGAGGCGCCGCTGGCCGCCGGCGTGGTCGATGTCTTCCGCGCCCGGGGGCTCAAGATCTTCGGCCCAACCAAGGCGGCCGCCCAGCTCGAAAGCTCCAAGGACTATGCCAAGGCCTTCATGGTGCGCCACGGCATCCCCACGGCCCGCTACGAAACCTTCACCGATCCCGCCAAGGCGCATGCCTACGTCGACCAGGAAGGCGCGCCCATCGTCATCAAGGCCGACGGCCTGGCGGCGGGCAAAGGCGTGGTCGTGGCGGCCACCCTCGAAGAAGCCCACGCGGCCATCGACGCCATGCTGGGAGACGGCTCCCTGGGCCAGGCCGGCGCGCGCGTGGTCATCGAAGAATGCCTGGTGGGCGAAGAAGCCAGCTTCATCGTCATGTGCGACGGCCGCAACGTGCTGGCCCTGGCCACCAGCCAGGACCACAAGCGCCTGCAGGACGGCGACCAGGGCCCCAATACCGGCGGCATGGGCGCCTATTCGCCGGCGCCCATCGTCACGCCCGAGCTGCACCACCGCATCATGCGCGAAATCATCCTGCCCACCGTGCAGGGCATGGCGCGCGACGGCATTCCCTACACCGGCTTCCTGTACGCCGGCCTCATGATCGCGCCCGGCGACGACCCCGACCGCGCCATCAAGACGCTGGAATTCAACTGCCGCATGGGCGACCCCGAAACCCAGCCCATCATGATGCGCGTGAAAAGCGATCTGCTCGACGTGCTGGAACACGCCGTCGAAGGCACGCTCGACCAGGCCGACGTCGTCTGGGACCGCCGCACGGCCCTGGGCGTGGTGCTGGCCGCCCACAACTACCCGGGCACGCCCCGCACGGGCGACCTCATCCGGGGCCTGCCGGCCGACGCCGAAGACTGCATGGTGTTCCACGCCGCCACGCGGGTGGACGAAGAAGGCATCAAAACCAGCGGCGGCCGCGTCCTGTGCGTCACGGCGCTGGGCGACTCCGTGAAAATGGCCCGCGACCGCGTCTACGAAGCCATCGACGGCATCCATTTCGACGGCCGCCAGTACCGCAGCGACATCGGCTGGCGCGCGCTCAAGCCCTCGCAGCAGAAATCCAAGACCCACGCCTGACCCGGACACGCCGATGACCCTGCCCGTTGCTTCCGTGCGCGCCTACCTCACCGGCCTGCAGGCCCGCATCGTGCAGGCGCTGGAGGCCGCCGAAGGCGCGGCTTTCCGCGCCGACGAATGGACCCGCCCCGAGGGCGGGGGCGGCCTGTCCCGGCTGCTGGAAGGCGGGCGGCTCTTCGAGCGGGCCGGGGTCCTGTTCAGCCACGTACAGGGCGCCAAACTGCCGCCCTCGGCCAGCGCGCACCGGCCCGAGCTGGCGGGCCGCTCCTGGGAGGCCATGGGGGTGTCCATGGTGCTGCACCCGCGCAATCCCTACGTTCCCACCACGCACATGAACGTGCGCATGTTCGTGGCGGCCGCGCGCCCCGGACACGACGAGGCTGACGTGTTCTGGTTCGGCGGCGGCCTGGACCTCACCCCCTATTACCCGTTCGAGGAAGACGCCCGGCATTTCCATGCCGTCTGCCGCGACGCGCTGGCGCCGCACGGGGCCGATTACTACCCCCGCTACAAGCGCTGGTGCGACGAGTACTTCTTCCTCAAGCACCGCAACGAAACCCGGGGCGTGGGCGGCGTCTTCTACGACGACCTGAACGCACCGGGCTTCGACGCCTCGTTCGCCCTCACCCGCTCGGTGGGCGACGCTTTCCTGCCGGCCTATATGCCCATCGTGGAACGCCGCCGCTCGCTGCCTTACGGCGAACGCGAACGCGACTTCCAGGCCTACCGCCGCGGCCGCTACGTCGAATTCAACCTGGTGTTCGACCGCGGCACGCTGTTCGGCCTGCAGTCGGGCGGGCGTACCGAATCCATCCTGCTGTCCATGCCGCCGATGGCGCAGTGGCGCTACGACTGGCAGCCCGAGGCCGGCACGCCGGAAGCGGAGCTTGCGGCCTACCTCAAGCCGCGGGACTGGGTGTGAAGCGCGTCGGCCTGCTGGGGGGCAGCTTCGACCCCGTGCACGTGGCGCACGTCGCGCTGGCGCGCACGGCGCTGCAGGCGCTGCGCCTGTCCGAAGTGCAGCTCATCCCGGCGGCCAACCCCTGGCAGCGCGCGGCCCTGCACGCCGCGCCGGCGCACCGCCTGCGCATGCTGGAGCTGGCCATCGAGGGCGAATGCGGCCTGGTCGTGAACCCCATCGAGATCGAGCGCGGCGGCGCCACCTACACCATCGACACGCTGCGGGCCCTGCCCGAAGGGCCGCGCTACGTGTGGCTGCTGGGCGCCGACCAGCTCTTGAATTTCTGCACCTGGCGCGACTGGCGGGAAATCGCGCGGCGGGTGGACCTGGCCGTGGCGACCCGGCCGGGCTCCTCCCTGGCGCCGCCGCCCGAACTGGCCGCCTGGCTGGCGCAGACCGGGCACGGGCTGGAGGCCCTGCCATTTGCGCCCATGGCGGTGTCCGCCTCGCAGATACGCCGGAAGCTGGCGGCGGGCGAATCGACCCGCGGCCTGCTGGCCGAACCCGTCGCCGCCTATATTGCGGCGCACCACCTGTACCGTTAACCGCGCGCAAGCCCCGCTTGCGCCGCCTTCCCGCGGGTTTTCCGCGGGTTATCATTCGCAGCTATGGATATACAAAAACTCCAACGCGCCGTCATCGACGCGCTCGAAGACGTCAAGGCGCAAGACATCAAGGTGTTCAACACCACGCACCTGACCAGCCTTTTCGACCGCGTGATCATCGCGAGCGCCACCTCCAACCGCCAGACGCGCGCCCTGGCCTCCAGCGTGGCCGACCGCGGCCGCGACCTGAAGATCCCCGGCATCACCATCGAAGGCGAAGACACCGGCGAATGGGTCGTGGTCGACCTGGGCGACGTGGTCGTGCACATCATGCAGCCGGCCATCCGCCAGTATTACAACCTCGAGGAAATCTGGGGCGGCAAGCCGGTGCGCGTGAAGCTGCTGCCGGAATCCACCCGCGTGCCGCCTCCCGGGCTCGGCCCGCAACCCGGCGCCGAAGACTGAGCCCGCCGTGAAACTGCTCGTCGTGGCCGTGGGCACGCGCATGCCGGACTGGGTCGAGACGGCCTGGAACGATTACGCCAAGCGCCTGCCGCCGGACTGCGCGCTCGAACTGCGCGAAATCAAGCCGGAGTCCCGCACCAGCGGCAAGACGCCGGCGCAGATGATGGCCGCCGAGGCCAGGCGGATCGAAGCCGCCCTGCCGGCCGGCGCCCTGCGCATCGCGCTGGACGAGCGGGGCCGCGATCTCACCACCATGGCTCTGTCGCAAAAACTCGAGCAGTGGCGCGCCGGCGGCCAGGACGTGGCTTTCCTGGTCGGCGGCCCCGACGGCCTGGACGCCGGCCTCAAGGCGTCGTGCTCGGGCATGCTGCGTCTTTCCTCGCTCACCCTGCCCCATCCCATGGTGCGGGTCGTGCTGGCCGAGCAGCTTTATCGCGCCTGGGCCATTCTCACCAACCACCCCTATCACCGGGCCTGACGCCCGGCACGCCATGACCCGCCCCGCCGCTCCCCGCCTGTACCTGGCCTCCGGCAGCCCCCGCCGCCGAGAACTGCTCACCCAGCTCGGACTGGCTCACGAGGTGCTGCGCGTGCCGGCCCCGCCGGGCGAAGACGAGCCGCAACTGCCGGGCGAGGCGGCGGCCGATTACGTGCGCCGCACGGCGCGCGAGAAGGCCGAGCGCGGCGTGGCCTGGATGCGCGACCAGGAACTGCCGGAACTGCCGCTGCTGGCGGCCGACACCACCGTCATCCTGCGCGGCGCGGTGCTGGGCAAGCCGGCCGATCGCGACGACGCGCTGCGCATCCTGGCCGCGCTTTCCGGAACCGAGCACGAGGTCCATACGGCCGTGGCGCTGGCGCACGCCGGACGCCTCCACGAGGCCGTCTCCATCACCACCGTACGCATGCGCGAACTCTCGCAGGCGGAGCGCGAACGCTATTGCGACAGCGGCGAACCCTACGGCAAGGCCGGCGCCTACGGCATCCAGGGCCTGGGCGGCGTCTTCGTCAGCCATATCGCCGGCAGCTATACCGGCGTCATGGGCCTGCCGGTCTACGAAACCGCGCAGCTGCTGGGTTCGGCGGGCATCGAACTCCCCTGAGCGCCTGCCTCGCGCTCGACGGTTTCCACGAAGCGCCGCAGCAGCGGCGCGACGTCCCCGCGCCGGTAGGCCAGGATCAGGCGGCTGACCGCGTCCGGCGTATCCAGGCGGCGATACACCACGCCGGGGATGCCCGTGCGCGCATAGGTTTCCGGCAGCACCGAAACGCCCATCCCCGCCGCCACCAGCCCCACGATGGTGGCGCCTTCGCGCGCTTCCTGCATCAGGCGCGGCGCAAAGCCCGCCCGGCTGGTGAGCGCGGTGACGTGCTCGAACAAGCCGCAGCCCAGCCCGCGCGGAAACAGGATGAAGGACTCGTCGGCCAACGCGGTCACGGGCAAAGGCTCCTGCGCGCGCGCCAGGCGGTGCCAGGCCGGCAGCACGGCCACCAGGCGATCCGCCCATAGATCCAACGTGACAATGCCGGGCGGCGGGCAGAATTGCGGCGAGGGCCGCAGAAACCCCACACTGATGTCCTTGTCCGCCAGCGCGTGCAGCTGCTGCCCGGTGGACATGTGGATGAGATCCGCCCGCGCCGCGGGATGGCGCTCCCGAAACGCCTGCACCAGCCGCGGAAAGGCGTCCACCATGGGCACCGAGGCCGTGAACGCGATGCGGATCTCGCCCGCGTCGCCCTGCGCCGCCAGGCGCACCACCTCGCCCGCGCGATCCAGATGGCCCAGCGCATGGCGCGCCTGTTCCAGAAACAGCGCGCCCGCCTCGGTCAGCGCCACGTTGCGCTTGTTGCGCGCCAGCAGCACCGCGCCCAGCTCTTCTTCCAGCGCCTTGATCTGCAGGCTGAGCGGCGGCTGGCTCACGTGCAGGCGCCTGGCCGCCGCGCTGAAACTCAGTTCTTCGGCAACAGCGACGAAATAACGCAATTGGCGGAAATCCATGCGGGCTCCTGCGGGGGCTGGGATGGCGGACTCAAGCTTCTTATTTTGAAGCCAAATAAATCGGCCTCAGAAAAAGTATTGGACAGTATTAGTACTGAATCCGCAACATGCCGGTACACGCACATCAGAACCGCACAGGAGACAACCATGTTCAATCTGCCCCGCATGCTCGGCCGCGCCACGGCTTCGCTCTGCCTGGCCGCGGCCCTGCCGACCGCCCATGCCGCGGACGGCTTCCCCGACAAACCCATCCGCATCGTCGTGCCCTACGCCGCGGGCGGCGGGGTGGACATCGTGACCCGCCTGGTCACGCAGAAGATGTCGGAAGCGCTCAAGCAGACCATCATCGTGGACAACCGTCCCGGCGCCGCCACCAATATCGGCATGGAAAACGTGGCGCGCTCCCAGCCCGACGGCTACACCCTGCTCACCGCTTCCAACACGCTGGCCAGCAACGGCGCCCTTTTCTCCAAGCTGGCTTTCGACCCCGCCAAAGACTTCGCGCCCGTGGGCGCCATCGGCTATGCGCCCCTGGTGGTCGTGGTGCGCGCCGATTCGCCCTACCGTTCGCTGCAAGACCTGGCGAAAGACGCCCAGGCCCACCCCGACAGGCTGACCTACGCCTCCGCCGGCAACGGCAGCTCGGGCCACCTGGCCAGCGAAATCCTCAAGTCCGAAGGCCACTTCAAGGCGCTGCACATTCCCTACAAGGGAGGTTCGCCCGCCATCACCGACCTGCTGGGCGGACGCATCACCTTCATGTCGATCAATCCGCTCGAGGTCGTCCCGCACGTGCAGTCCGGCAAGCTGCGCGCACTGGCGGTGCTCAACCCGCATCCCACGGCGCTGATGCCCGATCTCCCCACGGCGGCTTCCCAGAATCTGCCCGGCGCCAACGCCACGGTGTGGTGGGGCCTCGTCGGCCCGGCCGGCATGCCCGCGCCCGTGGTCGCCAAGCTCAACCAGGCCCTGCAGGCCGCGCTGGCCGACCCCGGCGTCGAGAAGCGCATGGCCGAAATGGGCGCCACTGTCACGCCGGGCTCGGCGCAGGACTTCGGCGCCTTTGTGGCCAGCGAAACCATGAAATGGACCAAAGTCATCAAGGAGGCCGGCATCCGCGCCGATTGACGGCGCGCCCCGGCTTCGCCAGGCGTCTCGCGGCGCCTCTCTCTTTCAGGACCAGCGCATGAGCACTCCCACTTCCAACGGCCTGATCGTCAGCGCCCACTCCGCCGATTTCGTCTGGCGCGCCGGCGGCGCCATCGCCCTGTACGCCAGGCGGGGCTGGAACATGACCGTAGTCTGCCTCTCTTTCGGCGAACGCGGCGAATCGGCCAAGCTGTGGCGCGAGCCCGGCATGACGCTGGAGCGCGTCAAGGCCGCGCGCCGCGAAGAGGCCGCGCGCGCCGCCGGCATCCTCGGCGCTTCGGTGCGCTTCCTGGATTGCGGCGACTATCCGCTGCGCGTGAGCGACGACGCCCTGTTCCAGCTCGTGGACATCTACCGCGAGCTGCGCCCGGCTTTCGTGCTTACGCACTCGCTCAAGGATCCCTATAACTTCGACCACCCGCTGGCCACGCACGTCGCCCAGGAAGCGCGCGTGATCGCGCAGGCGCACGGGCATAACCCGTCGCAGCCCGTGCTCGGCGCGCCGCCGGTATTCCTGTTCGAACCGCACCAGCCGGAGCAATGCGACTGGAAACCGGAAGTGCTGCTCGACATCTCCGAGGTGTGGGACGTCAAGCGCCGAGCTTTCGAATCCATGTCGGCGCAGGAACATCTTTGGGAGTACTACACCCGTGTGGCCCTGCAGCGCGGCGTGCAGGCCTCGCGCAATTCGGACCTGAAGATCTCCCACGCCGAAGGCTACCAGCGCGTCTTCCCGCAAGTGACGGGAGCGTTCGCATGAGCGCCGGCCGTCCTGCGGGCCCGCGCCACGTTGCCGTGCGCAACATTCCGCGCCCGGACGCCGAGGCGGTGCGGCGCCTGGAAGCCGCGGGCGTGGCGACGGTGCACGAAGCCCAGGGCCGCACCGGCCTGCTGCACCCCTCGCTGCGCCCCGTGTGGCCGGGCGCGACCGCAGCCGGCCCGGCCGTCACCGTGCTTGCCCAGCCCGGCGACAACTGGATGCTGCACGTGGCCGTCGAGCTCTGCCAGCCCGGCGACGTGCTGGTCGTGGCCTGCGCTACCGATAATCACGACGGCATGTTCGGGGAGCTGCTCGCCACCTCGCTGAAGGCGCGCGGGGTCCGCGGCCTGGTGATCGACGCCGGCTGCCGCGACGTGCGGGCCCTGCAGGCCATGGGGTTTCCGGTGTGGGCCAAGGCCGTCTGCGCCCGGGGCACCGTCAAGGCGACGCCGGGCAGCGTCAATGTGCCGGTCGTCTGCGGCGGCGCGTTGGTCGAACCCGGCGACGTCGTGGTGGCGGACGAGGACGGCGTCGTGGTGGTGCCGTGCCGCCACGCTGGCGCCGCCGCCGATGCCAGCGACGCCCGCCTGTCGCGCGAAGCCATTACGCGCCAGCGGCTGGCGGCGGGAGAACTGGGCCTGGACATCTACGGCATGCACGAAAAACTGCGGGCCGCGGGCCTCGTGTACGTGGACAGCGCGGCGGACCTGCACTGAAGCCATGCCCTCCGCATGAAAAAAGCCGGGCTCGACCCGGCTTTTTTGCTTCAGGCGCGGCGCGGCTCGGCCGGCAAGCCGGGCTGCGGCGCCTCGGGCGCGGGATGGGCCGCGGCCCCGTCGTTCAGGGCGGCGTTCAGTTGGTCGCGATCCAGCTCGCCCTCCCAGCGCGCCACCACAATGGACGCGGTGGCATTGCCCACCAGGTTGGTCAGCGCGCGGCACTCGGACATGAAGCGGTCCACGCCCAGGATCAGCGCCATGCCCGCCACGGGCACCGACGGCACCACGGACAGCGTGGCGGCCAGGGTGATGAAGCCCGCGCCCGTCACGCCGGCGGCGCCCTTGGAGCTCAGCATCGCAACCAGCAGCAGCAGGATCTGGTCGCCCAGCGTCAGCGGAATATCGCAGGCCTGCGCAATGAAAAGCGCCGCCATCGTCATGTAGATGTTAGTGCCGTCCAGGTTGAACGAGTATCCCGTGGGCACGACCAGGCCGACCACGGACTTGGAACACCCGGCGCGCTCCATCTTCTGCATCAGCGTGGGCAGGGCCGCTTCCGACGAACTGGTGCCCAGCACCAGCAGCAGCTCTTCGCGGATGTAGCGCACCAGCTTCAGGATGGAGAAACCGTTGTAGCGCGCCACCATCCCCAGCACCACCACCACGAACAGCACGGACGTGGCGTAGAACGTGCCCACCAGCATGGCCAGGTTGATGACCGACTTGATGCCGTACTTGCCGATGGTAAAGGCCATGGCGCCGAACGCGCCGATGGGCGCCGCCTTCATCAGGATGGCCACGAGCTTGAACACGGGCTGCGCCAGGGCGGTCAGGAAATCCAGCACCGGCTTGGCCCGCTCGCCCACCATGGCCAGCGCGATGCCGAACAGCACGGCCACGAACAGCACCTGCAGGATGTCGCCGCTGACGAACGGGCTGAAAATCGTGGAGGGAATGACGTTGAGCAGAAAGCCCGTCACGGTGGAGTCGTGCGCCTTGCTGACATAGCCGGCGACGGCCTTCTGGTCCAGCGTGTTCGGATCGATGTGCATGCCCGCGCCGGGCTGCACAATGTGGCTCACCACCATGCCCACGACCAGCGCCAGCGTCGAAAACACCAGGAAATACAGCATGGCCTTGCCGGCCACGCGGCCCACCTTTTTCAGGTCGCTCATGGCGGCGATGCCGGTGGACACTGTCAGGAAAATGACCGGAGCGATGATCATCTTCACCAGCTTGATGAAACCGTCGCCCAGGGGTTTCATGGCCTCGCCGAGATCGGGCTTGAAATACCCCAGCAGCATGCCGACCACAATGGCGAACAGCACCTGCACGTACAGGATTTGATAGAGCTTGAGCTTGCGCGCAGGCGCGCCGTGATCCACGTCGATCATTGGGATTTGTCCCCACCAGGGCCCCGGCGCCGGCCGGCTTGCCTGGCCGGGGCTGGAGCGTTATCTCTTTTATGGCTCACCGGGAAATGCCCGGAGCCGGCTTCGCCGCCTGGCGGCGGCTTGGCAAGAAGGTATGCAAAGACCATGCCAGGCCGCCTGAACGCCGGGGCCTTTTCCAAGCCCTTGTTTTCCCGGGATTTTTCCGACACTCGCTCCCTCCGCCTCAGGCATTTCGGCGAAATTTCGCACACATCCAGAGTAGAATGTGCGGAAACTCGCACACATCTCTATGACGCCACCCCGCTTTTCCCAGCCAGCAGGGCGGCCCCGTCCCGGCGCGGGCGCGTGGCTCGCCCGGCTGGCGCTGGCCGCGCTGCTCCTGTCCGCCGCCGGCGTCGCCCTGCGGCTCGCTACCGAGTGGGCTCGCGCGGGCGCCGTGAAGGAAATCGCCGCCCAAGCGCGCAGCGCCGGCCAGCTCAACGCCGCCCTGCTGCGCAACAACCTGGACAAATTCCGCACGCTGCCCTTCGTGCTGGCTCGCGACGAGGCCTTGCGCGCTACGCTGCGCAACCCGCAGCCCGCGCAAATCCTGACGCTGGACGAGAAGCTGGACGCCCTGAGCCGCGGCGTCAGCGCCTCGGCCATCTACGTTCTCGACCACACCGGCTACGCCATCGCAGCCAGCAACTGGAGGGAGCCGGCCACCTTCGCGGGCGTGGATTACCAGTTCCGCCCCTATTTCAAGAACGCCGCGACGCACGGCTATGCCGAACACTTCGCCCTGGGCACCGTCAGTCATGAAGCCGGCCTGTACCTCGCGCGGCGGGTCGACGACGCGCGGGGCGCCATGCTGGGCGTAGTCGTGCTGAAGGTCGATTTCCGCGCGCTCGAGGCGGACTGGCGGCAATCCAGCGCGCCCATTTTCGTCACGGACGAGCACGGCATTGTGCTCCTGGGCAGCAACCCGGCATGGCGCTTCTCCGTGCTGGAGCCGCTGCCTCCGGACCTGGCCCGGGGCCTGCGGGCAAGCCTGCAGTTCGGCGACGCGCCTTTTCTCGCGCTGCCGTTCAGCCCGCTTCTACGCCCGGAAAGCGCGGCGCAGCTCGTCAATACCCATGCCCCCTTGCCGCCGCACATTTCCGTCGGCGCGCCCCTGCTGCACACCACGGTCCCCATTACGGAATCGCCTGACTGGACGCTGCATCTGCTGACCCCGGTGGAATCGGCCGTGAACCGCGCCACCGCCAACGCGCAGCTCGGCGTCCTCCTGGCGCTGGCCGTGCTCGGCACGGCCAGCGGCATTGCCGTGTACCGGCGGCACCTGCATCGCACCCGCGCCTCGGAGCAAGCCGCCATCCAGCGGCAGCTCACGGCCCAGGTCGAAGAACGCACCGCCCAGCTCAGGGAAACCAATGAGCGCCTGGTCGCCGAAATGGATGAACGCCAGCGCGCCACCGCGCAGTTGCACACCATGCAGGACGAACTCGTGCAGGCCAGCAAGCTGGCGCTCCTGGGGCAGATATCCGCCGGCGTCGCGCATGAAATCAACCAGCCCGTGGCCGCGATACGGGCCTACGCCGACAACGCGCGCGAGTTCCTCGCGCGCCGCGACATGGCAACGGCCAGCGAAAACCTCGAAGCCATCGCCTCGCTCACCGAACGCATCGGCAACATTACCGGCGAGCTGCGCGCCTTCTCGCGTAAAGCCGGCGACAGCCTCGAGCCCACCAGCCTCAACCAGACGCTCGAAGGCGCCCTGCTGCTGGTCGGGCCGCGCGCGCGCCGCCAGAACGTGGCGCTGCCGCGCCCGCTCGAGCGCGACTTCCTGGTGCAGGCACACCCCTTGAGGCTCGAACAGGTGCTGGTCAACCTGCTGCAGAACGCCCTGGAGGCCATGGAGAACCGACCGTCCGGCCGCATCGGCCTGGCCGTGCGCGAAGACCAGAACGCCGTCCGCCTCTACGTAGGCGACGACGGCCCCGGGCTGACGGCCGAAGCCCGCGGCCGGCTCTTCATTCCCTTTCTCACCACCAAGCCCGAAGGACTGGGCCTCGGGCTCGTCATCTCGCGCGACATTGCCGCCGAGTTCAGCGGCGAACTGCGCGCGGCCGAGCCCGGCGAGCCCTTGCCCGCCGGCCTGCCGGGCGGCGCCGTATTCGTCCTGACGCTGCGCAAGGCGCAATCCGGCGCTGCGGGCTCGAACGGCGCATAGCGCCCCGCCGCCCGCTCCTCTTTCTGTCTGGATATCCGCATGACCCGTCCCGCACCGCCATCCAATCCGCCCGCCAACCGCGGCGACACCCCTTCCCTGCCGGCAAGCCCGCCCCGCGTCGTCTTCATCGACGACGACGAGGATCTGCGCCGCGCCAATGTCCAGACGCTCAAGCTGCACGGCATCGCCGTCGACGCCTATGCCGGCGCGCGCCCGGCCCTGCCTGCATTGACGCCGGAGTTCGACGGCGTGGTGGTCACGGACCTCCGCATGCCCGACATCGACGGCTTGCAGCTGTTTCAGCGGCTCCGGGACATCGATCCCGAGATCCCCGTCATTCTCATCACCGGCCATGGCGACATTCCCACCGCCGTACAGTGCATGCGCGACGGTGCCTATGATTTCCTCGCCAAGCCCTATGCGGCCGACCGCCTGGTCACCGCCATCACGCATGCCGCCGAAAAGCGCAGGCTGGTGCTCGAGAACCGCCGCTTGCGTGCGGCGGCCTTCAGCGCGGACGGCGAAGACCCGCTATTCATCGGTGCTACGCCCGCCATGCAGCGCATCAAGCAGACCCTGCGCCACATCGCCGATGCTGACGTGGACGTGCTGGTCGAAGGAGAAACCGGCACCGGCAAGGAAGTCGTAGCCACCACCCTGCACCGCCTCAGCCAGCGCCGCAACGGCGCGCTGGTGGCCATCAATTGCGGCGCCATGCCGGAATCGGTCATAGAAAGCGAGCTGTTCGGCCACGAGCCCGGCGCTTTCACCGGCGCCCAGAAAAAGCGCATCGGCCGCATCGAGCATTCGAGCGGCGGCATCCTGTTCCTCGACGAAATCGAGAGCATGCCGCTGGCCGTACAGGTCAAGCTCCTGCGCGTCCTGGAATCCCGGCAGATCACGCCGCTGGGCAGCAACGAAGTGCGCAATCTCGACCTGCGCGTCGTGGCGGCCACCAAGGAAGACCTGGGCAGCCCCGCCATCCGCGCGCGCTTTCGCGAAGACCTGTTCTACCGCCTTAACGTCGTCACCATACGCATCCCCCCCTTGCGCGAACGGCGCGACGACATCCCGCTGCTGTTCGCGCACTATCTCGGCCAGGCATCCCGCCGCTTCCATCGCGACATTCCCGAAATCTCCGCGGAACTTCAGCGCCACGTGCTCACGCACGACTGGCCGGGCAACGTCCGCGAGCTCGCCCACTTCGCCGAGCGCGTCGTGCTGGGCGTCCTCAACGAGCCCCCCGCTCCCTCGCCGCATCAGCCCGATCCTGACACCGGCCTGAGCCTGCCGGAACGCATGGAGCGCTACGAAGCCCGCATCCTGCGCGAAACCCTGGCGGCCCACCAGGGCGAGGTCAAGGCCACGCTGCAATCGCTGGGCATCCCGCGCAAGACGTTCTACGACAAGCTCCAGCGCCATGGCATCGAACGCCAGGCCTACGCCGCTCCTCAACCCGGCTCGTCTACCGACTGATTTCCGGCGCATCGACGCTCGCGTTCGCGGTTTGCGGTTCAAGGTTTGCGGTTTGCGGAACGCGGCGTAGGCGCCGGTGCCGGCCGGATTTCGTACTGGCGCGGGCCCTGGGGAGGGCGTGCCGATGGGGTCGGTG
>Ga0180217_1000239_pt1 | contig 103803 bp, 73 predicted proteins | sample eDN3rd37CBELigOP_FD_128521 | JGI IMG/M metagenome (GOLD analysis project Ga0180217, IMG submission 128521) | Enriched Organic Plus compost microbial communities from Emeryville, California, USA - eDNA 3rd pass 37_C BE-Lig OP (version 2) (version 2) ... | reverse complement strand
GTTCATCGGTCAGATCGGTCGGATATGGCCTGCGCTCCATCGAAGCAACCCTCCTGCTTGACGTCTCAAAGTCTCTGCCTCAGCAGGAATTCTAGACCTCAGCAGGCTTCTCGGACAGACTCTTAGCCTTCCCGGTCTTTTTGACATGCTTCTCTCCGTCTGAGAGAATTCACCGCGATGTGACCTTATACACAATCTCCGCGGCTTCATCACATTCTTTCGTCCTCTCGACCAGGAGTCGGATCGATGATCTGCCGAGTCTTCTACGTTCTCTGCGTTACGTTGTGCATCCCGTGGCCTGTGTATGCGCAGGGCGAATCTGCTGTGCGTTCGATCATTCGTGTTCCGCCGCGGACTGCCGCCGAGGCGAAAGCGGGGGTGACCTGGGTGCTATCGATCGGTGTGGAAAACTATCGAAACATCGCGCGGTTGAAGTATACCGGAGATGATGCCCGAGCGTTTGCCAATGCCTTCACAGAGGTAGGGCTCGTCGACCCGGCACGCGTCCACCTTGTGGCCGATGGCGAGAGGACCTCGCGAAATTTGCCGACGGATGCCGCGACTCTCAAGGCCGCCATTCAGCGGATCGCTGCTCTTTGTGACCCGAACGACACGTTTGTGCTCTATTTCAGCGGACATGGCTACGCCGACCCGCAAGGGGTCATGTATCTGGCCGCGAACGACTTTGATATATCGGCCCCTGCCGAGACCGGAATTCCCGTGAGCTTCGTGCGTCAGGCACTCCTGGACTGCCCGGCGAAAACACAGCTCCTCTTTCTCGACACCTGTCACAGCGGCGCATTTAATCTCGACCAGTCGCTGGATGGAAAACTGCTCGCGACCGAACTGGCGGCGAAGAAGGGGATCGCCGTCATCTGCAGCAGTTCGGGCGAACAATACAGCATCGAATCGCCGAAGCTCGGCCATGGTGTTTTCACGCATTGGCTCGTGAAAGGACTGCGAGGCCAGGCCAATTACGAAGTGAATTCCTGGATCGATGTCCACGAGGCGTATCGATTCGTGTCCACGCATGTTCCGAAATCGGCTGAGGAACTGGCGCAGCGCGAACAGACTCCTGCCTTCGCAGCGAAGAATCTGACCGATGTCCCCAAGGTGCTTGATCTCAAACGCCCCGATCGGCCCAGCGCACTTGTTGCTGCGGAAAACGATGTGCCTTTAGGGAACGTCGGATATGACCCAACGCTGATCGCATACATGGGCAAGTTCGCCGCCGCCGATCCGGTGAAGGTCATCGGCCGCCTGAAGTGGATTATGGAAAACTCAAAGCCCGGTTCGGAAAATTATCAAGCCGCCGAGACTGCATTGCAGAAAATCGACGCAGAGATCCTCGCGGGTCGCATTCGGCTGCCCGCCGCGGTTCTGGGACGTTAGCTGTTCGAACGTCGTCAGCGCATTCTGTATGCGGATCCTGGACGTATTCGATTCGATCGCGCGCGACTGCGGCACTGTAGAGTCGCACCGTTGTCCGTGCCGGTCGCAGGTGCTGTCGAAACTGAGGGGAGGCGAGATGATGTCGAGAACCACATTGCTGCTCGTGCTGGCGCTTTGCATCGGAGAGAGCTTCGGGCAGGAGCGGAATATCGAGCGGGATCGAAAGCCGGAGCGCGTGCCCCAGAAATGGGCGCTCCTGATTGGTGTGAATCAATACGCCGCCCAGAGTACGTTGCGATTCGCCGAACGGGACATCGAGCAGCTCGAGCGGCTCCTGCTGGCGTCCGGGTTCGACCCCGATCATGTACTGACCTTCACGAACTCTGCACGAGAGGTCGCGCGGCATCCCTTTCGAAATCTGATCGAGAAGCAGCTCGATCAACTCCTCGGACGCCTGGATGACAAGGGGAATCTGGTGAAGCCCGGCCTGGTGCAGGAAGGAGATGTGGTCGTCGTCGCGCTCAGCGGTCATGGTGTGCACCTCGCGGATCAGGGGAGCTTCTTCTGCCCGTCCGATGCCGACCTCGACTATCCGGACACGCTTGTCTCGCTGGACCGCGTTTACGATCGGCTACTCAAGTCGAAAGCCGCGCTGAAGCTGATTATGGTGGACGCCTGTCGCAACGATCCTCGCCGATCGGACAAGGCCGCCGGCGACCAGCCCGCCGAATCCGCCAGGCAGTTCGCACGCTCCCTCGCCAACTGCCCGCAGGGGATCGTCATGATGACCAGTTGCAAGGCAGGGCAGTTGTCGCGGGAGGATGAAGACCTGGGTCACGGCGTCTTCCTGAAGCACGTTCTGGAAGGACTCGAGGGGGCCGCCGACCAGCCGGAGCAGAATCAACTGGGCATCGGCGATCAGAACGGCCGCGTCTCCCTGGAGGAAGCTTTCCAGTTCGCGCGGCAGAAGACGCAGGCCTACGTCTCGAAGAAGTGGAATGCCGCACAGGAACCCGAGCTGATCGTCGGTGAGACTCGGGAAGCATTGCAGTTTGAATTCGGGGCGTATAGTTCGCAGTTGCCGTTTACATCGTTCTTTACGGTGCGTGTCGAGAACGCACAAGGGCCACCAGCCCGTGGTGCGGAAATCGCCGTTCGCTATCGGGCGGATGACAGGTCGCCGAGTGTCATGTTGGGACGGGCGAGTGCCGACGATGAAGGCAAGGCCGAGCTGACGTTGAAGCTGTCCAAACAGTATCGGACGTCCGGATTCTTCACCGGTACGGTGTACTATGACCGGGCCGAACGTTCGTTCGACCTGCCGGGATTTCTCGAACAACGCGAGTGGAAGCTCTACGCACCGCGGAATTCGCCCCTCGCCGAACAGATCAGGGAACTGCTGGCCGCGGGCAAGAAGACGGAAGCGCTCCAGCTCGCGTGGACGGAGTGGGAGCGGGCAGACAGCCAGAGCAAGCAATTGGTCGCGCCGCATGCCGTCGAGGCCAGTGACTGGTGGATGGCGACCGCACTTGCGGAAGTCGAGCAGGAAACCGATGCCCGCAGGAAAGCGGCCTGCTACGGCACTCTGTGTGCCGAACAGTTGCGTCGCGGGAATCGGCGCGAGGCCGACGAGTTGCTCGCAAAGGCAATCTCGACCCTCGACAAAGTGGCGGATCCGATTGCGGCCACGCTCGTGGCGCTGGACCTGCTTCGCACAGTGGCTTCAACCGGTGATAAGGCTCTTGCCGCTAAGGCCGCTCGCGAAGCCAGCCTGCTCGCCGAGGGGATTCCAATGGATCAGCAGGATCTCTCCAATCGATCGCTGCGCATGCGGGTCAACATCGAGATCGCGGCAGAACTGTATCGGCTCCGGGATCCGGACTCAAACCATTATCTTGAAGTCGCCTACGAACTCATCGCCAGGGACTCCCACAACTTCTACAACGACCTCGCGGCATATGGTCGCATTATGGCGTTGAGCCGCGCAGGTGACCTGAAGCAACTGAAGAGTATGGAGCATCTCAAGGACGGCGAGGTCAAGCTCGGGCAGTTGAGCGGGATGCGGAAATTCATCCCGCTGGGCGCACCTCAGGGACAGAAAGTGACCCTGGATCACCGTGACCATCTCACCTCCTGGAGCCTGCAACTGTATTGTGAAATTGCACTGGCAGCCGCCAGGTTTGAAGATCGTGAACTCTACCGGGTTTACTCCCGCGCGGCAGATACCAGACTGACGGCCGCCGGCCCCCGGCAGATCTCCAAACGGACGATTGCCGGCTGTCTCGCGACATTGATCCAGGCGGCAGCGTGGAACGGTGACACCGATGTCGCGCTGAAACGCCTGCAAGTCAACGAGGCGGAACTTTCGGACGACCAGCGCGATCGAGTCCGGCTGACGATCGCCGAGTGCCTTGCCTCCCGCGGTGATTTCACCGCCGCCTGGGAGCAACTGGCGTTGCTCTCAGACGAGGCCGTCGCATCGCCGACGTTTCACCGGGTGGTCCGCGCCTGCTGGAGTGCGCTCGCCAGGGATGTGGTTCCGACTATCGAGCAGGTCCGCGCACTGGCGAGCCCCGCGAACCGCGCCGCAGTGTATGCGGCGTTCGCCCCGCCCCGCGTTGTGCGCCCTTTCCAGGTTCGAAATTCCTCACGTACCGATCGTTTGCATATCCGGGTAGCGGGAGAGGCAAGTATCATCGAGCCGCTTGCGACCGTCACGGTGCGCAACGGTCATGTCGAATACTACGATGGCGTCGCGTGGAAGCGAATCGATGATTCCCGAACCGGCACCATCACCTTGTCCGTGACATCTCAAGCGGGGCAAAGCCGATGGGTCACCCAACCCTGAGACGCCCCGCCCCCCACGAACTGACCCAATCCGCAGGCGATATCACTCCGACGACGTCGCGAATGGTGACTGCGAACCGGGCTGCTGGAATGCCCCCAGATCCTGTACCACCCGCTATGAGAGTTCACCGGCAGTGAGGGCCGGGAGGATGTTGTGCGGGGATGGTGGGGGAGCTTTGTGAGGTGGGGACAGGAGCGTCCGGGGAGTGTGGCGAAGGTCACCAAGTGAGCACTCCCCTCGGCGCCCGCGGTGTGTGGTGCACGGGCCCGTTGGGGAGTGGTGATCTTCTCGCAACGAAGGCATCAGCGCCAGTGGCGGTTGGAGCCTTCTTCGCCGAGGGCGCGGGTGGTGATGTTGCCGCCGCTGGTGCCTTCTTCGCCCAGGGCGTAGGTGGTGGGCCATTGGCCGCCGGCTTCCTCCCCAAGCGCGTAGGTGGTCACCTGCGTTCCCTCCTCACCGAGGGCGAAGGTCGTGATGATGTCATCGTTCCAGCGTCCTCCTTCCTCGCCGACTGCATAGGTCGTGTACCGCCCGCGGGCATTGCCTCTCCGGGGGGGAGACGAGGGAGTGCGGCCGGCTTCTTCGCCGAGCGCCTGGGTTGTCATCTGACCCTGACGCTGTCCTTGGGCGGCGGGTGGCGACGGGGAGCGCGGCGATGTGCCGGGCGATTGGCCGGGCAGCGTGCGTGGCTGGGTCTGACCCGGTTGCAGCGGGGTTTGCGCGCCTCCTTGTCCCGCGCCGCGGCGTCCGGTCTGTGCCCATACCTCGCGGCCTCCTGCAAAGGCGAACAGCCCGCCCGTTGCCGCGAGGAGACGATGCAGAAACGAGCGGCGATTTGCAGCCGACGGAACGGGGTTTTCTTCAGCCCCGTGCCGTGTGGTTTCCAAAGCCGTTGCATCGGGAAGAATGAGTCCATCAAATGGATGACGCATGGTGACACTCCATTGAAACTCTTGAAGCTGTGTTTCCGACGCGAAGTCCTGCCGGCTCATACCTCTGCCCCTGAATCAGAAGCGAGACAACTGTGGTCACTTTGATCTTGGGAAGCGAGCAGGATCATCACGCTGTTTATGTGCTGGACGTTCTGCGAGGCCGCGGTGCCGATGCGGAACTCGTGGATAGCCGCTGGTTTCCCCGCCAGATGCAGCTCAGTTTCGATCCTCAGCAGGGAAGAGGTTCGCTGGTCCTCCCTCACCGGCGGCGGATCGACCTCTCGGCGGTTCGCTCGGTGTACTGGCGGAGCTACCATGGGATCGAACCGGTGCAAATTCCGGACCCGGAGCAGGCCTACATCGCCACGAATGATGCCCGTAGCCTGTTTGAATCGCTGCTGATCCGGCTGCCCACGCGGTGGGTGAACGGTTGGGAGGCGTATCAGTCGCATCAGACGAAGCCGGCCCAACTGGCGGCGGTGTCGTCGCTGGGGATTCGCGTCCCGGAGACGCTGCTGACGAACGATCCCGACGAGGTGCGTGAGTTTGCCGCCCGGCATCCGCGGTGCATCTTCAAGCCGGTGCAGGGGGGCGCACACACGCGGCCCGTCACCCCCGCGCATCTGACCGATGAGAACCTGGCGAACCTTGCCTACGCGCCTGTGACCCTTCAGGAGGAGATTTCGGGGACGAATCTCCGCGTGTTCGTCGTCGGCGAGCGGGTGCTGACGTGTGAAGTCCGAACCGGTGCTCTCGATTTCCGTGAGGATCCGGAACCGGTCATCGTGCCGTTCGATCTCCCCCCGGCAATCCAGCAGCAATGTCTGCGGGCGGCGCGGACCCTGCATCTCGTCTGGTCGGGCATCGACCTGCGGCTCACCCCCGAGGGAGAGTACTACTTCCTCGAAGCCAACCCCAGCCCGATGTTCCTCGGCTTCGAATCCCGCTGCGGCCTTCCGATCACCGAGGCGCTAGTTGAGCTTTTGCTCAGGGAAGAGTGAACCGGTCGGCTCATATTGAGCGTGTCACACTCGAACCGGGGAACAGCTTCCTCTTGAACCGCGGGGCTTGTCCCCGCGGGCTGCTCAATGAACTCAATGAAAGAGTGAATCACGAAAAACATGAATGACACGAAAGCATTGCCCCTGTCGTTTTTCACACCCCTTCGTGTGTTTCGTGCCTTTCGTGGTCAGTTCCCCTTATTCATCGAGTCAGGTTGGCCCTCCCGGAAGTACCGGTGACTGCTCCTGAAAGTCCTGCGTCTTCAGCCCGCCGGGACAAGCCGTCGGCTCATGTTGAGTGCGTGACACTCGATAAACGTGAGCGGCGCAACGGGTGCTGGTGATATCGCTGGGGGCGAAGGGATGCGGGGTGAAACCTGGATCGCGCAGCCCGTTGGGATGCGGAGAAACGGAGATTCCGTTTGACATCACGTCCCCTGCGCACGACGATCGCGTTCAGTACGCCCTGGCCGGCGAGTCTGTGAGTCCGAACAGCAATGAGTCAGAACGGAAATGAGTGCCGTGGCAGACTTGCAGGCCGTTTCCTGTGTCCATCGAAGTTAAGGAGCCCTTGCCCGTGTACTTCCTGGAAACTATCGAAGGGACGAAAGGTGAAAAGTTCACCTCCGCCTTGCTGAAGTACATGTTCATCAACTCAGAAGGATTCCGCCGCGCGTTTCGCGACCGGATCAAGTCTCACTTCGCTGCTTCACAACTGCTGTCGTTCAAGAACGGCGTGATCTGCGAGACGGAAGTGGCGGCTGAGAACAACAAGGGGTTCATTGACCTGGTGCTCTATGCAGATAACACCGTCATCGGCATCGAGAACAAGCTGTGGGCAGCGATGCAGGACGAGCAGCCCCAGAAGTATCGTTCCAAACTTGAAAGTCTCGCAAAGAAGCACTGCGGAAATGTCAGTGCATTCAAGTTCATGATGGTCGCACCCCATGAGCGTCAGGAGGAAATCAGGAAGGAGCTGAATAAGCAGGGGATTCTCTCTGGAGAAAGGATCATTCTGGATTGGCAGGATGTCATGGATGATCTCAACACACTGGCGCAGTCGGAGTCGGGCGAGGTGCAGTGTGTTGCCATAGCCTTTCATGAGTATCTGGATAATCAGATTCAAGACATCAATCTCAACACCAGCCGAGACAGGCTACTGGGAAAGGACGTTCACCTACCGAACTCATTTCATGAAGATTTCTTGTACAAACTCAAGAATAGGGGAGTCTTCCGGCACAGCGGTCGCATGGCGGGTAGCGGCGGGGAAGGGAGCCGAAAATGGTACGGATTCGCATTCGACGTCAATGAAGTGCGATCGTCAGCACCCATTTGGCCGTGGTTCGGCTTCGCTGCTGTTGAAACCGGTGTGATTCTTGTCGTGCAGAATCTTCCGAGCAACTTTGAGGCTCCGAGCGACTCGTTCAAGGTGGTGGCGCAGCCTGACGAGAGATACACGTGGCTCGAAGTGGTCTTCGACGAGAAGGACAATACAGTTCAAAAGTGGTCCGCGAAGCTGGAGCCTTTGTTTGAGCGGCTTCGCCTGTCCGCCCCGCAAGCCACGACGGAGACACCGGGCGGATGAGTTGACGGAGCCCGATCAACACCAATTGCGGCAACGGCTTTGCACGAGACCCAAGTCATAAATTTCATCCAGCAGGGTGAGGTGTCCGTCATGCATTGTTGAAGTGGTCGGCGTTGGTTAATTCCTGTAGCTGTCGCTTTCCTCCAGGGGCAGATGAACGATGAACGCGACTCCGAGCTTTCCCCAGATCACGTTTCGGATTCCCGGCAGCTGGGCCCATCCCGGCGAGCTTCAGCGAGGTTTGCCGGAGGGTTATCGGCTGACGCCGGAGGTGTTGATTCTTCCGGATGGCACGGAAGTTGAGTTCATCCCCATGCCGCCGGATGACCAGTTTCCACAGATCTTCCGCTCCTCCTGCCGACGGCCCGCGACGGAGGAAGAACTCGCGATTGTCGACCGCTACAGCGTGAACGTCGGTTTGAACGGGCCGGGCGGGTCACTGGAAGCGGCGCGGAAGATGATGCGTGCCGGGGCCGCCATTGTACAGGCGGGCGGGGCAGGGGTGTTCATCGATAACAGTCTGCTCGCACACGGAGGGAGTGGGTGGCGAGAACTGGCCGACGACGGCGGCGCGGAAGCGCTCAGTTTCGCGTTCGCGTCGATTGTCCAGAGGGGCGAGGAAGTCTACACGCTGGGCATGCATACGCTGGGTTTCCCCGACTTGCTGATGCGGCACGCCGAGCTGGAGGATTCGGACGACGACCTCATCGAAATCCTGTGCTACATCTGCGATAGCGAGAAGCCGATGACGGCCGGCCACGTCATCGCGGACGAAAGTGGGCTGCGTTATCAGGTCATCGAGGCGGCAAGTGACGGGTTCGACCCGCACAGCCCGGTCCACAATCCCTTCGGACGGCTGCGGATCGTGAGCCTGAAAGGACTGGCGGAGAACAACTGACAGCGACAACGTTACCGTGTCTGCCCAAGCCAGCGCAGCTCTGCCGCGAGGATCGTCTCGCGGTCGCGATCTCCGCTCTGCCGGGCTTTCTCGAGTTGGGTCGAGACGTAAGCGGCGCGGCGGTGCGCGTGGACCACGAGCCGGAGGTCCGCCTGGCAGCGGCGACAGGTCTCGCGCAGCGTCTGCCGGGCGCGGCAGACGGAGCAACGGAAGGGCGGCTCACTGGACATAGAAGAGGATGTCATCCAGCTCTACGCTGAGGCTGACCACCGCCGAGCGATCACCGGCGGCCATGGCCTGTTCCAGGTTTTCGCAAAGCATCTCGATGTCGCGGGCATCCTCAGGTTCGACCCGGGTTTTCAGGCTCCGGGCCTTCTTAAGGAGCGATGCTGCCTCGGGAAAAGCCGCTGCGGAACCGGCAGGATCGGCAGCGGCTGTTTCCGGACGTTCACTGTCCGCTTCGTCGGATGACAGAAGATCCCCGTCGCTGATCAACTCGTCCGATGCGTCGAATAGTGCCCCCAACCGGGCTTCCGCGCGTTCGCGCTCGTCGGCCTGAAAGTGACTGAGGGCGTTGTCGATCGTCAGCTCTTTGCTGATGCCCGTCGCCGGCTGGGTCGCGGTGACCCGGAGCGTGCCGTCCAGCATGAGGTCGAAACGGACGACGACCTTGCTCAGCTTTCTTTCTCACGTGCGGTCGACCAGCAGGATGTGGCCGGGCTGCGGGGATCTCTCGCGTGGATCGAGCGGAGTCTGAAGGCATATGCCGATCTCGTCGCCCGGGGCAGCTTGAGTGCGGTGCAGAGCAATCGGCGGGATGCGGTGGTACGGATGCACTTCCTTCTGGACGAAGTGATGGCCGCGTTTCCCTGGCCGGCATGTCCTTCCGGGCTCGCGGCGGTCTGCGCATCCGTGGCGCGACGGCTAGCGCTCGTGCACGTGTGCTGTGCGGCAGTCCTTGACGCGCTGAATGGCGGCGCGGCAGTCTTCCTTGCGGGGGTACGAAGTCGGACATTCGGCGAGAACCTGCTCATTGACGGTCATGAGCTGCCAGCGCCATCGCCCCTCATCGTCCTGGTACATAAAGAACATCATTCTCAGGGTTCCTTTCAGTGCTGTGAATCGGTGTCACCGTACCAGGCAGGCCGTCGCGACCCGCCTGTGCTGAAAATATCGAAGCCGGATCGATGCCGGGGGGAACCGTCACGCCGCCTGGTGCGTGACGGCTCATCGTTCGCGAGCTGAAGGCCCGCGAGAAAAGGGCCCGTTACGTTCCCTTCACCTCCAAAGGCGAAGTGGGACGAATCCCGATCGCGGAAGAGTGCGCGGCTCGCGCGGAGGGAGTTTCGCCACCGACGTGCCTCGCGAGAAGCAGGGGGGTCACACGACTCCCGTGCTCTCCTCAGCCGGGCCGGGAGCGGCTTCGGTCTGGGAAAGGACTTCCTCAATGCGGACCGGGATCGAGCCGGAGGGGACTGGCCATTCGACGATCGCACCTTCGCGGTGCCCGAGCAGCGCGGTTCCGAGCGGCGAGAGGATCGAGATCCGGTTCTCGTCGACACGGGCGTCGTCCGGCAGGCAGACCGTGAAGACCCATTCCTCGTCGGTTTCGACCTCGCGCAAGGAAACCGTGCTTCCGAGCGCCACGACATCCGGCGGCAACTCTGCGCGCTCGACCCGCTTCGCCTTTTCCAGCTTCTCGCGAAGATTGTTGAAGTACTGGTGATCTTCCCCGGGCAGCCGCTGGATCAACTCGCTCAGGGTGTGGAAATCGTCGTGCGTGATGATGACTCGTTCGTTCATGATCGATGTTCCCTCCGTGCGTCTGCGCGATGCGCAGGCACTTTGGTAGAAATGGTTGATGAATGGTGTTGACGAAACACCGAACGGTCGGGGGCGGCCCGGGTGCAGCCGTATCTTTCATTCAGCTGCGGAGGGGTACGGGCATTCGAGGGCGTTGAAACTCGGCCCCGCGTGTCACAGGTTCGTAAAATTGGGTGAGAACCGCCGGGTGGTTTCAGGGGCTCGGAGCTTCGATTCTCTGAGCCTCCAGACCTCCGGGGACACGCCTGTAGGTCACACGCACCCGATCCTGCGATTGCAGCAGGTGAAGTCTGACGGGTTCTCCATGCAGGAGAATCGTACAGGACGCCGGGACGTCAAAGCGCAGCACGCGTGAGTCTCGGAGTATGCTGACCGTACGAGCGATAAGGTCGACGGACTGCACGACTCCGGAGGTCCGTTCGATGGTTTTTCGCTGGTCCTTGGAGATTGTCATGGCAGTCTGATGAGAAGTTCGAGTCGTGCGATACCGGCCACGAAAGCCGTGACCAGAGAACCGTGACCAACTGGTCAGCGACGGGGCATGCGGTCGTGCGAAAACGCGACGACCCGCTGCCTGCCCGCGTACTTACGCACTTGCCGTGCCACTGGGGTTTCTCATCCGAAAACCGCCATTTTCGCACGTTTTTTCGTGAATTCGGCAGTTGAATCTGGCGCGGAGAAAGCACTCTCACCCCCGAACTGACCAGGATTTAGCCAACTGGCCGCAGAGCGCCATTTTTCGCGGCTGCCGGCGGTAAGTCCGCATCAGGCAAGCACAAACGAAGAACGGCCGTGCTGAGGGAGGTCGGCTGGTCCCCGGCGCTGTCGGCGGCCGCACGACTCGACACCAGTCATCTCGACCGTGATCGACATCGCGGGAGGCCCGCCACAGGCACTTATTCCTGTTCCTCGACACTCGTGCTGACGTGCCGCTCCACGCTGATTCCCAGCGTGCGCAGATCATTGCGCAGCGTGCTGCGCGAGATTCCGAGGAGCTTGGCGGCCCGCACCTGATTCCCTCCGGTTTCCTGCAGCGCCCGCGTCAACAGTTGCCGCTTCACCTGACTGAGAATCGTGTCATACAGGTTCTCGGTTCCCGACTGGATCGCTTTGGTGATCGCCAGGTCGAGATCGGACGGGGACTCCGGGGTTTCGACGGATGGCTTCGCTTCGGTGCGCACGAACTGCGGCAGGAAGTCGGGCAGCAGCACCGGTCCCGTCGCCTGCAGCAACGCCTGCTTGATGACGCTCTGAAGCTCACGGATATTCCCCGGCCACGGGTAGCGGCGGAGCATCTCCAGGGCCGCGGGATCGATCTGCTGGACGTTCTTCCCCAGCTCGCGGCCGAACTGCCGCAGGAAGTGCCGCACGAGCAGCGTCAGATCCTCTCCGCGCTCGCGCAACGGCGGCAGCGTGATCGTAAACACGCTCAGGCGGTAGTACAGGTCGCTGCGGAACTCGCCGGTTTCGGCCAGGCGGGCCAGATTCCGGTTTGTCGCCGCGATCAGCCGCACATCCGCCTGCAGCGTCTGATTTCCGCCGACCCGTTCGAACTGCTGGTCCTGGAGCACGCGGAGAATCTTCGCCTGCGTGAGCGGCGTCATATCGCCAATCTCATCGAGAAACAGCGTTCCCCCCGAGCATTGCTCGAACTTGCCGATGCGGCGGCGATCGGCCCCGGTGAACGCTCCCTTCTCGTGGCCGAACAGTTCGCTCTCCAGCAGCGTTTCGGGAATTGCCGCGCAGTTCACCGCGAGAAACGGACCGTTGGCGCGGCGGCTGTGCTGATAGATTGCACGCGCGATCAGATCCTTGCCGGTGCCCGTCTCGCCGAGAATCAGCACGGTCACGTTCTGAGCCGCGACCCGGCCGATGGCTTTGTAGACTTCCTGCATCTCCGGGCAGCGGCCGACAATGAGGTCCGCATCCTCCTGGAACGGCTCTTCCTGAAGGAGAGCGGGTGTCCGCATCCGTCGGCTGATGTCGAGCGCACGCTCGACGACGCTTTCGAGCTGCTCGAGATCGAGTGGCTTGAGCAGGTACTCGAACGCCCCCATCTTCATCGCTTCGATCGCCGTCTCGGTCGTGCCGTGTCCGGTGATGAAAATGACGGGAAGCCGCGCATCATCCGCGCGGATCTGACTGAAAACCTCCAGCCCCGACATATCGGGCAGGTTGATGTCGAGCAGCACCACGTCGGGCCGCTGCTCCCGAACAATCTTCAGCGCCGTCGCTCCATCACTCGCGGTGAGCAGCTCGGTCTCCGACTGCTGAAAGGCGCGGCGAAAGGCGTGAAGAATGGCCGCTTCGTCATCGACGAGAAGCAGTGACGGCATAAATGTGTTCTCCTCACACAAAGTAACTACGAAGCGGTCACGGCAGGCACGGCACACGGCAGCCGCAGAATGAAGGCGGCACCTCCCTCCCGGCGATTCTCCGCCGCGAGGACGCCGCCGTGACTCTCGGCGATGCGGAACGAAACTGCCAGCCCCAGTCCGATCCCCATTTCCTTCGTGCTGATAAACGGATCGAACAGCCGGGGAAGCAGCTCTTCCGGAATTCCCGGTCCGCTGTCGGTGACGCGGAGTTCCAGCTGGTTCTCCTCGGGAGAGTCGATGCGGATGTCGAGGACACCTTCCGACGGCATGACGTCGAGCGCATTGAGCACGAGGTTCATCACCAGCTGCTGCATCTGATCTTCGTCCGCTTCGACGACGATCGGCGATTCCGGCGGGGTGAAGCGGATCTCCACCTTCTGCTTGGCGGCCCGCGACTGCACGAGGGCCAGCACGCGCTCGACGACGGCGGCAAGCCTCAAGGGCCTTCGCTCGGGACTCGGCGGACGTGCAAAGTCGAGGAACCGCTGCAGCGACCGCTCCATGCGGAGAATCTCATGATCGATGACGTCGAGATCCTCGGCGGGGAGCCGGGGTTCGTCGGCCTCCCGCCGTCCCGCCTGAATGAGCATCTTGATCGCCGTGAGCGGGTTGCGAATCTCGTGGGCAAAACCCGCCGCGATCTGCCCGACCATGGCCAGTTGATCGGCGCGCAGCACCTCCCGCTCGCGCTGTTGCCGCTGTTCGATCAGATCCTCGATCCCCGTTTCCAGTTCGCGAAAGAGGTCATACAGACCGGGAAGCCCGCTCTCCCAGTCACCGTTCCGCGACGGGACGGCAGGGCGTCCGATCCGGCGCACCGACGCCTCCGCCTGGCGCCGCACGGCCTCGATTGAGGCGACCAGTTCGCGTTGTGCCTTCCACGCGAGGAAGATTCCCAGCACCAGGCACGCTGCCGCGACGGCGAGCAGGATGCCGGCGAGCAGGGCGCTCCCCTGGCTGATCGCTGCGTCGTTCGCAGCGCCGCTCCATAGCACAGCGGCGGCCGCGACCGCGGCGAGCGTGCCGCTTCCCGCGACGAGCGTCCCGGTCAGTACCGGACGAAGTTTTCGCACAAGGTTCTCCTTGTCTGTCTACCTGTCTGTCAAAGCCCCGTGATCGTCTGCCCCGGCGCATTTCGCGGGCTGGTTTCGGCCGCTCAATGCAGTCCCCCGCGAACCGGCCGACAGTTGTGTCGGCCGGGGGAACGAGTGCGGCGCAGCAATCGTCGGCAACGGGTCTGTTCCTGAAAAGCCTCCTGTCGGGAAGAACGGAGCGAGGCGTGACGCGGATGATTCCAATGAGTGTCTGAGAAATGGCCAGTTGGCTGTCCGCGGGACACGATTGACGAGGACGAGGTTTTGCCTCGCGAGAGATTCCGCGGAAAACACCCGGTCCCTCTTGCATTGTAGCGCGCTTTCCCCCGCGCGGGCGATCTGGCACGCTTTGTGCCTTACTCTCCGTCACCCGCCGACACGATCTCCGCAAAGTCGATGCCGTCCGTGGCGATGAACCACGAGGAAAGCCACTCCCGGCGCGATCGCGCCCTTTCGGAATGCATCCCGGAGCGTCTGGGTGTTTCATTTCTGGACCTGCGCGGCTGTTTGCCGAATCCGCGCCTCGAACCCCGAAGGAGAAGTCATGGTGCGCACTTACTCTGGACGTGATACGCCGGGAAAGAGCCTGTTGGTGAGCGAAACCTACCTGTTTGACAATGTGCGGCGGCTGCTGCGGCTGCCCCAGACGGCAGGTGACCTCATGACGCCTGATCCCGTCTCACTGAACGAGGACATGACCGTGTCGCAGGCTGCGGCCTTTCTGGTCCGCCGCCGGATCAGTGCTGCGCCTGTCATCAACCAGGCCGGGCGTCCTGTCGGCGTCGTCAGCCAGTCTGACATCGTCCGACAGGCGGCGGATGATCTGGGAATTTTGCATCGAAACACCCCGTCAGCGCTGGACGGCGAGGAGTCCTTTCTGGATGAAGTCCTCGACCGTTCCGAACTCGCCGTCTGTACGGGGCAACTGAACGAACTCACGGTCCGCGAAATCATGACCCCGCGCGTTTATACGGTCACTCCGGAAACGCCGGTGGTCGACGTCGTCCGTGAGCTGCTGGGACACGATGTCCATCGACTGTTCGTCACCGATGACGATGGAGTGCTGATCGGCGTGATCACCGCACTCGACGTGCTGCGCAGCCTGCGAAGGTAAGCAGTCCGAACCCATTCTGAAACGTCCGAAAGGAGCTGATGATGCAGATCGAGATTCGCACTCGAAACCTGGAGGCGGAAGAGACTCTGCGCAGTTTCATCGAGCAGCGGCTCGAACGATCGCTGCGCCGCTTCGCGCCTCGAATCCGCCGCATCAGGGTCTACCTCGGAGACATCAACGGGCCACGCGGTGGAATCGACAAACGGATCCGCGCGGTCCTCGACCTGTTTCCCAAGGGACAGATTGTCGTCGACGGCACGAGCGAGAACAGCTTCGCCGCCGCCGCAGACGTCGCGCATCGCCTGCAACGCAGTGTCCGCCGCGCCCTGCAATCGCGGATCTCCCGCCGGCTGCGGCGGGCCCGCAACGGCGCGCAGTATGCGTCGGGCGTAATGCCGCAGGCCCCGTTCAATGGTCCTGTCGACCGATCGTTCCCGAGAGGGACCCGGAACGGAGACGCGGCTGAGCAGCTGCAACACGCCGTCGTGGAGTAGTCATTTCCGCACCCAGTGCCCCGGTCCGTCCGGGCGGTTTCTGAAACCGCCCGGCGGCGCGGCCTGCGGCTTTTTTCATTATAGGCGCGCTTCCAGTCACGCCGTCCCCACACATCAACTCGCTGAGGGCGACGGGAGAACCTCGGAAATCAGCTTCACCTGTTTGCTGGTGTCGACCACTGAGATCGGGCGGTCGAGACCGGGGACGTGATTCTGACGGGTGTAGTCGATTCCCAGCAACTTGCAGACGGTGCCAAGAAAGTCGACGACGCTGACCGGCCGCTCGACCACTTCGGTCGCCCTGGCATCGGTTCGGCCGATGACCTGGCCGCCACGAATGCCGCCGCCGGCGAGCACGCTGCTCCAGGCGCGGGCCCAGTGATTGCGTCCGCCGCCGCTGGTGAGCTGCGGCGAGCGGCCGAACTCTCCCATCCAGATGATGAGGGTCGAATCAAGCCGGCCGCGCTCGGCGAGATCCTCGATGAGGGCCGCCATGCCGACGTCGGCTTCGACCGAGAGCTCGCGCGTCCGCGGGAAGTTGTCGCGATGCGTGTCCCATCCGACGCCCTCCCCCATCAGCACTTCGACAAAGCGGACCCCCGTCTCCACCAGCCTGCGGGCCATCAGGCATCCCTGTCCGAACTCTCCCCGGCCGTAGCGGTCGCGGACCGCATCGGGCTCCTCGGAGAGATCGAAGGCTTTCTTCTGCTGCGAGGTCATCAGCTTCACCGCCCGATCGAGTGACGATGCATGCGCGTGAGCCGCCTCGGCACGATAGGTCGACTGGAACGAGGCATCCAGACTGCGGAAGAGCTCGTATTGCCGCTGGAACTCCTTCGGGCTGGTCAGCGGTTCCAGAAAGCCAGTCCCCCGGATCGGGTTAACGACGTCGAGGGGCTGATGCAGCGGCCCCAGGAAACCCGAGCGGGTGGCAAAACGCGAACCGCCGCCGATGCAAACGAAGTTCGGCAGGGGAAAGTCCCGCTTGCCCAGCTCCTGTGAGACGATCGACCCGAGGCTGGGGAAAGCGATTCCCCCGGCCCGTTTCTGATAGCCGGTATGCACGTGATAGGTGGCGAGCTGATGATCCGATTCGACCGTGCTCATGCTTCGCAAGACAGCGGCGTGCTCCATCAGCCGCGCGAGTTTCGGGAAGTGCTCGCTGATCTGAATTCCGGGAACGGAGGTGTCGATCGGCCGGAACTCGCCGCGGATGCCGACCGGAGCCTCCGGCTTCAAATCGAATGTGTCGAGATGGCTCGGCCCGCCCGACATCCACAGCAGGATGCAGGACTTTGCGGCGACCGGCTCCTCCGCGTGGGCCGCCAGTCGTCCCAGCCAGCCGCTCAGTGAGGTGGCGGCAGACAGCGAGAGAAAGCCGCGTCGCGTGAGTTGGCTCAACATGGTGAGCTCCTTCGAGATTCAGCGGTTGAGCGAGAATTCACTGCTCATGAGCAGTGCCCAGGCAAGCTCGCGACACGCGGTTGCCAGCGACTTCGCATTTTGCAGGTGTTCACGAACGAGCTGCCGTTCGGACTCGGTCGGGCGACGGGCGAGGATCGTCAGGTAGAGCTCTTCAATCGCGTCGTCCGGAGAACGTCCGGCAACGCGGGCCGCCAGCGCTTCGAGGTTCTGCCCGGCGAACTGTGGCGAATTCATCAGCCGCAGCGCATGGGGAATGCCGCGTCCGTAGCGGAGCGGATCGGGATCTCCCTCTTCCGCGAAGAAGGCGGTGAACTCGTGCCGCGCACCGAACCGGGCGTCAATCGCCCGCGTCTTCCCCGGCGGGCCGAGAATCACCACGAGCGAGTCGTACAACTGCTCGGCGGTGAGCACCTTCACCGACATCCGCGCGAACAGATCGGCTTCGCGATCGGCGTCTTCTCCAGGGCGGCTGGTTTGCTGATACGTGCGGCTGTTGAGGATCGAGCGGCAGAGCAGCTTCAGATCGAAGCCCGATTCCACGAACCGGCGGCTCAACAGATCGAGCAGCTCGGGATGCGAAGGCGCGTTCTCCTCGTGCATGTCATCGACCGGATCGACAAGCCCCCGGCCGAAGAATTGCCACCAGAGCCGATTCACCATCGCCCGCGCGAAATACGGATTCTCGGGAGCCGTCATCCAGCGGGCGAGCGTGACACGGTGCGCTTCGGTCGAAGCACTCCCGAGGGGGGCACCTCCGAGAAACGTCGGCGGGTTTGGTTGAAAGCCGTCGAGTGCATCGGCCTCCTGCAGCGTCGCCAGCGTGATCTGCCGGTTGTCCTGCACACCGATGCGATGCACCAGCTTGGGGCGGCCGGGCGTCTGGATCTGCGCGAAGAACGCCGCCATCCCCCAGTAGTCTTCCTGTTTCCAGTCGACGAACGGATGGTCGTGACACTGCGCGCAGTTCAGCCGGACGCCCAGAAAGTAGCGGGCAGTGAGATCGGTCAGGTCGGTGACGCCGAGCGGATCTCGCCCTCCGATCAGGTACACCACCGCGGGATTGTTTTCCATCTTGCCGGTGGCGGTGACCAGGTCGAAGACGATTCGGTCCCAGCCGTCATTGCGATTGAACCGCTCGGCCATCCACGCGGCAAAGCGCTGCCCCTGCCGGGGATCGTCGTTCGCCAGCGGGGAGACCAGTCGACCCCGCCACACGTCCCCCCAGTATTCGCCAAAGCGGGGGCTGGCGAGCAGGTCTTCAACCAGGCGTGCCCGTTTCCCGGGATGGTCGCTCTGCAGAAAGCGAGCGGCCTCCTGGGCGGAAGGGACGACGCCGTGCAGATCCAGAGTCACCCGCCGCAGGAACTCGGCATCATCGGAAGGAGAAACCCGCTGCACCCCGGCAGCATCGAGCCGCGCCTGGATGTGCTGGTCGATCAACCCGGCAAGATTCTCCGCCGGATCGTCCCCCCGGACAGTCTGCAGCGGCAGACAAACCAACAGCCCCGCCATGACCCGAAGGACTCGGCACATGTGTCCCCCTCCCCGGAGGTTTTCGAACTGCGGCATTTCGTAATGCCCCCATTCTAAGCCGGGAGATATCGGCGACTCAACAAGGAACTGCCTGATGTGGACATTCGTACTTCCGCAATGCGCGAATGCGATATTCAACGTGTTCCCCCTGAGCCGCGGAGTTCCTCTCCGCGGTCTTCCTCTTGCGCCGCGGGATTCATCCCTGCGGGCCGGTGAACGCGTTACCGATACATGCCGTTCCCGCCGATTCTTCCCGGGCCGAACAGGAACAAGGGCGCGAAAATAACCGGTCCGCGATGCTGTAACATTTCCGGGCCGGTTGCGCTTTTTTGAAGTGACAGCCGCCACAGCCCGCGACTGTCATACGTGACGTACCGGAACATTCGGGCAAGCGGAATTTTGCTCCAGAGGAAATTTGGGGCCGGGCGAAATGCCTGTGTAAGATGAAGGCGGAAGGGATCTGGCGGCGGGCAGCAACGGCGGCAGCGTTCGGTGATCTTTCAAGCAACAGGAGGGGATGATGTATTCGAACCTGGTCAAATCAAACGCCCCCAAGACGCATTCCACCTACCGCACCATTGCCAGGCGCCTGAAGGACTGCAAGATCGACCTGGAAAGCCACATCGCGCGCGATCTCAAGGTGTACGAGAGCACCCTGGACGGCATCAGCTTCATTGCGAAGAGGGCCAAAAATCAGCTGCTCCCGCAGGACATCCTGTCGGACTTCCGGCGAGCGTCGAAATCCGGTGGACTGCCGGCGTTCCGCGAGGGCAAGGAAGAGGACGCCAAGCACTGGGCATTCGATGCCTCGATGGGGGCCACCGTCGGCATCGGCTTTCGCGAAATCTGGCGCCCCGTCCTCACCGACCATGGCCTGCGCGTGGAGATGGCGACAAAGGGCCCGGGGCTGGATCGCCCGATGCTCAATGAGCCATTCAGCGACAACTTCGGCGCCCGGATCAACCGGATCGACATCTCATCGCTGCACTGTGCGGTTCATGGAGACCACTGCTCGATCCATATCGACGAGACCGGGTTCGTCATGGACGGCATCTCCGGTTTGAGCGACGATGTGATGCTCACCCCCGACTTTCTCCGGCACCTGCTGGTCGAGCTGATCGCCAAGGACAAGCTGAGGATTCCGAAGTGGGTGGACCTGGTGATTCCCGATTCGCAGCATTCCCGACTGGGGGTGCAGTTTAATCTGGTGCAGACCGATCGGGTGCACCTGACCGTCAGCGGAACCTGTGCCGTCGCCGGCAAGTTCGATTGCTCGGCGACCGGCAATCTGACCTTGAGACACGACCTGTTCGGCGGCAATCGGAAACGCTGAGGTGAATTTGCGATCCGGCCGGGACAACGGGACCGGCCGGCGGCATCACATCAGCCCGGCTCGTCCCGGACCTGCAGGGTGACGGAGGCCGCCTTTGTGGAAAGCCCGCGGTTGTAAAGCCACGTATTCCAACCGAGTCGCGGGCCGATGCCCTTGCGGTCACCGCAGCGAAGCGGCGGAATTTCATCCGCGTACAACAGCAGCTCGAAGTCGAAATCGAGCTGCTGTCCGACATAGAAACGGGTCAGCTCCGAACAGGGGCGATAGGCGGAGCCGATGGGCAGCAGCGAGCAGAACTGGTCGTAGTGCAGCGGCCCAAACTGCAGGCGAAACTTCCCCTGCACCTCCCACACTTTCTGTCCGGCGACCGTATTGATGCCGAGGCTGGTGTTACCGTTCAACGTCAGGCTCGTACGGTCTGCCGGTTCGAGTTGCAGCCAGCGTCCACACAGGGGGAGCACACGGGCAGGCAGGCTGAGAAAGTCGCGGAGGATATTTTCGAGTCCGATGGCGTTACGGTGCCGCTGGGCAAGCAGGCCGGCGTAGAACCGCCACGCCTGGTCGGCGATCTCGGTGCGGGCCTGCAATTCGTCCCGCTGCGCAAGGCGATAGCGCGTGGACGGGCTCCCCAGGCCGATCAGCGAAAGGAGCATCTGTCCCAGCGGGTCGAGGTGGGGGAGCCGATCGAGCACGAACGAGCGATACGCCTCCGCCCCCGCTTGGAACGCTAGGCGTTCCTGTCGCAACGCCCGTTCGCCCGCGATCCAGAAGTGATACTTTTCCCACGCCCGGAAGAACAGCGACAGCAGGCGATGGTTAAACAGGTTCAGAAAGTCCAGCAGCGTGCGGTCTTTCTGCGTCAGCCGCTCGAGCAGGATTTCGGTGTAATGCTGCGGGAGCGCTCCCAGCGGACCGTTCAGTCCGAAGAAGGTCACGCTCATCCGCGCCGGGTGCGTGGCGTCCGCCGCCGGCTTCACGTCATAGATCTGACTGGCCGGAAATTCCAGCGAGGCATGCGATTCGAGCCGGACCACTTCCTGATGAGGATTCGCGTCCTGGCCCACCGGGGCGCGATCGGCATACCACTGCTCCAGCAGGCGCAGCGCCTGAAAGAAGTCAAACCGGTATCCTTCCGTCAGCAGCTTTGCGATCAGACCGGTCGGGGGAGGTTGTTCGGAAGCGGGCATGTTAGGGATGTCTCACCCGAGGGGACGCTCTTCAGAAAGTCGGAAGTTTCCTCTGCGGAGCTGATCTTCCTCAGGCAATCAATTGTCCGCCGGCGCGGTAAGGCCAGACCTTAAAGGGTTCCGCAGCATTGCGGACGCGTGTGACGAGTCGCGTGAACGAGTTCACTGTCGCATACAGGGCCACAAATTTGTCCAGCACACTGGCGAGCAGGAAGGGACCGGTCCCGGCAAACTTGTCGGGGTCGAAGGTGATTTCCAGCTCGATACCCCGGCAGAAGCCCGCCGCCGGCCCGCCGGGAATGCGTGCCGTCTTCCGTCGGCTGGAGATGCTGTCGATGCCGCTGATCTGGCGTGCCGTGCTGCGGGAGTTCTGATAGTCGTAGAGCTTCAGGATTTCGCGAAGCGCGTCGGCCCCGGTCTCTCCGTCCGTGATGGAATAGTGATTCAGGGCGAGGTGCGAGATCAGGCGCCAGCGCAGCTCGCCGAACGGAAGCCGGCTCGGGAGCGTGGGAGGAACGAGCGGTTCGATGCGGCGGACCGGAGCCTGCCCCTCCAGTTGAAAACCCCACGTCTCGCCGCCGGAGGTCCGCAGCTCTCCGGGAAGATCGCGGTTCGAACAGGTTGTCGAGACGCTGATCACTTCTGTCGGCGGCTTCGCCGGATCGAAGTTCAGATCCACGAGCGACAGCGAGACATCAGTGCCGCGATCGTTCTTCAGTGGTGAGGCGGTGCGCTGCATCGTCCAGTAGGTCGCGTGCGTCTCGGCACTGCGACCGTGACGGCAGGCAAAGAACGGCTCGTATTCGGTGACTGCTCCCGTCTGCAGATTCGTGCTGGTGACCGCATCGATCGAATAGACCTCATACGCACGCGGGTGCCGCACGTCGGGAATGACGGGATACTCGGTTTGCGTGTGCGTCAGCCGGATCGGTTCGGCCTGGTGCGAGAACAGGTTGACGATTGGCGTGCAGCCGAGCCGAAACGTCTCGCGATCGACGCGCGCCTCGAGCGTGCGGTCCGCCTTGTCGAGCAACAGGTAAATGTCGATCCGCGGGGCGGTCGCGCGTGCAGTCACCCCGCGCAGGCCGGTGAGGTCCGCGAACAGGAACTTCTGCGGGAAGGTGAAGTACTCGGTGAGCAGCCGATACCCCGGGAAGGAACGGGCATCATAAGGGAGCAACCCGTCATCGCGCCCGAAGCCCACTTCGCGCACCGTGTCGGCCCGCAGCAACTGCGAGGCGCCCCCGCCGCCGACTTCCTGCACGAAGACCCCGGCGCAGTGATTGAAGATCAGCTCGTACAACTGGTAGGTCGTCTTGTCATCACCACGCAGGCAGACGCGCAGCGAATCGAGGTTCAGGCCGCTCCAGGGGACGCCTCCTTCCAGTCGCAGCTCCAGACGGACCATCGCTTCGACGTGCGGCAGGCCGGGCGGCAGTTTCACTCCCGCTCCGAACGGGGCCGTCAGGTAGGAAGAGGCGATTTCCACCGGCCAGAGCGTGACCGGATACGCCGTGCGAAAGCGGCAGGAAACCCCCTGCACGGTCCGCGAGTTGAGCCGGCTGTGACGCGGAATGACGAACCCGTTGCTCAGCTGTCCCTGCGCGGGATCGAGATGGAACTGCGCGATGGACAGCGAAGGAATGGGCGCGAGGTAGTGCGGATACATCAACCCGATCAGCGACTCGGTCAGCTCGGGGAACTCGTCCTCCAGCTTGAGCCGCACGCGGGCCGTGAGAAACGCAAACGACTCGATCAGCCGCTCGACGTGGGGATCGGCAGACTCGCCGCTTTCGCGATCGACCGCCAGCCGGTCGGCGATCTTGGGGCGTTCGCGGGCGAACTCGGCGGCCATCCGCCGGATGAAGAACAGCTCGCGCTCGTAGAACTCTTCGAGCCTGTCGCGCATGGATGAAACCTCTGATTTCTACGCAATCGGCTCGGACGGGGGAGTGCCGCGGGGCTGGTGATCGTCGCCAGAGGTCACCTGGAGAGGACGGTGCCGCCCGCAGCCCGTCACCGACGGCGGGCAGTGCGAAGAGGGGCGGTTTGCCGAAGGCGACAGGTTCCCGTCCATCGTCTCGTCATCGCTACCTGATTCACAGATCCCTCACCGATTCGCGGAGAGACTCGGGCCAACGCTCAAGCGGGATGAACGCTGCAAGTGCCGGTGCTGGCTTCCACGGTCGTGTCGAAGGTGACCGGCTCGATGATCGGATCCACACACAGCATCGCGTGGATCGTCAGCCGCACATTGCGATCATACTCCTCATCAGGTTCCCGTACAACAACCTTCAGATTGCGCAGGCGAGGCTCGAACTCCATTACGGCCCGCTCGACCGAAGCCCGAATCCGCTCCCGAATCTCAAGTCCTTCGCCGATGAGACTGGTGAAATCCGGCAGGCCGTAGGTGAGATTCGAGATCGTCAATTCACCCGGTTGAACCAGCAGATCCGACCGGCCATGCCGCGTATTGAGCAGGGCCTCCAGATCGCGGCGGACATGCTCGCGGAGTTCATCGAGGCGATAGCTGTTTCGCCACAGGGGTTCGCTCGATTGCCGCGGCTCCTCATCGATCAGCCGATCGAGGAGCGAGGGTAACAGAGGCTGTTCCGAATGCGAGTTGAGAGACGGCATGGGGTTGCCAATTCCCGGAGAGTGTCAATCGTTCGTAAGCCACGACAGGGCGCGCAGGCACGGCGATCCGCGACACCGCGGGCAACTCCTCCCGTCGATATCCTGTCGGTACCGTGCGGCGGGGAAGAAATCGTTTCCCTTTACACTTTCAGATTCTCATCGCGGCCGAGGCTTCTCAAGGAAATGCCACAACCATCTTGCTCAATGACAGCGGAAACATGATCTCGGCAAACGGAGTGTTTGATCCCGGGTTCGGCGTCCCCTGTTTGTTCAGATCGGAGAAGAAGATCGCCCGGACTCTCCTCTTGGGAAAGCCCCCCTGATACGACGTGAATTCATTGTAACCGACGATCGCCGTCTTCCATTGGGACGCGACCTTCTTCAGGAAGAGGGGCGCTCCCCCCACATTGCAGGTGAGCAGCAGCACGGCTCCGAGATTTCCCTCCGCGAACGCCTTGCAAAGATCGAGGTAGAGGGCCCAGTTTTTCAAACGCCGTTTTGCGCCCGGGCCGCCGACCCTTTCGTCCAGTTCCTTCGGCGAGAAGCGGATCGTCGAACCGGCGGGTGGTTTATCGTCGTAGAAGACGTCGACGAACGTCACGGGATTGACGAACGAACCCCGTCCCCCCAGCCGCAGCGCCCTGTCGTCCGCGCAGTCAAAACCCCCCTGGTCCTTGAAGCCCTGCTCGATGATTCCGTGTCCGACACTGAAGATCAGCCCGCCTCCATTTGCTGCCTTGATCGCCTCTTTGATCACCTTGATGTTCTGTTCGGGCGTTCCCTTCCGGGGAGAGCGAAACGGAATCACGTTCGGTTTGTGAGCGGCGACAAACTGCCGCGCCCACTGGGCGGGCAGCGGATGGTTCTGGGTGATGATGGAGATTCGCGGCTGGGGGATTTTGACCCCCAGCGCGAACAGCAGGCGGGAAGTGCCCCGCTCATGCGCGGCCATCTCGGTATCGAGCGCGCGGATGGTCATCTTGCCGACAATGTTGTCGGCCTGCGTCTGATAGCTGTAGTTGATGATCTGGCGTTTCTTCTTGTAGTCGAGCACCGCTTTCGCGGTGCTCACTCCGTACAGTTGCTTTTCGAGCTCATCATTCGCGATCTGCGCATGGTTGAGAATCTGCAGACTGCCTTGAATCAGCCCCACGTGATCGCCGCTGTCGCCTTTCTGCACATGCGCGGGATCGGAAACGAGGCATCTCTGGAGACGTTCATTTTCGCGGAACCATTTTGAGACGAGAGACACGGTCGACCCTCCTTCAACCGCAGGACAGTGACCACGCCCGGTGGAGAGGAGAACAGTGCCGAGCGTCACCACGACGCCTCGGAGAACAGAGTCGCCTCTCCCGACGAGCTTTCTCAGGCGGCATCCACGACCGACACGTTGCCGTGCGCGTCTTCCATCGCCTTCGACCAGCTCTTGAGATCGTTCAGGCCTGCGGGGAAGCCGGTCACCGTGGGCCCCTCGAAGGTGAACGTCTGCTTTCCGCCGCCGAACTGGGTGTGCAGGCCGGCTGTCACCGGCACTCCCCAGACGTTCGCCAGGTTGCTGATGAGCGACTTGCCTTTGGCACCGCCGCCGACATCGCAGCCGAGCAGCTGCGTCGACCCGAACGGTGCGAAGATGTGGCTGATCCGCTGCAGCTTCCCCCGGATCTGCGAGAAATTGTCGTCGGAGATGGCCGCGAGGTGCGGTGCGCCGTTGATATGGCCGCCGGAGACGTTCTGCGAGCCGCGCCCTCCGTGACCGTGAAAGCGCAACAGAGCGACTCTGCCCGGTCCCTGTGCCCGATTGAGGATTTCGTTCATCACCACCTCGACACCATTCGACATGCCGTAGACGACGATCGGGTTTCCCCCCGCGTTGCGGATGTCGGCGGCTTCGAGGTTGACGAGGCTGGGATCGTCTCCGTCGACGACGTCGATCGTCTGCAGGCGACTCACCCCCATCAGCTTCGTCCAGGTGAATCGCCCCACGATGCCGTCCTTCACGAGGGAGGGTGCGTGAAACACCTGAAAGTCTTCGACCGCCTTCTTCGTCTTCGGGCCGAAGTGGCCATCCGTCTTGTTGAGTGAATGGGGCGAATGCCGGCGGAGCAGGATCTGCAACGTTGTCACCGACGGCAGGACCGTACCGTTTGCCAGATAGATCATGGTTCACTTCCTTTCTGTTTCAGACGGGCCGGGCATTGCGGTGCGTCATCATCGTTCGTCATTGTCGTGCGTTTCTACGTGTGTGTTATCGAGTGTATGTTGTCGCGTGTATATCCTCCGTTCAGCCGCGGCCCAGCGGGCCGCGCGCGTTCGGCGCCCAACACCGGGGAGACGCGTCCCCTGAGGACGCGGGTCGCGGGGATCACGAGCGATGGTGACCGCCAGAGTCTTCTCCCCCCGGGACTTCCTTCGTCCAGTCCCGATCATACGACCTCGCTGTTGGGGCCTTCGAAGAGAGGCATCCTCCTGCACGTTCATGACTCCTCAAGCGGGTCTCTGTCCAATGGGGCTGCTGTCCGTAACGGAGCGCTGTCGGATTCACGGCGACTTGATGACCGTCATTGCCCTTTCACAAGCGATGCGTGTTCCGGCGAACACTTCGTCGGCGATCGCGTCGAGTTTCGAGAAGAGGGCGAAGTCCAGTGAAGGACTTCCCGGCGTACCCGTATTGGGCATGAACAGCACCGTCATCGCGTAATGCATGCAGCGCCGCTCGACGAAAGCGCAATCGTGGAACGACTTATTGTTGGGTTGAATGCCCAGCTTGCCGATGACAGTGCTGCCCTCCAGTTGCCTCGCGGCATAGGAGTTCGTCATCAACCCCTGCATGGCGAGAGAAGCCGGCTCATCAATCAGCTTCTTGTTTCCCAGGTTGACCATCAACAGCGTCACAGCAGCGGCGGTGCCGACCTGATGACGTTGCGAGGCATCGGCGATTGTCGTCACGCCCGGGGCGGGCACACCATCCTTGCTGTCCAGGCGGCCGTCGTAGTTTCCCGACAGCCACAGCCCCTTGCCGTCCTTCAGAGAGTAGAACCCCCCGAAGATGAGAGCGCCCGCAAGGTAATCGAACCCGATCGCGCCGATGCAGTAGGCAGCGCTGGAATTGCTCGATGGTCCGATCATCCCCTCGAGCTTTTGCTGGAAAGTCTTGTTGAACGAAAAGCTGGAATCGTTCGGGGTGAAGATCTTTGCAAGTTGCGGAAAGTCATTCTTCGCCGTGGCCGACCCCAGGACCTTCTTCAGTTCGGGACGCCAGTCCGCTTCCAGCCGCTTCTGCAAGTCGGCCGTCTTCAACTTCCCGGCGTCGGGAAAGGCCCGCAGACTGGCCTGCAACTGGAAAGCGGCATACATCGCGGCAATCTTCGTGAGACTGGCGGCGAAGCCGACTTTCTCGGGATTCCAGCCAAACGCCCGGCCGGTCTTCAGATCGGCCAAAGCGATGCCCATCATCGCGAATCCCTTGAAGCCCCGCAGGCGATCCAGGTGCGCGGTTTCGAACGGTCTAAACACAAGTGAGAGGCTGTTCTTCCAGACGAACGGCGATGCAGACATGGGTGCCTACTTTCACAGACGAGCAGGATGGCTTCGATTCTCGATGTGCCGTCGCAGGGGACTGGAACGTGTTGCTGCGGTTCTGGCTCTCCGTTCGTGAATGGGGCGGTCTCATTTCAGGTGAAGTCGGCGGAAGATTGCCGCCGCGTCGATGAAATAGTTTCGCCAGGTGATTTCGCTCCACTTGGAGACGTCGCGGCCATACTTCGTGGCGGGATGGGGCCGCATATGCGAAATCAGATGGCGGAAGAACATCGTGCTTTCCCCCGAGGTGAACCCCAGGCCCGTGAAATAGCCCGCGACGAAGGCCCGCTTGTACTCGTTGACAAACGTCTTGCGGTAATTCGGGAAGGCGACATTGTTGTTCTGGTGGCTGTTGATGAAGTGCCACTTCGCGAACGAGACCTTCTTCTTCTGCGCGCCGACGACGATCCCCTGGCTGAACCCGCTCATTCTCGCGTCCTTGATGTGGTAGTTGATCGCGTCCAGCGTCGCGGAGGCTCCCGGCAGGTGCGGCGCCACGATTCCCAGGGCGGCAACACCGAGAGCCACGACAAGCGGCATCTCGATACTCGCAATGGCCAGTCCGGTGTCGATGGCGGTGATGATATCAATCGCCTTGCCGATCGTGTCCAGCATGTTGTCGGGATCCGACGGCGGGGTAAACCAGCTGCTGATCGGCGTGCGGCGGGGCGGGCGGGTGACCATCACTTCGCCTTCATCCGCGAAGCTGATCTTTTTCGGCGGGATGTAGACAATGCCCGGCTCGGCACTGTCGCTGAACGCCCAGTTCACGTTGTCGGTTGTCTTGTTGCAACCCGTGATCCGCTGCAGATACCAGTTTACATGGTCGGGGATGGTCGTCTTGAAGTTGAACTCGATGATCTGGTGCACAGGAATCCCATACTGCTGCTCCAGTGTGTACCAGGTCTCGCCATCCTTGACGCGGTGGGGATGCCGCGCGGGATCATCCGGAACGTAATTGGAGGGGAGGGGGTGCGGTTTGCCCAGAACGGCGGGGGAGAGCATCCTGATGGGACGGGTCGGGGTTTTGAGAATCTTGCTCATGGGACACACGTGTGAAGGAACAACCGGCTTCGAGCCGGGATCGATGTTGGTGTTGCGGGTGAGAACTGAGCGGTGCCGGACCAGCCTTACGATGTTGTTTGTTGCTCCGCCTGGGAAAGATGACCCGCGGCATTTCTGATTGCGGGCCTGCACCTGGACATTGCGTGATTGCGGAGCATGAGCCGGACCGTGCGCCGGAGGGGCGCGATTGCCAGGAAGGCTCCTGGCCTCGATCCCCTCATTTCTCTTGCGCCGGTTCTGCTGTTTGCCCCTGCTTCAGCCGCTCCGCGGGGAGGATCAGTTGAAGCTCACGTCTTTCAATTCGAACGGCGTCGGGTCCGCGTCGCCGGCCACGAACTGCTTACGGCCGATGCCGCGGAAGACGCCTGCGCCGACATCGTCAAACCGCGTGCTGTGGCCGAGACGCAGTTCGTCTTCGCCGGCACGGAAGCTGTCGACGTACAGTCCGGGGGTGAAGCCCCGTTCGATTTCCCCGGACTTGAAGATTACCTGGCAGGGAGCCCAGAGCAGGTCCCGCGGGCGGACCGGATCGGGAACAACGATCTGCAGCCGCAGCAGCTGGTCCACCGGAAGCCAGTAGTAGTCCCGCCCCTGATAGAACTCGATCACCGAACGGGTCACATCGTCGGCATCGGCAAAGTCGTCGAACGGGGTTCCGTCCAGTGTGCCGGCGAACTCGGGGCGATGCTCTTCGGCGGATTCGAGCAACCCGAATGCCTCATCGCAGCGTCCGGAGTTCAGGCACCGGAGTGCCGACAGGTACGTCTCGATTCGCACGGGAGGATCGAAGAAGAAGCGGGGGCGGGCTCCCTGGTAAAAGACGGCTCGCCGGGCCTGCTCGGCGTGCAGCAGGTTCAGATACGCCGCCGCCTCGGTTTGAGTCGTCTGCGCGTCGAGGACCGATAACTGCTTGCCGGCCCGATCGAGATCCCCCTGGAAACAAAGCATGGCGAACAGGAATGCCCGGCGGGAGAGATCGCCGGGGTCGGCCTTGATCTCTTCGATCGCCGCGGCCGCGGCCGCATCGAGTTGTCCGGCCTGAAACAGTTCGCTGGCGTTCATGACGGGCTCGCTTTCGTGAATCACGAACCTGGGGGAGGAAGTCGCAACCGAAACGGGCCGAGAGCCCGGCGAGGGGAACTCGTCGCGGGCTCTCGTGGTGTCGACCGCTTATTTCTCGTTCTTCGCGATGTCCCACGAAGTGATGACGGGCGACTTTCCCTTGCCCTTTTCGTCCTGTTCGACGTACTCGACCTTGTACTTGCTGAAGTTGAAGGAGACGTTCTCGTGGAGGACTTCATCGCCGCCGCCTCCTCCGGTGCTGATGGACGAAACGAGCACGTGCTCCATCGTGATCTTCATGTACTCGAGTGGGTTCTCGCCGGCCTTGGCGATCTTCAGCTCGCACTTGTCGATGTGCTTGCCGTTGGCGCACTTGAGCATGAGCTCGGGTGTGGACTTGTCGACCCGTTTGGTGATCGACAGGTCCTGCACGTTGACCTTGCCCGCGCCACCGCCGCCGCCCGACCCGAACGTTCCCGTCTGGCTCAGCCCCCAGGCCCAGCCGAGCACGTCGATCTCGCCGTCGTGCCCCTTGTCCTTCGATTCTCCCTGGATGCCGTCGATCTTCAGATGCGTGTTGACTGCCATGGTTCGTTGCTCCGTTCGATAAAGAGGGGTGTGTTGGCTACATCCATCACTGCCGCGTTTGCCTGACAGTCCTATCTTCGGGAGGAACCGAAAAGAGTTGCTTGATTTCCCCCGCGAATTTTTCTGAAGCGGTGCGCGTCCGGGGCAGGGGCGCGAGAGGGGCGTATCGAGACGTCTGCTGCTTTCGGCCCGACACGAACAAAAAATGCGGAGGGGTCATCCCTCCGCATTGGGTGCTTCGTGTCTCCGCGGTCGCCGTCGGAGGTCGGCGACCGGTTACTTGTTCTGCGAATCCGGCAGCTTGGCGACCAGCGACAGGCCGACGCTCAACTGTTCCAGCTGGAAGTGCGGGCGCAGGTAGGCGACGGCTTCGTAACAGCCGGGGCGGCTCGGATCGTCGCGGACGTCGATACGGGCCTCCTTCAGGGGCCGCTCGGCTTTCGCCTTGAAGCTGGCCGATTCCGAATTGGCGAGGGTGTAGTTATTGATCCAGCGGTTCAGCCAGACCTCGCACTCGCTGCGTTCCATGAACGAACCGATCTTGTCGCGGGCAATCGCCTTCAGGTAATGCGCGAACCGCGAGACGCACATCAGGTACTGCAACGCGGTGGACAGGCGGGCATTGGCATTCGCTTCGGGAGTGTCGTACTGCTTGGGCTTCTGACACGACTGCACGCCGAAGAACGCCGCGTAATCGGTGTTCTTGCAGTGCAGCAGTGGAATGAACCCGAGGTCGCTGAGCTCCTTTTCGCGGCGATCGCCGATCGCCACTTCGACCGGGCACTTCATGGCGACTTCGCCATCGTCGGTTTCGAACGTGTGCACCGGCAATCCCTGGACGAGGCCCCCTCCTTCCACCCCGCGAATCGTCGCCAGCCAGCCGTACTTGGCGAACGAGTCGGTAATCCGGGTGGCGAGCGCATACGCGGCGTTGCCCCAGAGATACTTCTTGTGATCGCGGCCGTCGACGTCCTCCTCGAAGTTGAACGCCTCGACCGGGCACGTTTCGCGACCATAGGGCAGCCGCATCAGCGTATGCGGCATCGTCAGGCCGACATAGCGGGAGTCCTCGGACTCGCGGAACGACTTCCACTTGGCGTACTGGACGCTGTCGAAGATCTTGGCGAGGTCGCGCGGCTTGCCGATCTCGGTAAAGGATTCGAGACCGAACATCTGCGGCGACGCGGCGGAGAGGAACGGAGCATGGGCCGCCGCGGCAACCTCGGCGATGCGATCCAACAGGGCGATATCCTGAGGGTGTCGGCCAAACTCGTAATCGCCGACCAGACATCCATAGGGATACCCGCCGAACTGGTCGTATTCTTCCGTATAGACCTTCTTGAAGAGCGAGCTCTGGTCGAACTCGGAAGCCTGTTCGAGATCCTTGAGCAGATCTTTCTTCGAGGCGTTCAGCACGCGAATCTTCAGTTCGGTGCTCGTCTCGGTCTGGCTGACGAAGTAATGCAGTCCGCGCCAGCTTGCTTCCAGACGCTGGAAGTCCTCGTGATGCATCACCAGGTTGAGCTGCTCGGAGATCTTCTGGTCGAGGACCGCGATCCATGCGTCGATGCTCCGCTGGGCGTCCTTGGAGACGACCATTCCCGGCTGCATCTGTGTCCGGATGAAGGTTTCAATCAGCTCGGCCGCGTGGCTTTTTTCCTGCTCATCGACCGGCCGGATGCCTTCACGAAAGATCGTTTCGAGCACGCTTTCAGAGGCCGCCGTCTCAACGACTTCAGAGGCCGCTTTCTCTTCTGCTTTCGCCATGGGAGTCCACCTTTATTTGTCTGCGTATCGGTCTGCGGATGCAGGTTGTGATTCAGTTCCGATCCCTCAGGCAGGTTTGTGACCAGCCCCCTCACGCCTTTGGCTCCGGAGCGTCCGCGCCCAGTTCTTTCGCGAGCGCCTGGCGGATGTCGCTGTTCGCGAGCACCTGCTGCAGCAGTTCATCCAGCTTGTCGTTGCCTTCGAGTCGCGAGGAGAGGTTCTTCAGGTTCTCCCGCTGTTCGAGCAGGGACCGCAGCAGGGGGATCTGCTTGACCACATTCTCCGGCGAGAAATCGTCCATGTGCTGGAACCGGAGCTCGATGTTAAGCTTCTGGTCAGGCGTTCCCGACAGCACATCGTCCACCTGATAGGCCAGACGGGGAGCCATCGCGGCGAGCACCTTGTTGAAGTTATCGCGGTCGATGTCGACGAATTTCCGGTCCTTCAGCGCCGGCAGCGGCTTGTCGGGCTTGCCGGTGAAGTCCCCGAGAACGCCGACCACGAACGGCAGTTCTTTCATCTCCATCGCATCGCCGACATACACCTCATACCGAATCTGGACGCGAGGCGGCCGAACGCGGTCGAGCTTCTTTTGCAGACTTTCTTTAGCCACTGTAGGGTCTCCTGCGGGATGCACGTGTCGTGTCGACGTTGGCGAAAGTGAGAAGGGTTGCCCGAGTGGGATTCACGCGAAGCGAGGCACCCGAGCAGTCAACGTCGACCCTCCACGAATGGAATCACGAATGGAACGATCCACGAGACGATCTAAGAATTGTCACGGCCATTGGTCCCCAGGGTATCCTCGATCTGCCGGAGCGTGCTTTCGTCCTTGACCAGTTCGGCAAGGAGCTCCTCCAGGCTCATGTTGGACCAGCGGATCGCCCGTCGGATGAGATAGGCGACGGGACTGTGGGGATCGGCGTTGCTGAAAAAGGTCGCGACCTCCTCCAGCCGCGTCACGGCCTCCCCGCGCGTTCGAATGGGACCGGTGGTCATCGAGGTGCTCTCTGTTGCCGGGACAGCGGGCGCGGCCTCGGAGACAACGGTTTCGACGCTCGTTGTTTCTGCGAAGCTTCCCCGCCTCTGAAGCACGTCGCGCACAAACACCTGGATCTCGGCGATGGTGTGCCGAAGGTCGGACCAGCCGGGCGCCAGGTCGCCCAGACGCTCGTCCACGATCAGGGCCAGCCGGTCGATCTCGGCCAGACACGCTTCCATGTCGGAGTACAGATCGCGATAAAACCCCGGGGGCGTATCGCTGACGGCGGAATCGAATGACTGCTTGTAGCTGAGGGCTTCCGCGCAGCGGCGCTCGTACTGATCGACGTCTTCATCCTTGCCGATCGGCGCTGCGTTCCGCGCGTGCCAGTAGTTCCAGTTGTACAGCTCGCCGTCGGAGGACCGCGCCAGCGGGATCTCGCGCAACGCCGCCGGCATGTGCGCACCGCCGTCCCGGGAAGTCAGCCAGGAGAACGGTGCGGCACGGATCGAAAGATCGTCGTCCTCCATCTGGGGATGGACATTGTCCCAGAACTGCTCGACCAGCCCCCGAATGAGTCTCAGGCCGTCGCGGAATCCCGCGAACCCGTGTTCCCGAACGAGGGCCTCGGTGAGCCAGCCGGCGATCAGCAGATCCTTCGTGCGGGTCGTCAGCAGTTCGGTCGCGAGGGCAATGACCTTGCCCCATTCGGGATTCCGGTCAGCACTCGGATGAAGGGGATCTTTTCGTGTTCTCCGCAGCTGGTTCAGCTCATCCCAGACCGGCTCCCAGCGCAGGCTTTCGCCGCACGGGGAGTCGGCTGAAATCGGCTCCAGGAGCTGGTCAAGATTGAGGATTTCTGCCGACGTCGCCATAGTTCCCAGTTCCTGAACGCGAAGTTCTCGCGGTAACGATCGCGGGTACGAAAGCAGTCTCGGCTCGCGGAGCGCAGGTGTCTCTGCCGACATGGACCAGCAGGCAGATCACCCCGTGCTTGCGCAAGGGGCCCTCGCGAAATTGTACATTCCCCTTTTTTCCGGCGATACAACTTCTTGAAAAGCTCGGATGTGCGGTCAACTCCCGGGTTGCGGGGATGTGTTCGGTTCTCCGGATTCCAGTTGTCGCAACGTTCTCGCAAGTTGGGCCAGCGCGCGGGCGTGCAGCCGGCTGGCCCAACTCTTGCTGATCCCCAGCCGGTTCGCCGCTTCCTGCAGCGTCCGGTCCTCGAAGTAGACGGCACGAATCAGGCTGGCGGCGTCGGCCGGGATGAGTTCCATCGCCTGCCGTAACTGGTGGCTGGTTTCCCGCTGCATGAGCGACGCCCAGGGAGCCGGAGCCGAGCGGTCGACCACATCCGTCCCCTGTCCATCCGGTTCCCGCGAAGCGAGATAGACGACCCCCAGCGAGCCGGCCACCCGGCTGAACCAGCTGGCTTCCTTCTTGACGTCCGCGGTTTCGTCTGTCTCCCCGAGTTCAGTTTTCAACACCGCGTCGGCCATCTGATCGAACTTGGCATCCGGATTGCGGTCGGCGCGAAACCACATCAACTGATTGGCACCGTCATAGATCGCGCCGCGAATCCGGTAATAAGCGAATGTCGAAAAGCGGACCCCTTTCTGCGGATCGAAATCCTGCGCGGCCTGAAGCAGCCCCACCTGACCATAGCTGATCAGGTCGTCGAGCTCGATCCAGACCGGCAGGCGCGTACGGATCTGCAGGGCCAGGGAACGGACGAGCCCCTGGCATTCGGCGGCAAGACGCTGCTGGCGTGTCTTGGAATCGTCCATTAGGCTACCGCTGATAATCGTTCCCACAGCGCCCGCATGCGGGCGTGTGATTCGGGATTCTCGTAAAAGACCTCCGCAACGCGCTGCACCATGGCCGCGAACTGCTCGTCGGAACCTCTGGCAGGCCCGAGTTGCCGCTGTAACGCCGCACGCACGAGTTCGATCAGGACCGGGTCGAGTTCGAACTCGCTGCCCTGGAGTCGTCGCGCAACGTCCAGCAGCGGTTCGAGATCGGCCGGATCGCTTTCCTGTTCGAGCGAGTACAGTTCTGCCGTCTGCCGGAGAACCTCCTCCAGCACGCGACGGGGAGTCGAATCTCCGGATGCGGGCCGATGCGGAGAAGGCCGATCTCCGGAGGCCGACTGCGGGTTGGTCGTCATTACTTCTCCCCCGTGCCGCGGCGAATGTGCTCAGGTACCGTCATCGACGATCCCCAGCCGCAGTTCATACAGGTTCTCGAGACGTTCGACCGCTTCCACCTGATCGGGATAGGTGACGGCGGCCTGCTGATAAGAGGCATTGATCTTCTGGGCCAGTTCGCGAACGACCTTGGACTGCGGCAGATAGCGCTCAAGCGCGCTGATCAGCCGAACTCCTTCCGGTTGTTCCCCTTCTCCTTTCCAGTTGGCGATCATCAGTCCCAGGTGCGGGGCCTTGGGCCAGACATCGCTGGCGGCCAGTCCCTGCCTGTTCCGTTGCAGATCGAGCAGGATCAGATGTGCTCCGTAAGTCCGCATCAGCTGGCTCTGGAGCATGCGTCCGGTAAGGTTGCGGACGGACCGCCCCTCCGCACCGGGTGTCCCCAGCACGAAATCATCCTGGGTCAGGACAATCTCTCCCTGGTAGTAGATCATGACGATGGAACGGGGGCCGCCGCGGGTAGTCCCGCCTCTCAGGTTCGCCAGCATCTTGCCCACCAGGACCCGCAGCTGATTCTGAACGACGGCGGGAGGCACATCGATCGCCTCATGAACGTGGATCCGGGCAAAGTCCGCCGACTTCCAGACTTCCTGTGTCGCGGCCTGCGTCGTCAGGGTCTCGGCCCGCAACAGTTCGCGGGCCCGCGCCTTCAGCTCCGGTCCGTTGCCCGAGCCGAGCAGCAACAGGTACAGCTCCTGTCCGCGCTCCGGACTTTCGCAGTCGATCTCGACGGTGTTCATCGCTCCGAGCTCCGTCGCGACGTGCCCGTCGATGTGGAAAACTTCAACCTGAATGTGATTGCCGTGAGGCCGGTTGAGGACCAGTTCCGATTGGAAGGACCCGGTTGTCGGGCTTTCCATCACAACTTCGGCGGTCGGCAGCTTGTAGTTGTTCACCCAGATGCGGGCCGCCAGCGGCTGGATTTCCGAAGAGCGGCTGCGGATCACGACCTTGCCCTGCAACAGGACGCGCGAAGAAGGCACCGGCTGATCGAACCAGGCCTCGCCGGTGTTCCGCAGGCGGGGACGCAGGCCGCCGATGCTCGCGATCTCCACGCTCACCGGCGTCGGGATATAAGACACAAGGAGCGACTGCTCGGCCTTGCCCCCTTCGTTCGTCACACTCAGCGTAATCAGGTTCGTCCCCTCGGCCAGCTCAATGTTGATGGCGGTCGGAGTGCCGTCCCGCGACACATCCGGGATCTTGCGTTCCGAGAGCACGTACTCATCCCGTCCCGCTTCGCGGCGGACCGAGACATGCATTCGCACATCGATTTCCGAAGCCGACTTCACCGAGAACAGAAGTTCCGTTTCCGGCGAGCTGGTGGTGATCGCGTTGGTCAACAGATTCCCGCCGACGCCGCTCACCTCGGGCGAAAGGATGGTGAGCACCGGCGGCTTGTCGGCCGGCTTTTCGACCGTGACCTGGTGAACCCAGGGTACGAGAGTCGTTCCCTCCGCATTCGTCGCCGCGATCTTCAGCGTGTGGTTGCCGATTTCGAGCCCGAGCTTTTCCACGGTGAGCGACCACAGATCCGCCTCGCCGGGAACCTGCTGACAGGCATAGGTTCGCGGCACTTCGGAACTGTCGATCTGAACGGTCGCCACGCGGACGGGCAAGGCCGAGCGAATGAGACAGGTGAGGTTGAGCGGCTCGGCGACCAGCCTTGCCGCCGCTTTCACTTCCACGATTTCCGGAGGTCGACGGAAGTCGAGTTCAACGGCCGAGCTGACAGGCTCCGCAGCCCACTCGTTCGCCACCCGCACGGAGACCCGGCTCTTTCCTTCCGGCAGAACGATTGAGGCCTGCAGTTGATGTCTGTCTGCCGCCGTGCGGTCGATCTTGATCGATTCCGCGGGAACGGGGCGGTCATCAATCCACAGCGTCGCCTGATAGGGATAGTCCAGGCTGCCTTCGATCGTGGCGGCGACGACCGTCTCCCGCGCATGATAGCCGGCATAGAAGACATTCGGCCCGGCGGCGACTCCAGGGGGCAGAGGCTTTTTCTCGGCGGGTGAAACCTTCACCGCTCCCACGCGGGGCGGGGGCGGTTCGAAGGAGAACACGAGCCGTCGTTCGTCCGTCTGGTCGCCGACCGCCGCCGCGATCAGCACCGTTTGCCGTCCCGGTGCGAGCGAGAAGGATTCGTCAAACGCGAACTCCTTCAGTTCGTCGGCCCGGAAGCCGGTCAGATCGCGTTGCTTCTCGGCGAGGTGTGCGGTCGCACGGGTGAGCTTGTCTTCCGCGGTGATCTTGCCGACTACGCGGACCCGCGGCCAGACGCTGCGATAGATTCCTTCGTCGGGTAGCAGCAGTGCCGCTTCTCCCGCGTCCGGAGTGAAGAAGACTTTGGTCACTTCAATCCGGGGAGCCTGCGGTGGAGTTGCGCGACGCACATTTACCACCGAGCGGGCGGATTCGGCCTCGCGATACTCGTCCGGAGCGGTTGAGTTCCACGCTTGGAGAATGAGCCGATTGTCGCCCGGTTCGAGTGGAATCGATTCCTCGATCTGCAGTTCGCTGTCCGTTTGCCACATCCGGAGCTTTTCCAGTTTCTCCTGGCCGGCGCGCTGCAGCTGCAGCTCCACCTGGATCGGCTCGGTGGCGGGGGAGACGACCGCCTTGAGGTTCCATTCCGCGGCGGCAATTTCCTTTTCAGGAGGTGTCAGGCGGATTCGCGGGCCGGCGGGCTCGTACTGCAACCGGTCGATACTCGTCACTTCCCGGTCGGGAGTCGTCAGCGTGGTGGCGAGCCGATGCGAGCCGCGCGTCAGTTCGATCTTCGACAGGTCCACAATCCACTCGCGGGGTGAGACCTGTTCGAGCGGCAGCTTCTGCCCTTCATCGAGGGTCAGCTCCAGCTTCTGGATGCGTCGCGGTGAGATCCCGCTCACTTCGACCACGGCCTGTACGTCGGTCGATCGCAGGTGGGCACGTTCGTCGAAGTCCACCGGAACAGGCGTCCCGTCCGGCTGCCGGATCCAGAGAGACATCTGCGGCGCGTCCTCCACGACGGGCAGCACGAGCTTCTGTTCGTCGAGCAGCGATTGCAGCAGGTCGCGCCGATAAAAGCCGTCGCGATATTCGCCGATCTCGGCGAACCGCGCGGGTCGCTCAAGCTCACCTGTGTTGAAGTGCCATCCGAGCAGGCGTTCCACATCCTCGTCGCTGGAATCGAAATTCCCGAGCCAATGCCAGCCGATCCAGCCCCAGTTGCGCTGACCGTCCGCAGGGACGATGAACAGCGAGAACAGGGGCCGGGCTTCATCGATCGCCTGCCCGATCGGGAGCTGAACCGTAGTGACCAGGTCATTTCGACGCACCTGCACCGGCAGGTTTTCTCCCGGCGGTCGTTCGAGGACGAACTGGTAGAAGTCTTTCGCCCTCTGCAGGGGAATCGTTTCCGCTTCGCGCACAACCGCGACGATTTCATCGCCCGGTTTGAGGGGTGAATTCATCGCGGCGGTCTGCACAAACACGCGGTCTTTCAGATCGCCGACCACCAGCCCGGGGATGCGTCCCCGCTTGCCGATCGTTCGTTCGGCCAGATCCGTCAGCGACCAGACGGAGGTTGTCTGATCGTCGGCCGCCGAGAGGAGCATGCGGCCATCCTCGGAGAACGAGAGCGAACGAATCCTTTCGGTGTGGCCGGTGCACCAGCGCAGCGGCTCGCCAGTGCGGGCATTGAAAATTTGCAGCCGCGGCTGTCCGCGCAAATGCGAGGCGACCGCCACCAGCGGATGTGGACGGTCGGGAGTCGCGGGGCAGATCGCCTCGCTGGAAATGAGATAGTCATCCTCCAGCGTGATCTCCACGCCCGGGTTTCCCCCTTCGCGCACGAGCAGCGTGTGCGGCGACTTCCGTTCGAGCGTCCAGCCCGCCGCGGGAATCGTCGCCGACTTCCAGCTGTCATTCATCGGAACCACCTGGCGGCGGCCGATGTCGAGGACGACATCGCCGGTCGCCGCTCGCTTCGGAGCCCCGCGCGGGGATTCGCTCAGCATCACTCCCCAGCGACCGTCGTTCCGCACGAATGCGGCATGGCGGACCCTCAGCCCGACGCTCCGCAGCGTTTGCAGAGGCGCCAGCTTTCCGGCGAGCAGCTCGTCGACCGCGAAGACGCTGATGGCGTTGTCATCGTTGCCGGCCAGTGCGAGCAGCCGGCCGTCACGGGAGGCGGCCAGCGCTGGCAGCCGCACGGTTCGCGACCAGGGAAGCCGGAGCTCGCGAACCGTGTTAATCGGAGCGGACGCGGTCGCGAGCACGAGTCGATACTCGGCCTGATCCGCCGACATGTAATGCGTCACCACCAGCGCGACATGAGGCGGTTTGCCGCCTGCGGAAGGGACGAAGGCGGCGGCTGTCGGCAACTGCTGCGCCTTGCCGTTGACCGAGTCGATGCGGGCGATCTGAAAATGCCGCCCCTTGTTCAACGCCCCCAGTTGTCCGCCGGCGAACTCTGGAATGGACCACTGGCCGATTTCGGCATGGCTGCCGACCAGCAGTCGTTCGGACGTACCGGGCAAGGGGAGCAGCAGGGCGGTGTTGGGGTTCATCGCCGCCGGTGCGACCTGACCGGTCTGGGCGTCCCACACCCGGAATTCATCGTCTCCCCAGGCAATCGCGACGCGTGTCTGACGTGGTTCGGGGCCGGTGCTCCAGGCGGTGAGACTGGGCCGCCAGCCCTGGAGTGAGGGAAGAGCGATCCAGTTTCTGGCCCCCTTGGCGGGGACTGCGCTCAGGCTCGCGATCTCTGTCCCCTGCTGCACGTTCCAGAGGCAGAGCCGCGGGCGGATTTCCTGCCGATCGTCGCTGCGCTCTTCCGCCGCGGAAACCAGTTCCGGCGGATCGGAGGGGCTGTTGCGAACGAAGGCCAGCGACTGGACCGGGCCGCGGTGTCCCCGCAGCAGGCGGGCGGTGCGCGTCGGAACGTGAAAGACGTAAATCAGCCCTTCATCGAGTTTGGCATCGGAGCCGAGGACGCTGGCGGGCAGAATCCATCCAAGGTGCCGCTGACCCGCGGTGTCACGGGCATATCCCTGACCGGCGACGGCCAGCCATTTTCCATCCGCCGACTGCGCCAGATGATTGAGCCCTCCGGCCAGTCCGGGGCCGACGGGAACCCGCAGGGCGGCCCCCGGGTTGAAGTGATACTGGCCGTCCTGATTCCGGTTCCAGACCTGGACGGCCTTGTCCCAGCCGACGGCGTAGAGCTGCTGCCCGTCGGGACCGAAGGCCAGCCCGCTGATGTAACTTCGCGGGCCACCCGTTTCGAGGCGGAGTACGGGAGTCTCGTCACCGGGGGGCAAAAGTGGCTCCGCCCCGACCGTCTCCCCCCGGGGGCAGGCGATCAGGCAGAATACTGCGGTGATCAAGACTATGCGGCACATGACGGTAATCCCGTAATCCGGGCGAAAGGGGGATCCGGCATGATCCGTCCGATCGCCCCTGGGAGTTATTGCGAACCCTAACCGCTGGCCTATTATCGTGCGGTTGTTGGCAAAGTTGCTTACATAATCCCTCTTCTTTTCAACGGACGCCGGCTTTTCAGAATGGCCGGTGCCCGGTTTCTTTCGTCTGACACCTGCTGGGTCAGAGGGGAAAGCGATTCGCGCCCCCCTTTCGTCATAGTCAGCGAGAGGTGTTGTCCGTCAGCAGGACGATGCGAAACCCGATATAGGAATCGGAGGCAATTCCGATCTCCGGAGAAGGGAGCAGCGTGACACTTCCACACGTATCGTTAAACGACTTGACGCTTCTCGCGACCACCCCCTGCTTGCTCTCCTCGGCCCACAGGAAAGGCGTTTCCGTCTGCAAATCGGCGGTCCGGCCGTAACCCCGCAAGCGGGCCTGGTAGAGCAGCAGGGCCTCTTTGTCCAAAGCCGCTCCCGCGGGCAAGATGGACCGGAGATTTCTCTCGGTTCCCAGATCCAGGTCATGGAGCACGGTCGCCGTCAGTTCGGTCAGCCGCATTCCCGACTTCAGATCGTACTGCAATCCATAAGGCGAGCGTTGCTGCTGGCCCTCGAAGATGCAGTCGGCCGGATCGAGTCCGATCCAGACTTTCGCGGCGATATCCTGCAGGGTCACAGGTTGCTTCAGAAAACCGCCGAGGGTCTTGGGCCGCTCTCCGCGCTCGGCCAGTGCATTCAGCGTCTGCACAAATTCATAGTAACCGGAGGCGATGTCCCACTCGGTCGCGGTCGGCAGGCCTCCCTGCGGACCAACCAGCCACCAGGCGAAGCGCTGCGCCTCGATCGCCAGGACATCGGTCACGGGAGCTTCATCGGCACTCCTCCACGGATGCTCGCCAAAACCGCGCCGTTCGACTTCAAAATCGGGCTGCTCGTCGGCAAAGCGGGCGAACAGATCATTCGAGATCAATCGTTCGGAGATGTAGAAGGTGTCGATCCGCCGATCGTCGATCTCGCGGCCCGGGATCAGGCGGAATCGAACGCTCCGATCCGCGGCCCGCAGTTCCAGAACGGTGGCGAAGATCCGGTTGCCGACGCGGCACAGTTTTGCATCGCTCGCCATTTGAAAGCTGCGGTCTTCCTTGGCCTGCGGTAACCAGGGTTCCGGTTCGCGAATCCGGAGCTTCAGCTCGACCTCGACCGGCGGGCTGTAGCCGGGAATGCTGGCCCGCCAGGTGACCTGCGGCAGATCCATCGACCGGGTATTAAGGTCGGGGACCGAGAGCTTCAGATGCCCGACGGCGGCGGTGAGGCCATTCAGAAGTTCGGCCCGCACGGCTTCGGTGGGGAGTTCGGGCGTTTCAAAGACGGGGATCGTTCCCGAGGGAAGGCCGTCGATCCTGAGCGCCAGCGTCGTGTCACTTCCCGCCAGCAGTTCCAGCAGTCCGTCCTTCACCTCGATGAAAGAGTCATCCCCCTGACGGATGAAGAGGCTGGCGACCGGATCGATGACCGGTCCGCTCTGATTGTCCTTCCATGCAAAGGCCCCCGCAACGGAAAGCCCGATCAGAAGGAGAGCCGTTGTCATCCACAGCCAGGGGCGTCCCGAAGAAGGAGGCGGGGCAGGGGGTTCCGGTTTCGGTTCGTAACAGGCCAGGAAACGCTCGCAGACCTCTTCCATTGTCTGCGGGCGGCGGCTCGGGTTTTTCTCCAGGCATTGCAGAACCAGGGCTTCAATCCCCGGAGGGAAGCTGCGGTCGGGAGCAACCTCGGCGAACCGCGGCGGCGGCAATCGGGCGATGCCGTTAAGACACTCGGCCATCGCCATGAAGGAAGAATCGGCCTGGGGGAACGGAACGCGTCCGACCAGCATCTGGTAGAGGATCACGCCGAAGGCATAGATGTCCGATTGCGGAGTGGCGACCGAAGGTGTCTGAAGCAGTTCGGGAGCCATGTATTCGACGGTGCCGGCTCCATCCTTGGTGCGATTCCGCTGCGTTCCCTCCGCATCGAGCTTGGCCGCGATTCCGAAATCGAGCAGGACGAACTTCTTCGGGAAGCTGCTCGTGCCGCTTTTCGTCGGCGGCTCCTTGAGCATGATGTTCCGCGGCTTCAGGTCGCGGTGCACGAGGTGATCGGCATGCGCCTGCGCGAGGGCGTCGCCGACTTCGCGGACCAGCTGGCAGAGCTGTTCGGGGGAGAGTCGCCGGTCCTGTTTGAGGAAGAGTTTCTCCAGGCTGTCGCCGTTGAGAAACTCCATGACCATGAAAGCGAGGCCGTTGTCGTGGCCGTAGTCCGTCACCTGGACGATGTGATCGTGCCGGACTTCCGCCGCGAGTTTCGCCTCCTTCATGAAGTCGCGGTAGGAGAGCCCAACCTTCACGGCGACCGGCTGGTTGAACTTTCCGTCGAGTCCCAGATAGACCGCGCCGAACCCGCCGCGATCGACATACTTGACGAGCCGATACCGGCCGTCGAGGGTGCGCCCGCTCAGGCTTTCGAGTCCATCCGCGTTCAACTCGCCAATTGACATGGTAGTGCGGAGTCACTTAACATTGTGCGGCTGCCGTCGTCGACCCACCCCGGCAGCGTGTAACGTCATCGAATGCTGTCGGCAGGCTGAGCAAGTACCCCTCCACGTTCATCATAGCGGTGGTCGAGAGCGGCTGCCAAGATTTCTCCGGCGGGGGGGCCGCCTTGCACGATTCTCTGCGATCGGTGACGATGCAGCAGCCTGTCAGGTCTCGTTGAATTCGGAACCAACCGCGGCACGCCAGAGCTGCCCCCATGACGAGTCATGCCGTCCACTGGTCTGAAGGCCTGTTCATCAGCCCGCACCATTTTCAAATGGCCGAGCGGCGGTTGCGGGAAGAACTGGCCATCGCTCAGCAATGGCACGTCGGTTATGCCTACGGCCTGCGGCAGATCGAGATCGATCGCGATGCGCTCTCGAACTGGCGCGTTTCCATCAACGTGCTGCACGCCCGTCTCCGCGACGGGACGTTCGTGCGGTTCCCTGAGGATGCCGTCCTCTCCCCCGTCGAGATCCCCAAGAGCGCGTTTCACTCGTCCGAAGATCGGCTGATGGTCTACCTGGCCGTCCCCCGCCTTCAGCTGGGACGCAAGAACGCTGAGGCCCGGAGTGGTGAAGCGGCGTGCCGTTATGCTGTCGAAACACAGGAAGTCGAAGACGAGAATCAGCCGGGCAATCCGCTCGTCGTCGATGTCCGCTGGTTGAACGCGCGACTGATCCTGGGGGATGAGGGGCTTTCGGGATACGAAGTCCTGCCGATCATGCGGGTGCGGCTGGGTTCGGTTGCCGAAGCGCCTCCCGAAGTCGACCCCGATTATATTCCTCCCCTGCTCGCCTGTGATGCCTGGACTCATCTGCAGCAGCGGATCATCGGGAGCATCACCGATCAGTTCGGCAGCCTTGCCGATCAACTCGCACGGAACATGCTTGACCGGGGTGTCGCCTTTGAAAGCGGCCATCGCGAGGATCTCGAACGCATCTTCAAATTGCATTCGCTCAACACGGCACTCGGATATCTCGTGAACCTTCCCTATGCCCGCGGAGTTCATCCGCTCTGGGCGTATATGGAACTCTGCCGGGTGGTCGGTCTGATTTCGATCTTTCTTCCGGCGCGTCGAATGCCCCGCGTGCCGCTGTACGATCATGACGACCTGGCGGGATGCTTTTACGCAGTCCGGCGGCTGCTCGATCTTGATCCGGAAGGACAGCGGCGCTCTTATATCAAGCGGCCCTTTACCGGCGCGGGCCTGCAGATGCAGGTCCGGCTCGACCGCGAATGGCTCGGTTCGGGCTGGGTCTTCTATATGGGAGTCGATTCGAACCTGTCGTTTAATGAAGTCGATCTGCTGCTGAAGAACCGGCTCGATCTGAAGGTCGGCAGCAGCGATGTGGTCGAGAATATCTATCGAAGCGGGAAGGGGGGAGTGGCACTGCGTCCGGAAGCCGCTCCGCCTCGCGACTTCCCCGGAGCGACCTGGTCCTACTGGAAACTCGACCGCGGTTCCGAGGCCTGGCAGGCGATCGAAAAGAGCCTGAACGTCGCGATCCGGTTCAACGAGAAGCAGGTCGTCGGCAAGATCGATGGTGAGCAGACCATTCAGATCCGGACCGATCAGGGACAGCTGGTCGCTTTGTCATTCGCCCTGTACGCCATGCCGCAATCGCCCTGATGACGCCTGAAATCGCCCAATCCGTCAACAGCATTTTCGATAATGTGCTCGACCTCATCGATCGCATCGAGCGGCATGAGCTGAGTGATCTGAGCGAAGAGAAAAAGCTGCTCCGGATGGATCTGGATGCACTCACCGCCGTGGCTCCGACCAATGGAGGGGGAAACACCTCCGAGCTGCAGCTGATCAAGCGGGCGCTGATCTACTGGATCGACGAAGTGCTCACGCACGCCACTGCCGAATGGCAGAACATGACGCTCGAGTTCGACTACTTCGCCGAGAAGAACCGCGCCTGGCGATTTTATGAATACGGCGAGCGTTATGCCCGGACCAGTTCATCGGACGTGATCGAAACCTGGTATCTCTGTCTGGTGCTGGGCTTCGAAGGGGACATCGGCGAAGCGTTCCGCGAACACCTGCATCTTCCCTTCCCGGGCGGTCACGACACCTCCGAGGAAGCCCGGAAGGCCTGGGCGCAGGAACTCTCCCGGCAGATCCGGCAGCCGAAGCTCCCGGAGATGGTGGGGGAACCGCTGACCGGCGGCGTCGAACCGCTCACCGGCACCTCGTGGCTGCAGACGACGCTCGGCTGCCTGTTCGTGGTCAGCGTCGCCTTCGTCGTGCTCCTCTCCATCTGGCTGAAGCTGCGGCAGGAGTGATCGCGTTCGCATCGTGTGCGCGTCTCTGCCGCGACCGCCGCCGAAATCAAACCGTCTCCCACAGCCGTGTGATATCGACGATCCGGACGGACACCCTTGGGGGGCATCCGTCCGGATCAGGCATGCGTGCGGAGACGAGGCGTACAGGCGCCTCTTTCCTCGATTAGAAGACGACGCGGTATTCCAGCCGGAAGAGGCTGGTGTAGAACTTGTCTGACGTCACCGGGATGCCGAAGCCCGCGTAGACCGACTGACGCTGCAATCCCATCGGATGGTTCGATTCACCGAAGCCGATCCGCACGCCCGGCTTGATGTTGGTGATGCGGTCACCCGAGGCGCTCGACTCGCCCACGTCCGGATTGAACTTCCGTCCGCCGAGGAAGACCCAGCTCACGACTTCCATAGTCGGCATGATCGAGACGTCGCAGCCCTGGTACATCAGGTAACCGACACCGGCACCGAACTGCAGGACGTTGCTGGCGAAACCGGTGACGTCGACCGGCTGGAAGTCGCCAATCTGCGACTGGAAGAGCCAGTAGTCGGAGAGCCGCCGGTAATAGAGCAGCGACGGTTCGAGTGATACGTGGGCGTTGCCCAGACCCCGGTCGGCGTCGCCGGTGGGGATGTAGGTGCGGAACTGGAAGGTCAGGTACTGATCCGGTTCGGCGATGAGCGCGTATTTGAAGCCGACGTTCATGTCGCCCAGGCCGCCGGTGTTACCGAGCTGGCCGTCCGGATTCGCTCCGGGGATCGGTTCGAAGTCGACGAAGCGGACCGGAAGTTCGGCGAAGATCGAAAACCGGTTGTTGAACGCATACTCGAAGTAGGGACGGATGTCCTGGTAGTCGACATTGTCGACGTCGCCGATCGGCCCCTTGGCGCTCGGGTCCGAGCCGTCGGTTCGGAAGCAGCCGCACTTCGCGTAGAAGTACTCACCGCGATCCGGGAACTTGTTGTTCATCCCGATGTCATAACGCAGCCGGAACATCGTGGCCGGTGCGGCGGGATCGAGGTATCCACCGGGCATCATCGCCGCCGCCACGCTGGATTGCGCGGTGAGCGCCCCCTGGCCCGCGGAGAGCGAGCTGAACGGGCTCGTCGAGGCCTGCGGGGTGAACGGGCTCGGAGACTGCGGACTGGAAAACGGCGAGGTGGACGGGTCCGTGCTCGTCGAGGGATGGGACGGATCCGCGTACGGCGAACTGGGCGTAGTACGGATGTCCGGGCAGGCGGAGTGCGGAACGCAACCCGGAGTGCCCGGAGAGGCGACCGCCGCCACCGGGGTGAGCGGCTGCATTCCGCCCGTCACCAGATTCCTGTCAAACAGGTCCTCGTCATTCTGCGCCCGCACCACGGGGACGCGGCTGACAGTCGGGTACTGGGCATCGGCCGTCGCCGACAGAGAGAGCAGGCCTGCCGACAGCAGAGCGGGCAGGGCACAGCGACGGGGCTGGGTAAGTAATGACCACATTGGCGGAAGTCCTTTTCACGACGGAATGCTATTCAAACCGGAACTGTCCATGCACCCGCATCCACGGGGGGCATCCTACCTCGCACCCACCTGGTACACATTTGAGGAGTGATTCAGGACGTAGCGGTTGGGCTGGCTCTTGAAGATTTCCCAGTTTTCCTTGCTGCTGAACATGTAGAAGCGACCGTCGTATTCCCGCAGGAACTGGCCGCTGACCATTTGCCGGGTCTTGAGCCATTCCACCGGATCGACCCCGCCATAGGCCGGGGCATATACTTCGGGATCCGCGTCGAAGGCCGCTTTGGCTTCCGCACTGGAGAAGTAGTAGGTCCGGTCTTCGAACACCGAGGAGAACCGCGGATCGGCGAGGACGAACTGCCGCGACTTCAGCGCCACCACGCAATATCCCTTCAGCCCGGCGATTACCGGATTCTGCGACGGATCGACGGTCGTGGCGTGCTGGACCATCGCTGGGGGAGCCGCGGGGACCGGACGCAGCGGAGCGCCGGCGGAATTCGGTTCGGGAGCCTCTTCGAGTGGCGGAACCGGTTCCGGAACCACCTCACCACGAGGCCTCGGCTGAATCTCTCCCCCGCCCGGAGTGTGCGTCGGAGGGGCCGCAGGCGTCGGAGCCACCGTCGGTGCATAGGTCGGGCAGATCAGCAGAGCACACGCGGCGGCCTCGCGAACCCGGGCCGACGGTTCATCGTAGCACTGACCATCATGTCCGTAGGCGACCTTCGCCAGGGCATTCAACACGTCTGCATTGCAGCAGCCCCGACAGCAGTCGTAACGCAGCTGCTCCGGATCTCCCTTGGCGCATTCGGGCCCCGCCGGACGCGGCCGCCGCAGGAGGTTCTGCGGGTCCTTCTTGGGAGGCTTGCAGATCTCCTTCTTGACGAGTTTCTCGTATTGCTGGTTCTCGGCGGCGAGCTGACGTTTCTGACAGCAGCTCTCACAACTGCAGTTCGGATTCCCCGCCAGGTCCTGACACCGCGAGAGCATCAGCCGCAGGGCGAGGACCGCTTCGTAGCGGACCTCTTCGGAAGGGTCTTCCTGCATCGCCAGGATCAGCATCTCCTGGGCCTGCGGATAGGTGACGCAGTCGACGGTCCCGAGATAGCGGGCGGCCCGCACCCGGTTGGGAGCATCCAGTTCAACGGCCCGGATACCGGCGGCCATCCCCTTAAGCGAATCGACCGGAGCGCCGGCGAACGGCGGCCGCAACAGCGGATCGGTCTGCTTCAGTTTGAGTCGCCGGGCAATCGGCCGTGCCGAGAACCAGTCCCGCCGCGTGGGCAGGATCTCGGGATTCGTGAATTCCGGCGAAGGGGGGATCGGAGCGCCTTTGGGCTGCGCCGCAGAGGCGTTCATCTCGGCCCCCCCTGCGGACGAGGCGCCGACGACCAGACAGATAATGGCGGTGAGAGACCGTGATCCCGCACCTCGCAAACCGCGACTCAGCATGGAAAATCTCCCATCCTTGGACCCGCATACTCCAGCAGAGAGAAACTCGTTGTGCGATTTATCGGGCATGTTCCAGGAGTTCTCACAGTGCTTTTGAGAGGGGCCGTACAGCTTTACATTTTTTCGCTGCCTCTCAGCGAATAGGTAGAAATTCGTATATTCCGGTTCAGCTTGGATCAGATTACTTTCTCTTTTCATGCGGGAGGGAATTCACTCAAGACTCTGGTCGTTTTGGGACCAGCTCCGGACTCCGCATGAATCTTGAAAGAGATTCTTGAATTCGCAGCTTTCGCGTGCCGGTTCCTGTTCGGTACGATCATGCTGGGGGCAGGTGCCTGCGCCGTCACGCTGATTCTGGCGGCTGTGCGGCGGTGGTCGGGAAGTGGCGGGAGAGCCCGCGAAGTCGCATTCGGAGACATTGCGGGCGGTTCGTTTGCGTGAAGGTCGGTTTTCGTTGCACCTTCGTCTAAGGAGAGCCGGCGTGGACGTGAATCTTCGATCACTCGTGGGGAAGTTGAACGATACCTGCCGGCGCGCCCTCGAAAGCGCCGCCGGGCTGTGTCTCTCCCGTACCAACTACACGGTGGAAGTCGAGCACTGGCTGCAGAAGCTCCTGGAAATGCCGGATACCGATCTGGCGAAGATTCTGCGGCAGTTCGAAGTCGACCAGGCACGCATCGAGGCCGCGCTGACCCGCGCCATCGACGGCTTCAAGACGGGCAATGCACGGCCGCCGGCACTTTCGCCGCTGCTTGTCGACCTGATCCGTGACGCCTGGATCTATGCGTCGGTCGAGTACGGCGAGCCGGCCATTCGCAGCGGTCACCTGCTGCTGGCGATCCTGACAAATACGAAGGTCAGCCAGTTGTTCCTGTCGAGCGTCCGCGAGATCGGGAAGCTCTCCGCCGAGACGCTCGCGCGCGACCTCCAGGAGATCACCGCCGGGACGGTCGAGGACGCCCCCATTTCCCGGCCGCTCCAGGAACCCGGCAGTCCCGAGATCCGCCCCGGCGGCGGCAAGACCCCGGCGCTCAATCAGTACACCGTCGACCTGACCGAACGGGCGCGCCTGGGAGAGATCGATAACGTCTCGGGCCGCGACTTCGAAATCCGTCAGGTGATCGACATCCTGATGCGGCGGCGGCAGAACAATCCGATCCTCACGGGCGAGGCCGGAGTCGGCAAGACGGCAGTCGTCGAAGGTTTCGCGCAGCGGATCGCGGCGGGAGATGTCCCTCCGCCGCTCCAGAACGTCACTGTCCGCGCGCTCGACCTGGGGTTGCTGCAGGCCGGTGCGGGAGTCAAAGGCGAATTCGAGAATCGTCTGAAGTCGGTGATCCAGGAGGTCAAATCCTCCGCGCAGCCGATCATCCTGTTCATCGACGAAGCGCACACCCTGATCGGCGCGGGCGGTCAGGCCGGCCAGAACGATGCGGCGAACCTGTTGAAGCCCGCGCTGGCGCGGGGCGAACTGCGGACGATCTGCGCCACGACCTGGTCGGAGTACAAACAGTACTTCGAGAAGGATGCCGCGCTCACCCGCCGGTTCCAGGTCGTGAAGATCGAGGAACCCAGCGAGGCCCAGGCCGAGGTCATGCTCCAGGGACTGGTCACGATGCTGGAGAAGCATCACGGCCTGCGGATTCTGGATGAGGCCATCACCGCCGCCGTGCGGCTGTCGCATCGCTATATCACGGGCCGCCAGTTGCCCGACAAGGCGGTCAGCCTGCTGGATACGGCGGCGGCACGGGTCGCGGTCGGCCATTCCGCCATCCCCGCACCGATCGAAGACCTGAATCGTCAGATCGAACAGCTGGGGCTGAAGATCGGCATCCTCACCCGGGAGGCGGCGGCGGGAACCGATCATTCCCAGCGGATCAGGGAACTGACCACAAAGCGGGAAGCACTTCAGGCGGAACTCGCGCAGATCGAGGAGCGCTGGGCAAAGGAGCGCGAACTGGTCCTCGCGATCCGCGATCTCCGCGAACGTCTCTCCAGTTTGCCGCCGCAGACTGCTGCCGCCGATGGCGAAGCCAGCGATGCCGCCTCTCCTCATCCAGAGGCGGCACAACTCCGCCGGGAGCTGAGCGAATTGCAGAGCGAGCTGAAACGACTGCAGGGGGAAGCGCCGCTGATGCAGCCCTGCGTCGACTTCCAGGCCGTTGCGGAAGTGGTCTCCGGCTGGACCGGCATTCCCGTCGGGCGGATGCTGACCGACGAGCTGCAGATGATTTCCACGCTGCACGAACGGATGACGGGCCGAGTGATCGGTCAGGACCATGCCCTTCAGGCCATCAGCCGGCGGATTCAAACCTCGCGAGCCAATCTCACCGACCCGCGACGGCCGATCGGTGTCTTTCTCCTGGTCGGACCGAGCGGTGTGGGAAAAACCGAAACCGCCGCCACCCTCGCCGAGATGCTCTACGGTGGCGAGCGGAACATGGTCGTCATCAACATGACGGAGTTTCAGCAGTCGCATACGACTTCGACGCTGATCGGATCGGCCCCCGGGCTGGTGGGCTACGGCAAGGGAGGCAAACTCACTGAAGCCGTCCGCCGCCGGCCTTACTGCGTGGTCCTGCTCGACGAAATCGAGAAGGCGCACGACGATGTGCTGGAACTGTTCTATCAGGTCTTCGACAAGGGAGTGCTCGAGGATGCCGAAGGGCGCGAGATCGACTTCAAGAATACCATCATCCTGTGTACTTCGAACGTCGGGTCCGATCTGATTCAGGCCCTGTGTGCCGATCCCGAAACGCGCCCCGACGCCGAGAAGCTCGGCGAACAGCTGCGGCCGAAGCTGCTCGAACGATTCAAGCCCGCCTTCCTCGGTCGAATGACGATCGTGCCGTATTACACCCTCGGCGACGATGTGCTGCGGCGGATCATCCAGCTTCAGTTGAAGCGGATCGGCGAGCGCCTGGTCCAGAATCACCGGGCGACGCTGACGTACTCGGAGCAGGTGGTCGACCACATCCTCAGCCGCTGTCGCGAGATCGAATCGGGCGCGAGGAATGTGGACCACATTCTGACCGGCACCGTTCTGCCCGACATCTCGCGCGAACTGCTCTCGCGAATGGCCGAAGAGCGGGCTGTCGCTCGCGTGGAAATCCAGTTGAACGACGTCGGCGGCTTCCAATATTCGTTTGAATAAGCCGGACGTCTGGATTTCACGCAACTTCTCCGGCTGGCGGACGACAATGGTGACAGGGGCGAGCTCTCCCGCCGTCCCTCCGGCTCGGGTTGCGTAGTCCCCGTTCCGGTCCTGGTTCCGGGGGAGCCCTTCCCCAAGGCAAGATAAGGTGTGACGATGCCTGCCGACGTCTCCGACCAACTTCGCATCTTGTCTTTCAAGGCAGACGGCAAGACCAACCTGCTGATGCCGACCGGATTCTCGGCAACCGAGCGGATGTCGGGGCTCTTTCAGGTGCACGTCGACCTGCTCGCCGTCCCGGAGAAGGCCAGCGGGATCCAGGCCGAACAGTTGCTCGGCAAACGGATGACGCTGCGCGTGCTGGTCGGGGAGGATCCCTCGCAGGGGCCTTATCGCTACTTCGACGGCATGTGCTGCCGCTTCGCGAGTGTGGGGAAGGACGCGCGCTATCACTATTTTCAGGCTGAGCTTGTCCCCTGGCTCTGGCTGCTGACCAAGCGCGCGGATTGCCGCGTGTTTCAGGACAAAAACGTTCCCGACATTGTGGAAACCGTCCTCAAGGAGTTGCAGCAGGACTACTCGGAGTTCCGCTTTGAGATCCGCGCCAATCGCGGCGAGTACAAGAAGATCGACTACTGCGTCCAGTTCCGGGAGACGCACTTCAACTTCATCTCGCGGCTGCTCGAACAGGACGGCCTCTATTACTATTTCGAACACACCGCCGGCGGCCATCAGCTGATCATCGACGATTCGCCGACCGCGGGGGACGATCTGCAGAATCAGTCGGTCGTCCGCTACGCGCCGATTTCGGGGATGGGCCAGGACGACGAGGACACGATTTCCGCCTGGCGCGAGGAGCGGGTGATTCATTCGGGCAAGTTCGCCGCCCGCGACTATCACCCGCAGATGGCCCAGAACCGGATCGATTTCTCCGACATCGCCCCCAAAACGTCGGTCGCGAACAACGGCAAGCTCGAAGTCTTCGATTGGCCGAGCGCCTCGGCACTCCGCTACAACCAGACCGACCAGCGACTCGATGAAGTCACGACTGTCGGCACGAAGCTGACGAACCTGTCCGCGCAGCAGGAAGAAGTGACACACCGCACCCTCTCGGGGAGTTCGTTGTGCCGGGAATTCACGCCCGGTTATCGCTTCAGCCTGAAGCACGAGCCTGGCAAGAAGTATCTGTTGACGTCGGTGCGGCATTCCGCTGTCCAGAGCCCCAACTACAACACCAATGAGGCGGTGCGGACCCCCTATGGGAACACGTTCACCTGCATTCCGGCGGATGTTCAGTTCCGGCCGCAGCGGGAAACGCCGAAGCCTGTCGTGGACGGTCTGCAAACCGCGAAGGTTGTGGGGAAGCAGGGGGAAGAGATCTGGATCGACAAGTACGGCCGGGTCCGCGTGCAGTTCTTCTGGGATCGCAAAGGAGAGAACGACGAGAAGAGCACCTGCTGGGTCCGCGTGGGACAGATGTGGGCGGGCAAGCGCTGGGGCGCGTTCTTCTGGCCGCGGATCGGTCAGGAAGTGCTGGTGGCCTTCGTGGAAGGCGACCCCGATCAACCCCTGATTGTGGGAAGCGTCTACAACAGCGAGCAGATGCCCCCCTATCTGGGGGACGGCCCCGACTCGAAACACAAACACGATCCGAACGTCAGCGGCATCAAGACCAACTCCACAAAGGGGGGAGACGGCTTCAACGAGCTGCGCTTTGACGACACGAAAGACAAGGAGCAGGTCTTCATCCATGCCGAACGCAACATGGATGTCCGCGTCAAGAACGACTCGCTCGAACGCATCTACGGCAATCGCCACCAGATCATCGGCTGGGAGAAGGACGGCAAAAAGGGTGGCGACCAGCGCGAGATGGTCTACCAGGACAAACACCTGAATATCAAGCGACACCAGGTCGAGCATATTGAGGGCAACTATCAGCTGATGGTGGGGAACGGCGAAGCCGAAGAGGGAGGCAATCTCGATATCGTTGTCGAGAAGAAGCGGACCGAGCTTGTGCAGGAGGACAGCGACCTGCACGTCATGGGCGACCAGAAGGAAGCGATCGACAAGACACTCTCTGTCACCGTGGGAGAAGATCATTTCGAGAAGGTCGGCTCCGCTCCGATGATGGGGACCTACGCCCTCGAAGCCGGCAAGGAGATCCATCTCCAGTCGGGAGCGAATGTCGTGATCGAAGCCGGCGCTCTGGGATCGTTGACGATCAAAGGGGCGGGTGGCTTTATCTCCATCGACGCCACCGGGGTCACCATTCAGGGAATGCTGGTCAAGATCAACAGCGGCGGTGTTCCCGGCATCGGCAGCGGCTCGCATCCCCAGAGTCCCGAAGACGCCAAAGAGGCCGTCCCTACCAAACCTTCGATGGCCGACGATGCGAAGACCGGCAACAAGTCGTGCTGAGGACCCGACACCACCATGAATCCCTGTGTCACTGTCCAGATCGTTCGCGGCCCGGCGGCGGGAAGACGCGCCATCATCGAACCCGGCGTGCCGGTCATCGTCGGCCGGCTGCCCGACTGCGGGCTGGCGATCCTGGATGATCCCACGATTTCACGACGGCACTGTGAGATCGTCTGTCAGGGCCCGGATGTGGTTGTCCGAAATCTGGGCAGCAACGGAATCCGCGTTAATGGCAAGACGGTCGAGCAGGCACGGCTGGCAGGGGGAGATGTCATCGAGCTGGGAACGAACTCAGCTCTCCAGATTCAGCTCGAAGCCACGATCGAGACCCGGCCCGCGACGCGCGAAAGCACCGCGAAAGTCCCGCCGGCCGCGATCGCCGCGAACATCGCTCCGATCCGTTGCCGGCGTGAACTGGCGAAGTCGGGCCTGGCAGTCCTCACTCCCGTGAGCGACAAGCCGCGGACGCTCGATGTCTTCGGTGTCCTGCAGCGACCGTGGAAGTTGAGCCTGGTGGTCAGAGCCCCCGAACCGAATGCGACTCTCGCGGAGCAGATGGCGGAGGCCCCCGGCCTGCTGGAGTGGGTGCCTCCCGAATCGCGGATGCAGCTCTCGCCGATGATCCTGCGACAGCCGGAGCCCGCGCTGATTCCCGAGCTGCTGGAGCGTTCGCCGGGGGGAGCCATCGCGGCGTTCTCGACGGAAGAATTTGACAAGGTATGTCTGCATCTTCAGCAGTATGCAGGAGCATTCATCACTGCGGAGGTGCTCCATCCCCAGTTGACAGCGACCACGCCCGAGCTGGCGGCGGCGCTGCTCGGCCCACTGAAGTGTGTCCTAAGTGTCAGCGAAGAGGGGAAATGGACGCTCTTTTCCACCGCGGAGACCGCTGAGGCGCTCCAGCCTCTCGGATTCGAATGCGAACCGGCGGAAGTAAACGTGAACGCGACCGTATCGACGACTTCATCGACGAAAGGAGCATGACGTGTTTCCTGCGGCTCGCATCGGCGATCCTGTCACGCACGACATGCTCGTGCCCTCCGGGTTAATCGGTCCCATGGCGCCGGTCCCCTGTCCGCTTTGCGCCGGCATGCCGGTGTTGATCGAGATGCTCCCGGCGGCGCATGTCGGCTGTACCGCGGTCTGCTCGGGAGCAACCTCGCTCGGTCCGATCCATCCGCCACCGGTTCCCCCCGTTCCCCCGCCGCCGATCGTCAAGGGATCGCTGACGGTGATGATCCACAACATGCCCGCGGCCCGCTGGACTCCGGCTCCCGACTTCGCCGCCTGCATGGTGTTTCTCGGCGATCCCAAACTGATGGCTCTCCGCCGGGTGCTCATCGGCGACGTGGGCACCGGCTCGGCAGGAGCGGGGGGACCGGGGCTGGCGATCACCCCTGCACAGCGAAAGGAGATCCAGGATCTGCTGGATGCGGGTGACAAGCAGGCCGCCCTCGACAAGACCGTGGAGGTCCTGAAAGCCGCCGGGCTTGATTTCAGCGTGATGAAAGACGGCAAACCGATCTACGACTCGACGATGGCCGGCACCTACGGGACTGCTTCGCGCGAGAAGAACTCCACAGTCAAGATTGGCGATGCCGCCTTCGCCGATGCCGCGACATTGCTGACCACCGTGGCTCACGAACATCGACATGCCGAGCAGTGGGACGATCCTCCAACCGCAACCAGCATGGGGAGCGATGCCCGCGAGCTCGAAAGCTATTTCCGCGAAATCCGCAATGAGGACATCTTCGGCGTCGACCAGTCCATGAAGGACAGCAACCGCAAGATTGCCGAGAAACACTACAAGAAGTTGACCCCGGCCCAGAAGGCCAAATACAAGCCGCAGTACGAGGCTTTGATTGGCCCCGCCCCCAAATGAACGGCAATAAACGCCTGCGTCAGGCAGGCTTTGGAAACTCGCCATGTACTCGCTGGTGCTGACGGCGCTCCTCTCCCTCTGCTGTGGCGGTTGCGGTGACGAGCCGACAGGAAGGAATGGTATGGAAGATTCGGCAACACCTCTGACTCTGCGGATCGAGAAGGCTCCCAAGTCGCCCGGATACTGGGTTCGCCTGCGGTTGACGAACACCAGCCGGGAACCGCTCGTGCTGAATCTCCGCAATCTGGTGGGAGAGGCGACAGACGCATCGCTGCCGACGGCTCTTCCTGAAGAGCATCTGTACGAACTGGAATTCGTGGTGAAAGACCACACCGGAGCACTGCCGTTTCTGGTGGACATCAAGCCGGTCCCCCTGCGGGCGCAGGACTTCAAGACGCTCCAGCCCGGCCAGGCGTACGAGCAGGATGTGCAGTTGTCCTCGTATTTCGACATTCAGCCCGGCCAGAAGTACCGCATCCAATGTGCCTATCTGAACGGTGAAGCAGGCGCGCGTTTCGGCGTCACCGCCTGGAAGGGAGTCGTGCTGTCAAATGTTCTTGAGGTCGTCTTCGCCGACAAGGAGAGCGAAAGCTGAGTGACGTGGGTGTCGCAGTTCGGAAGGGATGTTGAAGCAGGCTGCCCGCGTTCGGGAATCAACGAGCAAGTCAGGTGCATCATGCCAGGAATCAGGCCGCTTCCCACCGCCCGCAGCGGAGCGCCGGCCGGCACACGCACGGGCGTCGCCCCCGGGCCGACCGGTTTCGGGGTCGCCGAACAGGCTGGTGTTGCGGAGCTCAAGGCGCTCGCCCCCGCGCTGTATGGACTGGCTTGTGATCTCGCGGGGATTGCGGATGCTTCCACAGCCGACGGCACCGCGGCACTGACCGAATTCACTCAGGGGCAATGGCTGGAAAACCTGCTGCGGGGGAAGAGCCTCTTTCCCTACATCGGCGATCTGTACGCCACCGGCCGGCTCCCGACACATCTGAAGGCCGTCGAAGACGCGGTGGAGTTGGGCAACCGCTTTCCCGCGTGCACGGTGCGATTGCTTCCCGGGATGCAGCGACTCGCGCAGGCACTCGATGCACTACCGCGGGGAGTCGATCCGACTATCGACCGCATGAGCGAGCTTGTGCGCGACTTTGAACGTCGGCAGCGGGTGGCGCGAAGGCTGCATCGAACGCTGCTCGATGTCAGTCCGCAGTTCCGCTTCTTCCTGAAGCCGGAGGGAGAGTTCATCCTGGACGTCGCGACCGGACGGCTGGGGATCCCCACCCGTGTCCAGCAGCATCGCAGTGGCTATCAGCAGTCACTCGTGGCGGGAGGGACCGGGGATGACGCCGGACATCGGATCGGCAACCGGTTCGGCGCACCCGGAGACGCGCGCAATCTCGCCCGGCAGAACTGGGTGCAGAATCGCTTCGGAACCTGGCGTAAACTCGAAGATGCCTGGGCCGAGATGCTCGAACGGGGAATCGGCATTGTCGTCACCGTCACCGATGTCTTCCGCCGGGACGAGCCGCGGCCCTCTCGACGGGAGGTCGAGTGGACCGAGATCTATCCGAATGGCCAGCGCGTCACTCGCTACCAGTCGGAGAACGTGGTGTACGGGAACTTTGAAACGGCCCGCAGCCGCAGCGCCGCCGGTCTGGTTCCCGAGTTCAAGTCGGCCGGCGACAACATTATCGATCTCGCCCAGTGGAAGCGGCGCCTGGGAGGAACCTCGTGAGTTCAACAGGAGCACTGAACCTGGCGTGTGCAACCTGTTCGAGAATGAGTTGAGGAGAACGATTTTTCCTTCCCACAGCCGACAATCGTTCATCCGCGTTCCCCGTTGATCCGCGTCTCAACAGGGCGCGTGCAGATGGTCCTGCGAGGTGAAGCACGTTCAGCACGTTGGGGTTGAATCGCGTCGATCGGGCTGCGACGCTGTAGTAAGAAGCGGCAGATCGGAGACCTTGGTATTGCCCACTCCGCCGGTCCTTTATGGAACAGTCGTATGAACGCGGGCAATCCTCCATCGCGGAACTGGCGGGCACAGCCACCGGCGCGGACCGCGTACGCTCGCGAATGGCGCGGTGAGCGGGGGCGGCCCCCCTCGCGCCTGACGCGCCGCACCAAACTGCGGCTGATCGCGTTCGGCCTCGCCGTGCTGGTCTCCACGATCATCCTGCTGCTGATGCCGGGAGCCGGCAGTGTTCCGCCGACCCACATCGTGACCTTCGGCATCGGAGCCTACGGCGGACGATCGAACCCGCAGTGGGGATTGCCGGTGAATGCGTTCGGCGAAGGTGACGCTAGCGCATTCCGTGTCCTCCACAAGCGGAATCCCGCGCAGTTTCCTTCCGTGAAGTCGGGGCGCGATGCGCTCGGCGGTGCCGCGTTCCGGCGATTCCTGCAGACTGAAGCGGCCGCTACGGAGCTCGCCGGCCACAATTTGATTGTCTTCTGCACGATGCACGGTCTCGTGCAGCCTTCCGGCGAGGTCGAACTGTTTGCGATCGACGCGACCGCCGAAAGCCCCGACGCATCATCGAGCACAATGATCCCGCTGCGGGAGGTGATCGCTTCGCTCCAGGAGAGTTCGGCGCGGCACGTTCTGCTGGCGCTCGATGTCTCGCGGCTGGAAGCCGATTGGCGCCTGGGCATCCTGGTGAATGATGTCGCCGAGCAGATCCAGCGGGATTTTCGCGCGAACCGGGGGAGTGCCGGCAGCGGGACGTCGAACACCGGCAAGGTGACCCTGCTCCTGGCGGCAGGAGCAGGGCAGCAGTCGCGGGGAAGCGACGGCCAGTCGATGTTCGTGCAGTCGCTGATTGAAGGACTCGGCGGGGCCGCGGATGGCTGGGCGGAACGTGACGGCCGACCGATCTACAACGCCCGCGATTGTGATCGCCGCGTGAGTCTGCACGAACTGGCGGCCTACATGCGGCGGCATGTCTCGGAGTGGTCGCGCCGTCATACGGGCATGGATCAGACGGTGCAACTCGCGGGCAATCTCGACAATCCTGTGCTGGCCGTGGTTTCTCCCCCCCTGGCGGAAGAGGATGCAACCGAGACGCAGGTCGTGTCCGAGACTACTGACACGGAAGAAAGATCAGAGGCCGACGCGGCGCAAGCACAGGCAGTGAAGTCGGCCGATTCGTCTGCATCACAGCCGGCGGCAGAGAAAGAGGTGGAAAAAGAGGCGAAGAAGGAAAAGCCGCCAGAACCTCCGCTCGAAGTCCGTCTCGCGCAGCTTTGGAAAAAGCGGGACGAGTTCACCCGGCGTGGTGGACCGGCGCGCGATGCCGCGTGCCGTCGCGCGCCTTACACTTGGCGCACCTTCGAAGCGCAGCTTCATCTCGCCGAAGCGCTTCGCCAGGGAGGTCTGCCGGGCCTGGCCGGAGTCGTATTACGGCAGGCGGAAGCGCGGCTGCAGAAACTTACCGATCAGACGGAATGGTTTGCCGAGTTCCAGCGAGGCACCGAGAAGAAGCTGCACTCCGACTTGCAGAGTCTCGGACTGACTGCCCAAGCGAGCGATGCGGTTCCGCCCGAGGTGATCGCCGAAGCGGAGCAGTTTCTGCGGGGGCTCGTCGCCGAGAAACCACCCGCGGCGGCGCAGACTCCCCCCGTGGAGAGTCCGCCAGCGGCGCGCGACAAATCGCCGCCGCCGAGTGCCGCGGCGATTCAGGCCTGGTTCATCCAGGAGCTGTCCGATCCGGTCCGCGGCAGCGACCCCGCGAACGTGGCTCAGCTCCAGCAGATCCAGAACCGTCTGCAGACGCAGCGGCTCTGGCCGCAAACTGCCGCGTGTGCTTTCCTGTTCGAAGTGCTGAGCGCCTCGACTGCGGACTCCCGCCCGCGTGGCGGGTTGATCGTGCGTGATATGCTCGCGCTTCGTGATCGCTTCCGCCAGCTGGCCGTGCGATTGCCCGAATCGCTCCCATTGGTTGAAGAGCCGGTCCGTCAGGGCCTGCGGACACTCGACGCCGCCGAGCGCTGGCTGATTGCGACAGAGGCCACCCAGCCGGAAGTCCGTAACTGGATGGAAAAGGCCCGCGAGTTCGCTGAGCAGGCGGAGCGCGGGGCTGAGCAGGCGGCGGCAACTGCCGGTGTTTTCAGCGATCTGCTCGCCGAACTTCCGGAGCTCGCGGAGTGGATCGCCACCCGCGCCATCGACGATCGTTCCCGCCCGATGGATTGGGACCGTCTGCGCGAATTGGCGAAGGTGTGGAGAGCAAGCCAGCGCGACGGCCGCTGGGATGTCACGGAAATCACCGACACATGGCCCGATAGACCAGCCGAGTTTACGGGACTGGAGCGGTTGCTGCTCACGTTGCTGATCGATGCGCACCGTTGCCGCATTGCCTTGCAGGTGGAACGGGAGGGAGCGCCCGAATCCGCGTCGCGCCCTCACGACTCGCAGCGGCTGGCCGAAGAAGTTGCGAATCATCGGGCCGAGTTCTGGCGAAACGTGCAGCAGTCGATCTCGACTCTCGGGATCTCGACCCGCCCGACTCCTTCCGCCTGGCGGGAGATTGAGCGACTGCTGGCGCAGCGCTGGCCGACGCTCGAAGAACGTCAGCGGCTGGAAACGCTCCAGCGGCTCGCGCCGCGCGGTGAACCGCTGCCGGACCGACACGCCGCCCGGGCCGCCGTCTGGCAGGGCTTTTTTGCGATTGCCACGCTCAGCCTCTTTGAAGAGTCGTCCGGAGAACTGGACTCGCTGTGGCAAAGTTGGGATGAACTGGTGGTCGCCACGCAGGCCGCGGACCAGCAACCCGAAGCCGCCTCGGCGGATGCACTGCGTTTCCGTCGCGTCCAGTTGGGCAGGTTGATTCGCCAGCAGTGGAACCGGTTGCAGAAGCCGGCCAGCACCACGGGGGAAGCGACCGATATCGTGCGGCTGCATCTGGCCGCCGCCGCGCTCGATCCCGCTTCGCTGCCGGCAGTTGATCCGGACGTGCATTTTCGCGAGCGGCGCCGGCAGTATTTCGCGCAGTGGCTCGCGCTCCTGGGAGAGGATTGGCACCGCCGCTCGACAATCGCCGACGGACCGGCGGCACAGAGCTATCTGACGTTGGCGGACAGCGCGCAACGGATCGCCGGTGAACTGGGGGCAGATGCGTCTCTCGGCGAGCGCGACGCGCGAGTCCGCATTCAGGAAGTTCAGCGGATTGCCTTCAATCCCCAGCGCCGCGGACGTCTGGAATTCGCGATGACGGGCAACAGCCCGGCTGGCCCGCCGCTCAAGGCGATACTCACTCAGGCACCACTGCGGGTCGTGCAGGGAGACCGCCGCGTCCTTGTGGATGGAACGGAGCTTCCCATCCCGGCGACCGGCCCCTTCTCGGTAGAGGTGGAACTCAGTCCCGATGTGACGTCGACCGAGTGGCTGCTGGTCGCCATTACGGAAGAGGCCGATGGCTATCCCCTCGAGTTTCGGCGGATTCCCCTCCAGCCGCCGTTCGACCCCACGACCTGGCGGATCGCGTTTGTCGAAGCCGAGACGGGCGTGCCGCTGGAGAGCACACCCATTCCCGGAGTGAACGGCAGCAAGTTGTTCCTCGCGCCGGCGGCGACAATTGCCTGCCGCGCGGAATTGATTCGGCCCGATCGGGATTCGACCGCGTCCGCGAAGGTCGCGGTGTATCGCCTCACCGGAGCCGGGCGGGTTCCGCTGCTGCCCGCCATCGACATCACATTGGAACCCGGACGCCAGCGCACGCCGATTCCGTTTGATGTTCCCGTGAGCGAGGAAGCCGCCACCCAAGCTCCCGTGGCGAAACTCGACCGGGGCTGGGTGTTCGAGATCACTCCCGCCGGCGAGCAGCCGCTGGAGTATCACATTCAGCCGGCGTTCTGGTCGGCCGAGAAGTTTCTGAAACCGGTGCGGCCGGAGCTGATGGGTGATCGCGTGACGCTTTCGCTCGAACGGAGGACCCCGTCGAAAGAGATCGCGGATGAAGTACTGTTGCCGCAGCAGATCGATGTTCGTCTCCAGTTGCCCGCATGGCTGGAGGGACGCATCTCCGATTACACGCCGGGCGGGCCGCTGGGCTTCGGTCAGCAGCTGACGCTGGGCTTCACCCTTCCTCCAGACTGGCGCGAACGCGCCGTCGATGCTACAGGCGACCTCGCCCTCGAAGTGGCCGGCCTGCCGCACGCCTCGTGCTGGCGAATTCACCCTTCGGGAAACATTTCGGTTGTCGGGGGGCAACCGCCGCGGCTGGACATCCGTTTGCTCGAATCGAACCGACCGGACGTTCCTCCCCGCAAGGGACCAATCCTTCGCAAAGGCAAAGAGAGTCTTAAGCTGAGGTTCGAGGTCGATTCGACCGAGCTGGACCGCTCGGAAGGGGCCGGCGACTGGACACTCGCCTACCTCGTGCAGCGCGAGAGCGAATCGGGAACCGAGCGTGCCTTGCCGGGCAAGTCATGGCGACTCTATTCGTCACTCGAACAGCACACACGGCTCGACAGCCTCCAGAAGGGGGTGTGGAGACTGACCACTTCGGCAAACGATTACGAACACGAAGTCCCGGAGACCGAGCTGCGCGGGTTCTCCGGCCGCTTTCAGGTCCAGGCGGCACTGTATCGGGCGGATGCTCCACAGCATCCGCAGGCGACGGCCAGCTTGCGGTTCGCCATCGATGACGAAGCACCGCCGACTGTGCAGGTGACCGGACTGACGGACACACCGCGGCGGATCGACCAGGAACTGGTTTTCCGCATCGAGGCGGCCGACCCCGAATCGGGAATCGAATGGCTGGCATTCGGATTCGATCAGAACGGCGACCGGCAGCTGCAGGAGGATCCGGAGCGAATTAGCGTCTTCACGTTTGAAGCGTTTGATCATCCGCGCGTCACCCGGTCGATCCGAATCCCGGCGAGCCGCTTGCCGAAACTGGAACAGGCGGAAGAGACGCGGCATCTGCTGGTGCAGGCTTCCAACGGCCTGGGGATTGTGGGAACACGGATCGTGCCGATCACCTTCCGCAAGCCGCCCATGCCCCGCACAGCGACCATCGGGAGCCTGGCTGTGACGTTCAGGACCGCGCGCGGGGCCCGCGCGACAATCCAGCTGACTGGGCCAAAGCCGCAACTGGTTCAGGCGGCTTCCGGCAGTCATACGTTCACGGATCTTCCCCCCGGCCAGTATCAGGTGAAGGTGAATGTGACTTACGCATTGACCGGCCAGAAAGAAGCCGGAGAAGGAACGTTCGAGGTGAAAGCCGGTGCGACCACGCCGGCGAGTATTCCTCTCTCGGCGGTGAAGTGACCCGCTGCCGATCGCGAGAGCCGGCACCGATGGTGCGCGGGACCGTCGGCAGAGGTGGTTGGGTCAATTGTCGTGGAAGTGTCATTGAAGGCGGGACTCGGAGCATTCCATGCGTTGGGTATACACGTTGCGTTCGCTGCTGTCGGAGTTCCTCCACGCCCTGGGGGTTCTCTTCGGGATGGTCCCGCGCGTCGGCCGGCTGCCTCCCTACGCCTACCGTGCGATTCATTACGCCTTCATCATTCTGTTGACGCTGCTGCTCGCCTGGTTCAGCCACCGCATTATTCCGCCCGCCCGGGTGCCTGTTTCGAACTGGTTCATCCAGCAGTATTACCTGGCGATTCAGTTCGTTCTGTTCTATCTGTTCATTCGCCTGCTGATTGCCGGAGTGCGGCTGTTCCTGGCGCGCGACGAATCGGAGTTCGAAGACATCGACCGTGCCTGGTACGCCGGTCTCGACGCGATGGCGCGGGAAGGGTTTGACCTGCAGTGGCTGCCGGTGTTTCTGGTGAACGGCCTCGAACCTGAACAGGAGCAGAACTTCTTCAGCGGCGTGCGGATGCAATGGAAGGTCTCCGGGCCGACCGATGATGTGCGTCCCTCGGCCCTCTCATTCTATGTGTGCGACGAGGCGTTGTTCATCTGTTTGAACAACGTCGGCGCAATGGCTCGTCAGTTGCAACATACCGTGATGACGGTTGCCGCGCCGGCGGCGGCCGCTGCGGCCGAACCCACAGCCCAGCGGACTCTGCGGCCGGGTGAAGTGCAGGCGGCGTTGCAGCAGACGCAGCGTGCCGAAGACCTCTATGCGGCGGCGGGCAAGACTCTCACTCCCGGCGCGATCGCCGCCGCACAGACGGCGACAATGAACTATCCGGGGGGCGGGCTGGGGCAGACACTGCTTCCCGGCGCGCTCGGTGAGCATCAGGCAGCCGCGGCACCGCGACCGATGGTGCCTCAGAAACTCGGCAAGGAAGATCTCGCCCTCGGACGCCGACGACTGAAACACCTGTGTCGGCGGCTGACAGCGGAACGCGGCCCTTATTGCCCCCTGAACGGACTGCTGCAACTGATTCCGCTTCGCTGGACGGAAAGCACCGCGTATGAACCTCTCCTGGCTGCCGCCGCACAGGACGTCGCGACGCTGCATCGTTGCACGCACATGCAGTTTCCGGTGGTCTGCCTGCATCCCGGTCTGGAGAAGCTGACCGGCCTTGCCGAGTTCATCGAGCGGGGGATGGAGCTCGATCCGCGGTTCCGCGATTCGCGGGCCGGCTCGCGTTATCCCGCCGGACTGCCCGTTGATGAAAAATCGGTCCGCTGGGTGGTCGAGCGGAGCTTGCAGTGGCTGCGGGACTGGGTGTACGCCGAGTTCGCGAAGAATCTCGCCAGCCCTCAGAATCGCCGGCTCTATCAGTTTCTGTGTGCCCTCACGCAGCGAAGGGATCGGTTGTGCCGAGAATTGCAGTTCGTTTTCGCGAACCCCGAGGCCGCGACGGTCATCCGTTTGAGCGGCTGCTATTTCGCCGCGACAGGGAACGAGATTTCGCGGCAGGCCTTCACCCACGGTGTGGTGCAGCGGGTGATGGATGAGCAGAACGATGTCGCCTGGACCGCGGAATGGCGGTCGCGCGACCGTCGGCACCTGGTTCTGGCGGCCTTTGTTTCCATTCTGGTGATCGCATTCCTTGCAGCCGACGGCTGGCTCGCCTGGCAGATCTGGCAACAGGTCTCGAGGGCCACCAGTCAGGCTCTCTAACGGGAAAGTGAGAACAGCACATGTCTCCTGCATCTCAGCCATCCTGGCGTGGTTCCGGGGAAACGCCCGCGCGAGGAGGGGCCAGGTCCTGGCGTCGGCCGCGCGCGGCGGCATCGGCGGGAGGCTCGCTCCGTTCGCGCTGGCTGCGGGGCTTTCTCAGCGCGATGTCGATGCTGCTCGCAGTCGGGGCGATGGCCGCTTTCATCATTCTGGTCTTCGTTCCGGGCTGCACCCAGACGCGGTACGCCGTCCTCTCGATGGCACCTTACCGGGACGGCGGCATGCCTCCCGAACCGTTCGCCCAGCAGGATTCCGACGCCTTCCGCGAGCGGTTGGCCGCCGTGGATCTCCCTCAGCAGATCGATCGGACCGGGCCGACCTCGGCCGCCGGCCCCGCGTCGCTGTTGGGTAACATGACCGGAAAGAGCGTCACCGTGATCTACGTCACAGCGCTCGCCGCGCGGACCGGAAACGGAATCGTCATCTATCCCGCGGATGCCCGGCCTGACGAAGCCGAAGCCTGCATTCCGCTTGAGCGGTTGTGGGATTTCCTGGCCGAGCTTCCGGCCGCGCAGAAGAAAATCATCGTGCTCGATCTTGCCCGCGGCCCGATCGACTGGCGGTGGGGACAGTTGGTGCCTCCGCTCAGCACCGACTCGAAAGAGGCCTCGGGCAGTGCGCCCGCCGAGTTGCGAACGGCGCTGTCGAAGGTCCCCAACCTCGCGATTCTGTGTTCGGCGGCGCCCGGCGAAACAAGCTGGAGCAGTCCCAGCCTGGGGAATTCCGTCTTTGCGCACTACCTCCTCCGCGCGCTGGAGGGGGCCGCCGATTCCGATCAGGATCGTCGGCTCACACTCGCGGAGATGTACGACTACGTCAGTCGGCATGTGAACCATTGGGTCGTGCAGAACCGGGATCTCCGCGGGCAGCACCCGCAGCTGTTTGCCACGAATGAATCACGCGACGGGCTGATGCAGACCGTCGTCGCCGAACTTCGCGGCGGCAAGCGCCCGGCAACGTCCAATGGCGTTTCAACCACGGAAGGTCACCGTTCGAAAGATCTCGAAGCTCTCTGGGATGCCCGCGATAAATGGGATAAACGGCCTCTCGGCCAGCACCCGGCGGAATGGCACCCGATTGGCTGGCGGCGGTTCCTGGAGCATCTGCGGCGGGCTGAAGCGTGGCTCCTTGCCGGGCAGCCGGCGGGCATGCCGCCGCATCTCAAAGCCGCCCGCGATGCGTTGATCGATCTCGAACGGCACGACCCGGCGGGTTCTCCCCGCAATGCCGAGCCGGGATTTGTCGCCGCGGGCCTGAGCCGCCGCATGTCGGCTCAACTTCCTTCGGAGACCTCGCCCCCTCTTCCCGATCACCTGCTGAAAACCGTGCTGCAGAAGCTGGGGCCGGCGGGCCTGTCGAATGACGTCATCAACTCGATGACCTCGTTGCGCGCCGATGCCGAACGCATCGCGTGGCACAGCTTCCGCTCGCGGATCTGGAGCGGCCACCGGCTGCTTGCCGCGGACCAGGACCGGCGTCTCGCCGAGGACCGCCTGTTTGTCGGCGGCGCGTCTGAACTGGAACAGTCCGCCAGCGCGCGGCAGCAGGCCGCCGGGAAATTGCAGCAGATCGACCAGGTGAATCGGGAGCTTCAACAGGCGGTGCATCTGCATCAGCGACTGCTCGCCGAGTTGCCTGACCTTGCCTGGTGGGCTGCCCGGCGGTTTCCGCTGGAGGATGTCCGTCATGCCGCGACGTTCGCGGAGACCCGTCGCGGGCGGATCATGCGCGCCTATTCACTGGGGATCGATCAGGCGCGGTTCAATCCGCCGTCACTGGAGGATCAGGAGAAACTGCATTCCGATGCCGAGGACTCCAGCCTGCAACAGCTGGAAATCGATCTGCTCCTGCTGTTCCAGCGGACGCGCGAGTTAGCGCGGATCCTCGATCGCGAACTGGAGGCCGGAGCGGCTGAATCCTTCACGCTCGATGGAGCCTGGCGGAGCGAGCTGAAATCGCTGCGGGAGGCTTTGACCGATCCCAACCGGGGACTGGATGCGCTTCGTCAGCGTCTCCAGCGGCACGCCGCGGGACTGGTCGGCACCCTCGGACGAGACCAGGCTTCTTCCCCGGACAAGTCAGAAAGCCAGTCGCAGTTCTTTCACTGGCAGCGGCTCCGCAATGCGCTGCAATGGTCGGGACTCGACGCAGAGACGCGCCGCGGGTTGTTTGCCGACCTGAGCCAGACCGACCGGAATCTGCACGTCCACACCGACCAGACACCCGGAACGACGGACGCTCCCTGGACGGGCATCACGGCGTCGGGCACCGAGGGATGCTGGCAGGGACTCTGGGCGCTGCAGACGCTTTCGCTGTCTGCCGTCAACACGACGCAGGCCGTGCAGCCCGGCCTCAGTGAAACGGCGATGCACGAACTGTGGGTCGTCTGGAAGAATGCGGTGGTGGATGACAACAAGCGAATTGATCTGCTCGTGGAACTGGGCGAGCTGGTCCGCAGCCGGTTCCAGCAACTCTCCAATGCGACACAGCCGGCCCTCAACTCGGTGGAGGGGCTTCCGGAGGCGCTCCGCATCCTGCTGCAGGCGGAACGGGCGGCCCGAACGCTGCATGGTTATGACGCCGTGGCCCTTGCTCCCAATGAAGATCCCGTGCAGCGGCTGCGAGAATTCGACCGGAGCGCGCTCTGCATCGCGCAGGCGGAGCGGTACATCGAAGACTTCTGGGGGAAGCCCGATTCGAAAGATCGCGAACCGTGGTACGTGCAGGCCGCGGAGCAATGCCTGCAGGAGACCCGCCGGCGCGCGGCAACCGGCGCGATTCCCGCAGTCGACAAGGCCCGGAGAATGTGCGAAGACCGGTTGCAGATTCTCCGCACGGCGCGATTGCAGCTGCAGCCGGCACAGACGGAACTGGTCTTCGGACTGGAGACGCAGCGGCCGCTGGAGATCAAGGCGGAGTTCGATGCCGCGGTTCCGCAAGGTGTCGCCGCGCTCTGGGTGGAACACGAGGAGTCGCGGCCTGTGGAAGAACGCGTCCTGCGGATCCAGCCGGCCGATCGCCGCGCGGTGACCGCCAGCGCTTCCACGGCGCGGTTCGACGTGCAGCGTCCCAGTCCGGTTCGCGATGCGGGCCAGTGCGAAACGATCCCGGTGAAGCCGCAGCTGCTCTACCGGGGCCGCTTATGGAGCTCGGGCGACGATGTGGTGATGGTCGATCCCTGTCCGCCGCAGTCGATCGAGTGGGAGTATCAGCCTCCGCCGACTTTGGGGCAGATTGCGGTGTTTGGGCTCGACCGCCGCGATACGATTTTCGTGCTCGACTGCTCGGAAAGCATGAACGAGCTGTTGGTCCAGCAGCAGTCCCGCTGGAGCGTGGCAATCAAGACGCTCCAGGAATTGCTGCAGAAACTGCACGACGATGCGGTCGTCAAGAATGAAGTTCCGCATCGTGTGGGACTATTGACGTTCGGTCATCGACTCAAACTCGTCGATCCCCAGGGGCGCTTCGCGGTGAACCCCCAATGGAAGAACGATCCCGAACTGCCGAACAACGCGCTCAGTGATTTCCAACTGCTGTTCAAGCCGCGACCCCTGACGAGGGAATTTCTCGCCGAACTCAACCAGACCCTCACGAACCGGCTGGAGCCATACGGCAATACACCGCTGCTCGGTGCAATGCGCCGCGCCGGCAGCGAACTGGCTCAACGCGACAATGGTCTGATCGTCTGCATCACTGACGGCGAGTGGCAGGACGGCAATCAGTTGGCCAACACACGCAATTTCTTCCGGAATAACAAACGGCTTTCGCTGCAACTGGTGGCTTATGGACCGCAGGCGCAGGGAGGGCAGCTGCAGAACTTCATTCAACAGACGCGAAGCAATAATACGCCGAGCGAGGCCCAGCGCATCCGGCTGCATGCGGCTCCTCAAGTGGCCGGCCTGCAGTTGGCGCTTGCCCGCGCTTTGGCACCCCGCAAGTACCATGTGATCTCGACGACAGCTCGTCCCGTTCAGGATTTCGAACTGCCGCTGGGAGAGGCCTCCGAAAAGCTTCCTGCAGGCCGGTATTCCATCCAGTTTCCGGGTATCGCAGATGCCGAGGTGGCCTTGGCCGGAGGTGAACACCTGGTCTTCGATGTTGATGCGTCGGCCGGTCGACTGAAACATCGCCGGCCTCACCCGCAGCTCTCGCGCAAGATACAGGCCGCGGGGACGGTCTCCACGACGGAACCGACACGCTTCGGTTATCTCAAGGCGGCCTACGACAAGGTACAGGGGACGGCGGAGTTCCTGTTCTGCCTCGACCGGGATGACGACTTGGGGATTATCGAACGTCCGGCCGAGATTCGCATCGATGTGCTTACCCGCGATGGAAGTATGCCGCGATCGCAGTCGTGGCAACTGGCCGAAGGTTATTCGATTCCTGTCTGGCGTTACTCGTTTAAAGGCTGGCCGACGGAAACGCCGCCGAAAGTCCGCGCGACATGGAAGCCCGTCCGCACCGAGCCCGACCTGCAACTGGCGGTGAGCACGCTGCTGGAAGGTTCACAGACGGTCTCGGTTCCGGGCTGGCCCGCACGGTCGTTCACAATCACCGCCGAATCGCAGCCGGGAAAACTGCTGATCCGCCTGCAGGCGGCGGAGAATGCCGGCGGCCGACGTCCCTCGGATCTGCGGCTGGAACTGGGCAGGCAATCATTGGTCGAACAGCGCTTCCTGCCGCTTTCCGTCCCGTGGCGCGCGGATGTCTTCCACCAGCAGGGACAGGTTCTCTACCGTTTCGATGTCGAAGAGGGCTTCGATCCCCAGAACCACTGGATCGCGATTACCTCGCGTGATTCGCTGGAGCAGGGGGCCCGAACGGTGGAGTCGCTGCTCTCGATCGTCAAATGGGATTCGGAACTGTGAACCAGCGCCCCTGATGTCCCTGAACCCAGGGTGGAACCGGCACAGCCGGTTTCACCCTGGGCGAAGTTCGGGCCGCCCCGGTGGGGCTTGATCCCGTCTCTTCTTCATTTGCCGGACCAAACGCGCGCGACGTTACGATTCCTCGCTGCCGTCCACGCGGACCGGCGATTGAAAGTCTTCAGGCTTCAACGCCAGGACCGAACACTGAATCTCCGGGAGCAGACGCTCGGCGGTGTTGCCGATCAGCAGGCCCTGAATGCCCGAGCGGCCGACCGTCGCCATCACGAGCAGGTCGATCTGATGGTCATGAATCTCCTTGAGGATCACCGCATCGGCCACGCCTTCAATCAGATCGACCTGGGGCGGTTGCGGAAGTGCCTGGATCTCGGGGCATGCCAGCAGGCGGGCCATCGCGGAGCTCGCCTCGCTGCGGATCGCTTTTTGATACGCTTCCACCTGTTCCTGGGGAAGCTGAATTCTCCGCATCGCACCCGTCCAGGGATATTCGAGCGCATGCACGACGCGCAACTCGGCTCCTTCCTTTTCGGCGAGGAAGCCGCCCCAGCGGATCAGCGACTCCCCGACGTGCGTCAGGTCGGTGGCCACCAGAATTCGCTGGATCCGCGGTTCCGTTCGAGGCTTGGTGATCCAAACGGGGCAGGGACACTTGCGCAGGAGCTTCGTCCCGGTGCTGCCGATCACGACCCGGCGCAGGCCGCTCAGGTTGCGGCTGCCGACAATCAGCAGGTCATGCTGATCGCGGAGAACCTGCCGGATCAGTTCCACCGACGGTTTGCCGATCGCCACATGGGACTGGGCCTCGATCCCCTGGCGGGAGGCCTCCGCGGCGAGCTTCGAAAGCTGTTCCCGCGCGAGGGTCAGGACATTCTGCTCGGTGGTTTCCTGCTCCACCAGATGCAGCGTGTGTGCCGAGAGGTCGAGCGCCGCCAGAAATGTCACCCTCGCCCCCGTGCGGCGGGCCATGTCGAGCGCCGTCTCCACCGCCTGCTGATTGGGTTCGGTCAGTTCCGTTCCCACCAGCCAGTCGGAATGGGACAGGTCCACGCCGACGAGAATGTTTCGAATCTGCATTTCAGACTCCCTCAGCTTGATATCGGTAACGATGGATCGAGGACGCGTTTCGAGCCTGCCGACGAGCGGCCCAGCGGCGGCGGTCTCCGCAGAGACTTTCCCCCCACGGGACACGGCCGACGGTGTGGAAGCTGCTGTCGGGCAATGCTCAGGATAAGAAAAGCCCCCGCCGTGCACGAGAGCACAACAGGGGCGGTGATTTTCCGGGGGGCGAGGATCGAATCCCGCTCCGGGAGCGAACGCGTCCCCGCAAAGGGCTGCGTATTCCGGTGGACCTGCCGATCCAGTGCCGAAACCGCCGGATCGTACGACGACACGAAAAGTCCGTCAATAGACAACGAGAGGCCGCGCGGCGAGTGTGGCTTTGAGTCAGGTTGCCCGGAGAATACATTGAATCCGTGGTGGACGTGATCCGGAACCTGCCCCCAGGCCACACTCTATTGGTGAGCAGATGCACCCACCGACGCTCCGATGCACGGTCTCGCGCCTCATTCAAATACGATCAGCGGCTTGATGATCCCCTGTTCTTTCGTCCGCATCAGCTCGACGGCCTGGTCGACTTCGTGGAAGGAAAACGTGTGCGTCGTGAGCGGAGACGGATCGACACGTTTGGTTTCGAGCAGCCGCAGCAGCCGCGTCATCCGCTCCCTCCCCCCGGGGCAGAGACCGGTGCGGATGACCTTGTCGCCCATGCCGACGCCCCAGTCGAGGCGCGGGATCTCGACCGAATCTCCGTGACCGAAGTAGCCGATCACGGAGATGGTCCCCCCGGGCCGCGTGGCGCGGATGCAGGCCTCGAAGGTGGCCTGTGCTCCGAGGCATTCGATGGCGGAATCGACTCCCTGTCCGGTCAGCCGGCGAATCTCCGCGATGACATCGGTCTGCGTGTGGTCGAGGACGATGTCGGCTCCGAACTCCTTCGACAGCCGCTGGCGTTCAGGCATGCTCTCGACGGCAATAATCAATCCCGCTCCCTGCAGACGGGCCCCCACGGTGGCCATCAATCCCACCGGCCCCTGGGCAAAGATGGCGACGGTCCCACCGAGCGGAATCGCCGCGTGCTCGGCCCCCATGAACCCGGTCGACATCATGTCGGCTGTGTAGACAGCAATCTCGTCGGGAATGCTGTCGGGGATCGGCGTCAGGTTCGCTTGGGCATTGTTCACATGAAAGAACTCGGCCAGGCTCCCGTCTTTCACATTGGCGAACTTCCAGCCCCCCAGCATCTGCTGGCATTGGGATGTATAGCCGCGCTGGCAGTTGTCGCACTGGAAGCAGGGAGTGATGGCGTTCACCGCGACGCGCTGCCCGATCTCGAAGCCGCGGACTTCGCTGCCGAGCTGATGGATGACCCCCACTGCCTCGTGGCCCAGCGTCAGATTGTGCCGCTCGCCGATCGCCCCGTGCAGAGTGTGAATGTCCGACGTGCAGACAAGCGCCCGGGTGGTTCGGATGATCGCGTCATTTGGCCCCGCCTCCGGGACGGGCTTCTCCATGAAACCCGACTCCCCGATCTGCTTCATGACGAATGACTTCATGGCTGCGCCTCCGTGGAAAAGAACGTGCGGTCGACCTGCGAAGCATCTTCGTTTCCTGTTTACGCAGCCATCATATCATCGCAGTGGAGAGCCTTCCCCCGGGGAATCTCGGGTTTGCACCCGGTCGGCGAAAACAGAATTTCCGCCGCGGAAATCTCTTTGCTATTCTCCATTCATTCCGGACGTAGTACCCTTCTCATGGGCCTTTTCCGGCTGTCAGGTGAAGAGATTCCAGCCAGACGATTGTGGCGTTCTGTCTCCGCAATGCGTGGCCTTGTTTTCAGTCGGTTTGTCTCCAGGAAGTGTGCTCAATGAAAGTGAATCTGAAACTCGTGGTGGCTCTGGGATGCCTCTTCGCCGCATGCTGGATGGGCGTGGCCAGCTCGACGTCGTCCGCCGGGAATCCCGCTCAGAACACTCCCGCCGGGAAGGAAGCGGAACCTGCCGGGAAGGCGAAACCGCCGAAGCGGCCGATCAGCAAAGTCATGCGCGGAAAGCTCGCTTCTTCGCAGCTCGCCCTGGAAGGGCTCGTCACGGAGGACTTCGGAGCGATCGTGAACGCGGCTAATCAGCTGCTGGCGGTCACGGCCGCCGCCGAATGGCGGGCCAGCGACGATCCGATTTATGCGCACCACAGCGAACAGTTCAAACGCACGGTTCAGGATCTGAAGAAACACGCGGCGGACGAGAACCTTGAAGGTGCGACCCTCAGCTACGTGTCGCTCACGATGAACTGCGTGGAGTGTCACCGCTTCGTCCGCAACGTCATCCTGATCTCGCAACCGGAGAATCTCCGTCCCTGAACCGAAGGGGCAGGATCATCGCAAACCGGCACCGTTTCGCGCAGGCGACTCGGCGAGGGAAGGAAGAGCGGAACAGTTCTTCCTCCCCGCCCTTTGTCGATCGCCCCGTATGGTCTATCGCGGAGATCGTCAGCCCAACCCGCGGAGCAGGGCGCCGACGACATAGGCGACCGTGGCGGCGCCTCCGCCGACGAGCAGCGTTTCGATACCCGACTGTACTCGCCGCTCACCCGTGAAGCGGGCCTTCAGGAGTCCGATCACGAAGAACACGCCGCCGGTCAGAAGCGACGTGAACCCGAAGACAGTGGACTGCTCCAGGTGATCCACATTCAGAAGGAAGAGCAGCGTAAACGGGGCCAGCGGAACGAAACCGGCCAGCTGGAAGGCGAGGAAGGTCACCAGCCCTGCCTTCACGGGCGAAGCTCCCTCGAGTGCCAGCCCCCATTCTTCCCGCAGCATCGTGTCGACCCACACCTGCCGGTCCGACGTAATCACTTCGACCACCTGCTCCAGCAGTTTTCCTTCGAAGCCCTTGTTGCGAAAGAGCGTGCGGATCTCTTCCGCCTCGCCCGCCGGGATCAGGTCGATATGTTCCTCTTCGATCTGCCGGGCACGCTCGAGAAACTGCCGCTCGGCCCGCGTGCCCAGATAGTTGCTGACCCCCATGCTGAATCCGTCGGCCAGCAGATTCGCAGCCCCGAGGATCAGAATGATGCGCGTCGACAGCTCCGCCCCGACGACTCCCGAGATGATCGCGAATGTCGTCACGCCGCCATCGATGGCCCCATAAACAAAGTCGCGCAAATAGCTGTGCTGTGGGGGGGCTCCCAGGCGGGCCGCGACGGCACGCGGTGAGTGCTCGAGTTCCAGCGGCGTCCGCCGATCAGGAAATTGACTGGGCGACATCGGGTTCACACCTCCAGGGCCACTCCGACCCAGTTGGCACGACGAGCGCTCCGCAGCGAGATTCTCCCGGCGGTTGCGTGCGTGGGGGAGCAGGATCGGTCTTCTCAGGTTGAATCAGCGGGCACGAAAGCCCCTCGCGCATTCTCCCGCAGAGAGCCGTCCGAGGAAACCTCGAACACGCGATATCTTTCCGGCTGACGCACGGCGCGGATTTCCGGGAAGATCCAGATTGCGTGAAGGCTGTGTACTTTCACAATCTGGAAAAGGCAGGAACGATCATTGGCCGAGACACCCCGGGGCCGGACATGACGATTACGATTTCACCCGTCCAGCGTCACCAGTTTGCCGATTGGCTCCGCCTGCGGGATGCCGTCTATACCGGTCTGGACCGCGACTTCCACCTGCAGGAGATGGAGGTCTATTTCAACGATCCGGATAAAGGCTGCCTGCTGGCTGCTGATGCCCGGGGGCTGGTGTGCGGCATGGTCGAATTGTCACTTCGTAACGTCGTGGATGGCTGCCTGTCGAGCCCGGTGGGATACGTCGAGGGGATCTACGTCGATGCGTCGCAGCGAGGTGCCGGCATCGCCCGCCTGCTGATGCAGCATGCGGAAGCCTGGTGCCGGTCCCGGGGATGCGGGGAAATCGCCACCGACGCGGAGCTCGACCAACTCGAAGCCCAGCGGTTCCACGAGCACATGGGCTTCCAGGAGACCTATCGGATTGTCGAATATCGAAAGCCCCTGTGAACGCCCGGGTTCACCACTCCCACCGTGAGCGGCGGAGTTGAGCTCCGCCGTCCGTCTGTTCGTGGTTCTCCGTGCAGCCTTCGCCGCTGACTCGCGCGTGCGCCGTCATTCCCGCCTGCATCGGCTGCAGCGCTGTCAGTAGCCGGGAATCCGTTTCCCGTCTGTCTTCAGGGGATCGCCAATCCGCACGTGAATCGTCGGGATGTTGGGCGTCAAAAATCGTAATGTCAGCGTGTGCGGCCCGGCGGCGGTCGGCGTGAAATGCAGGGACTCGGTATGCCAGTTCTTATCTTGAAGACGGGGTTTGAAGGTATACTCGTCCCCAAGGAGCGGCGGCTCGTCATTTCGGGCCAGCGTCGCGGCGATGCGAACTTCGCCTTCCGACTTTCTGAAGGTGGGAGGCCGATGCATGGGACCGATCATCAGGTCATGCTCGACGCTCGGATGCTCGACCGAAAATTCGATGACGCGGATCACGTCGCCTGCATCAAACGCGTCGGCCGGTGCGCCGTCCAGAATGACTTCATACAGCGTGGTCCGCCGCAGTCCACTATCGGCCCAGAAGGCGAAGCTGGAGAACGCGACTCCGCAGGCAATCAGAAACCAGATCTTCAGATGAATCGTCCGCCGCTCTCGCCGTCGGGGTGTTTGCCGTGCGACGAGCCAGGCTCCGCCGGCGAAGAGCAGAAACACGCCAAGAGTCGCTCCGGCCAGTATCCAGCTGTTACTCATGTTGTGTGGGAATTGTCTCGGTCAGGGTGGACCGTGATCGAAATATACCAAAGTAACGTCCCACCGCACCGCCGGACAGCCACAATCCACCCCCTGAGCGGCGGAGTTGATCTCCGCCGTCCGTCCGCTCGAAGAGCAAACCACGAAACACACGAAAGGCACGAAACTGGCCACGTGGATCACCACGCACTCCCTGGGTTGCGCGCCGGGACGTCACTCAACGATTCACCTTTTCCCTTACGGATGATTCAAGAGTGAGTGCATCAGGGGCGGGTGGCCGCTTTGTTTCATCGCGGGGGAAGGCAGTACCGTGACCGGACAATGATGTGTCCCCCCAACCGCCGAGAAGCCCGGCGGCTCGGGGAGCTTGCCCCCTTCAGACGGAGCAGGCAGAACCGCATGTGCCTTGCCGGTTCCACGGCATCTTCGCGAGGAGCAGGCCCATTCCGCAGGTGTCGGTCACACCGGCAAATACGAGTCCCGCACCGACGAATGCGGAGAGCGCCAGGAATCCGGGATGGACAAGGCTGCCAATGAGAATCCCCAGCACGACGAGCATCCCTGCCGCAATGCGGACTTGCCGCTCCAGCGAGATGACTTTGCGGTTCCGCACCACCGGCAGCCCCGCCTTCTCCCACGCCAGAATGCCTCCCTCCACGCTGCAGACATTGTCCAGACCCGCGGCGCGCAGCTTCTCACAGGCTTTCGCAGCGCGGCTGCCTGAACGACAGATCACGTACAGCGGCTCCCCTTCGCAGGGAGTGGCAAACTCGCGCGGGTTAAGTGCATCCAGCGGCACCAGCCGTGCTCCATCGATGTGAACTTCGGCATGTTCCACGGGAGTTCGCACGTCGATCAGTTCGACGAGAGTTCCCGCCTCTCGCCGTCGCGCCAGTTCTTCTGGCGTAATCGTTCGCAGGTTCATTCCTTCTTTTTCCTTGTGAGTTGTGAGGGAGCTTTCTCGAGGGGCTTCGCCAGGATCTCCTGCTGCTCCTGAAGGTGACGGACGACGCCGCCACAGACGATCTCGCACATCTCGAACACGCTCTCGTCCTTGATGCCGTAGATCGCGGTAGTTCCCTGACGTGTGACGTCGACGAGTCCGACCTGCCGTAACACGGCAAGATGCTTTGAGACGGAAGTCTGGGCGATTCCCAGCTCCTCTGTGAGGGTGGTGACATTGCAGTCACCCTCCCGCAGGCGCAGCAGGATGCGGATCCGGCTTTCATCGGCAATCGCTCGCAGCCGTTCGACAATCCGGTCCAGCAGTTCAGGACGAAACTGAAGATCCATTGTTGCTCCTCGAGGCTGCCGGAATTCCTCGCTGGCGGGGCGTGGATGTCAATATGCCTCTAACGGAATACATGCATTTTTTGTCCGCCGGCAGGGGCATTGGGGTGGTCTTCTCGCCGGACAACCGGCGGTCGTGGCGGTCCCGCGGGGGGAGTCAGGGCGCAGCATTTGCAAGCGCAGTAAGAGAATTTCACTCACTTTTCTGGAGGACCGAACGATGATTCCCGCCACCAGTCAACGAGTGCCCCTGCATACCCGTGAGTCCCTTAACGAACGGATTCGCCGCGAAGCGGAGCTGCGAGTGGAGCGTTATCGCCATGCCCCACCCGAGGAGATCGATCGGCGGCTTGCGGAGCTCGACCGCGAATGGGACATCGAGCGCGCTCTCGAAGCAAATGCCGCGACGGTCTCCCTGGCCGGGCTGGCCCTCGGAGCATTCGTCAACAGGAAGTTCTTTGCTGTCCCGGCGGCGGTGAGTTGCTTCCTGCTTCTGCACGCCATTCAGGGCTGGTGCCCACCGGTGTCCGGGTATCGGCGACTGGGGTTCCGCACGGAACGCGAGATCGACGAGGAACGTCAGGCGCTGAAGATCATCCGGGGAGACTATCGCCCATTCGTCGGCACGAACGCCCAGCCGAGCACCCGCGAACTGATGGCAGCGGTGCACAATTGAGGGAGACCGGAGTGACGAGGGGAGCGGGAGGCGTGGAGCGTGGTTAGTGCCGATTCTTGTTTGGCCCTCAGGGGCAAAGAATGTCTTGTGAATGTGTGCTCACTTGCGCAAGAGGGTTCCTCCCTGCGCATGCAGCGTCAGCTGTCCTTGCGTGATCGGTATGCTCAAGAGTAAATCACTCCAGCCTGCAGTCTCCAGTTTTCAGCCTACCTGACCATGCGCGCGATGCTCCTGACACGAACAGTGTCGCTCGAAACGACGACCGATCCGCTCGAACTGATGGAGGTGCCGCGGCCGGTTCCGCGTGCCGGCGAGGTTCTGCTCCGCGTTCACACCTGTGGAGTCTGTCATACCGAGCTGGATGAGATCGAAGGCCGCACCGTCCCTCCCGTGCTGCCGGTGATCCCTGGCCATCAAGTCGTGGGCACTGTCGAGGAGCTAGGGGCAGGGGTGACGAAACTTCGTCTCGGGGATCGGGTCGGAGTCGGCTGGATTCATTCCTCATCAGGAGAGCCGGACGAGAACCTCAGCCCGCAGTTCAAGGCGACCGGGCGGGATGTGAATGGGGGCTACGCGGAGTTCATGACTGTCCCCGAGGATTACGCCACGCCGATCCCGGAAATCTTCAGCGATGTCGAAGCCGCGCCGCTACTGTGTGCCGGTGCGATCGGCTATCGCTCGCTGAAGCTCACAGGCATAAAGGCCAGCCAGAGGCTCGGTCTGACCGGTTTCGGCGGGTCCGCGCATCTCGTGCTGCAAATGACGCGGCACCTGTTTCCCGCCACGGGGATCTTCGTCTTCGCCCGCGATCGGGCGGCCCGGGAGTTCGCCCTGGAGCTCGGGGCGGATTGGGCAGGGGACACCACCGACGCGGCCCCGGAGAAGCTGCACGCGATCATCGACACCACCCCGGCGTGGAAACCGGTCGTTCATGCGTTGAAGAACTTGCGGCCGGGCGGGCGGCTCGTCATCAACGCCATCCGCAAGGAAGACGCGGACAAGCATGAACTGCTGAACCTCAGCTACCACGAACACCTCTGGATGGAACGCGAGATCAAGTCGGTCGCGAACATCACCCATCACGACATCCGCGAGTTTCTCCCGATTGCCGCAGCGGCCCGGTTACGGCCCGAGACCCGGGTCTTCCCGCTGGAGCAGGCGAATCAGGCGCTGCTGGAACTGAAGTTCCACCCGGTTCGCGGTGCCAAGGTGTTGCAACTCCGCTGAATACTCCCCAGTGTGAAGAGGAGGAAAGCGAAGTCTTCGCGCCCCAAAGATGTATGGTGATTTACCACCACATTCTTGAGTCGAGGTGCGCGGCGAGGTGATGATCAGTCGGCGACTTTGACGATTGTAGCGGTTGTCTGTGGCTGCTGTGATCGGCTGGCTCGGATGTGGTGATTAATCCGCCAGTTCACGCGGTGGTCCAGTCGAAAAGGAGAACCAGTCTATTCGCATGTTTGCTTCGCAGGAGAGATCAAGATGTCACTCGGCGCACTGATACTCTTGGCAGTGCCGATGCAGATTGCCGAATCTGCGGAGTTCGGCGTTCAGGCGGCATCGGCGGCCGCGCCCCTGAGCTTTCCGCAAGCCGTGGCGTACGCTCCCGCGGAAGTCTCGCCTCCGCTTGTTCCGCCACTGGCCGAAGCTCCCAGCCCGGTGCCGATGCAGTCGCCGATCCCGGGGCTTTCGAATGCGACGTATGGTCGCGGGGTTGTCACCGGGCCGGTCTACGCTCCGGCCCACGAGCCGTATGCTGGGGAAGCGGTTGGGGCGTACCCTTACGACCCGTACTGCGGCGCCTGCTGGACGTGCGGGCCGCTGGGAGTGCTCCACAGCACCTGCGATATGCCGCTGCACTTCGCCTATTACCCGGCGCATCACGGCTACTACTATTTTCGCCCGTACAACTACACCCACGTGCTCGCCGACCAGGCGATTGCTCCGACGCTGGGAGGGGACTGGCGGATGCCCTACGCGACGCTGCAGTTCCGCGACATGTATGCCGCAATGCAGATCGGTCGGCCGGTTGCCGAGGATCTCAGCATGACCATCAAACCTGTGAGCCCGATGTCGCCGCGTCTGCCCAAGCTCGAAGAGCTGCTGGACGAAGGGCCGGCACCTGCCCCGGCTCCGTGACGTCGACCGGATCGCATCCGGAAGACAATCCGAAAAACAACGCCGCCGGCCCGCCGCGAAAACGCAGCGAAGCCGGCGTGTGCTTTTTCCTCAGGCCTCTTTCTTCCCGCACGGCGGCAGACGAAGCCAGGAAGCGATCTCAACGGCCCGCAGGGCCGCAGTCCAGCGTTATTTTTGGTTTATAATCTAAAGCCTGGAGCCTGGAGTCTATTCCTCCCCTCCGAGCGTCTCGAGCGCGCGGCGGGCCTCGTCGGCACGGGGTTGTCCGAGCCCGAGTTCCAGGGCCCGCGAGAGGGAGTGGCGGGCGGCCGCCGGCTGCTCCTGTTGCAGGCAGACCATCCCCAGCTCAAAGTGGAATTCCGCCTGTGCAGGATGCTGCTCGAGTGCTATCTTGAGGATGCTCTTCGCCTCATCCAGTTTTCCGTTTGCGCGATAGACGCTGACGAGCGTGTCGACGAACGACGGATGCAGTTGCTGCACCGGTGCGCCCCCCCGCACCCGATCGACCACCGCAACCGCCTCTTGCGGGAGTTGCAGGTGATGCGCCAGCAGCCAGGCCAGGTTGTTGCCGGCAACCAGGTGTTGCGGCTGCTGCTTCAGGACGAACTGATAGTGCTCGCGTGCCGCGAGAAACTCGGCCTGCGAACCGCTTTTCTCGCCCATCGCGAGCGTGACGTCGCCGAGCAGCCAGTGAGCGCTCAGCTGCTGGTCTTCGCTGGCCCGTTCGAGAGCGGTGCGTCCCCAGTCGGCGGCCGCTTCGAAGGCACGTTCCGTATAGAAGAGCCGCCCCAGCGTCAGGCAGAGAGAAGCGTCCGCCGTCTCCCCGAAGCGTTCTTTCGCGAGCGTGTACGCTTCATCAGTCCGTTTCGCTTCGAGCAGGCTCCGCACCAGTTCGTAACTCAGCGCCTGCTCCTGCGGAGAAGACCCGTGTGACTGTTCGAGAAGTTCGACGGCCTTCTCGGGTTGCGCCTGCCGACGGTAGAGGGCCGAGAGGGCCAGACGCAACTCGGCTTTCTCGGGCTGCGCGGCAATCGCCGCCTGGAGCTTCGTCGTGGCCGCGTTTAACGCCGCTTCCGCCTGGGCCGTCTGTCCCAGCTTCTTCAGGGCCTCGATCTGATGGCTGTACACCTCCCATTCTTCAGGATGCTGCTGCAGGACGAATTCGGCATGCGCGAGCATCTGCGACCAGTCGGAAAGTTCGCGGCAGAGCTCAATCCCGAGCAGACGCGAAGGCAGGTGCTTCGAGTCGGTCTTGAGAGCCGACGCCACCTCGTCCAATGCCCGGCGGGGATGCTTCATGCTGCTCCAGACCCGGGCCTTCGCATACGCCGGCGCGGGCGACCAGGGCTGCATCGTCTGTGCGTGATTGAGGTCTTCGAGGATCTCCTCGATACCCTGCTGATCGCTCACCAGTTCGGCCCGCGTGAGCATCCACCGGAGTTCGCCCGGTTGCAGCCGACTGATCACGCGCGCTACGTCGCGGGCCCGGTCGAGTTGCCCCGTCTTCCGGCAGATTGTCAGATACGTATCGAAAAATGCGGCGGGCAGCCTGTGCGGCGGATGAGCCGCGTAGATCCGCTCGGCGAGCTCGCGGGCGGCGGTCGGTTCGTTGAAATGCGTCAGCAGCAGCCACGCCAGATTGTTCCCCGCAACGGGGTGCGTCGGCTCGATTTCGAGCGCCGCCGCATAATGAGTGCGGGCCTGCTTCAAGGCTTCGCTATTCGCGGCCTTGCCTTCCGCCATCGGCTGACTGCCCGCGGCGAGCGCCACTTCTCCACTCAGCAGGTGAGTGGCGAGCCGCTGCGTGTCATCCGCGGCCTTTTCGGCGAGTGCCGACCAGCGCGCCGCCTCTTCATGCCGAGAAGCCGCGAGGAACGTTCGCGCGAGCGACTCTGCGGTTCGGAAATCCGGTTCGCTGCCCGCGAATTCCTCCGCGAGGCGGTTCGCCGCTTCGCTCTGCCGCTTTCCACTCAGCAAGGCAATCCCCGGAAGAACGAGGGCTTCGGGGCGTTCGGCCTTTTCGCGGCCCGCCGCGAGGACCGTGACGGCCTCGTCGGCCTGACCCTCTTCCAGCAGCAGTTCGGCCAGCAGCAGATGCGTTTGCGCCACCTCCGGATGCTCCTCAACGAGGGTTCTCGTCGCGGTGAGTGCTTCGTCTTTCCGATCGGAGGCCCGCAGCACCTGGGCATTCAGCAGGCGGAATTCGATGTTCTCGGGGTCATGCTTCAGCCCTTCCGCGACATGCTCCGCCGCTGCGGAAGGCTGCTTCAATTGCAGACACGCCACGATCGCAAGCCGCCGGGCAACCTGATGCTTCGGTTCCCGCTTGAGGACCGTTTTCAGATCTTCCAGGGCTTCGCGCGGTTTCTGCTGCTTCCACCAGATCTGGGCACGGCAGAAGGCCGCCAACGCCGACTGGGGAGTGAGACGTTCGAGCTTCTGCAGCGTCTCGAAGGCACTCAGCAGGTTCCCCTGGCGGGACTGCAGGTCGGCACGCGCGATCAGAAGCTGCGGTTCATCAGGATAGACCTGCAGCAATGCTTCCAGCCGCTTGTCGGCCTCGGCGACCGACTGCTGATCGGCAAGCTGCATCAACGTGCGAACGAGCGATCGGCTTGCCGCGGCCCGGGTGCCGGTGAACTCCATCGAGCCCGCCAGCGAATCCACCGCCGCGTCGACGTTCCCCCGCGCGAGCTCCACATCGGCCTGGAGCAGATCGACCGCTCCGACGCGACGTTCCGACTGCTTCGCCACTTCGAGAACTTCCGACGCCGTGTTCACGTCGTTCTGCTTGAGAGCGGCTGCGGCTTCGAGCACAATGCCGGCATCCGTTCCTCCCGGAGTCGATTGCAGCCGCTCCGCCAGCTCCAGCGCCTTGTCGAGTTTCCCTGAAGCCAGCTCGCGCTGCGTGCCGAGCAGAAGGATGGAAGGATCGTTCGGGAAGCGCTCGATGAGTCCCGCCAGCAGAAGTTCCGCCGCTTCGGTCTCGCCGCGGGCGAGTTGCCAGCGATAGAGCAGGACCTGAATCGCGGCATCATCGGGATGTTTTTGGGCCAGCGACTCGATCAGCTTGCCACCTGCCTCCTGCTGTCCCGATTGAATGAGCAGAATTGCCTCCAGGCGTCCGAGAACGGGGCTCCCGGGAGAGCGTTTCTTCGCCTCTTCAAGCAGCGCCAGCGCCTGCTTGTGGTCCTTGCGGTTCCAGGCGGCCATCACGCGCATCGTCTCTCCCTGGGCGCGCATCGCCGGGTTCTTGATCGTCGCCAGATGCATCGCGGCCCGCTGATCGTCCCCAAGTGACAGCCGGGCCTGCACTTCCAGCAGCGAGATCGTGTCGCCGTTGCTCAGGTGTTGTTCGGCCCAGGCACGCTCATCCCCTTCGAGGGCCTGCGGATCGACGTGCAGCGAGGCAAGATAGGGGATCGCGTCCGACCAGCGCTTGAGCGCCATCAGCGTCCGCGCGAGGGCCAGGCGGACCATCAGCGTCGAGCCGAGCTGGCGGCGGGACTGTTCGAGGTGCCGCAGGGCCTCTTCCAGCCGCCCTTCCGAGAGGGCCACGTGCCCGGCGAGCAGATTGCCCCAGCCGGCCGACAGCGGATCGTTCAGCAGCGGTTCGACGTGCATCCGGGCCGAGCGGAACTTCTGCTGCGTGATCAACTGCCGCGCCGCCAGCAGATGGAAATCGAGCACCGCTTTCGCCTGAGCGCCTTTTTCCTTGTTGAGTTTCTCGATTCCCTGCTGAAGCAGATCCATGCCCAGATTGTCCTGCTGCGCCGCGAACGCGACGATCGCCAGCTCGCGCAGCGACTGGATGCTCAGCTTGTTCTCTTTCCGGGCCGCCTGACCGACCTTCAGCACCCGTTCCCAGATCGCCTTGCGGCGTTCGAGATCGAGCCCCACCGCCGGACGCGATGCGAGTGCCGAGGCAAGACGCAGAGCCTGCGCGGCTCCCCGCTCGGCCTGACCACGGGCGACACGGGCCTCCTGGAGCTTGAGCGCCACATCCATCCGCCGTTCCGCCTCGGCGGTGTCGGCGGCATCGATGATCGCCTGCGGCAACAACTCATCCGTTGCCGCCACTTCCCACGCGTTCAGCTTCTGACCCGGCTCCAGCAGACGCGCGAGACAGGCTTCCATGATGGTCCTGGCCTGCTCGTCATCGTCGCTCTTCTTCGCGAGGCGATACTGCAGAATCAGCGTTCGCAGCCGGGGCGTCGGTTCGGCGGCGGTAAGCTCCGCCACAGCGCTCTGTGCCTCTTCGGGCGATTTCGACTCGACCGCATGATGCGCCAGCGTGTAGAGCGCGTCGCTGTGCTTCGGCTCGATCTTCAGAATCCGCGCGGCGACCTCACGCGCTTCCCGCGGACGCTCGGCACCAGTGAGTGCGATCAGCAGCGTCTGCTGAAGTTCGACGTCCTCGGGCTGCAGCTCCGCGGCACGGGCGAGATGTTCGAGTGCGGCGGGGACGTGCGAATACGTCACCTGCGGATGCTCCTCGCGGGCGGCCTCCAGGTGCAGCGTCGCCAGCAGGCGATGCGCCTCGGCATGTTCGGGGGCTTTCTGGACGAGGTTTCGCAGCAGGAGCACCGCCGCTTCGCGCTGGCCCGCCTCGCGGGCCGCCTGGGCGCGGCTCCACAACGACTCCGGCGTACCGCGCTGCCAGGCCATGATTCCCAGGCCCACGAGTCCGACGAGGACCAACACCAGAAATACTCTCAGGATCCGTCGCGCTCTGCTGATCGCCACGAAGCAACTCCGCTCATTCAGTCGTGTGGAATAGTTTCCGCCAGAGGAGAGGACGGGCGTCGGCACGTCTCTCCACGACGACCCAAAGTCGCCGCTCCTCGATTCACTCCGCGGGAGCGTCTTCCCGAATCACGGTGACAGGCACGCGTTGACTGCCCCGGATTGCTCCCGGTCCGAGTGACTTCTGAATGGCCGCGTCCAGCAGCCTCACAAACTCGTGCGCTCCTTCGAGATCTTCGTCCGTCGTCGCCGGCGCGAACACCTCGAGCGTCACGCTCGACGGCTTGTGCCGCACCCGACGATAGAACTTCTGCAGGGCACTTTCCGCGGCGGTCTGTTCACCCGGCAACGTGTAGTGCCAGTAGAACACCCACTGCGTCCGGCCCGTGGTGCCGAAACGGTACTGCTGGATCGGTGCGGGATGACCGGGAACGTCCAGCGTCTGCCGGACCTTCAGATCTTCCGGCTGACCGGCGACCGCCATGCAGACTTCGGGATGATGCTGGCGATCGGCTCCCGTCGCCGAGTACACCACCCAGGCCGAGACCGCCTGCCGCCGCCCCGGGTGCACGTACGTCCGCTGCAGGTGGTCGTCGGCATAAAGGTGCTCCTCGTCGATCGGCATATCCTGTCCCCGCCACTCGCCCAAAGTCAGCGGCAGCGAAGCAAGCGGTTCCCGCAGCGGGACCGCGGGAGTCTCCGCCACGGCGGCGAGATGTCCGGCGAGAACTTCCTGACCGACAATCGCGGCGACGAGACATCCGGCCAGTACCGCCACGCGCGTCCCCAGCCGCCATCCGGTCGCGGGGCTTGCGGGCGAAGCAGGATCGGGACTGCTGCCGTTGTCGTTCCCGCCGCGTTTCGTTTTCGCGGTCTCGTTCTCGGGGAGCAGTTCCGCCAGGAGCCACGCCGTCAGCAGGATCAACGCGGCGGCAACGCCGACGATCGCCAGACCTTCGAGCGTGTGATACACCCCCTCGGCCCATTTCCGCCCGAACCACAGCAGGATGAAGCCGGTCAGCGTGACGCGGATGATGTTCGCCACCACCGCGATCGGCACCGAGAGCAGGCCGAGAATCCACTTGTACGTTCGGCTGCGGCCGCTCATCTGGCCGACGGCGAGGCTCAGCGCGATAATCGCCGCGAGTTGCCGCAAGCCGCTGCACGCCGCCCCGACTTCCATGTCATACCCGGGGAGATGGATGAAACATCCCTCGCGGTAGACGGGGACCTGGAAAAGCTCGAACAGCACCGCGGAGGCGGCACTGGCGATCTGCTGCATTTCGATGGCGAGCCGCTGATACGCTCCCGCCGGCAGCGGGGCCATGAAGATCAGAAACGCGATGCTGAACGCATAGGGGGCATAGCCGTTTCGCCCGCCAACGATGATGAAGGCGCCGCTCAGGACGACGATCAGCGAGAGGACGTCGAGCAGCGGCCAGCCGAGCACCACGCCGACAACGTGCAGCACCAGTCCGCACGTAATGCGGATTACCCCGGCGAGCGTCTCGCCCGCGGCGACGCGGCCGTGGACCGGCGCGCCCCGGTCGCGCCACGCCTGCCAGGCGAACAGCAGCGAGGCGAGCGGCACCACATAACCGTGCGAGTAGTTGGGGTCGATGTCCCAGATGCGCGGCAGCGCGGCGAGGGTTTCGCGATAGATCCAGCCGCACGCGACGACGGCGGCGGTCAAGGCCGCCCAGCCCAGCGGATGCCCGGTCGTCTCGTTCGCGGGCGCGCCCTGCCCGGGGGCCTGGTTCGTCGGCAGCTGCTCGCCGCGAGCGCGCGGCTCGATGCGGCTGTCGGGGAGAATCGTCGTCGACATACTCGCGATACCCTTTGAAACAATCGCTCGGAAGCGCTCCGGGGACTGTGAATCGGGGACTCACCTCGCGGTCTGTCGCGACAGGGGAACGTCGCGAGGACTCTGTGCGCACGTGGGGAACCCGAAGCGTTTCGGCTCCTGCGAAACGGACGGGGGCCCGCAAACAAAAGCCGGTGGTCCGGCACGAATGCAGCGACCACCGGCAGGAGAAGTTCTCAAATTCCGTTGGCACGTCCGGAACTGGCCGCCGGACTCAATCACCCGGTCCCGGCACCCGGCTCAGTTCTGCGCCTTGTTCCGCAGCCGTCCCCGCGAAACACACACACCAACCCCCATCATGCCCCACAGCAGCAAAGCCGTCGGTTCAGGCACCGGCGTGGGACCGGCGAGGGGGCTGACGATACCTTCAATCTGATCCACAACGAAATCTTGTGCAGTTTGAGGCAGGAAGGTGATGGTCACTGTGGTCAACGCACCTCGATCAACAGCGATTCCTGTGAGATCGAGATTCTCGACGAACGGTGTATCGAGGCCAGCTCCCGGGAATGTGAAATCAGCAAAATCAGTGTTCACGCCATCCGAGAGTGTTACCCGAACCGTCAAGTCTGAGAAATCCAGCGAGGCGAAACTGAGGTCAAGTGAGTCCAGAGATCCGCCGAGCGCACCAGTCACGTCGTAGGAGAGAGCAGCGGTTCCCAAGGCAGGACTGTTTCCAGCGGCAAAGGAGAACTGCCCACTACCAAGAATTTCCGCTGAGACATTTTGCGTCATTCCACTGGCTTGAATCGCCGTGATCGTGATTGTCCGAGTTCCCCCGGCAATTGTTCCTCCGCTGTCTGAGATTGCACCAGTTGTTCCCGGGCTCGTGAAATTGGCACCTCCCCAGCCCGTCCCGTTGAAGTCGTCGATGATTACTGCATGCGCAGTCGAGGCACTCAGGGCGAGCGGTAACACGAAGGCCAGCGTACAGCAGAGCCGTGTCCAAAGTCGGGTGTGGGGCAGAAGCATTTGTATCACCTTGGGGCAGCGCGGGGGTGTTGTCAGCCGGAGCCGTCAGTCAGTTCAAGCGGGAGACGCCTCTTGTGAGTGGCCGGGGCTGGACGAAGGAAGCCCCGGGGAGCTTGACAGGGGCCTGGCGAGTACGCTCCAGCCCCGCACACCGCGATCAGTCAGCACGTTCCCGCAGGGGAGTGGCCCGGGGAGCGAATCGTGTAGAACCGCGGTGAGTCGCTCCGCACTGATGCAATCGGTATGCCGGAACCTGTCACCGCAGCTGTTGCATCCGGGCAACCCCTTGTTTTCCCGGGGTTTTCGCGAAACGCGGCGTTGAGGCCTCCGCCCGGCGAGGTCGCCGCGCAGTTAATCTCTGTTATCGCTTTCGCGGTTTACACACCCGCGCGCTTCCATCAGTTAACGTCGGGCATCACCTGCGGATTCGCCATCCGGAGCCCGACGGTTCGGACTCGCGGTCACCCGTACACCGCGATGACCCCAACGAGGGACGCGGGGACGTCGTCGCGTCTGTGTTACCACACGGTAACAGTTGTGTGGATTGTGCAAACTTTGGTGAGCGCGCCCCGTCGCGACCCCCGGAGCCGCGAAATTCGATGAATCGCTGCACATACAGTTGTTTGAGAGTTCTGAAGCCCGACATTGACACGCTTCGAGAGACTGGGGAACGAACTAGGGGCCGGATGGGGCACACCTTTTGCCTTAGGGGGCAGTCTGCTGCCGTTAATCTACTTCCTAGTCCCCAGGAGTGTGAAGGAAAATCTGATGTCCCCTAAGTTACTCGGCTGTCTCTGTGGAGTTGCGATTCTGTCCCTGGTGGCGAACGTGCAGGCTGCCCCCCTGTATACTTTCGCCGGTTATCAGTTCGATCAGGCGAGTACGCCCGATGTACTCGCGCCGCTCGGAAACAGTGCGAACCTTGGAGGTGCGCAATTCAGCGCCGGCACACCGACGACCATCACACAATCGGTCGGCTTCGGGGCCGCCAGCGGCAATCAGGGAGCAGGATTCGTCGGACTGCCCGGGTTCGATCCGGCGCTCTCTCTCGGACGCCAGGCGTATGCCGCCGGGTTCGCCCAGCAGCCGGACGGAACCAATTCTGTGTTCTCCTCAGCGGTGAATCTCCCCGCCGGCAACAACGGCGCCAGCACGCGGCACGGGCTGGAGGCCTCCTGGTCGGGGGGGCGCGCGCTCACGAACCAGCCGGGTGTGGACTTCGTCATTTATGAGTCAGGCTCGAGCGGTGCCCCTGAAGCCTTTATGGTTCGTGTCGAACTTGCGGATGGGACCTACTCCAATTGGTACTATCAGGCTCCGTCGGCCTTTGAGACCTTTGTAGGTTCCTCGGACGGAGCCTTTGCACATGCGTTCGACCTGAGCGATTTCGGTCTCGCGGACGGCGATCAGATCATCGCAATTCAGATTGCCAATCTGAGGCCGAGCGACAGCATTGATGCACCAGGCCCGTTCGCCCAGTCGGGAACCGTGCTGTTCACCGGCGGAGGGGCGCAGCCGAGCCCTGGCAGCCTGGGGAGCGGCAACACCTATGCGGGCAATGCACTTGACCCCGATCCGCTCTATATCGGCGTGCTGAATCAGCTGGACCCGATCACGAATAATACCCCCGTGCCGGAGCCGACGTCGCTCGCGCTGTGGGGGATTGGTGCGGTCGGCGTGGTTGTCGCCCGCCGTCGACGTGCGGCTCGCAAGGACTGAGCCTCCACACCGTCGAATCAGTCCACAACAGTCCCGGCACCAGCGAGGAGCGCTTGCCTTAATTTCCTGAGGGAGCGTGTTTCCTGCAAGGCCATTGAAGTCGATTCCCATGAGCTCCAGGTTAATGACGATGCGGATGGTTCAGGTGGCGGCGTGTGCCGCCATGTTCTGGCTGACGGCGACACCGGTGCGGGCGGATGTGATCATTCCCACCGGCGTTCACAACGATGTCTCCTTTGATACGGTCGTCAATGACTGGGGCTGGACGCTGCTCTATGAAGGCAGCTACGGGGACATGGACGTCAATCTCGCCTCCATCCTCTCCGGTGCCGGTGAATATCTCATGCTGGCAGCAATGCGGCACGGCGCCACCGAAATCGAGGTTCTCGCCGCCGCGCCGACGACCGATGTCCTCACGTATACTGCGCATAACACCACCCACACCGCAAACGGAGCCGAGTGGTACTATAACGCCTATTCGATGGGCTTCGCCGGGCTGGGGGACACAATTTTTCAGAATACCGCGGATACCGCCGGGCTGAATGAGCGCGACCGGCTGAGCTGGCATACAGGAGTCGGCACGCCCGGATTCGGGCAGAATGTAAACCTGCCTCCTGTCGACCTCGATGGGGGCTACCGGGCCGGAGATGCCTGGGGGCTGAGTTACAGCCTCGACTGGGATCGGCTGATCTTCACCGCGAATATCACTCCCCCGGATCCTCCCGGAGATCCCACCGTCTGCCCGCTACCGATTGAAAATCCCGAGCCGACGTCGCTCGCGCTCTGGAGCATGGGACTCCTCGGCCTTGCGGCCAGCCGCGCCCGCCGCGGCAAGCGCGACAGAAGCGACGTCCACTAAATCCCGCCACCGCGTTCCACGGGAGCGCGATCTCTCCTCTGAACAATCTCCGGGACCTGTCGTCCCGGGTAACTCGAAAATCGTGCGTCCGTTTGTGTCTTTTTTCAAGGGCAGGAACCGATACGAATCGGTCTACCCACAGATCCGGGAGGTGCAACCTCGTGAGAATCGTAATTCCATTTTTGTGTGCGTGTGCGCTCCTTGCTCCGCAGGGAGCGAGCGCCGATGTGATGTTCAGTGGAACGGCGACGACCGTTCCCACTCCTGGCGGCAATCCGTCCGGTGCTCCCAACGTCTTCAGCATTCAGTCGATCGGAAATACCGCCGGCGCGATCAGCTGGACCCCCTCGTCGCCGATGACGGTCAGCGATTTGACCAACCTGAGCGCCACCTATCAGATGACCAACGGCTCGTTCGGCGGCGGCTCACCCCGTTTTGCCGTGGGAGTAGACGACGGCGGCACGACCAGGTATTTCTCGGTTTATCTCGGCACCTTGCCGAACTTCACCGACACCCCCCCGGCCGGGTGGAACGACACCGGCAACCTGCTCGCGCTCGGTGACAATCGGATCGATCTGTCCCAGTTCGCGGGCGGCACCTTCTATGACAACTATGCCAACCTGCAGAACCTGCTCGGCGGGCTCAGCATCACCGAGATCCTGCTCGTCCTCGACGGCGGCTGGCTGGGAGATCAGGAGATGCTGGTCGACTCGTTCAGCATCAACGACCTGACGATTACTGCACCCGAACCGGCGTCGCTGATCACCTGGCTCACGCTGCTGGGGACCGGCGGCATCGCCACCTGCGTGCGCCGCCGCCGCGAGGCCGCATAGCGCCCGTCAGTTGGAGTTTCTTCAGACGGACCGCACGAACTTCGAGCCCGGCATTCCTTGCGAGTGCCGGGCTTTTTCGTTTTTCAGCCGGTGAATGTCGGCATGTCGCTTTCGCTGCGGACCAGAGCGCTAACAGACGGAAACAGTCTGTTAATCCACCGTCAAGAGGAGTTGGCTTGCGTTGGCGGTGATGAATACCGGGGTGCGGAGGGTTCTGTGGCGTGTGCCGGAGTTTCTGGAGAAGTCGCACTGCCTTCACGATACTGGCACGCCGCGTGCATATGGCGAGGCCATTTTCGGCAAATGTGTGCCGCTCACGGCACATTCCGATCACTCCACCAGAACCTGGAAATGGAAAGCATGCGACTCAACTGCTCGCGTTTCATTGTGGGCCTGCTACCGGCAGTTGTACTGCTGGTGCCGGCGACTCTTGCATCCGCCGCACCGATCATGAACGCCTCTTCCGGGCTTTCGAACCCGACGAATACGATCGGCTTCGACGAAGTTGCGCTTCCCCAAGGTACGGTTGTGACGAATCAGTTCAGCGCCTTCGGAGCGACATTTGATAGCTGGACATACAATATCGTCAACAACTCGAGTATCCCCGCACCAGTTCTGACTCACTTTGACGGATCACCCGTCGCCTCCATCTTTTTCAACGACCCGGTCACCGATGCGGCGTTTCGGCTGCAGACCAACACCGGAAACACGACATTTGAGGCCCGGCTCAACGGAGTGCTGGTCGAGTCGTTCTCCGCGCCCACAACATTTCCTTCGAACACCGACTGGTTCGGCTTCCAGGGAATTCTGTTCGATGAGATTCGCATTCTCGCGGGTGGTAGAATCGCAAATGCAGTAATGGGCCAACTGCAGTTCAATGTTGCCGCAGTCACCGCCGCTCCCGAGCCGACGTCACTCGCCCTGTGGGGCATGGGACTCCTCGGCCTCGCCGTGAGTCGCGCCCGCCGCCGTCGCGAGGCCGCATAGCGTCAGGCTGTTGGATGGTCTTCGTTACGGACCGCACGAACTTCGAGCCCGGCATTCCCCGTGAGTGCCGGGCATTTTCGTTGTTGAAGCCGCCCGGGTCACTGCCAGCACTCATGGACGCCGCTGCTTCCGGCTGCGCAATCGGCGGCTGACTGGTACAAACTGGGGGGCAAGTGTTAACACCTGGAATCACTTTGTTGCTCAGAGGACAGGCGAACACGAAGGGAGCGCTGGAGGCAGGAAGTCACAGAGCGCAAGTGCAAGACGCACAGGAAAGCAGCGGGAGTCATCAATATCCCCCGAATGTCTATAATCGACATTTCCCGGCATGGTGCTTGCCACTGCGACAGTCCTTACACCTGTGACTGCGCTCGTCCCCGGATCGCAGGCGGATCGAGCAGCACTCCGACTCTTCTACTCTATTCTCCGGGAGACCTCTGAACATGCGTCTGCTGCCTGTGGCCATGCTTTGTCTGACAGCTTTAGCGATCGCCGGCCCACAGTCGGCACGGGCTGCCGTGATGACGAACGGAGCACTCACTGTCGATATCCGGAGCAACGGCGCGATCAACGCTGTTGTGTTCGGCGGAACAGACTTCTTTAACGCCGGTACAGCTGTTTCCGATTACGGGTTTCAGGTCGGAACGGATACCGGGACCTTTCGGATAAATACGACAACCGGGACTATGTCGCAGCCGGTGAGCGTCTCAGATTCCAATGTGGTGACAGGGACGTTTACGGCAGGCGGCGCAAATGTGGCCTTTACCCGCAGCTATTCGCTCGTGCCCGGGCAGAATGTGCTCCGAATCTCCACCACCTTTACGAATAATGGAGCCGATCTGGATCTGAGATACTTCGACGCCTTCGATCCTGATCAGGGGTTCAATCTCGGACAGGGCAATGTCACATTGAATGACGTTTTCCCTCTTGCCGACGGCCTTGTCGGGCAGGCGCGAATCGATGCGGGCGGACATCAACACACGGTCATCGTGGGCTCCCTCGATCCCCGGGTGACGGTGGGAGCGGGAACCTGGTTCTCGATCGTTACCGGGGAGGCTGTGAACTTTTTCTTCGCATCTCCCGGTGATGCTGACGACGGTATTTCCGATCGAGGGCTGCAGATCGGATTGGAGACGCTGCTCGCGAGTGGCGGGTCCACCACGTTTGTTGTTGACCTCGCCTTTGGCCTCACGCCCGCAGAAGCGCAGGCGGCCTTTATCGCGGCGAATACGCCCGCGGCGGATCCGCCGACCGCCACCCCGGAACCCGCGTCGCTGGCGTTGTGGGGGATCGGCGCTGTCGGGCTGGCCTTCGGTCGGGCCCGCCGCCGCCGCGAGGCGGCTTAGCGTCAGTCTGTTTTTCCGCGTACGGACCGCACGAACTTCGAGCCCGGCATTCCCCGTGAGTGCCGGGCTTTTTGTTTTTCAGGTTCCCTATCAGGGAGATAACCACGAAAAGCACGGTGTAAGAGGCTTCAGGCTCCAGGCTTGAGACTTCAGGACGGGGAGCGGCGGTTGGTGTTGTTGGCGTCGCGGCTCGTTGCGCGACGGGTGACGAGTCCAGACTCCTGGCCGGACCGGGCTGTGTCCTCCCTCCGCGAGCTGCGTCCCTGCGGGACAGGCCGCTCCGGAGTTGGACATCGAACGCGCGCGTCCCGCCGGGACGCGGCTCAACGTTTCGATAGTCCGCGCGATTCCCTGTATTACACCTGTTGTGCGGGCGTGGTGACTGTTGTCATCAACAGGGCGTTTCTGGTTTGGAACACCCTGTTGCCCGGCGTGTTAACCGGTGGATACAGCCGGCACGCCGCGGCGACTTCTCCCGGAGCACGCGGGGAATGTCAGAGAATTTTTTTCACTCCCGCGCGGAGCGCAGGGAGCAGTCTGTGAGGGGGTAGTGCGCGGGAGCGGGCAGGCGCTTCCAGATGCGTTCAGCGGGAGCGCCGGTGTTAACGACTGCTAACACCTGGACACCCCCGGCACGAGATCCAGAAGCCCGCGAGAAAATTCCCGCACGGGTTGCGCACCCGGGCGTGTTGCCGCGCCCGGGAGGCGGACTGGAGAAATTGGGCGGCGAAGCGTGCCGAAATTCCCGCTCGGGCGCTTCCCGCAGGAATCCCGGCGCTGCGCTAACGTTAACAGACGGACACGATCGGGGGGTTGTGCAGGCGGTTTTGTATGCGTCGGCACCTCTGCGAAAAGGGGCAGAGCAAATTGTCCGCTCCGCGAAAAATGCTGCAAACAGCCTGTAGATATAGCACTTTCGTGCGAGGACTACTCTAGTGTTGCCAGGCGGGGGAGCGAAAATTCAACGGTCCCGTGGCAAAGTCGCAGCATTGGCACAACGCGTGCATAAAGACAGCATCAACTTCCTGACGCTGGCCAGCAACAACGGAAGTCAACATCGTTCAGGTTCATGAAAACGCAACGCTTGCAAAGGTAACTCTCAATGAAGACTCTCAACGCTCTGTGGAATGACGAAGCCGGTTTCATCGTTTCTTCGGAACTGGTTCTGATCGCCACGATCCTCGTCATCGGCCTCATCGTCGGCCTGACGATGGTTCGCAACTCGGTGGTTCAGGAGCTGGGTGACGTTGCCCAGGCGATCGGCGCCATCAGCCAGGACTACAGCTACTCCGGCACCTCGAAGACCAACGCTGCTAGCACCGCTGGTTCGCAGAACGCCGATGCTGTCGACTTCTGCGACGACTGGGCTGGCTTCAGCGTTATCGCTCCGGCCGCTAACGGTGAGTGATCGAGCAGTTCTGTACTGCTAATTGAACGACTGCGTGTACCGGGGAGTTGGTTACCACCACTCCCCGGTTTCTTTTTTCTTTGGAGAACTCCCTGCGTAGTTGTCCTCAGGGAATTTCTGTAGGACGCATCGGAGAACGCCCGGCACCCGATTTGCATTGTATTCTCGCATCCCAGCGATCAGTCCTCGCAGGAACCAGGACTGGATTCCCTGTTCCCATTCCGCCGTTCTCAGGAAAGGATTCTTGCAGGACGGGCAGCATCAACGCGGTCCCTTTCCCGCGGAGGTTAGCGCGTGTCACGCTTAGGTCCCGGACTGATGATGGTCGTCATCTTCGCCATGCTTGTAGGACTGGGGGGGGCGTATGCCGTCCGCAACTACCTGCAACAGCCTGCCGTCGAGGAAGTGAAAGCTCCGGAGCCGATCCGGATTCCGGTCGCCGCCTACGACATGAAGCGCGGCCGTCAGCTGGCGGGGAGCGACTTGTACATCGTCACTCTCACCCCGGAAGAGTACAAGCAGAGCCGCTACGCTACCGGTGGCTATATGAGCAATGCCCGCCAGCTGGCGGGACGCGTGCTGCAGCAGCCGGTCAAGCGCGGTGATCCGATTCTGCCGACGGCGCTCTATCCCGAAGGAACCGGCCCGGGCATCGCCGACCTGCTCGAACCGGGTCAACTGGCGGTGACGATCCCGGTGCACAATGTCGGCCTCGTTTCCGGCTTCGTCCGTCCCGGGGCGATCGTCGATGTCCTCTTTCGCACGAAGAGCGCGGAGACCGGTTCGGACGTCACGATGACGCTGCTCGAACGGGTCGAGGTGCTCGCCGTCGGTAATGCGGCGCTTCCCGATCAGCCGGTGAAAACTCCCCAGAATGGTACGGGAATGGCGACGCTCGCAGTGAGCCCGATTCAGGCGAAGGCGCTGCGGGTCGCTGAGGGACGCGGCGACATGACCCTCGCCCTGCGGAGCCCGAACGACGCGGCGGTGCGGACGACCATCACCGAAAGCGAACGGGTCACTCTCGAACAGATCCTGGGTGTCACCCCGTTGCGTGGACAGCGGATGGAAGTCTTCGCCGGTACGCAGCGGCAGGTGGTGGAGTTCGTTTCGCGTCCCGCCGCGGACCCGCGGAATCTGATCGGCACCCCGGTGGCCGCTGATGGATCCACCCCCCGCACGATTCAGACTTCGAACTAGGCTGGAGACTGGAGACTGTAGGCTGGAGTCCTATAGACGTCAGGTTGTGCCTGACGAGAGGAATTTTCTCCTACAGTCTACAGCCTATAGTCTATAGCCTCTTCCAAATCCATCTCACAAGTGAGGCGCCTGCGTGACCGCTCTCCCTCATCCTGGTGCGGCCTACTATGTAGCCCCGCATTCGAATACGGGCCTTTTGACTTCAGCCGTGAGTCAGCGGACATCTGCGGCACCATTGCCTTCAGAAAAAGGCAGCATGACAGCCATGACATCGTTGCGTCTTCGTGCCGTGGCGGTCGACTCCGACATCTTTCATCCGCCGGTCGACCCCAGGGAGCTGCACTTTCAACAGGTGAAGGTACAGATCCATGAGGAACTGGTGGATTCGCTGGAACTCTCGATGTTCGCGCACGCCGAGCGTGACGAGCTGGTCGAGCAGGTCCGGCGGGTTGCTGAGGAAATCTGCAATGAACAGCCGCAACGGATTGCCGGACTCGACCGCGATCGATTGATCGATGAACTCGTCGATGAAGTCTTCGGGCTCGGGCCCCTGGAGCCTTTGATGCGCGACGAGGATGTGACCGACATTCTCGTCAATCATTGCCACGAAGTCTTTGTAGAGCGGCACGGCCGCCTGGAGCAATCGAACGTGCTTTTTGCGGATAACCCGCACCTCCTGCGAATCATCCAGCGAATCGTCTCGCGGGTGGGGCGGCGAATTGATGAAGTGAGCCCGATGGTGGATGCCCGACTCGAAGACGGTTCGCGCGTGAATGCGATCATTCCGCCCCTGGCGCTCAACGGGCCGACGCTGTCGATTCGCCGCTTCGGCGTCGATCCGCTGCGGATTGACGACCTGGTCGAACGCGACGCGCTGACTTCCGACATGGTCGACTTCCTCGCGGGGGCGGTCGATGCGCGGCTGAGTTTTCTTGTCTCCGGCGGAACGGGGGCCGGCAAGACGACGCTGCTCAATGCCCTCGCGTCGTTCATCCCGCAGGACGAGCGAATCGTGACGGTCGAGGACTCGGCGGAGCTGATCCTGCAGCACCGGCACGTGATCCGCCTCGAAACGCGGCCCCCGAACACCGAAGGGACCGGCGAAGTGACACCGCGGCAACTCGTCCGCAACAGCCTCCGCATGCGGCCCGACCGGATTCTCGTGGGTGAGGTCCGCGGCCCCGAAGCGCTCGACATGCTGCAGGCGATGAACACCGGTCACGAAGGCTCGCTGACGACGATTCACGCCAACGATACCCGCGATGCGCTCGCCCGCCTGGAGATGATGGTCGCGATGACCGGCTACGATCTGCCGGTGCCGGTCGTGCGGCAATACATCGCCGCCGGCATCAGCCTCGTCGTTCACGTCGCCCGGCTCAAGGGAGGCGTGCGGCGGGTGATGCGGATCTCGGAGATTGTCGGCGTCGACGAGAACGGGTTGATCCTCGAAGACATCTTCGGCTTCCGCCAGACGGGAATCGACCCGGACGGCGTCGCCTGCGGACGCTTCTACGCCACCGGCTACCGCCCCCGCTGCCTGGCGCGAATGCGGGACTGCGGCGTCCAGCTGGGAGACCGGATCTTCGAGCGGCGTGAGATGCCTTTGGACGGCCGGTAGGCCGTCCAGGCTGTAGGCTGGAGACTGTAGGCTGTAGGGGGGACGCACGAACCTCGGGCGCGGTCAGCGATCGTGGAGATGAAGTTTTCCCCCGGCAGGCGAAGCCTGACCTACACTTTCTGTCCTACACTTTCCAGGGCCTATCGCCTCTCGTCCTCAGTGCGGAGCCGAATCACTCCAGTCTCCAGTCTCCAGTCTCCAGCCTACAGCCTACAGCCGAACCCCATGCTCGATCCGAATACGATTTTCATTCTGAGTTTCGTCTGCATCACGTTTGTGACGGGCAGTCTGCTGCTGGTCTATCTGCGGGTGCAGGCGAATGCGACTCCGGAAGCGGTTTCGAGTGCCTCCCGCCGGTTGCGGCGGGCGATGACCGTTTACGATCAGCCGCCGGCCACTTCGCTGAGCGGGCGGATCGATCAGGGCTTCGAGCGACTCGTCCTCGAGACGGGGCTCGAGATCACTCCCGCGACCGCGTTTCTGATGGTGCTCGCCGTCGGGCTGCTGGTCGGCGGAACGCTGCTCGTGATTTATGACGTGCTGCTGACCGCCGTCATCGGCATGTCCATCGGGATGGGGCTGCTGCTTGCGTGGTTCGCGTGGAAGCGGCACCGGCGGATGAAAGAGATCCGCGAACAGTTGCCGCACGTCGTCGACCTGCTCGCACGCGGCGTTCGCGCGGGGATCAGCCTCGACCAGGCGATTCATCTCGTCGGGGAGGAATCGGGGGGAGTCCTCGGGCCGGAATTCAACAAGGCCTCGCAGCAGCTGCAGATGGGGCTGCCCGTCACAACGGTGATGAAGAGCATGGCCGCACGGATTCCGCTCCTGGAGATGCGGATTCTCGCCAGCACCCTGATGGTGCATCGGCAGACGGGCGGCAACCTGACCGAGGCACTCGAACGGGTCGCCGCGGTGATCCGCGACCGGCTGACCTATCAGCGGCAGATGAAGGCCTCGACCGGTGCGGGCCGGACCTCGGCGATCCTGATCGCCACCATCACCCCCGCGGTTTATGTGCTCATGTTCCTCTGGCAGCCGGAGCACTTCGGCATTCTGCTCGAAGATCCGACCGGCCGCATGCTGCTGACGATGGCAGCTGTGCTGGAAATCGTCGGGATCATCTGGGTTATCCGTCTGCTCCGCCTCGACTGAGAGAGGGCCGCTCTGTGGAATATCTTCGTTCGCTGGAATTCGTTCCTTCTGTCGAATCGCTGAAACAGCTTCCGCCGGACCTGGTGGCGGCGGGCGCTTTTGTCGTCATCACCCTGCTGACGCTGTTGATCGCGTGGCGCTTCTCCCGCAAGCGGGCGAACGATGCGGGCCCCGGGGCACCAAGTGCGCCGCCGTCCGCGTTCGCGACGGCGCTGGCGTACGCCTTGCCGCAATCGAAGAACGAGATCGCCAGCATCCAGCAGGATCTGAAGCGCGCCGGGCATTACCGATCGAGCGCGCTGGTGGAATATCTCGCGCCGCGGAACGGAATGGTGTTCGGGGCGCTGCTGGTGTTTGGCGCGCTGGCGGTGGCTGCCGACCCGCGGACGAACCTGCCGCCAACCCTTCTGGGGGCGGGAGCGCTGATCGCGGCCCTCGCGTACGCGTTGCCGCGCATCATTCTGTCGAGCCAGGCGAAGAACCGGGTGAGCCGCATTGAAAAGGGGCTGCCCGATGCTTTGGATATGATCCGGATGTGCCTGACCGGGGGTTTGCCCCTGCGGGACGCAATGCAGCGGGTTTCCGGCGAGCTGAGCTTCTCGCACCCGGACGTCTCGCTGGAGTTTGAAATCATCCGCCGCCAGGCCGACGCGAATTCGATGGGGAAGGCGCTGCGGAACTTCGCCGACCGGATCGACATTCCCGATGCGCGGGCCCTCTCGACTTTGGTGACGCAGACCGAGCGGATGGGAACGCACGTTTCGGCGGCGGTCGCCGAGTTCGCCGATGGAATGCGGCGGGCGTGCCGTCAGCGGGCGGAAGAGCAGGCGAGCAAGACGAGCATCAAGCTGCTGTTCCCGGTGATCCTGTGCCTGACGCCGCCGATGTTCATCCTGCTGGCGGCTCCGCCGGTGCTGCGGATGCGGAACTTCATTCTCGAAGAGAACCGCTCGGGCGGATTGCTGGATACCTCGCCGACTCAGCTGAACCGGGTACTGAACGAACAGGCTCCGGCGGTTCCATAAGCCGCCGGGAGACGTGGGGACGGACCGCCGCGCAAACAGACAGGAAAGGGATTCGGGGGACGCATCCGTGAACGGCGGGGAGTGATTCTCGCCGTTTACGCGTCTGTTAACCCGCGTCAACCGGCCAGGTAACCGAGGTCAGTTCCGGCTGGGGGAGGTTGGGGTCGGTACGATTTGCGGGTCCGCGGGGCGTCTGGCGGCGGGAAACGAGCGGTTCGGGCGAAGTTTTGTGGGGGAGGTGTTCCCCTGCAGGTGGGGACGCTCTGGGGGCGCTTGGGGTATGGTGGTGGACGGTCGAGCAAGTTGTGCGTATTTTAAGCATCATGCAGAGGGCAGACTGCAGTGAAAACCCTCCACACAACACCTCGTGTGTCTTTGGATGAACACAGGTGTTCCCACCAGTTATCACCGCTTAGTGCTCCGGGGATCTACGCAAATTCCGTACCTCGGTGGCGGTGACTTTCCACTAAACGCCGCAATTCCTCAAGAGACGCAGTTTACACGCCTCCAATTGGCGAGATAGGGTTGTTGAATAGCTCTGGGCTGACTGATTCGGCCATGCACCGCATCGCTGATGCCGTTGGTTGAGAATTTTTGGAAATCTGCCCGAGAGTGGATGGATACGGCGATTGTGTGGCGAGAAAACCACACTCCTCCTGTCAGGATGAAGAAAAATGGCAACATGGATGAGAAATTGCGTTTATACAGATGAAGGAAGTGGTATGCGCAAAATCAGGGTGAACGAAGATTGACCATCCTGATTTTCATGGGTTCATCGATTTAGACCATCTCACAGAAGCTGCAACACACCATGACCCATATCACGTTGTTGTTGAGTCGAGACACCGACCTGGTGTTTCCGCTCGCGGCCCGGCTGGAACGCGACATTCCCAACGAAATCCGCTGGTGCAGCGACCTGGACGCCGTCCGGGCCGCTCGCGAACAGTACCCGCTGGCCACGATGTTTGTGGATTGCCGGCTGTCGGGGAGGATCGAGAATCTCGGGATCTTGCTGCAGGAGCTCGAAGCAGACCCCCAGGGGGGCGTCGACCTGATTGCGATCTCGGACCAGTACTATCCGCTCGAAACCGCCGCGTATCTCGACCTGCAGGCAGTGCGGCACCTGGAGTACCCGTTCCAGGAAGAGGAGCTGATTGAGGTCATCGGGTTTGTGGCCGCCGGAGGCCGCCTGAACGGGAAGCGGCGGATGCCCGTTGCGAAGAAGATCGAGGCCGGCACGCTCCAGCTGGCGACGTACACCCCGGCGATGTTCGGGATGATTGACGAGCTGATGCGGGTGGCGCACCGCGATGTGACGCTGCTCATCATCGGAGAGACGGGGACCGGTAAGACGACGCTCGCCCAGATCGTGCATCAGCTCTCGGGGCGGGGAGAAGAACCGTTCCAGAACGTCCCCTGCGGTGCGTTGCCCCGTGAGTTGATTGAAAGCGAACTGTTCGGGCATGTCCGGGGAGCATTTACCGGTGCCGAACGGAACAAGGTCGGCCGCTTCGAGGCTGCCGGCCGCGGGACGCTGCTGCTGGATGAAATCGACGTCCTCAGCCCGAAGGATCAGGCGAAGCTGTTGCGGGTGATCGAGACGTCGGAATACGAGCCGGTCGGTTCGACGGAGACGCGGATTTCGCAGGCGCGGCTGGTGGTCGCGGCGAACGTCGATCTGAAGGTGCTCACCGAGACGGCGAAGTTCCGCTCGGACCTTTACTACCGCCTGAACGTCCTGCAGTTCCACCTGTTGCCGCTGCGGGAGCGCGTGCCCGATATTGTTTCGCTGGCGATGCGGTTCGTCCATGAATGCTGCGAGCAGCATCGGGTGACGATCCAGCGGGTCCACCGCGAGTTCCTGCAGGCTTTGAAGGATTACCACTGGCCAGGGAACCTGCGGGAATTGCGTAACCACATTCAGCGGGCAACGTTGTTCAGTGTGGATGGAGAATTGCGGCGGTCGGACCTCGCGGATGTGGTTCTGGCGGGTTCGAAGGAGAGTTCGGCGGGAGAGGAGCGGGGGACGAGCATGCAGGGCTCGCTGGCCGATCGCGTCGCCCGTAACGAGCGGGAGATCCTGCGGGACGCGCTGCAGATGCATCAGTACAGCCGGACGGCAACGGCCAAGGCGCTGGGGATCAGCCGGGTCGGGCTCTACAAGAAGATGCGGAAGTACGATATGCTGTGAGTTTCTCCCCGAGGGGGATGTTCCCGGGCTGCCTGCCTGGGAGAGCGGTGCCGCTCCCTCGCCGCGGGGAGTCCCCTCTGAAATCGGTGGGAGTCTGGCTTGCATTCCGATGAGCCTGTCAGAACGGCCCTGGATTGCCTGGCTGCGGGGCTGGAACCGTTTGTCGAGCGCCACATGCGGGCGGTTTACGGCGAGCGCTGGCAGGAGGCTGCGCAACGGAGCTTCCGCGAGGGGCGTGGGCATGGGGGAGGAGATCGGCATGAGCTCCGCCGCGATGCCCATGTGCTCCTGACGGTCCTGTGGGATCAATGGAACCCGGTTTTCCGCAACCATCTCGGTCCGATGGAGCGGAGTCTGGTGGGAGAACTCCGCGAATTCAGAAATCGGTGGGCTCATCAGGAAAATTTCGATTTCAATAATGCGTATCGGATTCTCGACAGCGCCGAACGGCTGCTGACCGCGGTCGGTGCTCCGGAAGCGGAAGTTGTCCGGCGTGAAAAGCGGGAACTGCTGCGCTCGGAGTTCAGCCGCGAGGCCCGTGCGGCGCATCAGAAATCGCAATTACGTCGCAAGATGTGGCGGGAGGTGAGCGTTTACGTCGTCTGCTGTGGAGTGCTCAATCTGGCCGTCTTTCAGGCCTTCGGGTGGGACGGGTTGCCGTTTGCGATCAGCACTTTGCTGATTTTCGGCTACCTGATTGTGGCCCGGCTTGCACGTCCCCCGGCAGCGATCTTTGGCGCACACGAATGCACATTTTGCGGCAAGGTGATCTACGGAGAGCCTTGCCCTTATTGCGATCGATCCGCACGGCGTTCGCTTCCTCGCAACCCGACTTATGAAGAGTCGGCGTCCTGAGAGGGACGGTGAGGTCGATTGCGGCTGACGTGGACGTGAATCGAAACGCTTGCGGACTCTCCCTTCCCGGCCCCCGGTCCCGGGAGAGGCTGACTGTTTCCACCTGCATCTGCGGGAGGTCCGGTCGGCGATCCGTCGGCAAAACCCATCTCACAACACTGCTGGCCCCCATTGAATGGCCCCCGTGGTCATTTGCAGGGGGGGCGCAGTGACCGGAATCGTCGGATGATGCAGAGCACGGTGGATCAAAGGAATGATCATTTCGCAGTTTTCCTGGTCAGTGGTGCCTCTGATATCGAGCCGGTCATGGGCTCGATCCAGGAATGCGTGGGCTGTTCAATCCGTCGCTTGCAGACGCTCGACGAATTCCACGTGTTCCATGAGCCCGAGATGCATGGCTGCCTGCTGGTCGACGCCCGGCTCTCGGCCGGCGATGCATCGGACTTGCAGGGGAGCCTCGCCGCGGCCTCTCCGCTGCTGCCGGTCATCGTGCTGGTCGCCGCGGGGGATGTGGAAATGGCCATCTCCGCCATGCAGTGCGGGGCGATTGCGCTTCTCGATGGCCTGCAGTTGCCCCGGCAGCTTCGCCAGTGCATCGAGTGGAGTCTGCGGCAGGATCGCCTGCTGCTCGGCTGGCGTGCCGAATTCCTGAGAATCAACTCGCTTCTGCAGACCCTCACGCAGGGAGAGCAGAGCGTGCTGAACCTGATGGTCGATGGCAATCCGACGAAGGCGATTGCCTCGGAGCTGGGAGTCAGCCCGAATACCGTCGAAAACCATCGGGCAAGTATCCTGCGGAAGCTGCATGCCAACTCGGTCGTCGACGTGGCCCGCATGGTGACCTTCGCCCGCACCTGCCAGAGTTGTGCCGCCGTTCTCACCGGACGGCAGCAGAACAACCCCGGTCTGTTGATGAACCCGCACTACAAGGTGGCGCCTGTGCGGACGGCACGCACTTCTTCCCGCCGCGGCTCCTCCAGCCGCCGCGATGCGAACCCCTCGTCCTGAGCCCGTCTCTTCCCGTCTGTTCCCCTGCCTATCTCTCCCAAACCCCCTCTGCGCGGTGGTCTCCGCTTGCCCGGCCCCCGGTGCGCTCTGATCGCGCCGTCGAGAATTCCCGGTGCGAAGGGAAATTTACGAATTCTTGACCGCAATCCCGGAAAACCACCATCAATCCGGGAGCCCGCACAGCCGATGAATGTATCACGCTGCATTTGCTCGTCAGAATCGCTACCGCCGCGCCGGCCGGTCCCGCAACCGGTGGTGGGGGTGCTGTAGCCGCTATTGCTCAAGGGAGAGCAACGATGACCCACCCCGTACGTTCCTGGACACGCTCGGCGCAAAGGTGTCTCTGTTCGTTCCTGACCTGCGGAGCCATGTTGGGGTCGACCGTCTCGGCCCAGGAACCCGTCCCCGCTAAAACGATCCCCACGCTTCGTGGTCGCGTTCACGAGCTGGTGGCGGGAGTTCACGAAGCGGAGATGGAACTGGAAGTGGGACTCCGCCGCTCGAAGATCCTGCAGATGAAGCGGGATGTGCTGCGGGTGGCGGTCGCCGAC